>Ga0307374_10001467_pt1 | contig 43622 bp, 45 predicted proteins | sample OX3MG_FD_202532 | JGI IMG/M metagenome (GOLD analysis project Ga0307374, IMG submission 202532) | Soil microbial communities from Risofladan, Vaasa, Finland - OX-3 | ecosystem: Environmental > Terrestrial > Soil > Coastal area > Acid sulfate soil | place: Finland: Risofladan, Vaasa | collected...
GCTGCTCCAGGCCCGGGGCCGGGTCACCGCCGGCGAAGTGGCCACCGAGTTGGAGGTGTCCGAGCGCACGGCCAGGCGGGATCTCGAGGCGCTAGGGATGGCCGGCCTGCCCGTCTATTCGACCCGGGGCCGGGACGGGGGCTGGGAACTGCTTGGCGGTGGACGTACCGATCTCACCGGGCTCAACGCCGCCGAGGCCCGGGCCCTCTTCCGGGTGGCCGGCCCGGGGTCGGCCACCCCCGAGGTCAAGGCGGCTCTGCGCAAGCTGATCCGGGCCCTGCCCGAACCTATGCGGGCCGTTCCTGGACGCCCTCCAGGACGCCGTGGTCAACGCCCGTCAGGTGACTCTCGACTATGTCGATCGGCAGCTCGAACCCAGCCGGCGGGTGGTGGAGCCGTTGGGCCTGGCCGCCAAGGGCAGCACCTGGTACCTGATCGCCGAGACGGCGGCCGGACTGCGGACCTTCCGGGTCGACCGGGTCAGAGAGGTGGAAGCCACGGGGGAGGCCGTGACTCGACCCGACGGCTTCGACCTGGCCGAGGCCTGGCGCAACATCTCCGATGAGGTGGAGGAGCGCCGCATGCCGGTGCGGGTCCGGGCCATGGCGGAGGCGGACGCCCTGCCCGTGCTGCGCTATCTGTTCGGCCCCCGGGTCGACATCGGCCCCAGCGGTTCGGATGGCCGCGTGGAGGTCGGCCTCCGAGGCCACAGCGTGGCGTCCCTGGCCGCCGAGCTGGGCGGGCTGGGCGCACGTCTCCAGGTGATCGATCCTCCCGAGCTCCGCCGCCGCCTGGGCGAGATCGGCACCGAGTTGTCCGCCCTCTACCCCGCCTGACCGCACGGCCGGACCCTGAGAGCGGGGCATACAACTTCAACCGTCCGTCGATTTTATATTTCAGAATGGTTACGGAACGAACATCCGTTCTCCACCAGCCGACAAACAGCAAACTCCTGGGTGGTGTCGCCAACTTGCATGCCCCATTCCGGGGCGCCCTCGGTGGCGGCCGGCCACCCCCGGTGGCAGGTCGGAGACGGTCCGGATGGGTCAGACGTGGGGCATGACCTCGGCGGCCAGGAGTTCGATGTGGTCGAGGTCGTCGACGTCGAGGACCTGGAGGTAGGCCACCTCGGCGCCAGCAGCCTGCCAGCGACCCAGAGCCTCCACCACTTCAGCGGGGGTGCCGGCGGCGCCGTTCTTGCGCAGTTCGGCCGGGTCCCGGCCGATGCGGGCCGCCCGCCGGGCCACCTCGGTCTCATCCGAGCCGGCGCAGACCACCACGGCGGCGGAGAAGCGGATCTCGCCCGGGTCCCGTCCCGTCTCCTCGCAGGCCTGGCGCACCCGGGCGTACTGGGAGGCGCAGAAGTCGGGCGGGGCGAAGGGCAGGTTGAACTCGGATGCGAACCGGGCCGCCAGGCGGGGGGTGCGCTTGGGGCCACCGCCGCCGATGATTATGGGCGGGCCCCCGGCCTGGACCGGCTTGGGCAGGGCCGGGCTGTCGGCCAGCTGGTAGTGGGCGCCGGAGTAGGTGAAGCGCTCTCCCGGGGGCGTGCGCCAGAGGCCGGTGATGATCTCGAGTTGCTCGCCCAGGCGCTCGAAGCGCTCGCCCAGAGGAGGGAACGGGACCCCGTAGGCGGTGTGTTCCTGGTCGTACCAGCCGGTGCCGAGGCCGAGTTCGACCCGGCCGCTGCTCATGGCGTCCACCTGGGCCACCTGGATGGCAAGCATGCCGGGGAGGCGGAAGGTGGAGGAGGTGACCAGGGTGCCCAGGCGGATCCGTTCGGTCTCCCGGGCGATGCCGCCGAGGGTCAGCCAGGCGTCGGTAGGCCCGGGCAGGCCGTCCCCGCTGCCCATAAGCAGGAAGTGGTCGGAACGGAAGAAGGCGTCGAAGCCGAGCCGCTCGGCGGTTTGGGCCACCCGGACGAGCTGGTCATAGCTGGCCCCCTGCTGGGGCTCGGTGAAGATGCGCAGGAGCATCCGGTCACCCTAGAGCCGGGGCTCGGGGCAGCCCGGAGGCCGAGCGGCGGCGGGAGGGAGCGTCTCGGGGTCAGGCCCGGAGGAGTTCGGCGACCCGGAAGGCCAGGTCGATGGACTGGCGGGCGTTGAGGCGGGGATCACAGGTGGTGGTGTAGCGCAGGGGGAGGTCGTCTTCGAAGACCTCTTCGGCGCCGCCGAGGCACTCGGTGACATCATCGCCGGTGAGCTCCACGTGCACACCTCCGGGCCAGGTGCCCAGGGCCTTGTGCACCGCAAAGAAGCCGCGGATCTCCCCGAGGACGTCTTCGAAGTGGCGGGTCTTGCGGCCCCCCTCGCTGGTGAAGGTGTTCCCATGCATGGGGTCGCAGACCCAGAGAACCGGATGGCCGGCGTCACTGACGGCCTGGATGAGGGGAGGCAGGGCCGTCTCCACCGCCTTGGCTCCCATGCGGGAGATGAGGGTGAGCCGGCCGGGGACGCGCTCGGGGTTGAGGACCTCGCACAGGGCCACGACCTCGGCCCCGGTGGCGGTCGGGCCCAGCTTGACGCCCACCGGGTTGTGCACGCCGCGGAGGAACTCGACATGGGCGCCATCCACAGCCCGGGTGCGCTCACCGATCCAGAGCATGTGGGCCGAGCAGTCGTACCAGTCCTGGGTCAGGGAGTCCTCCCGGGTCAGGGCTTCCTCATAGCCGAGGATGAGAGCCTCGTGGCTGGTCCAGAAGTCGACCTGGTGCAGGCTGGCCTCGGCCTCCAGTTCGATCCCGCAGGCCCGCATGAAGCGCAGGGCCCGGTCGATCTCGGCGGCTATGGCCTCGTACCGAAGGCCGGCGTTGCTGCTGGTCACGAACTCCTGATTCCAGGCGTGCACCTGGGAGAGATCGGCAAAGCCCCCGGTGGTGAAGGCCCGCAGCAGATTGAGAGTCGAAGCCGACTGGTGGTAGGCGGCTATGAGCCGGTCCGGATCGGGGATGCGCAGTTCGGCTATCGGGGCGTCGTCATTGACGATGTGGCCCCGGAAGGAGGGCATTTCCACCCCGGCCACCACTTCCGTGGGCGAGGAGCGGGGCTTGGCGAACTGGCCGGCTATACGGCCGAGTTTCACCACCGGCACCCCCGAGCCATAGGTCAAGACCACGGCCATCTGCAGGATCACCTTGAGCTTGTCCCGGATGGAGTCGGCGGAGTAGTCGCTGAAAGATTCGGCGCAGTCCCCGGCCTGGAGGAGGAAAGCCCGGCCGGCGGCGACTTCACCGAGTTTGGCGGTGAGCTTGCGGGCCTCCCCGGCAAAGACCAGGGGAGGCAGGGCCCCGAGGGACTTGACGACGCGCTCGAGGGCCTCGGCGTCGGGCCAGTCGGGCTGCTGCTCGACGGGGCGGTCCTTCCAGCTCCGGGGGCTCCACTCGCTCACCCCCCTAGTCTCCGCCACCGGGAGGCCTCCGGCAAAGCCTTTCACCTACGCTCGACGGGTGAAGCCATTCCGATTCGCTGTCCAGGTGTCCGGGGCGCCCACGGCCAAGGCCTGGCGGGACCTGTCCCGCAAGGTCGAGGACCTCGGATATTCCACCCTCTTCATCCCCGACCACTTCGGGGACCAGTGGGCCCCGCTCGTCGCCTTGACCTCGGCGGCCGAGGCGACCACCACCCTCAACGTGGGGACCCTGGTGCTCGACAACGACTACCGCCACCCGGTCGTCCTGGCCAAGGAGATCGCCACCCTCGACCTGGTGGCCGAGGGCCGGCTGGAGGTGGGGCTGGGGGCAGGCTGGATGAAGACCGACTATGACGAATCCGGCATCCCCTATGACCGTCCCGGTGTACGCGTGGAGCGGTTCCAGGAGGCCCTCGGAATCCTCAAGGCCATGTGGGAGAGCGGCAGCGCCACCCAGTCCGGCACCCACTACAACGTTCACGCCGCCCAGGGACTGCCCCGGCCCCACACCACGCCCCGGCCCAAGCTGCTGATCGGCGGCGGCAGCCCGAGGGTGCTGGGGATTGCCGGGAGGGAAGCGGACATAGTCGGGATCAACCCCAACCTGGCCGCCGGGGTGGTCGGCGCCGAGATGGCGGCCGAGGTGGCCCCGGCCAAGTTCGACCAGAAGCTGGCCTGGCTCAAAGAAGGAGCAGGGGAGCGTTTCGATGACCTGGAGCTGCAGTGCCTGACCTTCATCGTCCAGGTCGGCATCGACCGGGACGAGGTGCTGGCCAACCTCGCCCCCGGCTTCGGGTTGAGCCCGGAGGAGGCCGGGGCCATTCCCATCGCCCTAGTCGGCACGGTGGATCAGATTTGCGAGACCATCGAGTCCCGCCGGGAGCGGTGGGGATTCACCTACTGGGTGGTGCACGAGCCGGAGATGGAGGCCTTTGCCGAGGTGGTGAAGAAGCTCGCCGGCCGCTGAGCCGGTGACCCGGGAGGGTGCGGCGGTGAGCCGGATCGGGGTGTTCGGGGGGACCTTCGACCCCGTGCACGTGGGACATCTGGCCGCGGCCGTGAACGTGCGCTACAGCCTGAACCTGGACCGGTTGCTGCTGGTGGTGGCCAACGTCCCCTGGCAGAAGGCCGGCCGACGGGTGGTCAGCCCGGCCGAGGACCGCCTGGCCATGGTGGAGACGGCCGTGGAGGGCATCCCGGGCCTGGAGGCCAGCCGCATCGAGATGGACCGGGGCGGCGCCTCCTACACCGCCGACACCCTGGCCGAGTTGGGCTCGGCCAACCCCGGCGCCGAGCTTTTCCTGGTGGTGGGGGCCGATGTGGTCGGGGAGCTGGACACCTGGGAGCGGGTGGAGGCGGTGCGGGACGGCTGCACCCTGGTGGTGGTCAAGCGGCCAGGCAGTCGGCCCCGTCTCCCCACCGGCTGGAGGGCCGCCGTGGTCGAAGTGCCCTCCTTGGACATCTCCAGCACCGATCTCCGGGCCCGGGTAATCGACGGCCGCCCCCTGGATTTTCTGGTCCCGGCCCCGGTAGTCACCCTCATCCGCTCCCGGCGTCTGTACTCTGAGCCCACAGATGATTCGATCCCAAACCGAATCCACCACCCTGGCCGCCACGGCCGCCAGGGCCGCCACTGACAAGAAGGGCGAGGACACGATCGTCCTCGAAGTGGGGCCCCTCCTGTCCATCACCGACGCCTTCGTGATCACCAGCGGGAGCAATGACCGCCAGGTGCGCACGATCGCCGAGGAGGTGGAAGCTCAGGTCAGGACGGCCATGGACCGGGCCCCGCTCCGGGTCGAAGGGCTCTCCGACGCCCATTGGATCCTCTTGGACTACGGGGACGTGGTCGTCCACGTCTTCCTGGACGAGACCCGGCGCTACTACGACCTCGAGCGCCTGTGGGCCGACGCCCCTCGCATCATCTGGGAGGATGACGGACCCGGTCGGTCCGAAGCCGCCCGGGCCTGAAACGGGGGAGCTTTGACAGCAGTACCGGAGGCGGGCGACCACCTGGCCGGCTTGGCCGGGGAGCTCGACACCGAAGTGCAGATCGGCCTTCTGGCCGGGCAGGACACCTGGACCATCCCGCCCATCCCGGCCATCGGATTGGGCTCACTCAAGATGTCGGACGGGCCCAACGGGATACGGGGCGTGGATTTTGTCGGGGGGGCGCCCTCGCTGTTGTTCCCGTCGGGGACGGCTCTGGCCTCGACTTGGAACCCGGCGCTGGTCGAAGAAGTGGGCAAGGCCCTGGGCCAGGAGGCCCACTCCAAGGGCGCCCACGTCCACCTGGCCCCAACCGTCAATCTCCACCGGGGTCCGCTGGGAGGCAGGAACTTCGAGTGCTTCAGTGAGGACCCGTTCCTCACCGCCCGCATGGGCGTGGCCTACATCCGAGGGGTGCAGAGCGAGGGGGTGGCCAGTTGCGTCAAGCACCTGGTGGCCAACGACTACGAGTTCGAGCGCTTCACCATGTCGAGTGAGGTCGACCGCCGGGTCCTGCGCGAGGTCTACCTCCGCCCGTTCGAGGCGGCCCTGTTGGAGGCGGGTTCCTGGTCGGTGATGTCGGCTTACAACAAGCTGTGGGGGATCTGGTGCGGGGAGCACCCCTGGCTGCTGACCGAGCTGTTGCGGGACGAATGGGGCTGGGACGGCGCCGTCATCTCCGACTGGGGCGGGACCCACACCACCGCCGAGGCGCTGGCCGCCGGGCTGGACATCGAGATGCCCGGGCCTTCGGTCCATCGGGGCCAGAAGCTGGCCCTAGCGGTGGCGGAGGGGACGGCGTCGATCGAGGATGTCCGGAGGGGGGCGGAGCGGGTGCTCAGGCTGGCCGAGCGCACCGGCGCGCTGGATGGGCCGGCGGTGGGGGGCAGAACCGATGGCGGCCGGCGGGTCGGCGCCGAGGGCCCGGCGGGGACCGAGGAGCGCTTCGATGATGACCCGGCCCGCACCGAGGTGGCCCGGCGGGCGGCGGCCGAGGGGATCGTGTTGCTGCGCAACGAGGCGGTGGACGGGACGCCGCTGCTGCCCCTGGCCCGGGGTGGCCTGAAACGACTGGCCGTCATCGGGCCCAACGCCGCCGAGGTGCACGCCATGGGTGGGGGCAGTGCCCGGGTCCGCCCGCCGTATCTGATCAGCCCGCTCCGGGGTCTGACCGAGGCACTGGTGGGAGTGGAGGTCGTCCACGAGGCCGGTTGCCCGCCGGCCACGGTGGCCGCCGCTCTCGAGCGCAGTCGGATGCGAGTGCCGGAGGGCCGGGACGACGCCGGCGCCGAAGGTCTTCTCCTCTCCTTCTTCGGGGGCAGGCAGTTGGCGGGGGAGCCGATCCAGAAGCGGGTGGTCAGGCGCTCGAACCTGATGTGGCTGGGCGGGCGTCCCCCGCTGCCCGGGGTGGACCCCGATGACTGGTCGGCCACCGCCGAGCTGGTCTATCTGCCGCGGGTGGGCGGCCTGCACCACCTGCACATCCGCGGCGGCGGACGCATCCGCGTCCTGATCGACGGAGCGGCTGCATACGAGGGCGAGGACGAGGCGGAACGGCCTCCGGTCCCGCTCCGCCTGGAGCTGGGGCAGGACACGGTGGTGACGGTGGAGATCGTCCCGCCCTCGCCGATGCCCTTCCTCCTCGGCTGTGACATCCGCATCGAAGAACCGTCCGATCCGGCCCGCCCGGCCCAGGCCGCCGCCCTGGCTGCCTCCTCTGACGCCGCCGTGGTGGTGGTCGGTCTCGACGGTGACATCGAGAGCGAGGGCCGGGACCGGAGCTTCTATCCGCTGCCGGCGGTCCAGGAGGATCTGATCCGGCGGGTGGTGGCGGCCAATCCCAGGACGGTCGTGGTGGTCAATACCGGCAGCCCGGTGGAGATGGGCTGGGCGTCGGCGGTTCCGGCCGTGGTACAGCTGTGGTGCGCCGGGCAGGAGGCGGGCCGGGCCCTGGCCGACGTCCTGACCGGGGCCACCGAGGCCTCGGGACGGCTGCCGACCACCTTTGCCGCCCGCATCGAGGACACCCCGGCCTACGCCTGCTGGCCCGGCCAGAGCCCGGGCCTGGAACCGGGAGTGGCCCCCTACTCCGAGGGCCTCCACCTCGGTTACCGCCACTACCTCAGGCATTCGGTGGAGCCGCAGTTCTGGTTCGGTCACGGCCTGTCCTATACGACCTTCTCCTATGGCCCGGTGGCGGCGTCCCTCACCGATGAAGGCGGGATCCGGGCCACGGTGCCGGTGACCAACACAGGCGGGCGGGCCGGAGCCGAGGTGGCCCAGCTCTATCTGGCTCGACCCGGTTCGGCGGTGGAGCGGCCCGAGCAGGCCCTGGCCGCCTTCCAGAAGGTCTGGCTGGACCCGGGTCAGAGCACCGAGGTGGTGCTGGAGGTGGCGGCCCGGGAGCTGGCCCACTGGGACGAGAAGGTGGGCTGGACCCAGGAGGGCGGCACGGCCGAGGTCCGGATCGGTTCCTCGGCGGCCAGCATCCACGGCCGGGCGATCGTCCGGCTGGGCTGAGGAGTCCAGTGGTGAGGACGCCCCGGCGCCGGGTGTGGGCGGACAAGCGGCGGGCCGTATTGCTCGGGGCCGGGACAGTGGTCATCCTTCTCGCCCTCGGGGTGACTGGTCTGGCCGTTCACGACAGCCCCTCGGCCGGGGCGGCGGGGGCGGGACGGTCGGCGGTGACCCACTACACCGAGTCCTCCTCGGCGCCCGCCTCGACCACCACGACCAGTCCCCGGCCCCAGACGGCCGAGGACCAACTCAATACGCTGCCGGCCGGGGACCGGGCGGTGGCCTATGCCAAGGGCCCGGAGGCGACCGTCTATCCGACCCCGGCGGTCGGCACCCCCAGCGCCACCCTGGCCAACCCCAACAGCCTGGGCGCACCGCTCGTGTTCCTGGTTCAGTCGGCGGTGGGCAACTGGCTCAGCGTCCTGCTGCCTCAGCGGCCCAACGGGGCCAACGGCTGGATCCAGGCCTCCAACGTCCGGCTCTACAGCGATGACTTCAACGTGGTGGTCCACCTCACCGCCCACGTGCTCGACCTCTACCAGGCCGGTCGCCTGATCCAGACCCATGAGGTGGCCGTGGGTAACGCCGCCAGCCCGACTCCGACGGGTCAGTTCTATGTCACCGAGCTGGTGGCGTCGAATGACCCCAACGGCGCCTACGGGCCCTACGCCTTCGGGCTGTCCGACTTCTCCAACACCTACACCGAATTCGACGGAGGACCGGGCCAGATCGCCATCCACGGAACGGATGAGCCGTGGGTGATCGGCACCAGCGCCAGCCACGGCTGTATCCGCCTGGCCAATCCCCAGTTGCTGATCCTGGTCAAGGTTCTCCCGGTCGGAACGCCGGTGACCGTCACCCCGTGAAGGTGGTTGGATCTTCGCTATGAGCGAGCAAGAGACAGCCTGGCTCCCATTCGACCCGGGCTGGTCCGTACCTCCGCCTTCCTCTCCGCCGCCTCCGAGCCCGCCGGCCTGGGGGGCGCGGGCCACCCTCGCTGTCGCCCTGGTGGCCGCTCTCATCGGGGCCGGGGTCGGGGCCCTGGTCGCCCGGACCTCATCGGGGGGAGGAGGTCAGACAGTGGTGGAGAAGTTTTCCGGTAATACCAGTCTCATCAACCAGCGCCCGGCGGACATCCAGGCCATCCTGGCCAAGGTTCTGCCGGCGGTGGTGACCATCAAGTCAACGGTGGTGACCCAGACCCCGAGTGGTGGGGGCTTCTTCGGCTTCGGCGGCGGCGGGACCCAGACATCCCTCGACGAGGGCACCGGCATGATCATCACCTCCGACGGCCAGATCGTCACCAACAACCACGTGGTCAGCGGCGCCTCCTCCATCACCGTCAACCTGAACGGGTCGGACAAGGACCTGCCGGCCAAGGTGGTCGGTACCGACCCCTCCGATGACGTCGCCCTCATCCAGGTGACGGGGGAGGCAAGCCTGCCCACGGTCAGTTTCGGGCGCTCGGCGGCGGTCAAGGTGGGCGACGGGGTAGTGGCCATCGGCAATGCCCTGGGCCTGTCCGGCGGCCCGACCGTCACCGCCGGGATCATCTCGGCCGAGGGCCGGGGTTTGACCACCCAGGACCCCAACAGCGGAGCCACCATCACCCTGGCCGACCTGTTGCAGACCGACGCCGCCATCAACCCGGGCAACTCCGGGGGCCCGCTGGTCAACTCCCGGGGCCAGGTCATCGGGATGAACTCGGACGAGGCCGTCAACGCAGGCAGCGCCCAGGCCCAGAACATCGGCTTCGCCATCCCGGCCGACACCATCACCCATCTGGTCCCCCTGCTGCGCAAGGGCGGGACCGTCACTCTGCCCCGGGCCTACCTCGGCATCCAGGGAGGGGACGAGACTCCCCAGCAGCAGCAGGAGTACGGGCTCACCCCCAGCACCGGCGCCCTGGTAGAGGCGGTGCCGCCGACCACGCCGGCAGCCAAGGCCGGACTCCAGCCCGGCGACGTGATCGTGAGCCTGGACGGCTCGGGCGTGGCCGCCTGGGACGATCTGACCCAGGACCTCCGGGGCTACAACCCGGGCCAGACGGTGACCCTCGGGGTCTACCGCGGCTCCAAGCTGCTCAACATCAGCGTGACTCTGGGAACGGCGCCCTCAGGCTCGTAGTGGGCGGGAGGCCACGGTCTCGGGGAACCGGGAGTGCACCCGGGCGGTGACGATGTGCTCGATGATGAAGGCCAAGAGGGGCACCAGGCCCGCCCCGATCATGGCGGCCATCTGAAGCAGGGTGAACCGGCAGCGGCGGGCCATGTCCAGGGCGGCGGCCAAATAGACGATGTAGAGAAAGCCGTGGAGGGCGCCCAGGTCCTTGGCCAGGAAGGGATGTCCGAACCAATAGCGCAGAGGCATCCCGATGAAAACCAGCACGGCCAGGGCCACACCGACGGTGTAGGCCATGACCCGGTAGCGCAGCAGCGCCCCGGATATTCCGGTCACGACCGCCAACTCTTGCGCCGGCCGGAAGAGGCGAGCTCGCCCAGCCAGCGGTTGTAGGCGGCCAGCTCCTGGTCCTCGGGGTCATCGCGCCACTGAGGGACGAGGGGGGAAAGGGGTTCCGCCTCCGTGGCGCCATCCCGGCGGCGTCGGGCGGCCGGAGCAGCACCGTCGTCGTGGACAAGCTGCCACCACCCGACCACGGCTAGCACCGAGAAGATGGGCCACTCGAAGCAGTAGGCCCAGGACAGATCGTTCCCGTCCAGGGCCCGGTGGAGCTGCCACCAGAAGGCGGCCAGGCAAGCGGGCGCCACCAGCAGGACGGCCAGATGGAGGAGCAGGGCCCGTCGGCTCAACCAGCGCTGGCGCACCGGTCCAGGCTAATGGTCGCTGACCGGTCCGATTTGTCGCTTTGGTCACAAATAACCATTACAAAATGACCATGACAAATGGCCCTTGATGCGGATTGCCGACAAAGCGCCCAGTCATCAGGATGACCGGTGTCGACCTCGGCCCAAGGTAGGTCCGGGCGGGGCAAGAGAGGTGGATGATCCGTGCGCCTGCTGGTCGTGGATGACTGCTCGGACATGCGCTACCTGCTCCGTCTCGTCCTGTCCCGCGAGGGTCATGAGGTGACCGAAACCCGTAGTGGTTCCGGGGCGGTGGAGACGGCCGCCGCCGTGCTGCCCGAGGTGGTCATCATGGATGGGCTGGTTCCGGGCATGGACGGCTCCGAGGCCGTCAGCGGCATCCTCCGGGCCAGCCCCGGGTGCCGGGTGGTGATGTTCTCGGCCGTGGACCCCGACAGCCTGGACGAGCAGGCTGAGGCGGCCGGAGCGGTGGCGGCCGTGCACAAGCTCTCCGGGCCGGGCGCCGTCATCGATCTGCTCGAGCGGCTACCGGCCTAAAGGCGGCGCCACTGCCGGCGCCGGGGCCGGCAATGGCGCGAGTCCGTCGCTAGCGTTGATCTGTGAGCCCGTCCCGGCGGACGCCGGAGTACGCCGATGTGCCCGGTCCCATCCTCAGAGCCCTGCGGCGGCTGGTCCGGTCCCTACCGGACAGCACTGAGCAGCCGGCCTGGACCGGGGTGCGCTGGTTGGTCCGCCGGCGGACCTACGCCCATGTCTTCACCATCGACTCCCAGAACGGGCCGACCACGATGCTCAGTTTCCGCTCCCCGGAGCCCGAGCGGGGCTTCCTGCTGGCGGGCGGCCACCCGTTCTTCAGGGCCGGCTGGGGGACCGACGTGGTGGTAATGGTCCTGGAGGACACCACGGACTGGGGAGAAGTGGGGGAGCTGCTCACCGAGAGCTATTGCGTGATGGCGCCCAAGAAGCTGGCGGCCATGGTGCCCGGGGCGGGCTCAGCTGTGCCGGCGGCGCCGGCCGGCTCGCATCGCCACCGCGCCGACGCCCAACAGGACCAGTGCGGTCTCGGATAGCGGGCGCACCGGAGCACCGGTGAAGGGCAGACCGGTCAGCTGACTGGCCGGCGTACCGGGCGAGCCGGTGGCGATGCTGGAGGCGCCGCCCCCGGTGGCGCCGGTGGTCCCTGCTCCGACTCCAACCAGCGGTGCGGCGCCAGGGGCGCCAGCCGCCGGCCCGGCCGCCGAGCCAGCTGGGCTAGTGGGAGTGGCTGACGTTAGGTAGCCCGGACGACGCCTGTGGCCGTAGCCGGGCAGGACCGATCCGGTCCTGAGGCTGGCGCGGGGGATAGGCATGACACTCCTCGTTCGGCGGCAGGAGGTGGCGTCGAGCCTGTACGGGTGACAGCCAGGAGACCGTCCAGCCCAAACCAAGCGTCCCTCTATGGGCTAACCCACAATGTCGACAGAGGGCACCCAAACCTTGAGGGAGTTCCGGGATGTCCGAGTCGAGGCGGACCTCGGGTGACCGAAATCACGGGCGGATGGGGCTCGACAGTCCGTGGCCGAAAAGAGCATTGTGTCCGCATGTCTGCCCCGGCCAGCCAGGAGGACCTGGACACCATCCTCGCCACCATCTTCATGACCCCGGAGGGGAAGGCCGACCCGTATCCCGGCTACGCCACGGTGCGGGAGGCATCGGCCCTCCATGAGAGTGGGCTGGGGGCGTATGTGGTGAGCCGGTATGAGGACTGCTCGAGCCTTCTGCGCGACAACCGGCTGGGCCGGGGCGAGCAGGGCTCACAGGCTGAGTACCTGGGTCTCACCCAAGCGGAGTACGACATCCGCTTCCCCCGCTCGGCCGGCCGGGTGGAGTCGATGCTGGGCCTGGACCCGCCCGATCACACCCGACTGAGGTCGCTGGTGGCCAAGGCCTTCACGCCCAAGACGGTCGAGGCTCTTCGTCCCCGCATCCAGGACCTCACCGCCGGCCTACTGGAAGGCCTGGAAGGCGAGGTGGACGTGATCCCGGAGCTGGCCCTCAAGCTCCCGATCACCGTGATCGGGGAGATGCTGGGAGTGCCCCAACAAGATCACGCCGATCTGCTCGCTCCGATCAAGGTGGTCGTCCGGTCGCTGGCAACCTTTGAACCGAATCTGGAGGAGTTCACCGAGATCTACGAGGCATCGGGGGTGATCGACGACTACTTCCAGGACCTCGTGAATCACAAGCGGGCCCACCCGGCCGAGGACATGCTCTCGGAGCTGATTCAGGCCGAGGATGCCGGGGACAAGCTGACCGAGGCCGAGCTGCTGGCCACCATCATGCTTCTCTTTGTGGCCGGCTACGAGACCACCACCAACCTCATCGGTAACGGCCTCAGGGCACTTCTGCTGTATCCGGATCAGCTCAAGCGGCTGAGGGACGACCGGTCCCTCGTCAAGAGCGCGGTCGAGGAGACGCTCCGGTACGACAGCCCGGTCCAGTTCACGGCTCGGGTCGTGCTGCACGATGGCGTGGAGATAACCGGCACCCCCATCGCCGCCGGCCGGCAGATAATCGTTCTGCTCGGTGGGGCCAACCGTGATCCGCGGGCCTACCGCGATCCGGACACCTTCGACGTTGGGCGCTCGGGGCCACCGCCCGTCAGCTTCTCAGGCGGTATCCACTACTGCCTGGGGGCGGCGCTGGCCCGGGCGGAGGGCCAGATCGTCTTCGACTCACTGGTAAGCCGCTATACCGCTATCGAGCCGGCCTGGCCGGAGGACAAGCCGCCGGTCTACCGGGACAGCGCCGTCCTCCGGGGACTCGAGACGCTGCCGGTCAGGCTGCTTCCCTAATCGAGGGGGCGAAGGGCGTCACCGGCCGGCCACGCCCTTCTGTTCGAAGGCCATGGCTCGTTGGAGAGCGGCCGCCTTCATGTCAGCGGGGATTTCCACCACACCGCCGATCGAGGTGCTGCGGATACCGGCCTGAGCGGCTTCTTCCACGATTCCGCCGACTGTGATGGCCAGTTCGGGCGTCCGGTGGAAAACCAGGACCCCGTGATTGGCCAGGAGGATGGCGGGCACACCCGGCACGACGGCGGCCCGGATGTTGGCGACTGCGAGGTCCGAGCCGCGGGGGCCATAGCTCGCTACCGGTACGCCGTCGGGAAGGCCGAACATGGCCAGGGCCTCAATCCAGCAGCCGATGGGCCTGTGGGCGACGGCATAGGCGGTGGCGAACGGCGAGTGGGTGTGGAGCACGCAACCGACGTCGGCCTGGTCGGCGTACATGGCGGTATGCATGGCGACCACCGCCCCCTGGATGGGGGGTAGTTGGCCCTCGCGCAGAGTGCCGTCGAGCCCGACGCGCACCACCGCCTCGGGCAAATGGTTGCGCAGCGAGGGGCCCCCGGTGAAATACATCTCGTCCTCACCAGGCACACGCAGGCTGACGTTGCCGTGGCCATTGGCGGAGATCGCTCCCGAGGCGACGATCCTGTCCGCCACCTCGATCAGCTGGTTGACCAAGTCGGCGTCCATGTTTCTCCTGGGTGGGGGGCTGAGGCAGCGGCGAGGACGTTTGTGGAGGTAAGGGGATTCGAACCCCTGGCCTTCGCCATGCCATGGCGACGCTCTACCAACTGAGCTATACCCCCTTGCGGGGGCTGAGGCTCGTACTGAGCTACGCCCCCAAGGGAGCGGACAGCGTACCCGAAGGCCGCCCGCCCGCCGGCGTGGTCGGGACCACCAGGAAGATCACGATGTCCCAGAGGATGTGGCTGACGATCAGGGATTCCATGTCCACGCCCAGGGCGGCCAGGGCCGACCACCAGGCGCCGGCCACCGAGGCGGCACCGACCAGGGTGGGGTTGCCCGAGCTGATGTGGACCCCCCCGTAGGCGCCGGCGGCCAGAGCGGCGCCGGGCCAGCGGCCGCGGTCAGCGGCCAGCCGGCCCTGAAGGTGGCCCCTCCAGAACAGCTCTTCGGCCGGGCCGATCACGGTGGCCAGGCGGGCGGCGATGGTCAGGGCGTTCTGGCCATGGCGCAGGCTGTAGATGTCCTCGATGTCCCCGGCGCCATCGGGCATGATCCGGCGGGCCAGGACGTCCCCGATCCGGAAGACCCCGTAAAGGCCTCCCGCGATCAGGGCCCCCTCGGCCAGGTGGCGGGGCCGGGGCCGGAGGCGGCGCAGCTCGGGCTCCCGCAGGAGGCTCAGTCCGCCGAGAACGGCTCCCGTACCGGTCATGCGGTTCCAGAAGCTGGCCCGGGAACCCCGGAAGGTGGCTCCGAAACAGGCGGCGGCCAGGGCCAGGGCTGCGGCCATCAGGCGGCCAGGGCCAGGCCGGCCACCAGCAGGGCACCGAAGACGGCGTGCAGGCGGGCGGTGGACAGATCGATCTTGGCGATGGAGCGGCGCTCACCCCTCGCTCCGAGGTCGGCGGCCCGCACCACCGCCACCAGGAGCGGGGCGGACAAGTCAGCGGCGGCGGCCTGGCGGGGGATGGCGCCGACCACCACGGCGGCGGTGACGGCCAGGAATGCCCCCATGACCAGGCCCACGTAGCCGAAGTGAGCGGCCCGGTTACCGATGCGGATGGAGACGGTGCTGATGCCGGCCCGGGCGTCATCGGCGATGTCCCGCCACTCGTTGCCGTGCAGGATGGCCGTGACCAGCAGGCCGACCGGAACGCTGACGGCCAGGGCGCCCGCCGACAGCCGGTTGCGCAGGACGAAATAGGTCCCTTCCACCATGATCGGACCCATCAGGGCGAACACGACCGGCAACCCCAGGGCCCGGTACTTGAGCCGCAGCGGTGGAGCGGTGTAGCCGACCCCGCCGAGGATTCCCACCAGCCCGAGGAGGATGACCGGCCAGCCCCGGACGTAGGCCATCCAGGTGCCGACCCCCACCGCCGCCACCAGGAAGGCGCCGGCCAGGCCCAGAGCCTCGCCCTCGCTGATGCGGCCCCGCAGGATGGCCAAGCTGGCTCGAGGGGTGGTGATGGTGTCGACTCCTTTGCGGACGTCGAAGACCTCGTTGACGATGTTGGTGCCCAGATGGATGAGGGTGGCGGCAGCGAGGGCCGCCACGGCCAGGGTCCAGCGCAGGCGGCCCGGGGCGGCGGCGGCCAGGGCCACAGCGGCCGCCACCGGCACAGCGCTGGCGGTAAGGCTGAAGGGGCGCATCACCTCCCACCAGGCTGATAGCCGGTCGGCGATCGGCCGCCGGCCCTCGATCAGATCGCCTCCAACCGGCCGCCCGGTGCCCGCGGCCATGACCGGGGCCCCGGCCGCCGGCAGCCGCCGCCCGCGGCGGGAGGGTCGGGCTGCCGCCGACCCGGCTCCGGCGTAGCCGGACTGACCCAGGATGGTGGCGGCGGTGATGACCCCGTCGATCTGGTCGTCATCCTGAACCACCGGTTGGAGCAGGGGCCGCTCCAGGCCCACCTGCTGGAACCGCCAGGCCCGCTCGGCCACGTCCTCGGGGCTGCCGCACAGGAGAAAGGCGTCGAGCAGTTCGTCCGGCAGCAAGCCGGCGGCACGGTGGTACTCCTCGGCCCGCCAAGCGGCGGCCACTTGATCGCGTAGTTGGCGGGGGAGACCGGCGCGGTCCAGGGAGAGATCGGACAGGACGCTCATCATGTAGATGACGAAGGGCTCCCGCTTGGCCCGGTTGAGGGCCTCCCGCCGGTTGGGGCCGACCAGGCTGAGGAGGTAGCCGGCGGTGGTGACCGAGCCGGGCGGCCGGCCGGCAGAGGCCTCGGCCCGGCGGAGCCGCTCGATGATCCCGGCCAGGCTGGCCAGCGACTCAGCCGGGCGGGCCAGGTAACCGTCGGCTTTGGCGGCCGCCAACTCAACCATGGCCGTGCGGTAACCGGCCACGTAGATGGGCACGCGGTGGACGGGGGCAAACATGGGGACCAGCTCGGGAGCGCCCGCTACCGGGATGCGTTCACCTCGCCAGAGGGCCCGCATGGTGTCGATGGCCTCACCGATCTGGGTGATGGCGCCGGCGGGGGTGTAGGGGACCTGCATCTGGGTCAGACGCAGCGGCAGGCCGGAGCCCAGGCCGCAGATGATCCGGCCCGGGGCCATGTCATCGAGGGAGCTGACGGTCATGGCGGTCAGGACGGGATTGCGGGTCAGGGGGGAGAGGGCGCCCAGGGCGACCTCCACCCTGGGGATCTGCTCGGCCAGAGCCGCGGCGTAGGTGATGGCGTCGCGCTCGAAGTAGCTCTCGTGCAGCCAGATCGAGTCGAGTCCGGCCCGCTCCGCCCGGTCAGCCCACCGGAGCATCTCCCTCACCGAGCCCCGGGCGGCCAGGCCCAGGCCCACCGGGCGACTCAGCTCGGGCACAGGCCCGGGTGGTTCTGCTGGCGCGTCATCGGTGAGCTGACGCTACCGGCTTAAACCGGCGAAGGGGAGGGGGCCAGTCAGTACCATTCCGTGATGGCCGAGGCCTATGACTTTGCCGGAATCGAAAAGAAGTGGCAGGCCCGTTGGGCCGATGAGGGCACTTACGAGATCGACAACGATGACCCCCGCCCGCCCTACTACGTACTGTCCATGTACCCGTACCCGAGCGGGCGGGCCCACATGGGACACGTCCGGAACTACACCTACGGGGACCTGATCGTCCGGCACCGGACCATGAACGGCTACGGGGTGCTGAGTCCTATCGGCTTCGACTCCTTCGGTCTACCGGCCGAGAACGCCGCCATCAAGACCGGTGAGCATCCTCGGTCCTTCACCGACGCCCGCATCGAGGAACTGGGCGCCAGCCTGCGGGCCATCGGTGCCGTCTACGACTGGCGCCGCCAGGTCACAAGTCACGACCCCTCCTACATGCGCTGGAGCCAGGTCATCTTCCTTCGCCTGCTGGAGGCGGGCCTGGCCTACCGGGCCATGGCCCCGGTCAACTGGTGCCCGGGTTGCCAGACCGTCCTGGCCAACGAGCAGGTGCTGTCGGATGGGACGTGTGAGCGCTCGGGTGACGTGGTGACCAAGCGCAACCTGGAGCAGTGGTTCTTCCGCATCACCTCCTACGCCGATGACCTGCTGGCAGCCCTGGACGACCTGCACTGGCCCGAGCGGGTCAAGACCATGCAGCGCAACTGGATCGGCCGCTCCGAGGGGGCCCAGTTCGACATGGCCGTGCAGGGCCGGGACGACCTGGCTCTGTCCGTGTTCACCACCCGGCCCGACACCGCTTTCGGCATGACCTATGCCGTGGTCGCTCCCGAGCATCCGATGGTGGGAGAACTGACCACCGAGGAGCAGAGAGTGGCGGTCGAGGCCTTCGTGGAGAAGGTCAAGCACAGCACCGACATCGAGCGACAGTCGACCGAGGGGGCCCTGGAGAAGCGGGGGGCCTTCACCGGCAGCTACGTGATCAATCCCTTCAACGACCAGCCCGTGCCGGTCTACCTGGCCGACTACGTGCTGATGGGATACGGGACCGGGGCGATCATGGCCGTGCCCGGGGAGGACCAGCGGGACTGGGACTTCGCCCAGGCCTACGGCCTGCCCATCATCCGCACCGTCCAGCCCCCGGAGGGATGGGAGGGCGAGGCCTATACCGGTCAGGGCGTGTCCATCAACAGCGCCTGGCTGGACGGGATGGAGATGGCCGAGGCCAAGGCGGACGCCATCTCCTTTTTGGAGGACAAGGGCATCGGGACCCGGAAGGTCAACTACCGGCTGCGGGACTGGCTGGTCAGCCGCCAGCGCTTCTGGGGTTGCCCCATTCCCATCATCTACTGCGCTGACTGCGGCATGGTGCCGGTACCGGAGGAGCAATTGCCGGTGCTGGCGCCGGATGATGTCGAGTTCCGCCCGACAGGAGAGTCACCCCTGCGCTATCACGAGGGCTTTCTGCACGTGGACTGCCCGCGCTGTGGCGGTCGGGGCGAGCGCGAGACCGACACCATGGACACCTTTGTCGATTCGTCCTGGTACTTCCTGCGCTTCTGCGACCCCTGGGCCCAGGATGTGCCTTTCGACCCGGCCGCTGCCGATCACTGGATGCCGGTGGACCGTTACATCGGCGGGATCGAACACGCCATCCTGCACCTGCTGTACGCCCGATTCTTCACCCGGGCCCTGGGTGATGTCGGACTGGCCCCCAAGGATCTGCGCGAGCCCTTCGGCACCCTGTTCACCCAGGGAATGGTTCGCCTGGGCGGCACCCGGATGTCCAAGTCGAAGGGCAACCTGGTCTCACCCGATGACGTACTGGCCGAGGTGGGGGCGGACGTGCTGCGGCTGTCCCATCTGTTTGCCGGGCCGCCCGCCGATGACGTGGATTGGGAGAGCGTCGGTGTGGAGGGTTGCAACCGCTTCCTGGCCCGGGTCTGGCGGGTCGGCTCCGAGGATCCCGATGCCTTCCCGGTCATCGACCGGGACGAGACTGATGCCGACCGGGAGGTGACCCGGTCGGTGCACCGGCTGATCCAGCGCATCGATGACGACTTCGAACGCTGGTCCTACAACACGGCCGTGGCGGCCCTGATGGAGTTCGTCAACGGCCTGTACCGCTACGGGCGGGGCCAGGACGGGGCCAGGAGGGCCACCGTCGCCCCGGCCGTCGACACCCTGTTGCTGCTGCTGGCTCCCATGGCGCCACACATCACGGCCGAGCTGTGGGAGCGGCGCTGGGGCGGCCACATCCACACCGAGCCCTGGCCCCAGGCCGATCCCGAGCTGGCCCGGTTGGAGCGCACCACCATGATCGTCCAGGTCAACGGCAAGGTCCGGGACAAGATCGAGGTGGACGCGTCCATAGATGAGGCCGGGGCCGAGGCCCTGGCCCTGGCGTCGGAGCGGGTCATAGAACTGCTGGCGGGTAAGGCGCCCCGCAGGGTCATCGTGCGCCCGCCGGCGCTGGTCAACGTCGTGGTCTAGGACGCCAGCGACTTCACCGAGTCCGGCAACTGATCGGCCACCCGGATGATGGGGATGCCGGTCTGGGTGTTCTCGTGCATCTCGGCAAAGGCCCGGCCCAGCGCCTCGAACGGGTAGATCTCCTTGTGGATGGTGGGCCGGAACACCGAGCCGTACAACTCGGTGGCCGCCTCACAACCCTGGACCGTCTCGTAGTGGGTGTGGTCGATGGTGACCTGCTTCACCGACATCAGCGTGGAGTTGTATTCGACCACCTGGGACAGCTGCCAGCCGGCGCTGATGTTGACACCCTCGCGGGCGGCTACGGCCAGACCAGCCGGGAAGACTGGACCGCGGAGCATGTCGCAGACGAGGTGCATGTCGTCCCCGCCGGTGAGGGAGCTGACGTGCTTGCGGAAGGCACTGACATCCTCCCGGGCCGCGAAGCGGTTGAACTGGCGCTGATCGATGCCGGTGATGCCCATCTGTTCCAAGGCATCCCGACGCTCGGGGCTGCCCGAGCAGAAATAGGCGTTGTGTCCCTCGGACTTGGCCAGCATCAGGAACAGTTCGGACACGCCGCCGCCGAAGCCGAGGACATTGAGATGGGACCGGCGCTCCCGGGGCACCTTGATCCGGTAGATGGCCAGAGCCCGCCGCCACATGTGATAGGCGGTGGGAGCCCGCAGGGGCAGGGCGGCTATCTCCCAGAGGTTGAGGCCGGACTCGAGCGGGGCCGGGATCAGCTGCCAGTCACCCACCACCGCCTCCTCGGCGTACCAGCCGATGGACTCGGGCTGGTCGTAGGCCCAGATGCGCAGCGGGAAGCCGTAGTGGTCGGGCTCACCGTTGCAGTGGGTGATGACCACGTCCCCCGGCTTGAACCGGGTGACGTTGGCTCCGGTTTCGATGACCTCGCCTACCGCCGAGTTCCCGGGGTAGATGCGCCCGCCCCGCATCTCGGCGATGTTGACGGTATCGGCGGTGGCGGCGTGGTCGATGTTGTGCTCGGCCGAGACGGCCAGGATGCGCATACGCACGTCGGAAGGGCCCACGTCCCGCAGCTCGAGGTCGTCCAGCTGGATGACCTTGGACACGTCGACATCGGCGGTCTTGCCGCCGGTCCTCTCCCGCTCAGCCGCGATGGATTCGGTGGTGATGGACCAGGCCCGGACTTTGTTTCCCATGGGCCCAAAAGCTACGGGCCCGGAGCCGGGCGGTTCCAAACGGCGAGCTCAGCCGGCCTTGAGGGTCTCCACGATGTCGGACCAGGTGTCTGAATCGGTGCGGTAGGGGGCATAGAAGCTGATCCGGTCCACGGCACTGCCGAAGCGCTCCAGGAGGAGCCGGCCGACCTTGTCCGGGGCCCCCACCACGGCAAAGGCGTCCAGCACGTCGGGGGTGATCAGCTCGCCCATCTCGGCCCACTTGCCCTGTTTGGACAAGGTGTTGAGCTCGGTCTGCAGGTCGCCCCAGCCGTGCAGTTCCAGCACGGGGCGGTAGGCGGGGGTCGAGCCATAGAAGGCGATCTGGCGCCGGACGCCGACCTCGGCATCGGCCATCTCCCTCTCGTTGGAACCGGTCACCACGAAGGCCGGGTAGGAGAGCTGGAAGTCCGACCGGGAGCGACCCGACTTGGCCAGACCCCGCTCGATGGCCGGCAGGGTGACCTCCCGCAGGTAGCGCTCGGTGGTAAAGCCGTGGACGAGCATGCCGTCGGCCACTTCCCCCGCCACGGCGGTCATGCCGTCGCCCACGGCGGCCAGGAAGACCTTGGGCTTGCCATGGGGGTTGGGCCCCGGGTTGAAGAAGGGCGTCATGAGGGTGTGGGTGTAGAAGTCGCCCCGGAAGTCGAGCTTGGTCCCTTCATTCCAGCTGTCCCAGATGGCGTGCATGGCCTGGATCAGCTCGCGCATGCGGGGGGCGGGGTGGGACCAGGGCATGGAGAAGCGCTTCTCGATGTGGGGCTTGATCTGGGAGCCCAGGCCGAGGAAGAAGCGGCCCCCCGAATACCAGTTGAGGTCGTTGGCCAGGCTGGCCAGGGTCATCGGGTTGCGGGCAAAGGCCACGGCTATCCCGGTGCCCAGCTCCAGGCGCTCGGTGTGCTCGGCGGCCAGCAGCAGGGGCAGGAACGGGTCGTGGCCGGTCTCGGCCGACCAGGCCCCGTCATAGCCGGCCTCCTCGGCCCGCTGGGCCGCGGCCGGCACATCGCTCAGGGTCCCGGGGATACCACCGTCAACTCGCATGCGGCGAACTTAATCTTGGTCGCGGAGGAAGCGCTGCAGCTCGGCGGCTATCTCGTCCCCGGAGGGTATCTCCCCGATGTTCATCGGGGTGCCCTCGTTGCTATCCACCGTCTCCTCCAGCTGGGCAACCATCGACTGGTGCTCCTGGCTGTTGGCGATGAGGTCGTCCACCCGCCGACCGGCCACGTCGGCGGCCGTCTCCAGGCCGCTGGTATCCAGCGATAGTTCGGCCACCATGGCCAGACCGCTGATGAGGGCGGCGCTGGCGGCCGGGTAGGGCAGGGCGGCCACGTAATGGGGCACCCGGGCCCACAGCCCGACGGCGGGGATACCGGCCTCCCGGAAGGCGATCTCCAGGGCGGCCTCGATGTTGGCCGGCACCTCGATGTCCCCGGCCACGAAGCCGATGCGACCGGCCAGGCCCTCCTCGGTGGTGGTGGTGGCCAGGCGGACCGGACGGGTGTGGGGGACCGGAGCCGGGAAGGCGCCCAGGCCCACCGACATCCGCACCCCCAGTTCCACCGACAGGCTCACCACCTCGCTCACGAAGGCGCCCCAGCGCATGTCCGGTTCCGGGCCGAGCAGGAGCAGCATGTCCCGCCCGTCGCGGTCGGCGCTGAGCAGCAGGCGGGGCTGGGGCCAGGTCAGGCCCTGGTTGATGCCGTCCTGGATGTGGACGGTGGGCCGCCGGGCCCGGTAGTCGATCAACTCATCGGCGTCGAAGAGAGCCACCGGTCCCTCCGTCCCGCTCTCCAACAGGGAGGCCATGGCCGTGGCCCCGCCCAGGCCGGCGTCGATCCAGCCGTCCAGCTGCACGACCAGGACGGGATCGACCGGCTGGCGGCTATCGGTCCGGTGGTAGAGGGGCACCCGGTCTCAGAGCTCGGAGGCGGCCCGGCGGGCGGCCTCGGCCAGGCTGTCGATCTGTCCGCCGAAGCCGCCGATACCCTCCCGGTCCCCGCCCATGGCCCCGCCCTCGTAACGGGCGAAGACGCCCTCCAGGATGCAGGCCAGCTTCCAGTACCCGAAGGCGATGTAGAAGGGCAGAGCGGATATGTCCCGGCCGGTGCGGCCGGCGTAGCGGGACGACAGCTCGGCCCTGGTCAGGAAGCCGGGCAGGGCGGTGGGTGAGACGCCGAGAGCGCTCTGGGTGTCGCCCGCCTCGGCCCAATAGACCATGAGCAGGCCCAGGTCGGCCATGGGATCGCCCAGGGTGCAGATCTCCCAGTCGAGGACGGCCCGGATGGTGCCGTCATCCCCGAGCATGGTGTTGTCCAGCCGGTAGTCACCGTGGACGATGGAGGCCGGGCCTTGTTCCGGGATGCGGGCGGACAGGAAGTCGTGCACCTCGTCCACGGCCGGCACCTGGCGCTCCCGGCCCTCCACCGACTGGCGGAACTGGCCGTACCACCGCTTGAGCTGGCGTTCGATGTAACCGTCCCGGCGGCCCAATTCCCCCAGGCCGACGGCGTCGACGTCCACGGCGTGGATGTCAGCCAGCACGTCGACCATCTGCTCACTGGCAAATCGACGTCCCTCCTTGTCCAGCGCCGCCTCCACTTTGGCCGGGTCGCGCAGGATGTGACCCTCGACGTATCCCATGACGTAGAAGGGCCGGCCGTTGACCGACTCGTCCCCGCAGAAACCGAGGGCGGGAGCCACCGGCACCGACGTAGGCCCGAGGGCGGAGATGATGCGGTGCTCGCGCGACATGTCATGGGCGGTGGGCAGCACGTGGCTGACCGGGGGCCGGCGCAGCACATAGGCGGAGCCGTCGGCGCCGGTCACCTTGAAGGTCAGGTTCGAGCGGCCCCCGGCCATAAGGTCGAAGCGGAACGGCCCCGCCGCTCCGGGGATGTTGGCCTCCAACCAGGCCGTCACCCTGGCTAGGTCGATGCCCTCGGGCCCCTGCTGTTCGCCCCCGGTTCCACTCACGGAAAGAAACCTACCGGTCCACCGCTCGGACGGCCCGAGCAGGCCCAGCCGGGCTCGGGCCAGGTAACGTCGAAGTGGATGATCGACGTAACCGACGCCACCTTCGAAGCCGATGTCCTGGCCCGCTCGGACGCCGTCCCGGTGGTAGTGGATCTCTGGGCCCCCTGGTGCGGACCGTGCAAGACGCTCGGACCCATCCTGGAGCGGGTGGTCGGCGCCACCGACGGCGCCGTGGAACTGGCCAAGGTCAACGTGGACGAGAACCCGGGCATCGGCCAGGCCTTCCGGGTCCAGTCCATCCCGGCCGTCTATGCCATCAGGGGTCGCCAGGTGGTGGACTCCTTCATCGGGGCCCTGCCCGAGGCGGCGGTGCGGGACTGGGTGTCCAAGCTGGCCCCCCAGCCCACCGAAGCCGACCTCCTGGCCCAGGCCGGGGACGAGGCCTCGCTGCGCAAGGCTCTGGAGCTCCAGCACGACCACCGGGCCGCCGTGGTCGGCCTGGCCGAGATCCTGGCCGAGCGGGGCGAGGAGGAGGAGACCCTCGCCCTGCTGGCCCGCATCCCCGAGGATGCCGACACCCGCCGCATAGCCGCCCTGGCCCGCCTCGGGGGTCAGGCCCCGGTGGCCCGGGTAGCCGAGGACGGGATGGAAGCCCGCCTGGACGCCCTGCTCGATCGGGTGAAGGGGGATGACGAGGCGAGGCAGGAGTTCGTCGATCTGCTGGAGACGATGGGGCCGGACGATCCCCGCACCGCCACCTATCGCCGGGCCCTGACGGCGCGCCTGTTCTGAGCCGCCCGGTGGCGGCGGTGGGTACATGCCTGGAGCTGGGCGGGCGCCGCTATGACCTGAGCACCCGAGCCCTGGTCATGGGCATCCTCAACCGGACCCCCGACTCCTTCTACGACCGCGGTTCCCACTTCGCCCTCGGGGCCATGCTCGACCGGGCCGCCGGGTTGGTGGCCGACGGGGCCGACATCCTCGACGTGGGCGGGGTCAAGGCCGGCCCCGGTCCCGAGGTCGGGCTGGAGGAGGAGAGCGAGCGGGTGGTGCCGGCGGTGGAGGCGCTGGTCGAGCGCTTCGAAGTGCCGGTGTCGGTGGATACGTGGAACTCCCGGGTGGCCCGGTTGGCCTACGGGGCCGGAGCGGTGATGGGCAATGACATCAGCGGCTTTGCCGACCCCGACTACCTGCCTGCCGCCGCCGAGGCGGGAGCGGCGGTGGTGGCCACCCACATCCGCCTCGGGCCGCGCATCCCCGACCCCGAGCCGGTCTACGCCGACGTGGTCGAAGACGTGGCCGCCGCCCTCGTGGATATGGCGGCGAGGGCCGGCGCCGCCGGCATCCCCGCCGAGCGGATCGTGGTGGACGCCGGGCTGGATCTGGGCAAGACGTGGCAGCAGTCGCTCGTCCTGCTGCGGGCCTCGGACCGGCTGGCCGGGTTGGGCTTCCCGGTTCTTTTGTCGGCGTCCAACAAGACCTTCCTGGGCCGGCTGCTGGATCTGGAGGTGGGGGAGAGGCGGGAGGCCACCCTGTCCGCCTGCGCTCTGGGCATCGCCCGGGGGGCGAGGGTGCTACGGGTCCACGACGTCAAGGGAGTCCGCCGGGTGAGGGACACGCTGGCGGCGGTGCTCGAGGCCGGGGGCGGCCGGTGACGCCGCTGCCGGTCTATCTGGTGAAGGGGGACGATCCGGCCCTGGTGTCCCAGTCCCTGTCCGGGGTGCTGGCCGAAGTGACCGCCTCGGACCCGAGCGGCCTGGGCCTGGAGGACCTCTCCTCCGATGAGCCCGACATCGGCGCCGTCATCGACGCCTGCCTGACCCCGCCGTTCCTGGCCGACCGGCGCACCGTTCTCATCCGTGACCTCGGCCGTCTGCCCGCCGCCGACGTCGACCGCCTGGTGGCCTATCTGGACTCGCCCAGCGAGACCACCAGCCTGGTCCTGGCCGCTTCCGGGGCCGTGCCGGCCCGGCTGGTGACCGCGGTGCGCCAGGCCGGCCATGTCGTGGACGCGGCCACCCCGACGGGCAAGGGTCGCAACCAGTGGCTGGTGGCCCGGCTGCGGGAGGCTCCGGTCAACTTCGATGCCGCCGCCGGAGCGGCCCTGGGGGAGCACCTGGGCGAGGATCTCGGCCGCCTGTCGGGGATAGTCGGCGCCCTCAGCGCCGCCTACGGACCGGGGGCCATCATCGGGGTGGCCGAGCTAGGGCCATTCCTGGGTGAGGCCGGCTCGACCGCACCGTGGGAGCTGACCGACGCCATCGACCGGGCCGACGCCGGCGCCGCCCTGGTGGCCCTGCACCGTCTGATGGGATCCGGGGCCCGCCATCCCCTGGTGGTGCTGGCCACCCTGCATCGGCACTTCTCGGCCATGGCCAGACTGGACGGGGCCGGGGTCACCAGCGACGCCGAAGCCGCCACCCTGCTCGGGCTGCGCAGCACCTTCCCGGCGTCCAAGGCCCGGACCCAGTCCGGTCGGCTGGGCCACGCCCTCATCGCCAGGGCCATGGGCCTCATCTATGAGGCCGACATCGATCTTCGGGGCCGCACCGCCGTGCCGGGGGAGGCGGTGCTGGAGGTGCTGGTGGGCCGCTTGGCCCGCTTGGCGCCGCGGCGCAGCCAGCCGGCGGGTCGGAGGGCGCCCGGCCGGCGCTGAGGCCGGCGCGCCGCCGGCCGAGGCGCTAGGAGGAGGAGGAGGTCTGTTGGAGGCCGGTGATGCGGCGAACCAGGGCGGACTTGCGGTTGGCGGCCTGGTTCTTATGGATGATCCCCTTGGCCGCCGCCTTGTCCAGGCGCTTGATGGCCAGGCGCAGGGACTCGGTGGTGTTGTCCGCCCCGTCCTCGGCCGCCCGCACCGCGTTCTTGACGCGGGTCTTGAGCTCGGAGCGAACGGCCTTGTTCCGCTCGCGCAGACGCTCGTTCTGACGGTTCCGCTTGATCTGACTCTTGATGTTGGCCATGACTGTCCGGCGCTCGCTTACAGAGAGAAGGGTGTGACCGGGGCCTTGGGGCCATCCGGGAACCCGCAGATGCTAGCAGTTGGCGGGCATATCCAGCCCGTAGGCTGGATGGGTGCCCTCCCCCCGCATAGCCGTGGTCCCGCGCGGGGTGGACTGGGTCGAATCAGCCGTGGAGTCGGGCGGGGGGACCCTGGTGGATCCGGCCCAGGCCGACGCCCTGGTCTGGATGGCGGCCTGGAGCGATGAGGGCCTCAACGACGCCCTGGGGGCGGGACCAGACATCCGCTGGGTGCAGCTGCCCCTGGCCGGGGTGGAGGGCTTTGCCGGGACCGGCCGCTTCGGGGACGGCCGGACCTGGACCTGCGCCAAGGGCGTCTACGCCGAGCCGGTGGCCGAACACGCCCTGGCCCTGGCTCTGGCCGGGATGCGCAACGTGGCCGGCTCGGCCCGGGCCACCAGTTGGGCCCGGCCCACCGGCCGGCTCCTCCACGGTCGGGACGTCTGCATCGTGGGAGGCGGCGGGATCACCGAGGCCCTGCTGCGGCTGCTCGCCCCGTTCGGTACCCGGAACGTGGTGGTCCGGCGCAGCCACGAGGCCCTGCCCGGAGCGGATCGGACCGTCACCCCCGAGCATCTACTCGATGCCATCGGGATGGCCGACCTGGTGGTGCTGGCCCTGGCCTTGACCCCCGAGACGGAGGGCCTCATCGGCGCCGCCCAACTGGGCGCCATGCGCCCGGAGGCGTGGCTGGTCAACGTGGCCCGGGGCCGCCACATCCGCACCGATGACCTGGTCGACGCCCTGGCCCGCACCGCCATCGGCGGGGCCGCCCTCGACGTCACCGATCCCGAACCGCTGCCCGACGGGCACCCGCTCTGGTCGCTGCCCAACTGCATCATCACCCCCCACGCCGCCAACACCCCGGCCATGGCCGTGGCGCCCCTGTCGGAACGCATCCGCCAGAACGTGGCCCGCTTCGGGAGGGGTGAGGAGCTGATCGGGCTCATCGACCCCGTCCTGGGCTACTGAGCCGGGCGACCGAGCCGGCGACGGAAACCGAGACCCGTGCCTTCCCACATCCGCAACCTGTCGATCATCGCCCACATCGACCATGGGAAATCCACCCTCTCCGACCGCATCCTGGAATTGACCGGGGCCGTCGACCCCCGGGACATGCGGGCCCAGTACCTCGACTCCATGGACATCGAGCGGGAGCGGGGCATCACCATCAAGGCCCAGAACGTGAGGGTCCACTGGCGCGACCACGTGCTGCACCTGATCGACACGCCCGGACACGTCGACTTCGGCTACGAGGTCAGCCGCAGCCTGGCCGCCTGCGAGGGCGTCATCCTCCTGGTCGACGCCTCCCAGGGGATCGAGGCCCAGACGCTGGCCAACTGCTACCTGGCCCTGGAGAACGATCTGGAGATCGTGGCCGCTCTCAACAAGATCGACCTGCCCGCCGCTGAGCCCGAGCGCCACGCCAAGGAGATCGAGAACGTGCTCGGGCTGGCCGCCTCCGACATCCTCCACATCTCGGCCAAGACGGGGGAAGGTGTCGCCGAGTTGCTCGACGCCGTCGTGGAACGTATCCCCGCTCCCGGCGGGGACCCCGACGCCGACCTGGCCGCCCTCATCTTCGACTCCTATTACGACCAGTACCGGGGCGTGGTCAGTTCGCTGCGGGTCATGGAGGGCACCCTCAAGTCAGGAGCCCGGCTGCGCTTCATGCAGACCGGCGCCACCCACGACGTCGAGGAGATCGGCGTGCGCACTCCCGTGCCCCGGCCGGTGATCAGCCTGGGCCCGGGGGAGGTGGGCTACCTCATAGCCGGCATCAAGGACGTGGGCGAGGCCCGCTCGGGGGAGACGGTCACTTTGGCTGCCCATCCGGTGGCCGAACCCCTGCCCGGATACATGGACCCGAAGCCCATGGTTTTTTGCGGCCTGTATCCCGTCGACGGGGACGAGTACTCCGACTTGCGCGACTCGCTGGAGAAGCTGCGCCTCAACGACTCCAGCTTCACCTACGAGCCCGAAACGTCCGGCGCCCTGGGCTTCGGCTTCCGCTGCGGCTTCCTCGGCCTCTTGCACATGGAGATCGTGCGGGAGCGCCTGGAGCGGGAGTTCGACCTGAGCCTGATCGCCACCGCCCCCTCGGTCGCCTACCGGGCCACCCTGGTCAGCGGCGAAGTGGTCGAGGTGGACAACCCGTCCGAGCTGCCCGCCCCCAATCTGCTGGCGAGCATCGAAGAGCCGTTCCTCAACGCCACCGTGCTGCTGCCCGCCGAGTACACCGGCACGGTCATGGAGCTGTGCCAATCGCGCCGGGGTGACATGGTGAAGATGGAGTACCTCTCCCCCGAGCGCATCGAGCTCATCTACCGCATCCCGTTGGCCGAAGTGGTGGTCGACTTCTTCGACCAGCTCAAGAGCCGGACCAAGGGCTACGCCAGCCTCGACTACGAGCCGGCCGGCTACGAAGCTTCCGAGTTGGTCAAGATCGACGTGGTCCTGAATGGCGTCCCGGTGGATGCCTTCTCCACCGTCATGCACAAGTCCAAGGCCTCCGACTACGGCCGGCGCATGACCGAGAAGTTGCGGGAGCTGATCCCGCGCCAACTCTTCGATGTCCCCATCCAGGCCTCCATAGCCGGGCGGATCATCGCCCGGGAGACGGTCAAGGCCAAGCGCAAGGACGTGCTGGCCAAGTGCTACGGGGGTGACATCACCCGCAAGCGCAAGCTCTTGGAGCGCCAGAAGGAAGGCAAGAAGCGGATGAAGTCCATCGGCCGGGTCGAAGTGCCCCAGGAGGCCTTCATCTCGGCATTGCGCCTAGAGGATTAGACGCGCACCGATGCCATGCGGTCTAGGGCCTCTTCGGCTTCGGCCACGAAGCGGGCCACCAGTTCGGCCGCCGGCACCAGGTCGCTGATGGCGCCCACGCCCTGGCCGGCCGGGTAGCACTCCTTGTCCGGGTCCACCTGATCATCGGGCCCGCCCCCGAGGTGCATGGCGCCGTCCCCGGCGGAGCGGCCGATCTGGTTGGGGAACGGCTGCAGCTCATCGGTGTGGGTCTCCCACCAGGTGTTGTAGGTGTTGCGCACCGCCCGGAGCGTCTTGCCCGTGTAAGCGCGGGTGATGACCGTCCCATCCTCGTGGGTACGGACCAAAGCCTCCTTGTAGCCCGGCACGGAGCGGGCTTCGGGAGTGGCGATGAAACGGGTGCCGACCCAGATGCCGTCGGCGCCGAGGGCCAGCGCCGCGGCCAGGCCCCGGCCGTCGAAGATCCCTCCGGCTGCCACCACCGGCACCCGGTCCCCGACGGCGTCGACGATCTGGGGCACCAGGGGCATGGTGGCCACCTGCCCGGTGTGGCCGCCGGCCTCGGTGCCCTGGGCGATGACCAGGTCACAGCCGGCTTCGACGGCCCGGCGGGCGTGGTCGACTTTGCCGCACATGTTGGCCACCAGCAGGCCGGACCGGTGGCACTGCTCGATGACATCCCGGGGTACGCCCAGCCCGGCCACGAAGACGTTGGCGCCGGCCTCCACGATCTTCTCCACCTGGGCCCCCATGTCCCGGGAGGCGGCGGTGAGAAGGTCGACGCCGAAGGGCTTGGACGTGCCGGCCCGCACCGTGGCCATCTCGGAGACCATCTGGTCCATCCCCATGGTCGACGCCCCCAGGCAGCCGAAGCCCCCCGCCTCCGACACCGCCGTCACCAGGGCCGAGTAGGAGACCCCGCCCATGCCCGCCAGCATCACGGGGTGTTCGATTCCGAGGACCTCGGTCAGTCGCGTACGCATGGGCGACTTTCTAGTCGGTGGGGCCCGAGCCCCTCAGGCCCGGCGCCGACGCTCAGGCCGACAGGAATCGAAGGGCGGCGTCGATGGCCCGGAAATCCTTGGGGGTGGCGAAGTGGTCGACGCCGGCCAGACCGACGAACTCCACATCGGGCAGTGCGTCCACCAGCGGTGCGGCCGGCCCGGCGAAGTCCTTGTCCCCCAGGATCACCAGCACCGGACAGCTGACCCTGCCCAGGCGGGCGGCGTCGAGGGGCGGGGGTACCCGGCGCATCACCGCGGCCAGGGCTCGGCGGTCGTTGCGGGGATCGGAGGCCATTTTTTCGAAGACCCGCAGGCCGATCTGATCGGGCGGGGCCCCGTGCTCGACGGCGTCGGCCAGGGCGTCGTTGGCCTCGTTGCGGAACAGGTTGGCTCCCACCCCCATGACCACCAGGCGCCCGAAGCGCTCGGGCTGGTCGCTGGCGATGGTGAGCAGGATGCGGGCCCCCAGGGAGAATCCGACCGCGTCGACCACGGCGTGATCGGAAAAGCCGGCCAGCACGTCGGCTTCCATCCCGGCGTAGGCGGCCGGGTCGGCGGGCTTCTCGGCGGTGCCGTGGCCGGGCAGGTCGGGGCCGATCACCTCCCGGCCCTCATCGGCCAGGAGATCGGGCCAGCCGTCCTCGGCCCAGCCGTGTTGGAAGGAGCTTGCGAAGCCGTGGACCAGCACCACCGGGTTGGGCACGGGCGGCAGGCTATCCCCGGGCAACAGGGGCGGGGCCTGGCACTCGGTAGACTCGAGTGCCAACGCGGCCCGGTAGAAGGAGGTGCCTGTGGACTCCGAGCTGGACGATCGCAAGGCGGCCATCCTGCGGGCCGTAGTCGAGGAGTACATCGAAACGGCCCAGCCGGTCGGCTCCGGTCACGTGGCCGGCCGCCCCGACGTGCCCGTCTCCTCGGCCACGGTGCGCAACGAACTGGCCGCCCTGGAGAAGGAAGGCTTCCTGGTCCAGCCCCACACCTCGGCGGGGCGGATACCGACGGACAAGGGATACCGGTTCTTCGTCGACCGCTTGCAGGCGCCTGGGCCCTTGGACCCGGCGGCCCGTCAGCAGGTCCGGGAGTTCTTCGCCAAGGCCCACGGGGAGCTGGAGCAGATGCTCCAGGACACCTCGCGGCTGCTCTCCCAGATGACTTCCTACGCGGCCGTGGTGGTCAGCCCGCCCACCGAGGCGGCCAGCCTGCGCTCGGTCCAGGTGGTCAGCCTCGCCCCCCGGCTGGCCCTGGTGGTCGGCGTCCTGTCCAACGGCAGTGTGGTCAAGCACAGCCTGGAGCTGGCCGAGGAGGTCACCCCGGAAAAGTTGGGCGCCCTGTCCGCCCACCTCTCCGCCCACCTGGTCGGTCGGGTGGCGGTGGATGTGCCGGTGCTGCCCGCCACCGGGGACGAGCTGCTCGACCGCCTGGCCGGCCTGGCCACCCATGCCCTCAGCGACACCACCGGCCCGGACCACGAGCAGGTATTCCTGGGGGGCGCCTCCCGAATGGCGTCGGCCTTCGACGCCGTCGATACGGTGCGCAGCGTGCTGGGCGCCCTGGAACAGCAGTACGTGGTGGTCACCCTGCTTCGGGACGTGCTGGACCGGGGCCTGTCGGTGGCCATCGGCCATGAGCACGGCCTGGTCCCGCTGGCCGAGTGCGCGGTGGTGGTGGCCCCCTACGGCGGCGCCGGCGGAGACGGCGTGGGCACCATCGGGGTCCTGGGCCCGACCCGGATGAACTACCCCCAGGCCCTGGCGGCGGTGGCGGTGGTGAGCCAGCGCCTGGACCGCCGGCTGGAGGAAGGATGAGCGCTGCCGACACCGACTATTACGAGCTCCTCGGGGTCAGCCGGAATGCCTCCGAGGATGAGATCAAGCGGGCCTACCGCGGCCTGGCCCGCCAGCTCCATCCCGATACGCACGGGGCCACGCCCAACGCCGAGGCCGAGGAACGCTTCAAGGCCGTCACGGTGGCCTACGAGACCCTCCGGGATCCCGAGCGCCGCCGCCGCTACGACATGTTCGGCCCGGACGGAGCCCGGGCCGGCGGGGCCGGGGCGGGAGGAATGGACCCCAACGCCTTCTTCGGGGGCGGGGGGCTCAATGACATCTTCGATGCCTTTTTCGGCGGCGCCGGGGGCGCTGGCTTCGGGGGAGCCGGCCGGCGGCCCTCACCCCATCCCCGGGGCACCGATGCCGAGGTGGCCCTGCAGCTCAGCTTCGAGGAGGCCGTTTTCGGGGCCCAGAAGGAGGTGTCGGTCCGCACCGCCGTGGCCTGCACCACCTGCTCAGGCAGCGGAGCCCGACCCGGGTCGACCCCCACCCGCTGTTCGGCCTGCGACGGGGCCGGGGAGGTCCGGCGGGTGCGTCAGTCCATCCTGGGCCAGGTCGTCACCGCCGCCCCCTGCCAGCGCTGCGGGGGACTGGGGGAGGAGGTCCGCAGCCCCTGCGTCGACTGCGGAGGCGACGGACGGCGAAGTGAGACCCGTACCTGGCAGGTGGACGTGCCCGCCGGCGTGGACCACGGGGTGACCCTGCGTCTCACCGGCCGGGGCCCGGTCGGCCCCCGCAACGGCCCTCCGGGCGATCTCTATGTGCACCTCGTGGTCACACCCCATGACCGCTTCCAGCGGGACGGCTACGACCTCATCCAGACCGTCCATGTATCCATGGCCCAGGCCGCCCTGGGCGTCCACATGCCCTTCGAGACCCTGGACGGCAGCGAGGAACTGGAGGTGCCGCCGGGCACCCAGAGCGGGCGGGTCTTCAAACTGAGGGGCCGGGGAGTGCCCCGCACCGACGGCCGGGGCCGGGGCGATCTGCTGGTGCCGGTGGTGGTCGACGTGCCCAATGGGCTGTCCAAGGCGGAGGAGGACCTGCTGCGCCAGTTCGCCGCCGAGCGGGGCGAGGAGGTCAACCCGCCCGACTCCGGGGGCATCCGGGCCCGGATCCGCTCGGCCTTCCGCTGAGCCGGGTGAGCCGGGTGAGCCCGTGAGCGGCCCCGGCCCCCACCCCGAGTTGCGCTCGGCCTCGGCCCACGTCTTCGTGGCCGACCTGGAGGCCCCCGAGCTCGACCAAGACGACTCCCACCACCTGACCCGGGCGCTCCGTCTGCGGGACGGGGCGGCCATCGGCCTGTCCGACGGGGCCGGGGGCTGGCGCCTGGGCCGTCTCAAGCTCGGCTCGGGCCACAGCCCCGGCGCCGGCTCGGGCTCCGGGGTGCGCCCGGCCGGGGTGGAGCCGGATGGCCCTATCACCATGGACCCGGCCCCTGAGCCCGCCCTGTCCCTGGCCGTGGCCCTGCCCAAGGGGGACCGGGCCGACTGGGCGGTGCAGAAGCTGACCGAGCTGGGAGTCGATGAGATCATCGTCCTCGACGCCGCCCGCTCCGTGGTCCGCTGGGACGGGGATCGGGCCTCCCGGGGCACGGCCCGGCTCAACCGCATCATCCGCCAGGCCGCCATGCAGGCCCGCCTGACCCGCCTGCCCCGCCTGTCCGGGCCCCGCACGGTGGCCCAGCTGGCGGCGGCCGGCGGCGCCCAGACCTGCGCCGCCGCCGAGCCCGGGGCCGCCCGGGCCCCCGACCTGGCCCACCCCCTCGTCCTCATCGGGCCGGAGGGGGGCTGGGCGGACGGGGAACTCCCGGCCGGCGTGGCCCGGGTCGGCCTGGGGCCCACCGTCCTGCGCACCGAGACCGCCGCCGTGGCCGCCGCCACCGTGCTCGGGCTGCTCCGGGCCGGACTGTTAAGTTAGAAAACACTCTCAGTGGCGAATCGAATCTTCCGGAACATACGGACAGGGGAACGGCCCGGAAACGGCAGGTTTGATCCCTGGTAATTGGCACTAAGCGTGGTAAGGTTTCCGAATGACGGAAGAGTGGGACGATCCGGGCTACGCCCGCCTAGTGGGCGAGCGACTCCGGGACGTGAGGAAACAGAAGGGTCTGTCCCTCCAGGCCGTGGAGGCCCGCTCGGACAAGGAGTTCAAGGCGTCCGTATTGGGCGCCTATGAACGCGGTGAGCGGTCTATCTCCGTGCCCCGCCTGCAGCGGTTGGCCGCCATCTACAACGTGCCCGTCGACCAGCTCCTACCCAAGCCCACCCCGACGCCGGGATGGGGCCCGGGCCTCATCGATCTGACCATGGACGAGCCCGCCGCCCGGGCCCAGGCCGGCGGTGGCGCCGGCGTCCCGGGCGCTCTGGATGGGAAGGTCGTCATCGACCTGTCCCGCCTGGAGGTCATCGAAGGCCCCGAGCGCGAGCTCCTCCGCCGCTACCTCGCCTCCATCCAGGTCCAGCGCCAGGACTTCAACGGCCGGGTGCTGACCATCCGGGCCGAGGACATCCAGGCCGTGGCCCGCCTCTTCGACCTCTCGGCCGTGGCCATGCGCGAGCGCCTGGACGACCTGGGCCTCTGCCTCCACCGCTGAACCACCCCTTCGGGGTCTACCTCCACATCCCCTTCTGCGCCGCCCGCTGCGGCTACTGCGCCTTCGCCACCTGGGACGACCGGGGCGAATTGATCGACGCCTACCTAGACGCCCTCGCCACCGAAATCCGGCTGGCGGTGGACCAAGGCCGCCTAGTCGAGGCGACCAGCGTCTTCTTCGGCGGGGGCACCCCGTCCCTGGTCCCGGCGGCCAGGCTGACCGCCGTTCTGGCCCTCATCCCCCTCGCCCGGGGAGCGGAGGTGACGGTCGAATGCAACCCGGACACCGTTGATGACGCCCTCATGGCCGCCTACCGCCAAGGCGGGGTGACCCGGATCAGCATGGGGGTCCAGAGTCTCGACCCCGCCGTCCTGGCCGGCCTGGGCCGCACCCACACCCCGGCCAACGTGGCCCCGGCCGTGCGGGCCGTGCAGCGGGCCGGCTTCGGTACTTTCAACCTCGATCTCATCTACGGGGTGGCCGGGGAGACTCTGGCCGCCTGGCAGGCGACCCTCGGAGGCCTGCTCGAGCTGGGCCCGCCCCATGTCAGCGCCTATGCCCTGACCGTGGAACCGGGTACGCCCCTGGCCGGCCAGCCGGAGCGCCATCCCGACCCGGATCTCCAGGCCGACATGTACCTGGCGGCCGTGGACGCCCTCGGAGCGTCCGGACTGGACTGCTACGAGATCTCCAACTTCGCCCGCCCCGGACATGAGTGCCGCCACAACCTCCTGTACTGGTCCCAGGGCGACTACCTCGGCCTCGGGGCCGCCGCCCACTCCCACCGCCAGGGACGGCGATGGTGGAACCTGCGTACTCCCGAGCGCTACATCCAAGCCGTGACGGCCGGCCTCCCGACCGAGGCCGCCGGTGAGGAACTGGACGGTCCGACCCGGACGACCGAGCGCCTGACCCTGGCCCTGCGCACCCGGGAGGGCGTTCCCTCCGGCGCCCTGTCTGATCTGCCCGTCCTCCTGGACGAGGGCCTGATTCGCCTGGAGTCCTCCTCCGGTCGGGCCGTCCTGACCCCTCGGGGCCGCCTGCTCGCCAACGAGGTGGCCCTCCGGCTCAGGTAGCCGGGCCCCGCCAGAGGCACCCCGGCTGGACCGCCGACCCGTAGCGCCGGCCCTCCGCCGGCCCCGGATTCGGAGGCTGCGACCGGTAGGATTGGCAGGTGGCCCGATACGACCTGGGCCGGGAGGAGCTGGCCGAACTCCTGGACGGTGAGCCCGGTTACCGGGTCGACCAGGTGTGGGATGGGCTGTACCGCCAGCTGGTCCCGCCCGGGGAGTTGAGTTCCCTGCCGGCCAAGCTGCGGGGACGGCTGGAGGCGGAGGAGGCCCTGTCGCCGGCATTGAGGGCGGTGGCGGTCAGCCGGGCCGATCGGGGCAGCACGGTCAAGTGGCTATGGGAGCTGGCCGACGGGGCCCGGGTCGAGACCGTGCTCATGGACTACGGCACCCGCTCGACGGTCTGCGTGTCGAGCCAGGCCGGGTGTGCCATGGGCTGCGGGTTCTGCGCCACCGGACAGGCCGGCTTCACCCGGCACTTGAGCGTGGGCGAGATCGTGGAGCAGGTGGTGGCGGCCGGGGCGGCTCGCCGGGAGGCCAGTGACGGCCGGCCGCTGCGGCCCGGGAACGTGGTCTTCATGGGCATGGGCGAGCCGATGGCCAACTATTCCCGGGTCTGGGCCGCGGTTGAGCGCCTGCACGGGGACCTCGGCATCTCGGCTCGCCACATCACCATCTCCACCGTCGGCGTGGTGCCCGGCATCCGGCGCCTGGCCCGGGAGAGGCTCCCGGTCAACCTGGCCATTTCCCTCCACGCCGCCAACGACGGACTGAGGAACGAGCTCGTTCCCCTCAACCGGCGCTATCCCATAGCCGAGCTGATGGCGGCGGCCCGGGACTATCTGGGTGCCACCGGCCGGCGGGTCTCCTTTGAGTGGGCGCTCATAGCCGGGGTGAACGACCGAGGCTCGGATGCGGCCGAACTGGCCGAGCTCGCCCTCCCCCTCGGTGCGCACGTCAATCTCATCCCGCTCAACCCCACCCCCGGCTATCCCACGGTGGGCTCCAGCCCGGCGGCGGTGTCCGCCTTCCGGGACCGGCTGGTGACCATCGGGGTCAACGCCACCATCCGGCGTAACCGCGGCACCCGGATCGATGCCGCCTGCGGTCAGCTGGCCGCCCGTTCGGCTCCGGCCGTTCCGGTGGAGCTCGGAGTTGGGGCACACTGAATCGAATGAGGAAGACCCGCTGGCTCAACAACACCCAGCCCCAGACCCTCCAGGTGGCGGTCATCCTTCTCTACCTCAACGCCGCCTTCACCCTGCTGGGTTTCGGGACCGGGGGCCTCCTGCCCCTGCGCCTGCTGTTGGTAGCGGCCGAGATCGGGGGCGGCTACGGGGTGGCCAACGAGCGCAAGTGGGGTTACGGCGTGGCTCTGGTGGCCGCCGTGATTCCCCTGGTCCTACTGGTCCAGCTGTCGGGCGGTGCCATCTTCGGCCAGCTCCTGTTGAGCCTCATGATCCAGGTCGCCCTGATCGCCCTGTTGCTCCACCCCCACAGCCGCTCCTATCGACGCATCTGGTTCAAATAGCCGGTCCCGCCTTCCCAGGCCCAGGCCCGTCCCGCCCACGGGCAGCCCGACGAACGGGGGCTAGTCCTCGGGCTCGGGCTGCTTCAGGTCGGGGTAGAGGTGTTCGAGGGTGCCGGGGACGATCCGGGACGACTCGATGAATACGTCCACGTCGGACGCCTTCAGACGGATGACCCGGCCGAACTTGTAGGCCGGCACCAGGCCCTCATCGATGAAGCGGTAGAGGGTGCGCAGGGTCACGCCCACCCGGTGGGCGGCATCCCGGGTGCTCAGCCACTCCGTCTCCATGGCAGCGACAGTAACCCTGGGCCCGCCCTCCCGGTTTGGCGAGGCCGGCGGCCACTGGCCGTGGCCGGTGGCGCCGGGTGAACGCGGAGGGCGGCGCGGATCGAGGCATGCACTTTGAACGGACACCCCCGGATCTTGACTTTGGTCTTCTGATGGAGAATTTCCGTTCGTTCCGTAACACTTCTGTAATAAAAGACGAGGTGTCGGTTCAAAGTGCATGTGCCGGCGCGCCGGTAGCGTTCTGGCGTGGCCCAGTCCCATGATGACCATCACCATCGCGATGTCACCGGCGGGGCCGCTCGGGCCGCCGTCTTCGGCATCAGCGACGGTCTGGTCACCAACGTCTCGCTGATTCTGGGAGTGGCCGGGGCTGCTCCCGGTGGCCACATCGTCCGCTTGGCCGGGGTGGCGGGACTGGTGGCGGGGGCCTTCTCGATGGCGGCGGGTGAGTTCGTCTCCATGCGGGCCCAGTCCGAGCTGCTGGAGCGGGAGCTGGACTACGAGCGTCTGGAGCTGGCCCGGAACCCGGCCATGGAACAGAAGGAGCTGGCCAAGATCTACGAGAGCCGTGGGCTCGACACCGGGACGGCATTCGAGATGGCCGGGCTCATGATGCGCGATCCGACCATGGCGCTCGAGACCCATGCCCGGGAGGAGCTGGGCGTCAATCCGTCTTCCCTGGGCTCGCCCATCCAGGCGGCCGGCTCTTCCCTGGTGACCTGCGCGGTGGGCGGCCTGGTCCCCCTGTTGCCCTGGCTGTTCACCAGCGGCGCGGCCGCCATCATCGCCACGATCATCCTTGGCGCCACATTGGCCATCCTCATCGGGGTGGCCCTGGCTGTCTTCACCGGCCGGTCGGTGGTGAAAACGGTGGGCCGCCAGCTGCTCGTGTCCGGTGTGGCCGCCGCCGTCACCTACGGTATCGGTGCCCTGGTGGGCGTATCCGGCGCCGCCTAGGCGACCTGGAGCCGGGTCCGGTGGGTGCGTCTCCGGCGCCGCTTGGGCGCGAGTCAGCGGGCGGGGATGTCGCCCACGTAGGCCTGGTCGGAGTGTTCGACTTCGAAGCCCATGGAGCGGTAGAGGTTGACCGCCGGCTCGTTGCCGGCGTCGACGTAGAGCATCCCGGTACGCAGGCCTCGCCCGGCCAGCCACTCGAGCCCGCTCACGACCAGGGGCCGGCCCAGGTGTTCGTGCTGGAAATCGGGATCGACGGCTAGGACGTAGATCTCGCCGAGCGGAGGTTGGTGGTCGGCGTGGACCTTGGTCCAGCAGAAGCCGGCCAATCTCCCGTCCCGCTCGTGGAGCCGGAAGCCGTCCGGGTCGAACCAGGCCTCGCCCTCGCGCTGGAGGATGGTGTCCAGATCCCACCCGCCCTGTTCGGGGTGCCAGGCGAAGGCCCGGTTGTTGACCTCCAGCCAGGCCCGTTCGTCCTGACCGGGGATGAAGGCCCGGGTCGGAACGGTCGGGCTGCCCTCGGACAGGGGCAGGGGCCGGCGCATCTGGTACAGCTCCCGGCCCCGGCTCAGTCCCACCGCGGCGGCCAGGGCGTCGTCTTCCGGACCGGCGTGGTGGACCCACATGTGAACGTGGCCGCCGCCCTGTTCACCGACCACTTCGAGAGCTGAACGGACCAGATCCAGGCCGATGGTGCTCTCCGGGCTGCGCCAGTGCGGATCAACCACATATTCGAGGGCCCAATTGCCCGAGCCCCGGCTCACCTGGGCGTAGCCGACCGGGTGCTCGTGTTCGGTCTCCCAGGCCACCAGCCCGGCGAAGTCCCGGCGCCCGCCGTGGACGAGGTCCAGCCACTGGTGGTCACCGAGGGCGGGATGGTGGTCGTGGGATTCGGCCACCTCGAGCAGCTCGGCCACGGCGTCGATGTCGACGCGGCCCATCTGGCGCTTGACCTCGAGGCGGTGCACGGGTCGCACCGTACCGGCTCGGCCCCCACGGTCTGGATGACCGGGGAGCCGGAGGGGTGGGTACCCTGCCGCCATGGCCCGGCCCCGATCGCCCCAGGGCCGCGCCCGGGAGACCCTGGCCCGGCTGGGTGAGGAGTACCCGGGCTCAGCCGCCGAACTGTGCGCCCTCAATCACCGGGGCCCGTTCCAGCTGCTGGTGGCCACCATCCTCTCGGCCCAGTGCACCGATGAGCGGGTCAATATGGTCACCCCCGAAGTTTTTCGGCGTTGGCCCACCCCGGCCGACCTGGCCCGGGCCAACCCGGGTGAAGTCGAGGAGGTCATCAAGTCGACGGGGTTTTTCCGCAGCAAGACGAAGAGCCTGGTGGGGATGGCGTCGGCGGTGGAGGCCAATTTCGCCGGGGAAGTGCCTCATGACATCGAGGACCTCGTCACGCTGCCGGGGGTGGGTCGCAAGACGGCCAACGTGGTGCGCTCAGTGGCCCTGGGGCTGCCGGGGCTGCCGGTGGACACCCATGTGCTGCGGCTGTCCAAGCGGCTGGGGCTGACCACGGCCACCGACCCGGTCAAGGTCGAGCTGGAGCTGAACGGGATGGTGCCGGCCGCCGAGCGGGGCACCCTCAGCCTCCGGCTCATCCTGCACGGGCGCAAGGTTTGCGGGGCCCGGAAGCCCCGCTGCGCCGACTGCCTGCTCAACGACTACTGCCCCCAGGTGGGGGTCTAGGCGGGCCGTTTCGGGTCGGCGGCCACGATCTTGTCCAGGCGGCGCACGGCGTGGTGGAGCTGGCGATCGACGGCGGCCAGTTCACCGGCCACGTCCTCGCGCCGGGCGCTGGCGAAGGCATCGGCCATGGTGCCGACCCGCCGGCGAATCTCCTCCAGAGCAGTGCTGAGGGAGGACAGCTCGGCGGCGGACACGCTCATGGCTCTGGTCTAGCCGAGTCCGTAACTCAATGGGAGCGGGAAGGCGCCTCCGGTAGCATCCGGCGTCCATGTTGCAGCGACTCGACCTGCGCGGCCGGGGCGACCGCCTGACGGCGTCCCTGCCCCGCCCGGCCGCCGCCGAGAACCCGCCGTTGGAGGCGGTCAGGCAGATCATCGCCGAGGTGCGCCAGGGCGGGGACCGAGCGCTGCGGGAGTTGACGGCCCGCTTCGACAAGGTTGAGGTGGAGTCGCTCCGGGTGCCCGCCGAGGCGATGAAAGAGGCGCTGGAGTCGATCCCGGCCGAGTTGCGCAGGGCCATGGAGGCGGCCCGCGACAACGTGGAGGCCTTCCACCGCTCGCAGCCCCTGGAGGACGGCCGGTTCGAATCCGGGGGAGTGCTGGTCCGGGAGTTGATGGTCCCCGTCGACCGGGCCGGCCTGTACGTGCCCGGCGGGCGGGCCGTGTACCCGTCGACGGTGCTGATGACGGCGGTGCCGGCCCGGGTGGCCGGGGTGCCCGAACTCGTCCTCTGTGTTCCCCCCGGTCCCGACGGACGGGTGCCGACCTCGGCCCTGGCGGCAGCGGCTCTGGCCGGAGTGGACGAGGTCTATGCCGTCGGCGGGGCCCAGGCCATAGCCGCCATGGCCTATGGCACCGAGTCCATCCGCCCGGTGGACGTGATCGTGGGGCCGGGCAACATCTACGTGTCGGTGGCCAAGGCCGAGGTGGCGGGGCGGGTGGGGATACCCAATGGCTTCGCCGGGCCGTCCGAGGTGGTGGTGGTGGCCGATGAGACGGCGCCCGTCGACTGGGCCGCCATCGACGTAATAGTCCAGGCCGAGCACGGCCCCGATGGGCTGGCCTGGCTGATCACGTGGTCGGAAGCCACCGCCGACGCGGTCAGCGCGGCGGTGGAGCGACTGGTGGCCGAGTCACCCCGCCGGGCGGAGATCGAGTCCACCTTGCGCGACGGCGGCTACGCGGTGGTGGTGGACGGGCCGGAAGAGGCGATGGCCGTGTCCAATGCCATCGCCCCCGAGCACCTGGAGATCATGACGGCCGACCCCGAAGCGCTGGTTCCCCTGGTCCGTTGCGCCGGGGCCGTGTTCCTCGGCGCCAATGCCCCGGCCAGCCTGGGCGACTACGCCGCCGGGCCGAGTCATGTTCTGCCCACCTATGGAACAGGACGCTTCGCGGGCGGGCTGAGGGTGGACGACTTCGTCAAGAAGATCCACTTCGTCTCCGTCGATGATGACGGGCTGGCCCGGTTGACTCCGACGGTGGCCGCCATGGCCGATGCCGAGGGACTGGCCGCCCACGCCGCCTCGGTGCGCATGCGGGCGCCCAAGGGACCGGCGTGAACGGCGGCTCCGGAGTGAGCGTCTCCTCCGGCGCAGGTGGTCTGCCCGTGGCACCGCGGGACGACCTGGCCCTGGTCGAGGGGTACCACAGCCCGCAGGTGGATGTGGAGGTGCGGCTCAACACCAACGAGGCACCCTGGCCGCCGCCGGCAGGGTTCGTGGACGCCCTAGCCGATGAGGTCAGGGGCATCGCCTTCAACCGCTACCCGGACCGGTCGGCTCGGGAGTTGCGGGCGGCCCTGGCCGAGTTGCACGGGGTCAGCGCGGAGCAGATCTTTGCCGCCAACGGATCCAACGAGGTCATCCAGTGCCTGCTGCTGGCCTTCGGCGGGCCAGGCCGGGTGGCGGCGGTGTTCGAGCCGACCTATCTCCTGCACACCCACATCGCCAAGATCACGGGCACGGAGGTGGTCACCGGCCGGCGGGCCGAGGATCTGTCGCTGGACCTGGACGAGTTCGAGCGCATCAACTCCGCCCGCCGGCCGGCGGTGACGTTCCTGTGCTCACCCAACAATCCGACCGGGCGCTCCGAGTCGCATGAGGTGATCGAGGCGGTGGCGGCCAGCGCGGCCGGACTGGTGGTGGTGGATGAGGCCTACGGACAGTTCGCCCGTTGGTCGGCGCTGCCACTCGTCTCAGAGGAAAATCGGGTGGTGGTGGTCCGTACCTTCTCCAAGACCTGGTCGATGGCCGCCAACCGGCTGGGCTACGTCGTGGCACCGGCTGGGGTGGTCTCGGTGCTGGAGCAGGTGGCTCTGCCCTACCACCTCGATGCCGTCAAGCAGGCGGCCGGCCGGGTGGCGCTGTGGTTCCGATCCGAGATGGAGGCGCGCATCGCCGGTGTGGTGGAAGAGCGGGGCCGCATAGCCGCCCGGTTGTCCGAACTGGATGTGCAGACGTGGCCATCGGACGCCAACTTCATCCTGTTCCGGCCGGTGCACCACGGGCCGAAGGAAGTCTGGTCCGGCCTGGTCGAGCGATCGGTGCTGGTGCGGGACTGCAGCGGGTGGCCGGGACTGGATGGTTGCCTGCGGGTGACGGTCGGCACCCCCGAGGAGAACGGACGCTTTCTGGCTGCACTGACGGAGGTATTGGCATGACCCGACGGGCGACGCGCACCCGGCAGACCAAAGAGACCCGCATCGAGGTGGAGTTGGACCTGGAGGGAGGTGGGGAGAGCGAGGTCTCCACCGGCATCCCGTTCTTCGACCACATGATCGCCCAACTCGGCCGGCACGGCGGCTTCGGACTGCGGGTGGCTGCGGAAGGCGATCTCGAGGTTGATACCCACCACACCATCGAGGACGTCGGCATCAGCCTGGGGGAGGCGTTGCGGGAGGCGTTGGGGGAGAAGGTGGGAGTCAGGCGGTTCGCATCGGTTTCGCTTCCGCTGGATGAGGCGCTGGTCGATGTCGCCCTCGACCTGTCCGGCCGGGCCTACCTGGTCTACGAGGTGGAGCTCCCCATCGATGCGGTGGCGCTCGGCGTACCCGCCTTCGAGCCGCAACTGGCCGAAGAGTTCTGGC
>Ga0307374_10001468_pt1 | contig 43605 bp, 41 predicted proteins | sample OX3MG_FD_202532 | JGI IMG/M metagenome (GOLD analysis project Ga0307374, IMG submission 202532) | Soil microbial communities from Risofladan, Vaasa, Finland - OX-3 | ecosystem: Environmental > Terrestrial > Soil > Coastal area > Acid sulfate soil | place: Finland: Risofladan, Vaasa | collected...
CCGATCTCGTCGCTCTCGACCAGATTGCACACCTGGCGCTCGTTGCCGCACGTGCCGGGGCCGCCGCCGTCCTCGCCGACGCCTCGGCAGAGCTGGTCGAGCTGCTCGAACTGTCCGGCCTAGGCGTCGAGATGCAGCGGCAAGCCGAACGCCGGAAAGAGGCGCTCGGGATCCAGCGGGTCGAGAAAGAAGGACATGCTCGCGATCTGCCCGCCTGAGATCTCCAACACCTGAAGCGCCCACGGAGCGTGACCACCGGCCGGATCCGGCTTGTACTGCCCGAATGCCGGGCACCCGTTCGCCACGGTCGGAAGGAGAATGGAATTTCGGCAGGCGCTCGGTCCGGGCTGCACCATCCAGCGGCCGATGTTCTCTGCTCCCTGCAGCCACATGGCGAACGGCGGCATGGACTGCACGGCATCGTCACGCAGCAGTGTCACCAGGCGTTCGATGTCGTAGCGCTCGAAGGCAGCCACGTAGCGTTCCAGCAACTCGGCGTCGTGTTGATCGAGTGCCTCACTCTGGCCTTCCGACGAGAGCTTTCGCAGTGTGGCCCGGGCGCGTTGCAGCGAACTGTTGACCGCGGCCACGGTCATGTCGAGGAGCTCGGCGACCTCGGACACCTGCCAGCGCAACACCTCACAGAGGATGAGGGTGGCGCGCTGCCGTGCCGGGAGATGTTGGAGCGCGGTGACGAAGGCAAGCCGGATCGATTCCCGGTACAGGGCCACCTCCGATGGATCAGCGCTCTCCGGCGCAACACTGGCATCGGGAATCGGTGTCACCCACACGGCCTCGGCGAGCATCGGGCCGAGGAAGGACTCATCGGGCGGCGAAGACGGTCCCATCTCCATCGGCCGGGCTCGGCGTTGGACTTGCCGGTGCATGTCGATACATACGTTCGTGGCAATCCGGTACAACCACGAGCGCACGCTTGATCGTCCCTCGAAACGGGCTGCGTTCCGCCACGCCCGAAGCATCGCTTCCTGAACGGCGTCCTCGGCCTCGAAGCCGGAGCCCAGCATGCGGTAGCAGTAGCCGGTCAACTCACGGCGGAACGGCTCAAGGTCCGACAGGGCGAGGGGAGCCTCACGCACGGCCATGGAACTGGATCCTAACGGGGTGCGCTCGAGCACGGCATCGGCCATCGACAAGGTGGACGGAACCCGGAGGCAGAACTCATCGGTCGAAAACTGGCGTCACCGCGCCCATTAGCCTGCGCACCCATGAGCAAGGGCACCCTGGTTTCACGGGCTGAAGACTTCCCCCAGTGGTACCAGGACGTTGTCGCGTTGGCCGAAATGGCCGAGAATGGCCCCGCTGCGGGCACCATGGTCATCCGTCCGTGGGGCTACGGCATTTGGGAGCTGCTTCAGGCCGAGCTCGACCGGCGGATTAAGGAAGCCGGCGCCGAGAACGCCTATTTCCCGATGCTCATCCCGCAATCGTTCCTGCACCTGGAGGCCGAGCACGTCGAGGGCTTCAGTCCAGAACTCGCCGTGGTGACGCACGGGGGTGGCAAGGAGCTCGAAGAACCGCTCGTCGTTCGCCCGACCAGCGAGACCGTCATCAACAGCCTCTTCGCCAAGTGGATCCAGAGCTATCGGGACCTGCCGATGCTCCTCAATCAGTGGGCCAACGTGGTCCGCTGGGAGCTACGACCCCGCCTGCTTCTGCGCTCGCGCGAATTCCTCTGGCAGGAGGGTCACACCGCGCATGCCACCCCGGCCGAAGCGCGCGCCTACGCCCTGTCCATCCTCACCGACGTGTACCAGGCGACAATGGTCGGCACAGCACACATCCCCGTCCTGACCGGTCACAAGACCCCTCGGGAACGTTTCGCCGGAGCGGTCCAGACGTGGACCTGCGAAGCGATGATGGGTGACGGAAAAGCGCTCCAGATGTGCACGAGCCACGAGTTGGGCCAGAACTTCGCGAAACCGTTCGGCATCACGTTCACCAACAGGGAAGGGACGCTCGAGCACGTCTGGCAGACGTCGTGGGGTATGACGACACGGGTGGTCGGCGGGCTGGTGATGGCCCACGGCGACGACTTCGGCCTGCGGCTGCCGCCGGCCCTGGCTCCGGCCGAGGTCGTCGTGCTCCTCGTCAAGGAGGACTCGGCGACCCGCTCGGCCGCCGAGGCCCTGGTGGCCGAGCTCCGGGCGAAGGGGCACCGCGTACGGCTCGACGACCGCACCGACACGAGTTTCGGCCGGCGCAGCGTCGACTGGGAGCTCAAAGGGGTGCCGGTCCGGATTGAGGTGGGTCCCCGGGACCTGGCCGAGGGCACCGTCACGGTCGTGGCCCGGCACACACGCGAGAAGCAGTCGGTCGCCCTGGCCGGCGCGGTCCCCGAGGTCTTGGCCATCCTCACCCGGGTCGGTCCCGAGCTCCTGGCCGAGGCCGAGGCCCTGCTCGCAGCTCGCACGGTCGATGTCGCCACGCTTGAAGAGGCGCTGGAGGCGGGTTCCCGCGGTTTCGCTCGCATCCCGATGCGGGCCCTGGGCCCTGCCGGGGAGGACACGCTCGCCACCGAAGCCATCACCGTCCGCTGCCTGCAGCGCCCGGACGGGAGCCTCGCTGATTCCGCCGCCGACAATGCAGACCTGATCGCAGTGGTGGGCCGCTCCTACTGAGCTCGGCAGCCGTTCAGGGCGCTGGACCCCGACCCGAAGCTGCAGGCGAATTGCTATAATCCACCGCGCTGTCCAGTTTGAGTATCAGTACCTCGTTGGAGCGTGGGCTGCGGCCCACGCTTTCGTTTTCCGGGGGCTCCTGCTGTTGGTGGCGGAAGGTGGTGATGTCGGCCGAGAGGAGGTGACTGGGATGGTGAGGAGTACAACGGACCTGATAGACGCGCTTTCGCCACTGCTTGCCACCCGGGGACTCGACCTCGTCGACATCGAATTGCACGGGGCAGAGGTCATCGTCTTTGTCGACCGTGACGGTGGCATTGACCTGGACGCGCTGAGCGATGCCACCCGGGCGGTGTCGGGCGCCCTCGACGAGATCGACCCCTTCCCAGGTCACTACACCCTGTCGGTGTCGAGCCCGGGCCTGGAGCGGCGCTTGCGCACGTCGGCGCATTTTGCCCGGGCCGTGGGTGAAGGCGTGACGGTCCGTGTGCACGGCGGCACAGCTGATGTGCGAAGGATCAGCGGCACGCTGGAGGCCGCTGACGAGGCGGGATGCACGGTGAGCGGACCCGACGTGCCCGGTGGCACCGTTCGGCTCTCCTATGACGAGATCGAGCGGGCGCGAACGGTGTTCGAGTGGGGCCCGCAGCCGAAGCGAGTGAGAGGGTGATCCGGATATGAGCAAGACCAACTTCGAATTCCTCGATGCGTTGGGACAGATCGCCCGTGACAAGGGAATCTCCGTCGAGACATTGCTGGACGCCCTGGCCAATGCTCTCGTCGCGGCCTACAAGCGCCGCCCCGACGCCGCCGAGGAAGCCGTCGTGACCATCGATCCCGACTCCGGGGAGATCAGGGTCTACGGCCAGGAGCTGAACGAGGATGGTGAAGTCATCCGTGAGTGGGACGACACGCCGGACGATTTCGGCCGTATTGCGGCTCAGACGGCCAAGCAGGTGATTCTGCAGCGCATCCGCGAAGTCGAGCGAGACATGAAGTACGAGGAGTACGCCGGGCGCGAGGGCGACATTGTGACGGGCATCGTCCAGCAGACCGATAACCGCTACACGCTGCTCGACCTCGGCAAGGTGGAGGCGCTGTTGCCGCAGGCCGAGCAGGTTTCCTATGAGCGCTATGAACACGGCACGCGCCTCAAGGCGTACATCGTGGAGGTCCGTAAGACGACCAAGGGTCCGCAGATCGTCGTGAGCCGCACCCACCCCGGTTTGATCAAGCGGCTCTTCGAGCTTGAGGTCCCGGAAATCTCCTCGGGTGTGGTTGAGATCAAGGCAGCCGCCCGTGAGCCTGGCCACCGCACCAAGATCGCAGTCTGGTCGAATGACCCCAACGTTGATCCCGTTGGCGCCTGCGTGGGCGCTCGCGGCTCTCGCGTGCGCATGGTCACCAACGAGCTGCGCGGCGAACGGGTCGACGTCGTGCCGTTCTCCGACGATCCGGTCGATCTCATTCAGAACGCGTTGGCGCCTGCCCGCGTGCGCGAGGTGCGTCTGGATGAAGAGACCGGCACCGCCACGGTCGTCGTCAGTGACTTCCAACTGTCGCTGGCCATCGGCAAGGAAGGGCAGAACGCGCGGCTGGCCGCGCGCCTCACGGGTTGGCGCATCGACATTAAGAGCGAGACCCAGCTGGCGGAGGAAGAAGCGGGCTACAGCGACCAGGAATGGGCCGAGGGCGAGTGGGTTGAGGACGAGTCGGGCGAAATGGTCTGGAAGCCCGCCGAGGGCGGCGAAGCCATGTCGGCCGAGGAGTGGTCGCACCAGGCGGAAGACGGGCCGCCGGCCGAGGCCGTCGTCGACGCTCCCGCCGAGGAACCTGCGGTGGCCGAGGAACCTGCGGTGGCCGAGGAGCCTGCGGTGGCCGAAGAGCCTGCAGTGGCCGAGGAGCCTGCAGTGGCCGAGGAGCCTGCAGTGGCCGAGGAGCCTGCAGTGGCCGAGGAGCCTGCAGTGGTCAAAGCCGAAGAGGCGGTCGCATCGTCGGAGGCTGAGGCATAACGCCGACCCGGACCTGCGTCGGCTGCCGCACGGCGCGGCCGGCCGACACCCTCATCCGGGTGGTGCGGGGGTTGGACGGCGAGCTGTCGGTGGACCGGATCGGGCCCGGTCGAGGGGCCTGGCTCTGCGAAGGGGCGGCGGACTGCCTCCTCGCCGCCGTCCGGCGCCATGCCTTTGACAAGGCATTTGGCCTCCAGGTCAGCGCAACGGCCGTCGAACGGCTTCAGGCGCGCCTGACCGGAGCGTCGGAGGAGCCTGCACCTGATGTGCGAGGATAGAGGGCTGCTGGTCACCGTGTGGCCCGAGAGTACGAAGGACATAGAGAACCAACTTGCCGAAGAAGATCCGCGTCTATGAGCTGGCCAAAGAGCTAGGCCTAAGCAATAAGGAAGGACTTGAGCTGGCCCTTTCCCTCGGGATCGGGGTCAAGAGCCACTCGTCTTCCATTGAGGATGCCCAGGCGGACCGTGTCCGCCGCAAGGCTGACGCGGAAGGGTTGCGGCGAGAGGTCCAGCCGGACGAGCCACTGGCCCCGGCGAAAGAGCCGGCCAAGAAGGCGGCAGCGGCCAAATCTGCCTCCAAGAAGGTGGCAGAGACCGCGCCCACCACGACACCCGACGTCGAACCGCGCGCCCCCCGCTTGATCAGCAGCCGACCAGCGCCCGCGCCTGTCTCCAGCGCCCCGGCCGCCTCGGCACCGGCCGCGCCCGCCAAGGCCGTCCCGGCGAAGGCCGCGCAACCGGCAACCAAGGCGCCGCCCAAGACGGAGCCGCCGACCCCGTCAGTGACGCCCAACGAGACTCGGCTCCGCCCCGTTGCGGCCGCCCCACCGTCCGCACCACCGGCCGCCCCACCGGCTGTCCCGACGGCGCCCTCACCAGAGGTGCGCCCGCCAGAACGCGTCCAGCGTCCGCCGTTGAGCCCGAGTGGCAAGCCCGTCCCGCCGCCGCCCACGCCGCGCCCGCCTATGGGCCCGAGCGGACGTCCGATCCCGCCGCCACCGGGGATGGGAGGGCGCCGGCCTTCGGCACCCGCCAGCCGTCCCGGTGGAGGCAGCTACCCACCGAGGACGGGGGGACGACCCGCACCCGGCGCCGGACGCCCGAGCGGGGGTCCCGGTGGACCAGGTGGCAGCAGCTTCGGGGGACGACCGTCCGGCTTCGGCGGTCGCCCAGGAGGTGGTTCTGGCCCGGTCGGTGCGCCGCCTGCCGGCGGCCGGTCCGGCATGCCCGGACGCCGCCCACCACAGCGTCGAGCCCGCCGCCGGCGCCGCAACCTCGAAGAGTTGGAGCCAACCCAGCTCACCACCTACCAGCCGTCCACCGCACCGGTACCCGAGGGCGAGGTCATTGTCGAGCGCGGCTCTACGGCGCGCGATCTGGGCCCCAAGCTGAACCGGAGCGCCGGTGACATTGTCCGCTTCCTGCTGCTCCAGGGCGAGATGGTGATGGCGACGCAATCGCTCTCCGACGACATGATCGAGCTGTTCGCGGCCGAGATCGGCGCGCAGGTCCGATTGGTCGACCCGGGCGAAGAGCAGGAGGCCGAACTTCTCGCGCGCTTCTTCGAGGAAGAGGACGAGGAAGAGGACGCGGACCAACGGCCCCGCCCACCCGTCGTCACCGTCATGGGCCACGTCGACCATGGCAAGACGTTGCTACTGGACAAGATCCGCTCCACCGACGTGGTGGCGGGGGAGGCGGGCGGCATCACCCAGCACATCGGGGCTTACCAAGTGGTTTGGAACGACAAGCGGATCACGTTCATCGACACCCCGGGCCACGCCGCCTTCACCGCCATGCGAGCCCGCGGCGCACAGGCCACCGATATCGTTATTCTGGTCGTCGCCGCCGATGACGGCGTGATGCCACAGACCATTGAAGCGATCGATCACGCCCGTGCGGCCGAGGTCCCCATCATCGTGGCGGTCAACAAAATGGACCGGCCCGACGCCGATTCGGCTCGCGTCCTCCAGCAGTTGTCCGAGCGCGGCCTCGTACCGGAGGCCTGGGGCGGCGACACCATCGTCGTCGAGGTCTCGGCCCTCCAGGGGACTGGCATAGAGGACTTGCTTGAGCAGATCACCCTCGTGGCCGAAGTTGAGGAGCTGACGGCCCGGGTCGAGGGTGAGGCGAGAGGTGTCGTGCTCGAGGCGAACCTGGAAGCGGGGCGCGGTCCCGTGGCAACCGTCATCGTCCAGCAGGGAACCCTTCGGGTCGGTGACCCCGTGGTGGCGGGCGCCGCCTGGGGCAAGGTCAAGGCACTGGTCGACGATCTCGGCGACCACGTGAAGGAAGCACTGCCATCGACTCCTGTTCAGGTGCTCGGTTTCTCCGAACCACCCCACGCGGGGGACGAAATGCGTGGCGCCAAGGATCTGGCCCGGGCGCGCACGCTTGGCGAGGCGCGGGCACAACGGTTCCGCCTTTCAGGGCACAAGCCGGTCGCGTCGGCGGCAACCGGGGCAAAGTTGGAAGACCTGTTCGAGCAGATCCAGCGTGGCGAAACCGCCACGCTCAATATCGTCCTCAAGGCCGACGTGCAGGGGTCGCTCGAGGCCGTGACCGAGAGCCTCAAACGGCTCGAGCGCGACGACGTGAAGCTGAGCTTCGTCCTACGTGGCATCGGCGGGATCACCGAGAACGACGTGCAGCTGGCGGCCGCCAGCAGCGCCACCATCATCGGATTCAACGTGCGTCCGGACAAGCGCTCGCGCGAGCTGGCGGAGTCGTCGGATGTGGAGATCCGGACCTACGAGATCATCTACAAGCTCCTTGAGGACATTGAGGCGGCCATGCTCGGACTGCTGTCACCGCTCTTCGAAGAGGTGGTGACCGGCGAGGCCGAGGTGCGGGAGATCTTCCGGGTGCCACGGGTGGGTGCCATTGCAGGCTGTTACGTGCAGGAAGGGAAGATCACCCGAGGGTCGAAGGTGCGATTCCTGCGCGAGGGGACTGTCATCTGGAAGGGCACGATCACGTCGCTGCGGCGCTTCAAGGACGACGCCCGTGAGGTGGCCTCCGGCTTCGAGTGCGGCATCGGACTCTCGGACTTCCAGGACCTGAAGCCGGGCGACATCATCGAAACCTATGAGGAGCGAGAGATCGCGAGGACGTGACGCCACCGTGAGACGGCGTACGGCAACGTATCCCCGCGCGCTGCGGGTCAACCAGGTGCTGCGACAGGTGGTGGCTGAGGAGCTGGAGCGTCTGGCCGACGCCGACGAACGGTTCCGCATGGTCACGGTGACCTCGGTGGACACCGCGTCTGACATGCGGACGGCAGTGGTGTATTTGGCCACGATGGACGCCGAAACCACCGAAGCACTGGACGAGCGTCGAGCGCACCTGCAACGCCATGTGGGATTGCACTTGACCACGAAACGCACACCGAGACTCACCTTCAAGGCCGACCCTGCCATTGCTGCCGGCTCCCGCGTGGAGGAGTTGCTGCGTGGCCTGGACCAGGACCGAACACCTCCCGAGCGGTGAGCGCCACCGGTCTGGTGGTCATTGACAAGGAGGCGGGCTGGACATCGCACGATGTCGTTGCGCGCTGCCGCCGGATCTTCGGGCAACGGCGAGTCGGCCACGCCGGCACTCTTGATCCGGACGCGACGGGCGTGCTGCTCGTCGGGCTCGGACGTGCCACACGGTTGCTTCGGTTCCTGACCGCGCTGCCCAAAACCTATGCGACCGAGATCGTCCTGGGTACCGCCACGTCGACGCTCGATGCATCCGGGGAGATCGTCGGGACGTACGACATGTCACACGTCACTCCCGCCGATGTCCAGGCGGCGGCGGACGGGTTGACCGGTGCCATCGAACAGGTGCCGCCGATGGTCTCCGCGGTAAAAATGGGAGGGCGGCGGCTGCACGAGTTGGCTCGGCAGGGGATATCGGTGGAGCGGATCCCGCGGCTGGTCACCGTCTACCGCTTCGACACGGCGCCGGATCCCGAGCGCGCCAAGGTGTACCGCGCCGAGGTGGAGTGCTCATCCGGAACGTACGTGCGCGTCCTGGCCCAGGACTTGGGCCAGGCCCTCGGCGGCGGCGCCCACGTGGGCACCCTGCGCCGCACACGGATCGGCTCTTTCGCCGAGAGCGATATGCGACCTTTGGAACTGATCGGACCCGATGCGATCCTGACGCCCGCGCAGGCGATGCGCGACATGGACTTCGTCACGGTCTCACTCGAGATCGCGCAGGTGATCAGTCGAGGTCTTGCGCTCGACCGCATCCCTGTCGGCGCCAGCGGTGAGGGTCCCTGGGCGATGCTGGACGAGCGCGGGAATCTGCTGGCCGTGTACGAGGCGACCGGGACCGACCGGATCAAGCCTGCCGTCGTCCTTTCCGGGAATTGATCACCCACCGACAGACAGGGTCGAATGAGCCATTCGGCCCTGGGCAATGGGTGGTGGCGGGGCGTACCGTGCAGATGATGATGAGCACCACTGACGGCGTTGGCTTCCGACACCGGCTCATTGGAATTGAGCGCGCGTCGGCTCGATGGCTCATCGACCGGCAGCGCTCTTGCGAGTCGGCATCGAGCTTCGAGCGTGTGCTGGGTACAGAGGGGGTCGCGCTCCTGGCCTGCCTCTACCTGTGGGGTTTGACGGGCATACTCCTCGTCTTCATCGGTGTGACGTTCCTCCTCAGCGCTGACGGGCATGTCGTTCTCGAGGGGCTCGGGGCCGCGTTGCTTTTCGCCGCGCTCCTCGCCCTCGGCGGAGGACAGGTGAGGGCGGCACAGATGCGGCACGAACGCGACCGTTTGCACCGAACCGCGACTTCCTGAACCCACGGGAGCATCCTCGAAACGGCGCGGCGGCGGTTCAACATCTGCGGTGTGAACGGGTTGGCCGCGGTGCAGCGAACCCCTTCATCCCTCGCGTTGGTCGGGCGCGAAGCCTGCTCATGGTGGGATCGCTTGTCTCGACAACCTGTTACGCCGTAACGATCAGGTCCCAGCTCGGTCTCGGCCTGCTCCAGGCTCTCCCGGATGGCGTTGCGCGGCAGACCCGGGGTCCATCGGGACGGCGGTGACCGAACGTTGCTGCCCGCGGTGTTCGGTGGCCTGGCCCTCAATCTGATCGGGCCAGGCCTGCCGTTCTGGCTCCGGATCATTGGGGGACGCCGCAACCCAGCAACCGTCGTCGCGCCGCGGCCCGCCCCCTACGTGAACTACTCACCGGTAACCGACGTCTAACCTCGTCCGGGATGCCCGGCACTGCAGTCACCATCGGCGCCTACGACGGCGTGCACAAGGGCCATCGGGCCCTGCTGCGGGACCTCTGCGCACGCGCGGAGAAGGCCGGCCTCTCTACCGTGGTGGTCACCTTCGATCGCCACCCCGCCAGCGTGGTACGGCCGGACTCAGCCCCGAAGCAGCTCACGGATTTGGAACAGAAGCTTGAACTGCTCGCTTCCTGCGGCGTCGACCGGACACTGGTCGTCACGTTCGACCGCGAACGAGCCGAAGAGTCGGCCGAGGATTTCGTGAAGGGGGTTCTCGTCGACACCCTCGAGGCTCGTCTTGTCGTGGTCGGGGAGGACTTCCATTTTGGCCACGGGCGCAAGGGAAACGTGGCCCTACTCTCCGAGCTGGGCGACCGTTACGGGTTCACCGTCGTGGGGATCGGTCTCACCGGTGACGGCGCCGATGCCGTCTCCTCCACGAGGATCCGCAACCTCGTCGCAGCGGGCGACGTCGAGGCGGCGGCCGGGCTGTTGGGGCGGCCGCACGAGGTTCGGGGCCCCGTCGTCCGAGGGGACGGCCGGGGTGGGGCTGAACTGGGATTCCCGACGGCCAACGTCCAGGTGGCCGATGACATTGCCCTACCGGCCGACGGGATGTACGCCGGGTACTTCACGAGGTCGGACGGTTCGCTGCACCCGGCCGCCGTATACGTGGGGCGGCGGCCGACCTTCTACCAGCCGGGGGCATCAGTGCTGGTGGAGGCCTATCTCCTGCATTTTGACGGGGATCTCTACGGCGAAGCGGCACGGGTATCGTTCGTGAGCCGCCTCCGGGACGACAAGCAGTTTGACTCGGCGGATGCCCTGATAGCGCAAATGCGGCAGGACGTCGTGAACGCCGAGCAGGTGCTTCAAGCACACTCGAGCTGATCCGACCGGGCTGACCTGCACGTCTCTGCTACCATGGACGCCGGTTGGGGCTGGTCCCCACCGACTCCTACAAACATCTTCGAGGTTCTTCCCTTCATGCCCGACACGCAGGCCACTATTGCCGAGTACCGGCTGCACGAAAGTGACACTGGCTCACCAGAAGTGCAGATCGCGCTGCTATCGGGACGGATCAACCATCTGACGGAGCACTTGAAGGATCACAAGGGGGACCACCACACCCGGCGCGGTTTGATGAAGCTCATCGGCCACCGCCGGCGGTTGCTCGATTACGTCCGTAAGAACGACGTCGAGCGGTACCGCGCCATCATCGGCCGTCTCGGCATTCGGCGGTAGAGAAAACCCGGGCAAACGAAGACGTCGGCTGCCAGTTGCCGATTACCTCGGACAGAGGTGGTCGACCACTGGGAACCGGCCAACAGGATGCCCCCTAACACCACACGAGGAGCATCATGGCTGACGCCATTTCCGTGTCGGGCCCAATCAGTGGCACCGACCGTACGCTGACGTTCGAGACCGGAAAGTTGGCCCAGCTGGCCGACGGCGCCGTGCTCGCACGCATTGGCGAAACCGTTCTGCTGGCCACGGCCACCGCAGCGCGATCCGTTCGGGAAGGGACCGACTTCTTCCCGCTCACCGTCGACATTGAGGAGCGGGCGTACGCCGCCGGCAAAATTCCCGGTTCCTTCTTCCGCCGGGAAGGTAAGGCCTCGGACCAGGCCATCTTGACCTGCCGCCTCATCGACCGACCGCTGCGGCCGTCGTTCCCCGACGGGTTCCGCAACGAGGTCCATGTCGTCGGCACCATCTTCGGTGCAGACCAGATCAACCCGCACGACGTGCTGGCGATCAACGCATCGTCGGCGGCCCTCATGCTTTCGGGTATCCCCTTCGACGGCCCCATCGGCGCCGTCCGGGTGGCCTTCACCACTGAGGGCACCTGGATCCCGCATCCCACCTTTGAAGAAGGGGAGGCATCCACCTTCGAACTCGTGGTCGCCGGACGAGCGCTTACCGATGCCGATGACACGGACATCGCGATCATGATGGTCGAAGCGGGCGGGACCGAGAAGTCGTGGTCCTATTACGAGAGCGGCGCACCCAAGGTGACCGAGGAGGTGCTCGCCGAAGGACTCGAAGCGTCCAAGAAATGGATCCGCGAGTCCATCCTCCTCCAGCGCAAGCTGATGGCCGATGTCGTGGCCGCGCACGGACCGATAGAGACGATTGCGTTCTCGACGTTCACCGACTACGCGGAAGACGTGTGGACTCGGGTGGCGGCGGTGGGCACGGACCTGATCGCCAAGGCCAACCTTGTGACCACCAAGACCGAGCGCAACGCCGCGCTGGACGCGGCGGGTGATGAGATCAAGTCCGCGCTGGCCGACGAGTTCGCCGAGCGGGCCGGAGAGGTCAAGGCCGCGATCCGCTCGCTCACCAAGAAGCTGGTGCGCAAGCGCATTGTCGAGGAGGGTGTCCGGGTGGATGGCCGCGGCACCGCCGACATCCGCCCCCTCTCGGCGGAGATCGACCTGTTCCCGACGGCACACGGCTCGGCCCTGTTCCAGCGCGGTGAGACCCAGGTTCTCAACGTCACGACCCTGGGCATGCCCAGGATGAACCAGCTGCTCGACACCATCACCCCGATTGAGTCGAAGCGGTACATGCACCACTACAACTTCCCGCCGTTCTCGACGGGCGAGACCGGGTTCATGCGTGGTCCGAAGCGACGCGAGATCGGCCACGGGCTCCTGGCCGAGCGCGCCCTGCTGCCGGTCGTTCCGAGCGCGGAGGAATTCCCTTACACGTTGCGGGTGGTTTCCGATGTGTTGGCGTCAAACGGATCGACGTCCATGGCGTCAGTCTGCGGGTCGACACTGTCGCTCATGGCTGCCGGAGTGCCGCTCAAGGCACCGGTGGCGGGCATCGCAATGGGCCTGGTCTACGACAGCGGCACGTATGTCACGCTGACCGACATCCTGGGCTCCGAGGACGCTTTCGGCGACATGGACTTCAAGGTGGCCGGTACGGCTGACGCCGTCACCGCGCTGCAGCTGGACACGAAGATCGCGGGTCTGCCGGCCGACGTGCTGGGCAAAGCCCTGCTCCAGGCCAAGGAAGCCCGTCTCACCATCCTGGGCGTCATGGCCGGGGCGATCGCCGAGCCACGCGACCACGTCGCGGCCAGCGCGCCGAAGATCGTGTCCATGGAGATCCCGATCGACAAGATCGGCGAGGTGATCGGGCCCAAGGGCAAGGTCATCAACACGCTGCAGCAGGAGACGGGAGCCGACATCGCCGTTGATGACGACGGCATGGTTGGCACCGTCACCATCGGCGCCAAGGACGGCAACGCCGTGGAAGAGGCTCGCCGGCGCATTTCGCTCATCCTGGACCCACCGACGGCTGATGTCGGTGCGGTCTACGCCGGCAAAGTGGTCAACATCACCAAGTTCGGTGCGTTCGTCAATGTGCTCCCAGGTCGCGACGGCCTGTTGCACATATCGAAGCTGTCGCCGCTCGCCGGCGGGAAGCGCATCAACAACGTGGAAGACGTCCTGACACTGGGCCAACCCATTGAGGTGCGGGTGGACGACATCGACCCGCAGGGCAAGGTGTCGTTGTCGCTGGCCTCGGTGCCCGAGGGTGCGGAGGCACCTGCGGCCAACGCTGGCGGGGACCAGCCGTCGCGCAGCGACCGGGCACCAGCCGCGTCGAGCAACGGTGGCACAGCGGCCGCTCCCTCCTTCGAGGATGCCTTCGAGGCGGAATTGGTGGCCGACCTCGGCGACCTCGGTCCCGGTGCGGTGGACGAGCCCCGCAGTGACCGTGGAGACCGCGGCGAGCGGCGCCCGCCGCGCGGTCGCTCTCGTCGTCGTTGATCGAAACCTCCATCCTCTCAAGCGGCATCCGCCTGGTCACCGAGACCATGGCGGATGTCCGCTCGGTGGCCATGGCCTATTGGGTCGGTTCTGGCTCGCGCGACGAGCCTGACGAGCTCGCCGGCGCGTCGCACTTCCTTGAGCACCTCCTGTTCAAGGGCACGGCAACGCGCCCGGCGGCGGCGATCGCGGAAGCGCTCGATGAGGTGGGCGGCGATTGCAATGCCTTCACCACCAAGGAATACACGACGTTCTACGTCCGCCTCCTCGCCGATCACCTGCCCCTTGGACTCGACATCCTGAGCGACATCATGTGGGAGGCGGCGTTACGTCCGACTGATGTCGACGCCGAGCGAATGGTGATCCTGGACGAAATCCTGATGCACGCCGACGAGCCGGCCGACCTGGCCGCCGAACAGTGGCAACAGTCCCTCTTTCCGGGTCACCCCCTCGGTCGCGACACGCTCGGTACGTCAGAAACAATTGCCGCGCTGGGTGCCGGCGACATCCGCGGCTTCTTCGAACAGCATTACCGGCCGGGCAATATGGTTGTGTCCGTGGCGGGTGATTGCACCCACGACGCGGTTGCCGCTGACCTGGAGAGAAGATTCAGCGGCTCGCCCGGTGGCAACGCGCCCGGACGTGCCGCACCTGGACCCGAGGCGCGCCCCCTGCGAGTGATCCGCCGGCCGACCGAGCAGGCCCACGTCGTCTACGGGGTCCGCTCGGTTTCCCGCACCGACGAGCGGCGCTGGCCGCTGGCCGTGCTCAACCACGTGCTTGGCGGCGGTCTCTCCAGTCGTCTCTTCCAGAAGGTGCGTGAGGAGCGCGGACTGGCCTATTCGGTGTGGTCCGAGAGGGCCGCCTTTCAGGATGCCGGGTCACTTGGCGTCTATGTCGGCACCGCGCCCGAGCACGTAGACGAGGTGCTGCAGATCGTGACCGCGGAGTTGGAGTTGCTGGCCGAGCGCGGCATCACGGACCGGGAGCTGGCTATCGCCAAGGGCAACCTGCGGGCCGAAATACTGCTGTCGGGGGAGGACTCGGGCGCACGGATGAGCCGCATCGGTGCGGCTCTGCTGCTCCACGGGGAAGTCCGCACGACGGACGAGATCCTGGCCCGGGTGGAGACCGTCGGACCGGCTGATGTGCTGGCCGAGGCGCGCGAGCTCATGCAGGCCCCGCGGACGCTCAGCGCGGTCGGCCCCTTCGACGAGTCGGCCTTCGAAGGGCACCTCAGCGCCGTCGCTGCCCGGTAGGGTTCGGTCATGATGAAGGTCGGTGTCGTGGGCGCCGGCGGCCGCATGGGTCTACAGGTGTGCCGGGCCGTGTCGGAAGCACCGGACCTCGGGCTGGTGTCGGCGGTCGATCCCGGCCACGCCGGTCTCGTGGTCGAAGGCGTCACGGTCGAGGCCGATGTCGCCACCCTGGTCAGTGCGGGCGCCCAGGTGGTGGTCGACTTCACAATGGCCGACGCGCTGCGGCAGAACCTGCCGTTGTACGCGCGTGAGGGTCTTCACGCGGTCATCGGCACGACCGGTCTGAGCGAAGCCGAGTTGTCGGAGGCAGCGGCCTTGTTCGAGGCGTCGACGGCCAACGCCATCGTGGCGCCGAACTTCGCCATCGGCGCGGTGTTGCTGATCCGCTTCTGCGAGTTGGCGGCGCCGCACATGGAGGGTGCCGAGGTGATTGAGCTCCACCACAACGCCAAGCGCGACGCGCCATCGGGAACCGCCCTGCGCACCGCGGCAGCCATTGCCGACGCGCGCGAGCGCGCTCGTGCTGGGCCGTTGTCGGCGGACCCGACCACCGAGCACGTGCTGGCAGGTGCTCGGGGGGGTGAGGCGGCGGGCGGCGTGCGCATCCATTCGGTGCGACTACCCGGCCTCCTGGCCCATCAGGAAGTCATCTTCGGCTCGCCCGGCGAGAGCCTGAGCATCCGCCAGGACTCGTACGACCGGCGCTCGTACATGCCCGGAGTGCTGCTGGCGGTGCGCCGGGTGGCCGGGTGCCCAGGTCTGACCCTCGGTATTGAGGCCCTCCTCGGGTTGTGACGAGCGGCGTACGGTGAGCGACATCCGGGAGCGTCTGCTGCAGGCCACGTATGACTGTGTGGCCCGATGGGGTCTGGCCAAGACGACGATCGAGGACGCCGCGCGCGAGGCGGGGGTCTCGCGCGCGACCGTCTACCGCTACTTCCCGGGCGGCCGTGACGAGTTGATCGGGGCCGTAGTGGGTTGGGAATTCGCCCGCTTCTTCCTGCGCCTGTACGACGAGGTGCATGACGCCGAGACGCTTGAGGAGGTGATGGAGCGGGGACTCGTCTTCGCGCACAATGCGATCCTTGAGCACGAGGTCCTCCAGCGCATCCTTCAGACCGAACCGGAGATCCTCCTGCCGCGCATGACCGTGGAAGCCAACGGGACGCACAAGTTGGTTGCCGCCTTCCTCGTCCCCTACCTGGCGCGCCACGGCATGGCCGAGGGCACAGATCTGGATCGTGCGGCAGATTTCCTGGCCCGTATGGTCCTGTCCTACATCGGATCACCCGGTCGCTGGGACCTCAACGATCCGGCCCAGGTCGCTCGCCTTGTCCGGGCCGAGCTCCTGGCCGGAATTCGATGAGCGCGCCGGCCCCGACGCCAAAGTGCTACCGCCATCCCGATCGGCCGAGCTCTGTCGTCTGCGCCAGGTGTGACCGCCCCATCTGCACCGATTGCATGATTCAGGCGTCCGTCGGGTGGCAGTGCCCCGAGTGCGTCCATCAGGGTGCCCGGCAGAGTCGCGAGATCCGGCCGTTCGCGAACAGGAACCGGACAGGCATCGTCGGATCGACCAATCCGACTCCGATGGTCATTGCGCTGATTGCCGTCAACGTCGCATGTTTCGTCGCCAGCGGTTTCGGAAGCAGCAGCGCCCTCACCCGGTTCGCACTCCAGCCCATTGACGTCCACACGGTCCACCAGTACTACCGGCTGGTCACGGCCATGTTCCTCCATGCCAACCTCTTGCACATCGCGTCGAACATGTTCACGCTCCTTATCGTCGGCCCAGCCGTCGAGGTCATCCTCGGGCGCACGCGCTTCCTGGTCTTGTACCTGATCGCGGGGTTGGGTGGGAGTGTGTGCTCCTATCTGCTGAGCCCGGCGGCCGAGCTGGGCGTCGGTGCCTCGGGCGCCATCATGGGTTTGATGGGGGCCTACGTGGTCCTCGCCCTCCGCCAACGCAGGCCGATGGGGCCGGTTGTCGCCTTGCTCGTGCTCAACCTCGCCATCGGGTTCACCGGCGCCATCGACTGGCGGGCCCACATCGGTGGGATGGTCGTCGGCGGCCTCACCGCGCTGGCCTACGACAGCGCCGACGGCATGCGCCAGGTCGCGTCACGGATTGCGTTGGCGGTCGGCGCCAACGTCGTGACCGTCGCACTCCTCGGTGGCCTGGTGCTGGCCATCGGGCCGGGGCACGTCAACTTCAATTGAGCAGCGATAACCCCAGTTCGCGAGGGTGATTGACATTGAGACAAATCTCGCCATAATGTTTCATCGGTGGGCGCATCCAGGGCACGACCTGAACTGACGTGGGACAACGCCCCAGCTGAGGGCCGTAAGAACGTCTACCACCTGGGCGCCGACGACCGCTCGTCCACCCGGGTGCGGATTGTCGACGCGACCCTCCGGTGCCTGACCCGCCAAGGTGTGGGGAAGACCACCGTCGATGACATTGCCCGCGAGGCCGGGTTCTCGCGGGCCACCCTGTACCGGACCTTTCCCGGCGGGAAGGACGACGTGCTCGAGGCCGTCGTCAACACCGAGGTCGCCCGTCTCTTCTCCGCCCTCGCCGTGGTCATGGGCGAGGCGACCGACCTGGAGGACGTCCTGGTGGCCGGCATGGTTGAGGCCGCCCGTCGGCTCAGTACCCACAGTGCGATCGCCTACCTGCTGCTGCACGAGCCGGGCGTCATCCTGCCCAAGCTCACCTTCGCCGACATGGATCGGATCCTGCTCACGGCCGGCGATTTCGCCGCACCGTTCTTCGGACGCTGGCTGGAACCCGATCAGGCGTCCAGGGCGGCCGAGTGGGCCGTGCGCATCGTTCTCGCCTACGTGTCGGACCCTTCGCCCGATACTGATCTCACCGACCCCGCCGACACGCGTTCCCTCGTGCGCACTTTCGTGCTGCCAGGGATCCTCGCTCTGCGCGAGTCGACCGAAGCTCACCCGTCCAGCAAACCGGCAAGACCTCACACATCACCAACGCCAACCAAGGGGGCAGCACAATGACCACCGTCGATGACGACAAGGAAATGCTCAGGTCCAACCTGGAGCTGATCGGTCGCGACAACATCAACGACCTTGAAGAGGTGCTGTCCGTCGTCGGCCGTTACGACAACGAGGGCTACCACCGAGTGCCCGACAATTGTCCGGCCGAGTTCACGTGGGACTACGAGAAGGGGGCAAAGCCTCAACTCGACAAGCTGTACGAGAAGGCCAAGAAGGCGCAGTGGAACGCGCAGACGGATCTGGACTGGTCGATTGAGGTCGACCAGGAGAAGGTCGTCATGGCGAACGCCGAAGCCAACGCTGCCATGGGCCAGTGGGATGAGGCGGCCATTGCCGACACCGTTCTCGCCAGCTGGGACGAGAAGCGCTTCATGCGGTTCGGGATAGAGAACCAGAACTGGATGCTCTCCCAGTTCATGCACGGCGAGCAGGGTGCACTGCTGTGCACCGCCAAGATCGTCGAAACGGTGCCGTGGATTGACGCCAAGTACTACGCCGCCACGCAGGTGATGGATGAGGCGCGCCACGTCGAGGTGTTCTCCAAGTACCTCGACACCAAGCTCTCGGGCCACTACCCGATGAACGCGCACCTCGGCATGCTGCTCGACGACATCGTCAGCGACTCCCGCTGGGACATGACCTACCTCGGTATGCAGATCATGGTCGAGGGCCTGGCACTGGCTGCGTTCGGCTTCATACACATGATGACGACGGAACCGCTGCTCAAGAAGTTGCTGCGCTACGTGATGGCGGACGAAGCCCGCCACGTCGCCTTTGGGGTCCTGAGCCTGCAGGAGTACTACAAGGAGCTTTCCGCGGCGGAGCTTCGGGAGCGTCAGGAGTTCGCCTTCGAAGCGGCCATCCGCATGAAGGACCGCCTCGTTATGCAAGAAGTGTGGGAGCGCATGGAGGTCCCCACCGCGGACGTCATCAAGCTCATGAATGCGGCTCCTGAGCGTGACGACTTCCAGATCCTCCTCTTCTCCAAGATCGTGCCGAACCTCAAGAAGCTCGGACTCTTGGATGCAGCGGACGGCTGGTTGCGGACGAAGTTCACGGAAATGGGCGCCATTGCCTTCGAGAATCTCAGTGACTCGACCGAGGACGAGGACGCCTTCGCGGACGGCTCTCCCGTCGACCGCCAGGTCGTCTGATCCCGCCACTCTCCGAGACGCTCGGGGAGCGGCTGGTAGCCTGAAACGGTCATGAGCCCTTTACCTGACGCGCCACGCTTCGGGCGGGTGGTCACGGCGATGGTGACCCCGTTCGACGACGACGGCGCACTCGACCTTGACGGGGCAGTCCAGCTGGCTCGCTGGCTGTCTGCGCATGGGAGCGACGGACTCGTCCTGAGCGGTTCGACCGGCGAGAGCTCGGTCTTGACTGACGAGGAGAAGGCCGACCTCTGGCGCGCCGTCGCCGAAGCCGTGACCATTCCGGTCATCGCCGGCTCGGGATCGAACGACACCGAGCACTCCGTCAAGATGACCCAGTTGGCCAAGACGTGCGGGGTGGACGGGGTCCTGGTGGTGACCCCGTACTACAACCGCCCGTCCCAGGCGGGCCTGTACGAGCACTTCCGTGTCGTCGCGGAAGCGGCCGGCGGGCTCCCCGTCGTGCTGTACGACATTCCCGTGCGATCCGGCCGGCGCATTGCGCACTCCACTCTTCTCCGGGTGGCCCATGACGTTCCGGCGGCGGTTGCCCTGAAAGACGCCGCAGGTGATCCTGCTGGGACAGCCCACCTTGCGGCGCGGGTGCCCGCCGGATTCGAGATCTACAGCGGTGACGACATCATGACCCTCCCGCTCCTGGCGGTGGGCGCCGTCGGCATTATCAGCGTCGCCTCGCACTGGATCGGTCCGCAATTCAGGGCCGTAGTGGATGCGTTCATGTCCGGCGACCTCGCCGGCGCCATTGCGGGCAACAGAGAATTGCTCGATTCCTTCGACTTCGAGGGGAGCGACGAGTACCCCAACCCGCTGCCGGCCAAGGCAGCGTGCCGGGCGCTGGGACTCCCGGTGGGGCAGTGCCGGTTGCCCATGGGACGGGCCACCGCCGAGCTTGATGCGCAGGCGGCCAAGATCGTGGCCGCCGTTGGACACCCACGGGCGACGGATCAACAGGTTGGCTGAGAAGCAGAAGTCATCGTCACACGGCTCGGCCAAGCCGGTACGTGTCGTCTTTCTCGGTGGACTCGGCGAGATCGGTCGCAACTGCGCCTGCATTGAGGTCGACGGGCGCATCATCGTCCTGGACTGCGGGATCATGTTCCCCGATCCGGACATGCCCGGGATTGACCTCGTCCTGCCGGAGTTCACCTACCTGCGCGAGCGCGCCGACAAGGTGGACGGGATCGTCCTCACCCATGGCCACGAAGACCACACCGGCGGTCTGGCCTACCTCCTGAGGGATCTCCAGGCGCCCATTTACGGATCCGAGCTCACCGTTGGCCTGGCCCGACAGCGCGTCGAAGAGGCCGGGCTCGCCGATCGCACCAAGTTCGTGAAGGTGCGTGACGGCGAGCGGTTGCGGATCGGGCCGTGTGACGTCGAGTTCATTCCGGTGACGCACTCGGTGCCCAACGCCTTCGCGATCGCCTTCCACACGCCGCAGGGTGTGATCCTCCACTCAGGCGACTTCAAGCTGGACCTCCAACCAGTCGACGGGCGCCGCACCGACCTGTCCCGCATGGGCGAACTCGCCCGCACGTCGGGGATCCGTCTGCTCCTCTCGGACTCCACCAACGCTGAAGAGCCGGGTTTCACCGAATCGGAGTCGAGCGTCGGTCTGACGTTGCGCCGGGTCTTCGCATCAAAACCCGGCATGCGGATTGTCGTGGCGTGCTTTGCCAGTCACATGCACCGCGTGCAGCAGATCATTGACGCTGCTACCGCAAACGGCCGCAAGGTGGCCACGCTCGGTCGTTCCATGGGAAAGAACATGGAGTTGGGTAGACGCCTGGGCATCATCACCGTGCCCGACGGCGCTCTCGTCGACATTGAGGACGTCGACTCCGTGCCGCCCGGGGAAATGTGCGTGATCTCCACGGGTTCGCAGGGTGAGCCCATGTCCGCGCTGTCGCTCATGGCAACCGGAGAGAACAAGTGGCTACGCGTCGGTCAGGGTGACGTGGTGGTCATTAGCGCCCATCCGATCCCGGGCAACGAATGGTCCGTTGGGCGCGTGATTGACGACCTGCACCGTCGCGGTGCCGAGGTGGTGCATTCGGGGAGCGAGGCGGTGCATGTCAGTGGCCATGCCCGGCGGGGGGAGTTGCAGACCCTTATGGCCGTGACCCGCCCCGAGTGTTTCGTCCCCGTTCACGGCGAGTACCGCCACCTGGTCCATCACGCCCGTATCGCCGTGTCGATGGGTATCGCGCCCTCCAAGGTGATCCTGTGCGAGGACGGCGACGTGGTCCAGCTCAACGCCAAGGGCATCAAGCGGGACGGGACAGTCGCGGCCGGCTACGTCTATGTCGACGGGACAGTGGGCGACATTGGCCACGGTGTGCTGCGCGACCGTCAGAAGCTGGCTGAGGAGGGTGTGGTCATGGTCGTGGTGACGGTGGACAACCGACACGCCTCACTCAGCTGCCCGCCGGTCATTGAGACGCGCGGTTGGGTGCATGCGCCCGAAGCGGAGGAACTCCTGGGCGAGGCCAGTGAGGTGGTCGGCGCCGCGGTGACCGAGGCCTTGCGTGACGGTGCCCGTGATGTCGAGGTGCTGAGCCGCCACGCCCGCAAGGCGTTGGGAAAGTTCGTGGGCGACCGCACGCGCCGGCGCCCCATGATCGTCCCGGTTGTGCTCCTGGTCTGAGCGGTCAGGCGTTGCCGCTGTAGATCGGCTGCCCGACCGAAGAGATCAACTGGTTCAGCGAGGGGTCGATCAAGCGGATGACGCCGTCGGTGGTCAGGTGAACGCCGTCAGTCGTCCGGGCCAGGATTCCGTTGACGACCTGAGAGAAGGTGCCGTTCGGGTCGAGGATTGAGAAGATGGGGAGAACGGTGACAAAGGACGAATCGACTTGCGCGACGTTCTGCACAATCTGATTGAAGTCGCCGACGAGCGAGGACGGTGTGCCGTCGTTGAAGTCGGGCGAGGTGGCCAGGAGGACGGCGCCGCCCTCGGAGTGGAGGATGCTCACGGCCTGTAACAGGTTGTTCTCAATGAACGACGCGTAGTTCGGGTTGGCCAACGTCACATAGGCACCGTTGTACAGCCGGTCCTGGCACTCCCAATACCCGACCTCGAGCACGGATACGTCGGGATGGAAGCGTGAAGTGAGCCACTGGTACTGCTGGGCCCAGAGGCTGCAGGCCGGCGGGTCGACAAACACCAAAGCGGGGTTGCTCCACGAAATGAGGGGAGCTCCGTTGGTCACGCCACATCCGGCAGCCGCGCCATTGTCGATGAAGTAGGTGGGCGTCGTGGCGAGGGTGTACTGGGCGTCGTAGAGGGCGAGCGAGTCGCCGGCGAAGCTGACCCGCGTGGGACCCTGGTGGGTGGCGGAGGGACCGGGGGCATCTGGAATGATCGCCACAACGGGGGCGATCGGGACGGAGAACTGGGAGGGGAATAGCGGTGGATGGAGTGGTGACTCGGCGCTGCCCGAATAGCCGGCGTCGCCGAACGTGAAGATGCCGGCGTCGGCTCCGACGAGCCAGTAGCCGTTGCCGTCGGGTGTGGCGCTCATGCCGACAATCGGGGAGTTGAGCGGGGAGCCGCCGGCGGAACCGTCGAAGGGCGCGTCGCCGAACGTGAAGATCCCGCCGTCGGACGCCACCATCCAATATCCCTGCCCCGACTGCGTGGCGGCCATCCCGACGATCGGCTTGTTGAGATGGATGGCACCAGTCGATCCGTGATAGCCGGCGTCGCCGAACGTGAAGATCCCCCCGTCGGACGCCACCAGCCAGTAGCCCTGTCCGCTCGGGGTGGACGCCATCCCGACGATCGGTTGGTTGAGCACCAGCGCCCCGGTCGAACCCTTGAACGGCGCGTCGCCGAACGTGAAGATCCCCCCGTCGGACGCCACCAGCCAGTAGCCCTGCCCATCAGGGGTCGGCGCCATCCCCACGATGGGCTGGTTGAGGTGGAGTGCACCGGTTGACCCGAAGAAGGGCGCGCCGCCGAAGTCGAAGATCCCCCCGTCGGACGCCACCATCCAGTAGCCGCCCGTCGGATTGGCAGCAGCCCCGACGATCGATCGGGCCAGGTGCAGCGCGAGCGTGTCGCCCCAATATCCGGCGCCGCCGAAGGTCATGATGCCTCCCGCAGCATCGACGATGCCGTAGGCACTGTTGGTCTCGAGGGAGGTGGGTGCCGCGCCGCCCGCGGTGGCCGGAGCAAGTCCGGTACCGGCTACGGCAAAGGTCGCGCACAGTAGCAACCCCGCAAAGAGTGCACCTGTTCGTCCCCTTCTCTGCCGTGCCCCGTCCATGAGGGCATGATCATAGGGAAAATTCCGACGCGGGAACCCGCATGGTCCGGATCAGAGCAGTGATAGCTGCCTGCTTGGCTGGATCGCCACCTTGGTCGTGCGGGTGTAGGCGTCAGGGCCGCGCACATCGCAGTCCCTGGCGGCGGCTCGGATCACCTCGGCAATCCTGTCCTGTTCGGCCTGTGGCTGGTAGGCACCACGGCGGAATCGCTCCCGATACAGGACGGCGAGATCGGGCCGTACTCCGGCCAGCCATTCCAGGTAGTGCCCGCGCACGGTGCCGCGCAGGTGGAGGGCCACCCCGTGAATGGAAGAAGCGCCGGCCGCGGCGCACGCCTCGACGACGGCACGGAGCTGATCTTCGGAATCGGAGAGTCCGGGGAGCACCGGTGCCACGAGCACGCCGCACGAGACGCCGGCCTCGACCAAGCGTCGTAATGCCTCAATGCGCTTGTCGGGCGGAGGCGTACCCGGCTCGGTGAGCTTCCACGCCTGGCGATCAAGCGTGCCGACCGAGAAGTTGACCGAGACCGTGGTCCGAGCCGACGCGGCGACCACCAGGTCGGTGTCCCGGAGAATGAGGGTCGATTTGGTCAGGATGCTGAAGGGATTCCGTGCCTCGGACAGGACCGACAGGATGCCGCGCGTGAGGTGGTACTTGCCCTCGGCGTGCTGGTACGGGTCCGTATTGGTGCCCATGGCGATCAACTCTCCGCCCCACCGCGCGGCGCGCAGCTCGGCCCGCAACCGTTCGACAGCGTTGATCTTGACCACAATGCGCCGTTCGAAGTCTTCACCGATACCGAGTCCGAGGTACTCGTGCGTTGGACGAGCGAAGCAATACGTGCAGGCGTGGCTGCACCCTCGGTACGGATTGACGGTGAAGGTGAAGGGCATCCGGCTCTCTGGGGGGACGCGGTTGATGATGGTGCGGGCATTCACGTGGAGGAACTCGAGTCCGGCATACGCGCCCCGCCCGACATGCCGGGTTGCGGCGCTTTCGTCGGGAAAGAGGGTGCCGGCGTCCTCACCGTCCGCCAGCGTCCACCGGAGGGCCATCGGACTAGGATAGCGAACATATGTTCGTAATTCAACGGCTTGGGCGTCCCCCTGATCGGGAGGGTACGGCAGTAATCTCAAGCTCACTGTGGTGACCACGAAGCGCCGACCTGCGACATCGCGCGCGGCGCCCCGCAAGGCCGCCCAGCATGGCAGGGGTCGGCAAGGTGGGTCGACCCGTGCGGCGGCTCCGCCGTCCATCCTGCGACGGCACGCGGCCGATTTGTGGGCGATCGGTCTGTTCACGCTCGGTGTGCTGCTGGCCCTTGCGCTGTGGGGGGATGCGCTCGGTCCGGTCGGCCGCCATGTGAATTCGGGTTTCGCCCTGTTGGTGGGTTGGGCCCGTGTGATCCTCCCGCTCGTCAGCGCGGGAGCCGGCACCGTCTTGATCCTCGAACGTGAACGACCCGACCCCTTGCGCACCGGAATCGGGGCGGCGTTGGGTCTCGTCGGTGTGTGCGGGCTGGCCGAGCTGGTGCAGGGGGCACCCAAGCTCAGTTCGTCTCCCGCCGTGCGCGGCGCCGGAGGGTGGGTTGGGGTCATCGTCGGGCGGCCCCTCCACGCAGGTATCGGCTCAGCAGGGGCGTCGGTGCTCTTCGTCGCGCTCGTCATCGTGGCCGTTCTCATCGCGACGGGGGTTTCGCTCCAGTCGTTCGGGCGCGGCATGAAAGCTGCCGCACTGGTGCTCGGGAGGACCACCTCCACGCTGTGGAAGGGTGGACCGCTCACCGACACCGATACAGATACCGGCGTCCGGGCGGTGGAGGACACGGAACCCGCGACCCCGCCGCCCGCGGTGATCATCCCCGAGGAGGAGCGTGAGTCGTACCACGACGAGATGGAGCCCGAGCCGGTGCTCCTGCCGGTCCCGGCGGCACCGGCGGCTGCGGTGGCTGCGCCCAGGGCCACGCGCGATTGGGAACTCCCGTCCCTGGAGCTGCTCACCCTCACCGAACAGCTCCGTCACAACAAGCGTCAACTTGACGCCGCCGGCGAGGATCTTGTGGCCGCCTTGGCGGCGCACGGGGTGATGACGAACCTCGTCGGTCGCACGGTGGGTCCGACCGTGACGCGCTTCGAGTTGGAGCTCGGCAGCGGCGTCAAGGTGGCGCGGGTGACCAGTCTCTCGCGTGACATCGCGTATGCGATGGCGTCCCCCGATGTGCGGATCCTGGCCCCCATTCCGGGCAAGTCGGCCATCGGCGTTGAGGTGCCGAATCGCACGCGGCAGCTGGTGACGTTGCGCGACATCCTCTCCTCGGGCGAGGCGACCGCAGCGACACACCCGCTTGAAGTGGCGATGGGGAGGGACATCGCGGGCCGTGCCGTCATGGCGAACCTCGCCGAAATGCCGCACATTCTCATCTCGGGCGCGACCGGGGCGGGCAAGTCGTCCTGTATCAACTCCATCATCACCTCCATCCTGATGCGAAGCACCCCCGACCAGGTGAAGCTCATGCTGATCGACCCCAAGCGGGTGGAGCTCGGCCAGTACAACGGTTTGCCGCACCTGATCACACCCGTTGTCGTGGACCCCAAGAAGGCGGCCAACGCCCTGTCGTGGGCCGTCAAGGAGATGGAGCTGCGCTACGACCTGCTGGCCGAGAACGGCATGCGGGACATCACCAGCTACAACCAGGCGGTGGCGGCGGGCGACCTCCGGCCGGCCGGGCCGCCCTCGGCCCGAAGGCAGATTGCCGAGGTGGCGGGACGAGTCCTCGGCGCCGACCATCCGACAGTCGACAGCGACGAGGACATTGAAGACGACCCGCCCGAACCGCAGTTCCTCCCCTTCATCCTCGTGGTTGTTGACGAGTTGAACGATCTCATGATGGTGGCAGCACGTGACGTCGAGGACTCGGTAGTCCGTATCGCCCAGATGGCGCGGGCCGTCGGCATCCACCTCGTCCTGGCAACGCAGCGTCCTTCCGTCGACGTCATCACCGGGGTGATCAAGGCGAACGTCCCGAGCAGGATGGCCTTCTCCGTCTCGTCCCTGGCCGACAGCCGCGTCATCCTCGATCAGGCCGGGGCGGAACGCCTCATCGGCAAGGGCGACATGCTGCTCCTCACCGCTTCGTCCAACATCCCGCGGCGGCTTCAGGGGCCGTGGGTCTCCTCCGAAGAGGTCCAGCAGGTCGTCGCCCACTGGCACGGTCAGGGAGGGGTCGCAGAGCCGGTCGTGGGGATCGAGAACGTGGAGGAGGGGTTCGCCGGGACATTGGGAGTGGCCGATGACGACGATGATCTCCTTGCGGCCGCCATGGACCTGGTCGTCCGCTCCCAGTTGGGGTCCACCTCCATGCTCCAGCGCAAGCTCCGGGTTGGCTTCGCCCGAGCGGGGCGCCTCATGGACTTGCTCGAGCGGCGCGGTGTCGTCGGGCCGAGCGAAGGCTCGAAGGCTCGGGCGGTCCTGATGACCACCGACGAGCTCGATTCGCTGTCGCACCGTTGAGCGACGTCAACCCTGTGCCGGTGATGGTGGCACCGTTCTTCCTCGACGCGCCTCCCCCCGAGACGGCCGCTGAAGAGTCGCTGCCCGAGGGTCCTCGTCGCCGCCGGCACGCCCGTGCTCCACGTGAGGGCGGGAAGCGACGGCGGGGTCTCGTGATCGCGGTCCTCGCCATCGCGGTGGTCGGGGGAGTGGCGTCGTTCACCGGGATCCGCCTCAGCGCACCCCTTCCGGTTGCGGTGGTCACCCCGACGATACGGCACTCCCCGCTGGTGATTTCCGACTCGTCCCCCGTCAATCTGCCCTGGACGACGACCGGTCAATCTGCCGTGGCGATCCCGTCCGTTGGCATAGACGTGCAGTCCGGACCCGAGCAGCCCGCCCCTGTCGCCAGCCTCACCAAAATGATGACGGCCTACGTCGTGCTGCACGACCACCCGCTCGATTCTGGACAGAACGGCCCAAACATCGTGATCAGCCAGGATGACCTCACCGACTTCGACACGGACACCGTCAGTGATCAGGCCAACGCGCAGGTCACCCTCGGCGAGGTGCTCACCGAGCGCCAGCTTCTGGGCGGAATGATCATCCACTCGGCCAACGACTACGCGGACGCACTCGCCCGATGGGATGCCGGGAGCCTTCCCGGCTTCGTCGCAAAGATGAACTCGGCAGCGGTGCAGTTGGGGATGGATCACAGCCATTACGCGGACCCGAGCGGCTTCGACCCGGCATCGCAGTCCACGGCCGGCGACCAACTGAAGGTGGCCGCGCCCGATATGAACGATCCCGTTTTTGCGAGTCTCGCCCGGATGACGAGCATCACCCTGCCCGTGGCGGGGACCCTCTCGACCTACACGCCGTTGCTCGGCGTGCAGGGCATCATCGGTGTGAAGTCCGGATTCACGTCTCAGGCGGGCGGATGTGACGTCGTGGCGGTGATCCGCAAGGTCCACGGACTGCCCGTGCTGATTCTCAGCGCGGTGACGGGACAGACGGGCCTGAGCGTCATCGGGAAGGCGGGACTGTTCGCGCTGAACCTTGCCAATTTCGCAGCCAATGCCATCGGCAGCTCCCCGATCATCCGCTCGGGTGAGGTGGTGGCTCATGTGACGGCGGCCGGGCACACCGTCAACGCCGTGGCCTCCCAGACCGTGCACATGCTGAGTTGGCCCGGCGTTCGGGCCACGCGGGTGCTGATCGACACGCGCCATGTCCAACCGGGCACGCTCCGTGGGACGAGGATCGGGTCGTTCATGATGGACCTGGGCACGCAGCGGGTCGTGATACCGGTCCGCCTCAGCCAGGACCTTCCCAGGGAGTCGCTCGAGCAGCGCTTATTCTGAGCGGATGCGAGCCCGCGCCCCAGCCTCGTCGGCGAACCTCGGCCCCGGCTTCGATGCGTTGGCCGTTGCGCTGGAGTGTTACGTCCAGGTGGAGGTCGAGCCCGCAGCTGCGCTGACCGTCCACGCTGAGGGGGAGGGTGCCGGCCAGTTCGCCGATGCCGAACACCTCGCCGTCCGCGTCGCTCGCAAGGTCGTCGGCCACGACCGTCTCGCCGTGACGGTACGGTCCCACATCCCCGTCTCGCGGGGGTTGGGCTCGTCGGCCGCGCTCGCCGTGGCCGCAGCCGCCGCGGCCGGCGCCGACGACCCGTTCTCGGTAGCCGCCGCAATGGACGGGCATCCCGAGAACGCTGCGGCGAGCGTCTTCGGCGGGCTCGTGGCAGCCACCATGGCGAACGGTCGTGCCCTCGCTGCGCCGCTTCCCCTCAGCGCCGCGCTCTCCTTCGTGGTGATCGTGCCCGAACGTTCCCTCTCGACGGCCAAGGCACGCGAGATCCTGCCGCAGACCGTCTCCCGTTCGGACGCCACCTTCAATCTCGGGAGGATGGGCCTGCTGCTCGCCGGGTTGGCGGATCCGAACTTTCTCATGGCCGACGCCATGGCTGATCGCATCCATCAGGCGGCTCGCACCGCGCTGTTCCCCGAGGCGCCTGCCCTCCTGGATGCTCTCGTCAGCTCGGGCGCCCTGGCGTCCTGTTGGTCGGGCGCAGGCCCATCGTTGCTCGGCATCACGACGGACGACGCGGCCGAGTCGGTGCGCGGCGGCGCCGAGGCCGCGCTGAAGAAGTCGCGGGTCGCCGGGCACGTGCTGGTTCTCCACGCCGACCGCCGTGGCCTCGTCTACGGCGACGACGCCGAACTCCCGGCGTCGTGAAGGTCGACCTCATGACGATGGGTGCCCCATTGCGGCGGGCCCGTCAACTGGCGGTGGACGCCAAAGAGGCCGGCTTCGACGGTCTCGTTGTGACCGAAGCTGGTCGCTCGGCGTACCTCACGTGTGCCGCCGCCGCGCTCAGCACCGACCTCGACCTTTCGACCGGCATAGCCGTGGCGTTCCCGCGAAGCCCGATGGTCACGGCGCAGCTGGCCTGGGAGCTGGCCGATGCGACCGGTGGGCACTTCCGGCTGGGGCTTGGGACGCAGGTGCGCGCGCACATCGTTCGTCGCTACGGCGCTGAGTTCGATCACCCCGGACCGCGATTGCGCGACTACGTCAAGGCTGTCCGTGCCTGCTTCACCGCCTTCCGCGGCGAGGCGCCGCTGGCCTTCGACGGGGAGTTCTACTCCCTCTCACTGCTACCGGCCCAGTGGTCTCCGGGATCGATCGATGTCCCCGATCCGCCGATCGACATTGCCGCCGTGAACCCGTACATGTTGCGCGTTGCCGGCGAGGTGGCCGACGGCGTGCACATCCACCCGCTCAACCATCCGGCCTACCTGCGCGAAGTGGTGGTGCCGAATGTCAACGAGGGGATGGCGCGCGCCGGCGTTGGCGAGCGCACCCCGCATCTGACCGTGCCGGTGTTCACCGCCGTGGGTGACACCGATGACGAGCGGCGCAAATGGCGCGAGCGCGCCCGGGCCCAGGTGGCCTTCTACGGCTCGACCCCGAACTACGCGTTCATATTCGAGCTCCTCGGTCGGAGTGGGACCACTGAGGGCCTGCGTGAGCGCCAGAAGGCGGGAGATCTGGCTGGAATGGTCGCGCTCATTGATGACGACCTCCTGGACGAGTTCGTGGTCAGTGGGAGCTTCGCCGACATGCCAGCGCTGATCGTCGAGCGGTACAGCGGCGTCGCACAGCGCGTGGTCCTCTATTTCGCCGGCATCGCCTGGGGCGAGCGCGAAGCGGATCTGGCCCGATGGGGTGATATAGCCCGGGGGGTGCGAGATCTCACCCCCGGGGCCTAGGCGGACTCCGTTCTCACCGGTGTCCTGACTGACCCTCTCGGAGTAGGGGGCAGGCACCGTAGGCACACTTGGTTGCAATCCGGTTGCAATGGATCGCCCGCTCGCAAGCGAATTCGGACCGAGACGTTCTCACTCCCGTGGGGAGTGAGCGTGCGAGTTCGAGGTGCCGGGGGCGCGGCACAGCTCACTCACAACAACCGCGAAGCCACCCGGCGACAACCAGCCGTCCACCCCTGGCGGGTAGACAGAGCGACATGGTCCCAGCGATCTGCCTGACCAACGAGATTCGTTGCCACCAACGGGCTCAACCATGACCGATCGGGCTCCTTCTGTTAAGCGAACCTCGGACGCCCCGCAAGGTCACCTGGCGACCCCCAGCGAGCCGACCTCTACGCAGCACCACCTCTGGACGCATCCCTTCAAGGGGCACCGAACCGGACATATCCCACTTCCGGTCGTTGCCGACGTGTTTGCTGCGTTGGCCGGAATCGGGCTAGGCGCCACCATTGCTCTCGTGGCGACGGGGGAGAGCCACGGCTCACTGGCCGCGCCCGGGGGGTGGCTCATCGCCGCCAGCCGGATGAGCGGGTTCGTCGCCGCCTATCTGATGTTGCTCATGCTCCTCCTCATCGCTCGCCTTCCCTGGCTGGAGCGGTCGGTGGGACAGGATCGGCTCGTCAAATGGCACCGTCGCATCGGGCCATGGCCCCTCGGCCTCGTCACGTTGCATGTGGTGCTCGTGACGCTGGGGTATGCCCAACTCTCGAAGGTGGGGCCACTGAGGCAGCTATGGATCTTTCTCACGACGTATCCCGATGTGCTCGCCGCGGCCGTTGCCTTCGGCCTCCTCCTGGCCGCCGGATTTACCTCTATCAAGATGGCTCGGCAGCATCTGAAGTACGAGTCATGGTGGGCTGTGCATCTCTACACCTACCTGGCCCTGGCCCTGGCCTTTGCCCACCAGATCGCCACTGGCGTTGCGTTCATCGGCCACCCCCTGACCAGGATCATCTGGTCGACCATTTGGCTCTTGACGGCAGGGGTTGTGCTCGTCTTCCGGGTCCTCCACCCGATTGCTCGTAACTTGAGAATCCGTCTCCGCGTCGAGAGTGTCTGCGAAGAAGCGCCGGGCGTCTTTGCCGTCGTGTGTTCCGGCCGCCATGTGGAGCGACTTGCTGTCTCAGGGGGTCAATTCTTTCAGTGGCGTTTCCTTGCGAAGGGGCTGTGGTGGCATTCCCATCCCTATTCGCTGTCTGCACTGCCCCGACCTCCATTCATCCGCGTCACCATCAAAGGTTTGGGTGATCAGAGCAACGCCGTGGCGTATCTCAAGCCGGGTGTGCGTGTCTTCATTGAAGGTCCATATGGGGCCTTCACCAGGCACACCCGGACCTCAGAGGCCATCACACTGATTGGCGCCGGAGTCGGGATCACCCCGCTGCGCGCTCTCCTTGAGGACCTGCCTGAATCGAATGAAGTGACCGTCGTCATCCGAGCATCGTCCGTGGAGGAGATCGCGCATCGCGACGAATTCATATCCCTGCTGCACCGACGTGGTGGTCACTACCACGAAGTCGTGGGTTCTCGCCGTGATGTTCGCCTTGACGTGTTTGCCCTTCAGCGTCTTGTCCCGAACCTGGCGCACAGTGACGTCTACATCTGTGGCCCTCAGTCGTTCAATGATGCAATCGTTAAGGCGGCAAAGGAGCTCGGGGCACCTCGCAATCGGATCCATCTCGAAGAGTTCTCTTTCTGATGGACAGAACCCGCATGATTCGCACGAAGGGGTACGACGTATGAGACGGGCTCCTATCGTCATATCGGGCACCGTGGTGGGCCTGGTCGGTGTCCTCGGATTTCACACGAGCCCGGCAAAAGTCAATCTCGGGTTGTTGCCGGTATCGTCCGCTGCGCCGACCGGTGCCCATGTATCGCCGGCTGCCGGCGCTGCGCCGCCCGGCAACGCCACCCCTGGGATCACCTCCACGCCGGCCCCCACGTCGTCGACCGTGCCTGTTGCCAAGGCAACGCCAACATTGACTCCCACCACATTGAAGGCATCAGCCCCCGGGGCGTCGACCACGTGGAGCCCACCGCCGACCACGACTCCGGCGCCGACACCCACGACCACGCCGACGACAGCTCCACCCGCAGCGACGACCACCACCACGGCGCCCGTCACGACACGAAGTGCGACCGGCAACACCGTCAACTACACCTATGGCACCCTGTCGGTGAGCGTCACCGCGACCGGCAACCGGATCACCAATGTCGCTCTTGCCTCGCTCAATGACAACGGGAACTCCCGGTCGCAAGCAATCGATCAACAGTCGATCCCGACCCTTGAGAACGAGGCAATGCAAGCGCAGAGCGCGAACATTCAGAGCGTGTCGGGTGCGAGCTACACGAGCGCAGGGTTCAAGCAGTCACTCCAGTCGGCGATCAGCCAACTGGGGCTTTAGCGCGGCCAAAAGAGTCGTTATGGTGACGCCACCGGTGATACGCCATCACGAAGAGGTGATGGGCACGATCGTCACGATGGATGTTTTCGCCCAGGTGGACGCCGACGTCGTCGGCATTCACCGGCGGATAGAACTGGCATGCAAAGTGCTGCACCTCGCCGACGAGGTCTTTAGTACGTGGAAGCCGGAGAGCCCAATGAGTCGACTCCGGCGCGGCGCAATCAGCTGCCATGAGGTGCCGAGGGAGGTCACTGAGGTCCTCGAGGGGTGTGATCAAGCTCGTCGCCTGTCCCGTGGATGGTTCGACCCGTGGTCGATGCCGGGGGGCGTGGATCCGACCGGATACGTGAAGGGGTGGGCCGCGCAACGGGCGCTCGGCCTTCTCCTCGGTCCCGGAGCTCATGGCGCCATTGTCAATGCCGCGGGCGACATCGCCAGCTTCGGCGCCCAGGCCGACGGTAACGCGTTTCGGATCGGCATCGTCGACCCGCTGCAACCCGCTCGGCTCGCGTGCGTCGTGAATCTCTCAGCGAACATCGCCACCTCTGGTACCTGTGAACGTGGTGCGCACCTGATTGACCCGCATTCAGGATCCCCAACTGCCCGAGTTGCCTCGGCCAGTGTCTGCGGGCCTGACCTCGGTCTTGCCGACGCTCTTGCCACAGCGCTGGGGGTTGCTGGAGAGGAAGGTCTGTCGTTTGTCGAGGTTGTCGACGACTATGAGGCGCTCACCATTGCGTTCGACGGCACCAAGAAATGGACGTCCGGTTTTCCCTTTGCACCGTCGAAAACCTCGTCCGAGGCCGGTTGAACCGGGTAAGCATGCACGTCTAACCGTGCTCTGCCACGGCTTCCGTTACGCGTTGTTGAGCGCGTGCTGAAGCTGGTCGAGCGCTCGCTGCAGCGCGAGTTCGGCGTCCTTGACGTGTGCCTCGTCGTTCGTCCGCTGGTAATCAGCCATGGTGGGTCCGGCGTTGGCGGCCAGGTAGAAGAGCCCGGCCAGGTTCACCGCGTCGCTCCGAGCGGTTGCTTGAGTAGCTGGGTCGATACCTGAGTGCGAGTAGCGCAGCAACGTCGTCGCGAACGCAGTGAGCTGCTCGGCAATGGTGTGATCGTTCGATTCCAGGCAAGGCACCCTGGAGTGACACGCCCGCCTAGTGGTCTCGTACTGGCCGATCTGGAGAACGAGCGCATTGTTGGCTTGAATGAGTTGGGACCGTTGGTAGGTGGGCGAAGAAAGGGTACGGATTACCTGCAGGCCCACATAGCTCGGGATCCCCAATGCGATGGCGACGACGACGACCCACTTGGCAGCATGCGACAGCACTATGTCCCATGGTCGCGGGCCGGAACGTTGCGCCTCGGGCCACCCCGCGGGGGCCTCGACCGCCGGCTGCTGACCCACCATGCCCGAGACAGCGGCCACGTCGCCGAAGGGACCCCACGGGTAGGTCGGGACGAGGAGGAAGCCGTAGGCCGCAGCACGCGCCGAGTAGCGGAAGACCGCTTTGTATGCGTCATGCACAGGTTCGGGTAGCGACCCCGTGATGAGGACGACAAACCACATCACGACCTGCACAACGAGAATCCCGAGCTCCAGGATGGCGGCGAGCACAAGGGCGGGGAAAGCCAAGAGGAGGCGGAAGAAAACCACCGGTCGGGTCATCGGGGTCGGATCGGGTACGGCGAGGTGGATGACGTCGTCGCGCGTCTCGTCGAACTCGAATGCCGGGAACCGGTCCGACATCAAGAAGGTGTAGGCGCGCCAACGGATCGTCAGGCGCAGGAAGATCGTGACGAGGCTCCGCGTGGTCTTCGGCGTTCGCCCCGTGAAGAGGGTCGCGAACCAGCCGACGATGACGACAGCCAGGGTGCCGATGCCCACCGCGACGATGACGACACCGAGCGGAAGGCCGAGGAACACCCGGAGGAGAACGGTCCAGGGACGCTGTCTGGTCCGCGGAGGGAAGTTGACCAGGAGGGGCAGGGGTTCGAAGGGGAGGCCGTACCTGGACGGTGACGGCGGCGCCGGCGGCGGGTCGGACGGCGGCGGAGGCGGGCTCACTGGAGGGCATGGTAAAGGCAATGTCCCACGCAGGGTGGGACAATCCCCCCAAGCGACCGGTCCTAGACTCGAACGGTGCCCAAGACCTTCCACATCCGGACGTTCGGGTGCCAAATGAACGAGCACGACTCCGAACGGCTGGCCGGCGCGCTTGTCGCTGACGGGCTCGAACCCACCGACGACATCGAAGAGGCCGATGTCGTGGTCTTGAATACCTGCTGTATCCGCGAGAACGCCGACCAGAAGCTGTACGGGACGTTGGGAAGCCTCAAGGCGCTCGTGAATGCCAAGCCGGGACTGCAGATCGCGGTCGGGGGCTGCCTGGCGCAGAAGGACCGCGAGCTCATTCAGCAAAAGGTGGGTTGGGTCGACGTCGTCTTCGGCACCCACAACCTCGCGAGCGCCCCGGGCCTCCTGCGAAGGGCCGAGCGCGAGGGTCAGGTCATGGAGATCCTCGACGGCCCCTCGCCCGAGTCACCGGCCAACCCGCTCGCGGCCCCCTCATCGGACGCCCTGCGTGAACTCCCCTACGCAGCCTGGGTGAACATTCAGACAGGGTGTGACAACTCGTGTGCCTTCTGCATCGTGCCCTCCGTGCGCGGGCCCGAGGTCAGCCGAACGATGGCCGACATTGTGGCCGAGGTGGAGGATCTGGCACGCCGCGGTGTGAGCGAAGTGACGCTGCTCGGCCAGAACGTCAACTCCTACGGCCGCGACATCACCCGCCGGCGCCCGCTCTTCGGCGACCTGCTCCGAGCGGTCGGTGGTGTCGGCGGCATTTCCCGGGTGCGCTTCACCAGCCCCCACCCCAAGGATCTGAGGCCCGAGGTCATGGAGGCAATGGCCGGAACGGCGGCCGTCTGCGAGCAGCTGCACCTGCCCCTGCAGTCGGGCAGTGACCGGGTGTTGGCCGCCATGCGCCGGGGTTACACGGCGGGGCGGTACATGGAGCGACTCACGCGTGCCCGCGACACGGTCGACGATCTCGCGGTGACGACCGACATCATTGTCGGCTTCCCCGGTGAGACCGAGGCGGACTTTGAGGACACCCTCGCCGTCGTGGCCGAGGCGCGTTACGACAGCGCATTCACCTTCATCTTCTCGCCGCGGCCGGGCACCCGGGCCGCGGCCATGGAGGACCGCTTCATTGACCCCGCAGTGATCGCCGACCGCTTCCACCGACTGAAGACCGTGGTGGACCGCTCGGCCCTGGCCCGGCATCAGGCCCGTGTCGGCCGCGTTGAAGAGGTGTTGGTCGAAGGGGTGAGCCGCCGGGAGGAGTCGATGCTGACCGGGCGGACCCGCCAGGGGAAGCTCGTGCACTTCGCGGCGATCGCGCCCGGGCCCGAGGGGACGCCGGCGCCGGGTGCGCTCGCGCTTGTGACCGTCACCGCTGGACACCCCCACCACCTGTCGGGCTGTCTGGAGGAGGTGACCGCACGCCCCCGGCACCGCGTGCGGATCCCGGTGGCCAGCGGTTGAACGCAGTCGCCCTCGTCGGCGCGACGGCTACGGGAAAGTCGGAGGCCGCGCTGGAAGTGGCCCGTCGCCGAGGCGACGTCGAAATCGTCTCGGTCGACTCCATGTGCGTCTACCGGGGAATGGATCTGGCGACGGCCAAACCGAGCCCTGCCGCTCAGGCCGAGGTGCGGCACCACCTCATCAATCTGGTGGAGCCCGACGAGGAGTTCACGGTGGCCCAGTTCCAGCTGGCGGCGCGTGCGGCGCTGGAGGAGATCGCCGGCCGCGGCCGGTGTGCCGTACTGGTGGGCGGGACGGGCCTGTACTTGCGCGCGGTGGTGGACGACCTGCAGATCCCCGGGCGCTATCCCGACGTGGCGGCTCAGCTGGAGGCCGAGGTCGACGGGGGGCGCACCGACGTAGCGGGTCTCCATGCGCGTCTGGCGACCATGGATCCGGTGGCGGCTGGGCGCATGGAGCAGACGAACCGGCGGCGCATTGTGCGCGCGCTGGAGGTGACGATCGGCTCGGGCCGGCCGTTCTCCGAATTCGGACCGGGCCTGGAGGCGTACCCGCCCGCCCGCGTGCCGATGATCGGCATCGCCAGGCCGAACGAGGAGATCGACCGTCGGATTGAGGAGCGGTTCGCCCGCTGGATGGCCGCGGGTCTCCTGGACGAGGTTCGGGAGTTGGTGGCTCGGCCGGGCGGCATGTCGCGGACGGCCCGTCAGGCACTCGGGTACCGGGAGTTGCTGGCCCACGTGGAGGAAGGGGTGCCGCTGGAGGACAGCGTGGCCGAGGCCGTCCGGCGCTCGAAATCGTTCGCCCGCCGCCAGGCTTCGTGGTTCCGTCGCGACCCCCGGATCACGTGGACCGCACCGGGGGCCGGCCCCGTCGACCTGCTCGACCAGGCCCTGGGGGCGCACGACTCGCGGCGATGACCTGCGAGAATGGAGCAGTGCACTGCACGAAGCATGAAGGGGCGGGCAACGACTTCATCGTCGTCCTTGACCCGGGTGATGGTCTCCGCCTGACGGGGACCCAGGTCCGCCTGCTCTGCGACCGGAGGCGGGGGATCGGCGCCGACGGCATCATCCGGGTCGGACCGGGCCGCGACGGCTGTGACCTGTCCATGGAGCTGCGCAACGCGGACGGGGGAGCGGCCGAAATGAGCGGGAACGGCATCCGCTGCCTCGCCCAGGCTGCGGTGGACGCCGGTCTCGTAACCCCACCGCGCTTCACGGTCGCCACCGCGGGTGGGACCCGCACGGTCGAATACGTTCCCGGCGAGTCGCCCGGCTGGGCCAGGGCCAGTGTCGACATGGGACCGGTCACGCTCGGTCCCGACCGCGATGACCCCGAACGACGGGCCCGCACCGTCGACGTCGGCAACCCCCACCTGGTCTTCCTCTGTTCCGAGGTGGGTTCGATCGCCATTGCGGCGGAGGGGCCACGACGGCAGGCGGAGTTCGCCGACGGGATCAACGTCGAGTGGATCGCGGTGACCGCCGACGAGCGGGGTGAGCTGCTGGAGTTCCGGGTGTGGGAGCGCGGCGTCGGCGAGACCCTGGCGTGCGGGACCGGCAGTGTCGCGGCCGCGGCGGCCGCCCGGAGTTGGGGGGCGGTGGCACCGGCTGGCCCTGTGCGCGTGCGTAATCCCGGCGGAACGCTCGAGGTCGTGCTGGGCGAAGCACCGACATACCCGGCTCTCCTCGCGGGACCGGTCCGCAAGGTGGCCGACATCGACATCCACCCGGGGATGCTCTCGTGAGCAGCGTGCTGCCCGGGACCCTGATCGACCGCTCCTTCCGTGAGCGCATCATCCTCGTTGGGGTGCTCTACCCCGGCCTCACCCTCGAGACAGTCGAGGAGGCGATGGACGAGCTGGCCCAGCTGGTCGACAGCGCCGGGGCGGACGTGGTCGGGCGGGTGGTGCAGCGCCGGGACACACCCGACCCGGCCACCTTCATCGGCCGCGGGAAGGCCGAGGAGATCGCGGCCTTGAGCCGTTCGCTCGATGCCGACACCGTCGTCTTCGACGAGGAACTCAGCCCGGCCCAACAGCGCAACCTGGAGAAGATCTTCGGTCGCACGGCGATCGACCGCACGGCGGTGATCCTCGACATTTTCGCCCAGAACGCGCGCAGCCCCGAAGGGAAGGCCCAAGTTGAGCTCGCACTGCTGCGCTACCGGTTGCCGCGTCTGCGGGGCCGGGGCGGCGGCCTCAGCCAGCAAGCCGGCGGCATCGGCACGCGGGGACCGGGCGAAACGCAGCTCGAAGTGGACCGCCGCCGCCTGGTCCGGCGGATGCACCGGTTGGAGGCCGATCTACGGGAGGTGGAGCGCACGCGCACGTTGCAGCGCCGCAGCCGGGCGCGAGGCCGCCACCGCGAGCTGGCCCTCGTCGGCTACACCAACGCCGGCAAGTCCACGCTGCTCAATTGCCTGACCGATGCCGGCGTGCCCGCAGCCAACCGGCTCTTCGTCACGCTGGATCCGCGCACCCGGCAGTTTGCCCTCCCCGGGGGTGAGACGGTGCTGATCACCGACACCGTCGGCTTCGTGCGCAAGCTGCCGCACCAGCTGGTGGAGGCCTTCCGCACGACGTTGGACTCTGTCCGCCTTTCGGACCTGGTGGTGCACGTCGTCGACGCGTCAGCCGCGCACGTCGACACCCAGATGGCGGCCGTGCGTGCGGTGCTGGCGGAAATCGGCGCCGGGGAGGTGCCCGAGCTGATAGTGGTCAACAAGGCGGACAAGGCGCCCGATGCCGCCAAGGAGTTGGCGCACTCGTTCGAGGGCTCGGTCCTGTTGTCGGCCAAGACGGGCGAGGGCATGGACGATTTCCTCCGGGTGGTCGGTGACCGTCTCCGCGGTTCGGACCGGGTGGTGCAGCTCGTCGTGCCCTGGGCCCGCGGTGACGTGCTGGCCGCGGTGCACCGTGAAGGCGAGGTGCTCGGCCAGACCGACGGTGAGGACGCGGCGACGTTGCAGGTCGTGCTCGATGCGGTGGGCAAGGCCCGCTTCGCCGAATTCGTCGCGGTCAGATGACGTTTCAACTCCCGCCGTACCCCTACGACCGCGTCGCCACATTGGGCAAGCTCGCCGAGGCGTTGCCCGGTGGCCTCGTCGACTGTTCCGTCGGCACGCCGTGCGACCCCCCACCGCGTGCGGTCATTGAGGCGCTGGCGTCGTCGGGAAGCGAGCGGGGGTATCCAGCCTCGGCCGGAAGCCCGGCGCTCCGCGAGGCCGCGGCGGCGTGGTTGCAGCGTCGGTTCGGGTTGAGCACCTCGGACGTCTCGCCCGAATCCGTGGCGGCCTGCGTCGGCACCAAGGAGCTGGTGGCGTCGGTCCCGCAGATGCTGCGGCTCCGCCAGCCCACGCGCGACACCGTGCTCTACCCGGCGGTGTCATACCCGACGTATGCCATGGGTGCCGCCCTGGCCGGCTGCCGCGCCGTTCCCGTCCCCTCCTGTCCCGGTGAGCTCGGTGGCCTCGACCTGGCCGCCGTGGACGAGACCGATGCGGCCCGCGCGTTGGTCCTGTGGTCGAACTCTCCGTCCAACCCCACCGGCGGGTTGGGCGACCTCGCGGCCGAGGCGGCGTGGGGGCGAGCGCACGGCGTGCCCGTCTTCTCCGACGAGTGCTACGCGGAGTTCACGTGGAACAGCCCACCGTCCTCCATGCTCCAGAGCGGAGGCGATGGTGTCGTGGCCGTGCACTCGCTCTCCAAGCGATCGAACCTGGCCGGCGTGCGCGTCGGGTTCTTCGCCGGCGATCCCGAGCTGGTCGAGTTCTTGCGCGCCGTGCGCCAGCATGCCGGCCTGATGGTGCCCGGCCCAGCCCAGTCCGCGGGGACGGTCGCACTGTCCGACGACGTGCATGTCCGCGAGCAGCGGGGCCGCTATGCCGAGCGCCTCGCCTTCCTGGCCGCCGCGCTCTCCGACTTCGGCTGCCCGGTCGAGCTGCCGGCCGGGGGCTTCTACCTCTGGGTGCCCGTCCCGCCGGAGCGATGGCCCGATGCCTGGGCCATGGCCGAGGACCTGGCCCGACGCGGTGGCGTGCTCGTCAGCCCCGGTGATCTCTACGGTGAGGGGGGCGCCGGGTTCGTCCGTGTTGCCGTGGTGCAGCCGATAGAGCGGCTCCAACTGGTCGCTGACCGCCTCAGAGTGTCTCGTTAGTGTGTCCCATGGCTGATCTGCAGGCGAGCATTGAAGAACTGTGGGAGCAGAGGGGCGATCTTTCCCCCAAGAACACCGACGCCGCCGCCCTCGTTGAGGAGGCGATCGGGCTGCTGGACAGCGGCCAAGCCCGAGTGGCGGAGGTGGATGCCGCCACCGACCAGGTCGTGGTGCACGAGTGGCTCAAGAAGTCGATCCTGCTGCTGTTCACCCTGCGTGGCATGGCGACCATTGAGCACGGGCCCTTCGAATACGCGGACAAGCTGCCGCTGAAGCACAACTACGCAGAGGCCGGGGTGCGGGTCGTCCCGGGTGCCTCGGCGCGGTGGGGCTCGTACCTGGCGCGCGGCGTCATCCTGATGCCCTCCTACGTCAACATCGGTGGATGGGTGGGCGAGGGGACGATGGTGGACACGTGGGCCACCGTGGGCTCCTGCGCGCAGATCGGCGCCCGCGTCCATCTCTCGGGTGGGGTCGGCATCGGCGGCGTGCTGGAACCCCCGAACGCCGTCCCGGTGGTCGTCGAAGACGAAGTGATGATCGGCAGCCGCAGCATGATCACGCAGGGGGCGCGGGTCGGCCGGGGCTCCGTGCTGGCGGAGGGGACCATCCTCAACCCGTCCATCCCCGTGATCGATGCCGAGACCGGCGGGGAGATCAGCCGGGGCTTCGTGCCGCCGTGGTCGGTCGCCATTTCGGCCAGCCGCCGACGTGAGTACCCCGGCGGGGAGTTCTTTGTGCCGTGCGTGCTGGTGATCAAGCGGCTGACGGAGGGCGAGCGGCACGACAAGGCCAAGCTCAACGCCCTGCTCCGCGAGCACGGCGTCAGTACCTGAACGGTGGGGTGATGACCGACCTGCTGGCCGCCACCACCGATCTGGTCGCCCTCCCTTCCCTCAGCCACGAGGAGAGGGCCCTGGCCGATCTGGTCGAGCGCAGGCTCCGCGCCTGTGATTGGCTCCAGGTCACGCGAGTGGGCGACAACGTGGTGGGCCGCACGGCGTTGGGGCGATCGCAACGACTTGTCCTGGCCGGGCACATCGACACCGTTCCTCCGGCGGGCAATGCCCAGCCAAAGGTCGAGGGCGACACGCTCTGGGGTGTCGGCGCGTCGGACATGAAGGGCGGGCTGGCCGTCATGCTCGACCTGGCCGCAGGGACCCCGGAACCCACCATGGACCTGACGTGGTGCTTCTACGCCTGCGAGGAAGTCGGGCGCGCGGACAGCGGGCTGCTACAGCTGTGGAACGAGCGACCCGATCTCCTGGAGGGCGACGCGGCCATCCTCGGCGAGCCGACGAGCGCGCTGGTCGAGGCGGGGTGTCAGGGGACGATGCGATTCGTGATCACCCTGACCGGAGTGCGTGCCCACACGGCTCGTCCGTTCACGGGGCGCAACGCCATTCACCGGCTGGCCTCCGTGCTGCGCACGGCCGCCGAATGGGAGAGCCGCACGGTCGAGATCGACGGCTGCACGTACGCGGAGCAGCTCCAGGTGGTGGCCGTCAGCGGGGGTGTCGCCCCCAACGTCGTCCCGGATGTGGCGTCGGCCACACTCAACCTCCGCTTCGCGCCGGACCGCCGAGCGGCCGAGGCCGAAGCGGTGATGCGCGCGTTGTTCGGCCTGACGTTCGACGAGGCGGCGGGGGACACCTTCGTCGTGGTCGACGCCGCCGACGGGGCGCCCCCGTCGCTGGAGCACCCGCTCCTCGCTTCGCTGGTGGCCCGCAGCGCCGACCCGCCTCGGGCCAAGGTGGGGTGGACCGACGTCGCCTCGTTCTTCGAGCATGGTGTCCCGGCGGCCAACTTCGGCCCGGGCGACCCCCTCTTGGCCCACCATCCGGATGAACACGTGACCCGGGCACAACTCGAGCGGGCCCGAGACGTGCTTGCCGCGCTGATCACCTCGGAAGCGTGGACCGCTCCTAGGAGAAGTGGGGAACGTACGCGGTGATGCCGCTGACGTACTGCATGGTCCCGGGGAGCTCACCGAACAGCGCGACCGAGGTCAGGCCCTGGTAGTAGCCGGCAAGGGCTGACGGAGCGCTGCCCGTTTGGCGCAGGAGGTCGGCCAGGAAGGCGGCGGCCATCTCAATGTTGTCCGACGCGGCGTAGGGGTTGAGACCCGACTGCTGCAGTTGGGCCTGCATGGCTGCCACGGTCCCGGGCTCGAGCTGCCCGATGCCGATGGCACCGGTTGACGACACGATCTGCGACTGCCAGCCTGATTCCCACCAGCACATCGCTTCGAGCAGGGCGGGGGAGATGCCGAAGTGGTTGGCCCACTGCACGAACAGGGGGCGAAGGGCGAGGATGCTCGGCTCGGCCAGGAGCTGTGGGGGGAGGAGGCTGGTTGAGCTCGCGGCTGTCGAAGTCGGGATGACGAGCCGTCTCCCCACCGTCACCAGGTTGGGATCGGTGATCCCGTTCGCCGCCGCCAACTGCGCGACCGACACGCCGTAGCGTGCACCGATGGCCGACAGCGTGTCGCCGATCATGACGATCACCGTCGGTGACGCTGCGGCCGGCGCCGCGGCCGGAGCGCCCGGGGCCGTCGCGCCCGGGACGGTCAACGTGGTCCCGACGACGATGACATTCGGGTTCGCAATGCTGTTGGCCGCCGCCAGCTGTGCAACCGTGACGCCGTACTGCGCGGCGATGGCGCTGAGGGTATTCCCGAGCATGACGGTGACGGTCCGGACGGCCGTCGGTGTCGGCGTGGCCGGCGCTTCGGCGGCTTCCGAGCCCGGGATGACCAGCGTGGTGCCGGCCAGGATGTGATTGGGATCGGTGATCCCGTTGGCCGCGGCCAAGGCGGAGATTGTGGTGCCGTTGGCGGCTGCGATCTGCGTGAGGTTCTGGCCCGGCTGGACCGTTACCGTCGTCGCTCCGGCGGTTCGGGGTCCGGCCACAAGCGCGAACATGAGCGCGCCGACAAGCGCAGTGAGCGCGGCCGCGCCGCGGAAGACGTGGTCACGCGTGGTCATCTGTGTCATGAGTCCCTGGCCCTAGAACAGAACCACCCGGCGCAATTGTCGTGGTTCACGGACCGCTGTGCAAATGGGATGCTGATCGGGGCTGTCCAGCGCAACCGGCGTGTACGCACGAACACGAGGGTCGATCGGCGCTCGGGCAGGCCTACTTCACCGTGACGGTTCCCATCATGTATTGGTGGATATTGCAGATGTAATGGTAGGTACCGGGCTTGGTCGGCGCCGTGAAGGTCTTGGTCCGTCCTGGCTCAATGTCGCCCGTGTCGGACG
>Ga0307374_10001471_pt1 | contig 43576 bp, 45 predicted proteins | sample OX3MG_FD_202532 | JGI IMG/M metagenome (GOLD analysis project Ga0307374, IMG submission 202532) | Soil microbial communities from Risofladan, Vaasa, Finland - OX-3 | ecosystem: Environmental > Terrestrial > Soil > Coastal area > Acid sulfate soil | place: Finland: Risofladan, Vaasa | collected...
TGCCCCCCCGGGCGGGGAAGGCTAATGCTCGTCCCTAGGGCTGCAGGTCGCGCCCACAGGGCGCGCCTCGGTGCGCCGAACAGGCGTTTGCCTATGCATTATCGGCAGGCGACAGGCGCGGCCTTAGGCCTTCGGGCTCAACCTGAGGAAGAAGTCGGGCCCCAGACGCGGACCCAGTGGACGGAGGTCGGGGCGGGGAGGGGCGATTGGTGCAGCTGACCCCCACGACGACGGCGGATGGGTGCGGCAACGCAAACCGTGTTGCACGGTCCTTCCGGGGACCACGCCGGGACGGCCGTCTGGCGCTCGACCCTCGAATCAGGCTGTCAGAGTCCGTCATCACCTCTTCTGCGCCCTTGGTCGCACCCAGCGTCGTACCGGGTTTCCACCGGGCAACCAGCACTGCGCTGCCCGAGCGGGCGTCGCGTCGCACCAGCGGTGCGATTTCGCCCCGGGGACGCGGCCAGATGGCACGCCGACATGCCACACTGTGGGTTCTCCCGCCCGCCGTCGATCGGAGCCGTCGGACCCGTGTTGGTTTTCACCTTCCCCGGACAGGGATCGCAGCGCGCCGGAATGGGTGAACCGTGGGTCGATCATCCCTCGTGGGAAGTCGTCGAGGAGGCGTCGGCCGCCGCCGACCTCGACCTGGCCCGGCTCCTGCTCCACGCCCCCATTGAGGAACTGACACAGACAGAGAACGCCCAGTTGGCCACCACTTTGATGAGCCTGGTCGTTCTCGACGCCGTCGAGCGCGTCGGCCTGACGCCGGCGGCGTGCGCCGGCCACAGCCTGGGTGAGTACACCGCCCTGGTGGCGAGCGGCTCGCTGGGCTTCGAAGACGGCATTCGACTGGTCGTCGCCCGAGGCGAGGCCATGGCCCGGGCCGGGGAAGAAGCGCCGGGCACCATGGCGGCACTGCTCGGCATCGCCGACGACGATGCCGAAGCGGCCTGTATGCGTGCCGAAGGCGACGTCTGGGTGGCCAACTACAACGCGCCCGGCCAGGTCGTCATCGCCGGGACGGTCGAAGCGGTGGCCCTGGCCGGCGAGCTGGCCAAGGGGCTCGGAGCCAAGCGCGTTATGCCGATTCAGGTCTCCGGCGCCTTCCACACGCCACTGATGCAAGGGGCGCGGGCGGACCTCCGCAAGGCGCTGGCCGAGGTGACGTTCCTGACCCCCGAGGTCCGGGTCGTCGCCAACGTGGACGCGCACGTCCATGACGATCCGGCCGAATGGCCGGGCCTGTTGTCGGCCCAGCTCTGCAGTCCCGTGCGCTGGCGCCAGACGCTCGAGACGTTCGCCGGGCTCGGCCTCACCTCGCTGGTGGAGCTGGGCCCGGGAGGGGTGCTGAGCGGGCTGGCCAAGCGCAGCCTGCCCGAGATCCAGTCACTGGCCGTGTCCAAGCCCGAGGACCTGGACACGCTGATCGACCAGATCAGCGCGGCGGGGACCTGGAGGGCCGAACCCGCCCTGCACCAGGGCGAGCACCTGTACATGTCCGAGCGGGTGGTCGTCAGTCCCTCGAGCGGCATCTTCAGTCCCCAATCCTCCCTGCAGGCACCGGGCACCGGTTTGCTACCCGGGACCGACGGTGGGGCGGACCCCTCCTCGGCGGTCGACGTCGGCGAGCTCGTCGGTCGTGTCGGTGTCTCCGAGGTGCGGACGCCGTTCGCCGGACAGGTGATCGGCTGGCTGGCGGCGGACGGCGAGCGCGTCCAAGAAGGTCAGCCCCTCGTCTGGCTCCGAGTGCCTGACGCGCGCTGATGGCCGTCGTCCTCGTCACCGGTGGGACCCGCGGCATCGGCGCCGCCTGCGTCGCGTGGTTCCTGGCCAACGGGGACCAGGTGGCCACCACCTTTCGGTCCACCGATCCGCCCGAGGCACCGCCCGACGCCGAGCCCGGTCGCTTCCTCGCCGTGCGGTGTGATGTCCGCAACACCGAGGAGGTCGAATCGGCCTTCGCCGCCATTGAGGAGCAATGGGGTCCCGTCGAGGTGCTGGTGGCGAACGCGGGCATCACCTTGGACTCGTTGATGCTCCGGATGAGCGACCAGGCCTTCCATGACGTGATCGATGCCAACCTGACCGGCTCCTTCCGGGTGGCCAAGCGTGCCGTGGCCAAGATGCTCCGCCTCCACACGGGCCGGATCATCTTCGTCTCGTCGGTCGGCGCCTTCGTCGGCCTGCCCGGACAGGCCAACTACGCGGCATCCAAAGCCGGTCTGGTCGGGATGGCCCGGGCGATCGCCCGGGAGGTGGGCAGTCGGCAGATCACGGTGAACGTTGTGGCACCGGGCCTGATCGACACCGACATGACCGCCGCTCTCGGCGCGGACCGGGTGGCCGTCATGGCCGGCCAGGTGCCCCTGGGCCGCCCCGGTAGCCCGGGCGACGTGGCGGCCATGGTCGGCTTCCTGGCCTCGGACGCCGCCGCGTACGTGACCGGCGCCGTCGTGCCGGTCGACGGTGGGCTGGGCATGGGCCTGTAGCGTTCAGGGAACCGACGACAAAGGAGCAGATTGTGGACAGCGACGCAGCGTTCGAGAAGTTTCGCGAGTGCGCCGTGGAAGTACTGCAGGTGCCGGCAGACAAGATCACCAAGGAAGCAAAGTTCGCCGACGACCTTGACGCCGACAGCCTCGACCTGGTCGAGCTCGTCATGGCACTCGAAGAGGCGTTCGACATCACGGTTGAAGAGACCGAGCTCGAGGACATCACCACCATCGGGCAGGCGTTCGACCTGATCTCCGCCAAGCTCTGATGCAGATCGGGATCGGGGCCGAGGGACCGATCCGGGGACGGCGTGTCGCCGTGACCGGGCTCGGTGCGGTCACATGCTGTGGCGTGGGCGTGGACGCGTTGTGGGACGGGTTGCTTCATCCGACGGTCGTCGGCGGTGAGGTGCGCGACTACGTGCCGACCGATTGGTTCGGGCCGAAGGAAGTGCGTCAGCTCGACCGCTTCGCCCAGCTGTCGATGGTGGCGGCCGACCAAGCCGTGAGCGCGTCCGGCGACCTTGCAGTCGACCCTGCCAAGGCGGGTGTGGTCTTCGCGACAGGAGTCGGTGGTTTCGAGACGTTGGCCACCCAGGTCGGCGTCTACAACGAGAAGGGGCCGGATCGGGTCTCACCGCGCCTCGTCCCGATGATGATGGCCAACGCCGGCGCCGCCGGGATCTCCATGCGCCTGGGCTGGCGCGGACCATCCGAGGTCATCTGCACCGCCTGCGCGGCCGGGACGCACGCCATTGCGGCCGCAGCCCGCCTCGTGGCCTCCGGCCGCTGCGACGTGGCTATCGGCGGCGGCTCGGAAGCGAGCATGCACCCGGTGGCCCTGGCCGCCTTCGCCAACATGACGGCCTTGTCGACCTCGGGCAATTCACGCCCCTTCGACGCCCGCCGTGATGGCTTCGTCATGACCGAGGGTGCCGCCGCACTGGTCCTCGAGGACTGGGATCGTGCCGTCGCCCGTGGCGCCACCATCTACGCCGAGGTCGCCGGCGCGGCCAGCACCGCCGATGCCCACCACATCACCGCCCCCGCCCCGGACGGATCCGGCGCGGTCGCCTGCATGGAGCTGGCCTTGGGCGACGCCGGGATCACGCCGGCCGATGTCGGGCACATCAACGCCCACGGGACCTCAACGCCGCTCAACGACCTGGCCGAGGCGCGGGCCATCGCCAAGGTCTTCGGGGAGCCGGGACCGCTCGTCACCTCCACAAAGGGGGTCACGGGTCACGGGCTCGCCGCCGCCGGTGCCATCGAGGCGGTCGCCGCCGTCCTCACGATCGACCGGGCCACAATCCCGCCCACGGCCGGCTACGCCGAGCCCGACCCCGAGATCACGATCCCGATCGTGCACGGAGAGCCGCTCCCCTGGGAGCCGACGGCCGTCCTCTCGAATTCCTTCGGCTTCGGCGGCCACAACGGCTGCCTGGTCCTGCTGCCTCCTGGCTGAGAGCAGCCGGTAAGGTCGCACCTCCGCTGCCGCCGGTGCAGCGACTCGAGAGGTCCGTTGATGGGAAGGCTGCAAACCTGGGGTGCCGCGGCGCGCCGCTCACGCCTCTTCCAGGTGCTGGCGGCCGTAGTGGTCCTCGCCCTGGTGGCGGGGAGCATCGTGCTGGTGACCCGCAGTGCCGGACCACCCGCGGTCCCGCCCGCGCCGGAGCCACCCCCCACCACCCGGGCCGTCGCGCTCGGGGACTCGGTCCCCTACGGGCACGGTCTGGCCAACCCCTACCTGACGCCCCAGATCGGGCTGCCGACCGGCGCTGTCTCCCAGGGACCGTCCACGCAGGCCTATCCGACCATGGTGGCCGCAGACCTCGGCCTCACCATGACCGTGCGCCCGACGAACTGTCACCTCATCGGTGATCAACTCTCGATCAGCGGCGCCGTGGCCGACAGCGTCGACAACACCGCCCGGGACGGCCAGTGCCCGGTCCCGCCGCAGCAGGCCCGCAACCTGTCCGACGAGCTGGCCGCGGCCAACCTGGTGCACCACCCGGCCCGTCTCGTCCTTCTCCAGGACGGCGCGGACGACATCGACTTCAGCGCCTGCCTCGAGTACCAGCTGGCGCAGGTCCTCGGTGTGGGCGTCGGACTCGGCAACACCTGCGTCGCCGGCGGGTCCGTCACGCCGGCCATCGCCGTTCACCTCGCCCACGTGCGCGACAGTCTGGCCCAGGCCATCGAGGCCATGGCGCCGCACAGCTCGACGATCGCGGTGCTCGACTACTACCAGCCCATTCCCCAGCCGTCACAGATCGCCGACGGCACGGCTGCGGGTTCGCTGCGCACCAACCTGGTCTGCAGCGGACTCAAGCCCAACGCGGGCACCACCTACGCCGCCGCGCAGGTTGTGCTCGACGCGCTCAACCAGGCGGTGGCCGGCGCGGTCGAGGACGCCCGTGCGCACCACGTCACCAACGTGACCCTGGTCGACGTGGCGCAGGCCTTTGACGGTCACGGGATCTGCACGGCCGATCCGTGGGTCTTCTCCGGTGAGCCCGTGCCCGACGCCACGCTGGCCGCCGACGCGGACCGCATTCTGGCGTCCAAGGCGTGCTCGGGCACCGACATCCTCCATGGCCCGGCGGTGTGCGCGTCGCTGAGCACGTCGGCGCTGTCTGCGGAACGGGACCTCCAGGACTACGTCTGGCGCGCCGCGCACCCCACGGCGGCGGGACAACGCGCCTTGGCGGCCACCGTCGAGCGGCAGCTGGGTGGGCGCGTCTAGTCGATGGCGTCGCGGAACGACCCGATGAAGGCCGCTGCGCCGTCGGGGCCCTGCTCCTCGAGGAGGCGGCGCACCAGTGCCGACCCGACCACCACGCCGTCGGCGACCTCGCACACCTGCGCCGCCTGATCCGGGGTCGACACGCCCACGCCGACGCAGATCGGCATGTCGGTGCAGCTCCGGATCCGCTCGACCACCTTGGTGACGTCTGTTCCGAGGTCGACCCGCTCCCCCGTCACACCCATGCGGGCCACGGCGTAGACGAAGCCACGCGCCCGGGCGCAGATGCGCTCCACCCGCTCGGGAGGGGACGACGGCGCCACCAGCAGGACGGTGTCGATGCCCGCCGCATCGGCTTCGGCAGCCCAGGGGCCGATCTCTTCGATCGGGAGGTCGGCGATGATGCTGCCGGTGACGCCGGCCGCGGCCATCGACCGCGCCATGCGCTTGTGGCCGGCACGGAAGACCAGGTTGTAATAGGTCATGACCGCGATCGGCACCGGGGCCTCTGCCCGTGCGATGCCGTCGAGGACCTCGTCGGGCACCGTCCCGCTCTGGAGCGCACGCACTGCCGCTTCCTGGATCACCGGCCCGTCCATCATCGGGTCCGAGAAGGGGATGCCGACCTCCACGGCGTCGGCCCCCGCGGCGATCACCGCGGCCAGCGACTGCGTCCAGTCCTCGGTCATGCCCCCCATGAGATAGGGGATCAACAGCTTGCGACCCTCGTCGCGGCGAGCCCGCAGCTCCTTCTCGAGGTCAGGCATCGTTCTGGCGACCGAAGATCTCGCGTACCTGGGCCACGTCCTTGTCACCGCGGCCCGACAGGGTGATGAGCACGGTGGATCCCGCCGGCAGGCCGCCGCTGCGGGCGTTCTTGGCCACCCAGGCCACGGCATGCGAGGACTCCAGCGCCGGGATGATGCCCTCCGTGTGGCTGAGCAGGCGGAAGGCGTCGAGGACTTCTTGGTCCGATGCGAGGGAGTACTCGGCGCGTCCGATGGCGGCCAGGTGGGCGTGCTCGGGGCCGAGGCCCGGATAGTCCAGCCCGGCCGAGATCGACTCGGCCTCCAGGATCTGCCCGGCCTCGTCCTGCAGGAGGCGGGAATGCATGCCGTGCAGGACGCCCGGGATGCCGTTGGTGACCGCGGCGCCGCCCGCCGCTTCGACGCCGACGAGGCGCGCCGGGGTGTCGACGAAGCCGGCGAAGGTCCCCGCCGCATTGGAGCCGCCGCCGACGCAGGCGACCACGACGTCAGGCGCCGCACCGTCGAGCAGTTCGGCGCACTGGCCGCGGGCTTCGTCGCCCACGACGCGCTGGAGTTGGCGCACCATGTACGGGAAGGGATGGGGTCCCATGACCGACCCGAGGCAGTAGTGCGTCGTGTCGACCGTGGCGACCCACTCCCGCATGGCTTCGTTGACCGCGTCCTTGAGGGTCCGGCTGCCCGACGTCACCGTGCGGACCTCGGCCCCCAGGAGCTCCATGCGGAACACGTTGAGCTCCTGGCGCTGGGTGTCCACCTCGCCCATGAAGACCGTGCATTCGAGGCCGAACAGCGCGGCCGCCGTGGCCGAGGCGACGCCGTGCTGGCCGGCCCCCGTCTCGGCGATCATGCGCCCCTTGCCCATGCGCTTGGTCAGCAGCGCCTGACCCACCACGTTGTTGAGCTTGTGCGAGCCGGTGTGCGCCAGGTCCTCCCGCTTGAGGAACACGCGGACCCCGAGGCGCTCGGACAGGCGCTTGCACTCGGTGACCGGAGTCGGACGACCGCCGTAGTGCCGCAGCAGCCCGTCCAACTCGGACCGGAAGGCCGGGTCGGCCCAGGCATCGTCGAACCACTTCTCCAGCTCGAGGCACGCCGGCATCAGCGACTCCGGGACGAAGCGGCCGCCGAATTCGCCGAAGCGGCCGTCCGTGTCCGGGTGGCCCATGAGGCTCTCGGCCTCGTCGCTCACCCGTCCCTCCAGTCGTAGGGCTCCCCGGCCATGGCGGCCTCGTCCAGAGGGTCGCGGGCCGCCAGACCGGTGTAGGCCTCCCGTGCGTTGCCGATGAACTGGCGGAGAAGGAGCGGGTCCTTGCGACCCGGAGCGGACTCCACCCCGGTCGAGACGTCCACGCCGCCGGGACGCAGGTGGGTCACGGCCTGGGCCACGTTGTCGGGGCGCAGTCCGCCGGAGACGATGAGGCGATGGTGGTTGGACACCCCTTCGGCCAGCCGCCAGTCGAAGACCTGACCCGAGCCGGGATTGGGCCCGTCGACGAGGAGGAAGTCGGCGCCGAAGTCCTCGAAACGCACAATGGTGGGATCACCGGCCGGGAACGCCTTGATCACGGTGCGGACACGGGCCCGCACCCACTGCGTCTCCTCGGCGGTCTCGTGTCCGTGCAGCTGCGCCGCACCCAGACCGGCCAAGCGGACGGCCTCGACGACACGCTGCGGCGCCTCGTCACGGAACACACCCACCGTCAGCACGTCCTCGGGCAGGCGCTTGGCGATGTCGCCGGCCAGCCGCACCGCGACCTGGCGGGGCGACGGCGCGAACATGAAGCCGACCGCCGATGCCCCCAGGCTGACCGAGAGCAGCGCGTCGGCCTCCGACGTGATGCCGCAGATCTTGACGAACAGGTCGTCGCTCATCGCGCCCCGACGGTGTACCCGACGAGCTGACGCAGCTGGGCGGCCCGGTCGGCCGCCCGCATCAACGTCTCGCCGACCAGAATGGCGTCGTAGCCGGCGTCGGCCAACCGCCGTGCATCGTCCGCGTCACGGATGCCCGACTCGGCCACGGCAACCACCCCGGGTGGGATGCGGGCCGCCATGGCGCAGGCCCGCTCGTGATCCACTTCGAACGTACGCAGGTCACGCTGGTTGACCCCGACCAGCAGCGCACCGGCGCCCAGGGCGCGGGCGAGCTCCTCCTCGTCGTGCACCTCGACCAGCGCGGCCAGTGCCAGCTCCTCGGCCAGGGCGGCGTAGGCCTCCAATTCGGCATCCGAGAGCGCGGCGGCAATGAGGAGCACGGCGTCCGCGCCCATCAGGCGGGCGTCGGCCACGTCGGCCTCCTGCACGGTGAAGTCCTTGCGCAGCACGGGCAGACCCGAGGCCTGGCGTGCCGCGGTCAGGTCGGCCACCGACCCCCCGAAGAAGTCGACGTCGGTCAGCACCGAAAGACAGGCGGCGCCGCCGATCACATAGTCCTTCGCCACGACATCGGCGTGGAGACCCGGGTCCAGGTCGCCCTTCGATGGGGACCGGCGCTTGATCTCGGCGATGCAGCTCAGGCCGTCGGCCCGCAGCGCACCCGCGAAGTCCCGGGGCGGAGGAGTGGCCGCCGCCTGTTCGACCAGGTCCGGCAGGGCGCGGCCATCGGCCTCGGCGCCGGCCCGGTGCGCAGCAACGATGTCCGCCAGGTAGGTGGGCATGACGCCTCAGCGTAGTGGCGGGCCCTTTGGTTCCTGGTCCACTCCCCTGCCGGGATGACCGACCCGCAGGGCCCGCCGGCGCGCCGACGGTCAGTCGCGCAGGCGGCTGAGCACCCGCTGGCGGCGCTGGAGTGCTGCACGGGACGGCCCGCCGGACGGAGCCGGGGCCGCAGGGGTGGCCTGCGGGGCGTCACGCAGCATGGCGGCCAACCCGGAGTAGACGACCTCGACCGTGGAGTCATCGAGCTCGATCGAGGCCACCTCGGTGCCGTCGTCGGACAGGTGCGTGACTTTGACCATCAGTCCGCCAATACCCGTGTCCGCTCATCTTCACTCTGACGCTCGATGGCGATGCAGTCGCCGTCACGGAAGAGCCAACCGGCGGCGCGCCTGGCTAGGAGTCCGAGGCGGGCTCGGCGGTCCCCTGCAGCGGCAACAGGGCCGCCCGGACGGGGCGGGAGCCGCCGACGCCGTCCCCGGAACGTACCCGGACCGGCCCCGGGGCCTCCACGTTGCGGTGCAGGTAGCCCAACGCCGCCCAGGCCCCCAGCTCGGTGCTCCATGCGGCGGAGGTGACCGTCCCCATCACCTTGTCCTCAGCGGCGGCGTCCCCCGCGGGGGGTTCCCCCGCGTGCAGGGTCATCCCGCGGGTCAGTGGCGTCTCGTCGCCGGGCCGGCCCACCACGCCGACGAGGCGGCGGGGCACCTTCGAGCCGCGGGCATCGAGCCGGGCGACCAGCTCCTGTCCCGTGTAGCAGCCCTTGGTGAAACTCACCGTGCGCTCCACCAGTCCCGCTTCGGCGGCGATCGTCTTGCTGGTCAGCTCGGTCCCCATGGCCGGGATGCCCGTCACGATGCGGCAGGCCTCGACGGCCTCGGCGCCGCAGGCGGTGATCCCGTCGGGCAGCGCGGCGGCGCTGGGGGCCAGCACGACGTCCTCGGGGCCCAACAGGTCCACGCCGGTCCAGCCGTTCCACTCGAAGGGCAGGGCCAGCACGCCCCGCTCGGCCAGGACGGTGAGCAGGCCGGCTGCAGCTGAAGCCACGCCGTCGCCCCGCAGGGAGAGGTCGCGCCAGGCCGGCTGTTCGAACTCCACCTTGGAGCGCAGGAGGAAGCGGCGGAGACGGGCGACGACGGCGTCACCGTAGCCCCGGTCGACACTGAGCACGAAGCCCTGGCCGTCCGTACGGGTCACCCGCAGCAGCGCCGACAGCTTGCCGTCGGGCTCCAGGAGTAGCGAGTCCGTCGTGTCCCCCACCGCCAGCGCGGCAACGTCCTGGCTCAACTGGCCCTGCAGGTAGGCCTCGGCGTCGGGCCCCCGCACGACAATGACATCCCGGCCGGAGCGGAAGGCCCCGGCACCGTGCCGCAGCGCCTCGGTCTCGGCGTCGAGCGGGAGCGCGGTCGTGCTCACGGCGCCGTCCGGTCCCGGCGGGCGGCCGACATGCCCCGCGCCGCCGTGACCGCCACCAGCAGGGCCCCGGCCTTGTGGGCGCACTCCTCGTCCTCACTCTGGGGGTCGCTGTCGGCCACAATCCCGGCGCCCGCCTGCACGCTGGCTCTCCCGCCGGGCGTCACCACCATGGTCCGGATCGCGATGGCCGTGTCGACGTTGCCCGAGAAGTCGATGTAGCCGACCACGCCCCCGTACACCCCGCGCTTGGTCGGTTCGAGCTCGTCGATGATCTCCATGGCGCGCACCTTCGGCGCGCCCGAGAGCGTCCCCGCCGGCAGCGTGGCCCGCAGCACGTCGATCGGTCCCTTGCCCTGCGCCAGCTCACCCGAGACCTGTGAGGTGATGTGCATGATGTGGCTGTAGCGCTCGATGCTCATGAGCTCGTCGACCTTCTCGGTTCCGAAGCGGACGACGCGCCCGACGTCGTTGCGGGCCAGGTCGACCAGCATGATGTGCTCGGCCAACTCCTTGGGGTCCTCGGCCAGCTCGCCCTCGAGCAGCCGGTCGTGCTGCTCGTTCTCGCCGCGGGGCCGAGAGCCGGCGATCGGCCGCGAGATGACCACGTTGTCGCGCAGGCGCACCATCGGCTCGGGCGACGCGCCGACGACCGTGACCTCGGGGAAGCGCAGGAAGTACATGTACGGACTCGGGTTGAGCAAGCGCAGGGCCCGGTAGACGTCATAGGGATCGGCGTCGAGGTCGAGGTCGAAGCGCTGCGAGAGCACCACCTGGAAGATGTCCCCCGCACGGATGTAGTCCTTCGCCGCGCCGATGGCGGCCTTGTAGGCGTCGGACGTGACCGTCCGCTCCGCTTCGGCCTTGGGCAGGCCGGGCCGCGGCGCCGCCACCATCGGCCGCGGGTCCGAGCCGTCGGCCGGCCGGGCGCAGTCCGCGGCGAGCTCGACCAAGCGGCCACAGGCGGCGTCGTAGGCCGCGCTGACCGCCCGGCTGTCGACCTCGCCGGCAGCGCCGGCGCCGGCGCCGGCGCCGTCCCCGGCTCCGGCCCCGGGCACCACGACGTTGTCGACCAGCACGATGCGCTGGCGCCAGTGGTCGAAGGCGCAGAACTGGCCGATGACGACCAGGGCGGCGTCGGGATGCCCCAGGTCGTCGTCGGGCACGTCGGGCAGGCGCTCGACCTCGCGCACCACGTCGTAGCCGAGATACCCGACCAGCCCGGCGTGCAACGGCGGCAGGCCGGGCAGCGACGGTGACTGGAAGCGCTCCACCATGGCCTCCACTGCGGCCAGAATCCCGTCGTCGGAGTCGGACAGGCCGAGATGGCCGGTCGTGGCGACATGCCCCCCGCGTGCGGTGAGCGTGGCCAACGGCCGACGCCCCACGAACGAGTAGCGGCCCCAGCGCTCGCCCCCCTCGACGGACTCGAACAGGAAGCCGTCGTCCTCCCCCACCACGTTGGCGAAGCAGGTGACCGGCGTCAGGGTGTCGGCGACCACCTCGCACCAGACCGGCACGATGCTGTGCACCTTCGCCAATGCGGCGAACTCGGCAGGGTCGGGGTGGAAGACCAGGCCACCCGACGACGTCTCGGTGCCGTGACCGCCCCGGGCGGTCACGGTGCGGGCACTCCCGGACCCGTGCCGAGGGTCCGGAAGAAGCAGGTGCGCTCCCCGGTGTGACAGGCGCCCCGGCCGTGCTGGTCCACCAGGACGACCAGCGCGTCGCCGTCGCAGTCCATGCGCACTTCGCGCACGTACTGGCGGTCGCCCGATGTCTCGCCCTTCTGCCAGTACTCCTGCCGGCTGCGGCTGTAGAACCAACTGCGGCCGGTCTCGAGCGTGCGGCGCAGTGCCTCGCGGTCCATGTAGGCGACGGTCAGCACCGTTCCGTCGGCGGCGTCCTGCACGATGGCCGGCACCAGGCCACCGTCCTTGTCGAAGTCGACGAGTTGGGCCAGCGCGTCGTCGAACGTCAGCGGCACGCCCTCGGGCGCGTTGGCGGAGGGAGCGGCCCCCACCCCGGCCTCGGGCGCGCTCAAAGGTAGAGCCCCGTGCCGCTGTCGTTGCGGGGCGACGCGATGGCGTGGATGTCGCGCTCGCGCAGAATGACGTACTCCTCACCGTGCACCTCGACCTCGAAGCGGTCCTCGGGGTTGAACAGCACGGTGTCGCCGACCTTGACGGTTCGCACGTGTGGCCCGACCGCCACCGCCTCGGCCCACGTCAGGCGACGGCTGATCTGGGCCGTGGCCGGAATCAGGATGCCGGCCCGCGAGCGCCGCTCACCGTCGGTCTGCGAGATCTGCACCATCACCCGGTCGAAGAGCACCGAGATCGGCTGTTTGTCGTCGGTCACCGCCTGCGCGTCGCCCCTGGCGCGGCCGGACCCGTTCTTCGTCGTCGGCGTGGCCACCACTGCACGGTACCGCACGATCGTGCATGCCCAGGTCAGCGGCCCGGCTCGGTGGCCGGCCCGGTGAAGCGGGCCGGGGCCCGGGGGGACGCCTCAGGCGGGCCGGACGGTCACCCCCTGCGCGTCCATGTAGGCCTTGGCCTCCCCGATGGTGAACTCGCGTCGGTGGAAGATCGAAGCTGCCAGGACGGCGTCAGCACCGCCCTCGACCGCACCGTCGACCAGGTGCTGCAGCTCGCCCACGCCGCCGGAGGCCACCACGGGGATGTCCACCGCCTCGACCACCGCCCGCGTCAGCGCCAGATCGAACCCGTCCCGGGTCCCGTCGCGGTCCATTGACGTCAGAAGGATCTCGCCGGCCCCGTTGGCTGCGCACTCGACGGCCCAGGCCACCACGTCCCGGCCGACCGGCGTGCGGCCGCCGTGGGTGTGGACCTCCCAACCGCCCTTCCCGTCGGTGCGGGCCCGAGCGTCGATCGCCACGACGGCGCACTGGCCACCGAACTCGTCGGCGATGTCACGCACCAACCGGGGTCGTTCCACGGCGGCTGTGTTCACCGCGACCTTGTCCGCTCCGGCCCGGAGGAGGCGGCGTGCATCCTCCGCCGCCCGGACCCCTCCCCCGACGGTCAGCGGGATGAACACCTGCTCGGCCGTGCGCGCCACGACGTCGACCATGGTGTCGCGCTCGTCCGACGAGGCGGTGATGTCGAGGAAGGTGACTTCGTCGGCCCCTTCGGCGTCGTAGCGGGCGGCCAGTTCCACCGGGTCGCCCTCGTCGGTGAGGTCGACGAAGCGCACGCCTTTGACCACGCGTCCACCCGTAACGTCGAGGCAGGGGATCAATCGGATGCTGCGCACGCGGCGATCCCTTCCTCCACGCTGAAGCGCCGTTCCACGATCGCCTTGCCCACAATGGCGCCGGACAGCCGGCGGCCTCCTGCATCGAGCCCGGCCAGTGCGACGAGGTCCTCCAGGTCGCAGACCCCGCCCGAGGCGACGACCGGCAGCGACGTGGTCTCCAGCAGCGCCTGCAGCCCGGCCAGGTCGGGCCCCGACAGCGTGCCGTCGCGGGCCACCGATGTGGCGACGACGGCGCCGATGGGATCGTGCTGCCACAGCTCGAGCAGGTCGGTGACGGACTGGCCGGTACCGGCCAGCCATCCCTGCGCCTGGGCCTCGGCCACCCCGTCCGCACCGACGCGGTAGTCCAGCCCGACGGCGACCCGGCCCGGCCAGCGGCGGGCGCTGCGTCCGGCCAACGCCGGCTCCTCGAGGGCCGCCGTGCCGAGCACGACCCGGGCCACGCCGGAGTCCAAGACCTCTGCGGCATCGTCCTCGGAGCGGATGCCGCCCCCGAACTCCACGTCGACACCCGCTTCGTTGGCCAGGCGGACGATCCCGCCCAGCACGGCGCGCTCGTGCGGCACGCCGGTTCGGGCCCCGTCGAGGTCCACGACGTGGATCCAGCGCGCGCCGCCCTCTATGTAGCTCGCCGCCAGGGCGACGGGATCCCCGTATCTGTCCTCGCGGGCGAAATCACCCTGGGTCAGGCGCACCGCCGTACCGGCGCGCAGGTCGATAGCGGGCAGCAGCTCCATCAGGCCGCCACCGTGGCAGCGCGTACGAAGTTCCCCAGCAGGGCCAGCCCGGTGGCGCCGGACTTCTCGGGGTGGAACTGGGCGCCCCACAGGGTGCCACGGGTGGCCAGCGCCGCCACCTCGCCGCCGTAGTCGCACAGGGCCGCCGTCTCGGGCCCGACCGGAGGCGCGAAGGAGTGCACGAAGTAGACCCAGGGTCGCGGGCCCAGCCCGCGCAGCGGCACCGGCTCCTCGTCGCCACACGCCTGCAAGGTGTTCCACTGCATCTGCGGGTGCTTCACGCCGGCGGGCAGGGGACCCACCACGCCCGGGAAGATCCCGAGACCCGCCGCACCGGGGCTCTCGACGGAGCTGTCGTAGAGGAGCTGGAATCCGACGCACACACCGAAGAAGGGGACGCCCGCCTCGACCGCGGCGCGCGCCGCGTCTTCGAGCCCACTGTCGTGCAGTGCCCGCGCACAGGCTCCGAAGGCGCCGACACCGGGCAGCATCACGGCGTCGGCCGCGGCAACGTCCCTCGGGTCGGCGACCAGTCGGGCCGCTGCGCCGACGTGCTGCAGGGCCTTCTCGGCCGAGCGCAGGTTGCCGATGCCGTAATCGAGGACGGCGATCCGCGGCGCTGCCGTCACAGGCTGCCCTTGGTCGAGGGGATGCCACCCCCCTCGACGCGCACGGCGTCGCGCAGGCACCGGGCCACCCCCTTGAAGCTGGCCTCCAGCATGTGATGGGTGTTCTTGCCCTCGAGCCGCCGGATGTGCAGCGTCAGGTTGGCCGCCGTGGCGAAGGCGCGCCAGAACTCCTCGGCGAGCTGCGGGTCGAAGGGCGGGGTCCCCAGTCCGGGCGTGTCCGGCGCGAACTCAAGCGAGTACGCCAGGTACGGCCGCCCCGACAGATCGAGGGCGACCTCGATCAGCGCCTCGTCGAGAGGCAGCAACATGGAGGCGAAGCGCCGCACCCCGGCCTTGTCTCCCAGGGCCTCCGCCAGGAGCGCGCCCAGCACAATGCCGACGTCCTCGACGGTGTGGTGCGCGTCGACGTGGAGGTCCCCCGTGGCGCGCACGGTGAGGTCGAAGCCGGCGTGTTTCCCGAGTTGCTCCACCATGTGGTCGAAGAAGGGCAGGCCGGTGGACACCTCGGTGCGACCCGTGCCGTCGAGCAACAGCTCGGCCTCGATGGTCGTCTCCTTGGTAGCGCGGGTCCTGCTGGCGCGGCGGGCATCGGTGGTCACAGGGTCTCCTTCAGGGCCTGGAGGAAGCGGTCATTCTCGTCGGCCGTCCCGATGGTGACACGCAGGCAGCCGCGCAGACCGTCCCAACTGGCGCAGTTGCGGATGAGGATGGAGCGGTTCAAGAGGCCTTGCCAGACCTCGGTGGCATCGCGGGTCCGGGGCCGGAACAGGATGAAATTGGCGTCGGAGGGCCACGTGTCCACCGGCAGATCCCCCAGGGCGGCCGCCACCCTCCCCCGCTCCTCGGAGATCCGCGCCACCCTGGCCTCCATCTCGGGCACATGCCGCAGGGCGATGAGCCCGGCGGCCTGCGTCTGGGCCGACAGGTGGTACGGCAGCACCACGGACTCGCACGCGGCCACGACGGCCGGATCAGCCACCAGGTACCCCAGGCGCGCCCCGGCCATGGCCCACGTCTTGGAGAAGGTCCGCGTCACGACGAGGCCGAGCTGCCCGGGCCCGCGCAGGGCCAGGGCCGACCAGGGTGAGAACTGCCCGTAGGCCTCGTCGACGATCACGAGGCCGGGCGCGGCGTGGCTGATCGCTGCCACGGTCTCGGGTGGTTCGGCCCGACCCGTCGGGTTGTTGGGCGAGCAGAGGAACGTGACGTCGGGCCGCTCCGTCGCCAGCAACTCCACAGCGTAGACCGGGTCGATCAGGAACTCGTCGTCGCGCACCCCCTCGACGACCTCGGTCCCGGCGATCCGCGCGATGTGGGAGTGCAGGGCGTAGGTCGGCTCGAAGACCAGGGCGTGCCGGCCCGGGCCCCCGAAGGCCAGGAGGAGGCTCTGCAACACCTCGTTCGAGCCGTTGGCGCAGAACACCTCGTCCGGTGACACCTCGTGCAGGTCGGCGACGGCCCGGCGGAGCTCGGTGGCCGGCCGGTCCGGATAGCGATGGAACGACACCTCGGCCAGCGCGGCCAACAGCTCCTCGCGCCAGGCGTCGGGGGGCGCAAAAGGCGACTCGTTCGTGTTGAGCCGCACCTCGGCGTCGACCTGGGGCGAGTGGTACCCCTCGGTGAGCTGCAGGTCGGGCCGGAGCGGCGGGACCGCGCTCATGCCGGGTCCTCTTTCTCGAGCGCCTCGAGCCGGAGTCGCACCGAGTCCGCGTGGGCCGGGAGCCCTTCGGTCTCGGCCAACGTCACCACGAGTGGTCCGAGCGTGCGCAAGGCGTCGGGCGTCACGCGGACCGCGTGCACGTGCTTGCGGAAGTCGTCGGCGCGCAGCGCGGACGAGAAGCGCGCCGTGCGGTTCGTCGGTAACACGTGGTTGGGTCCCGCGATGTAGTCCCCCATGCTGGCCGGAGACCAGTCACCGATGAACACAGCACCCGCGTTCTGGACCAGATCGAGCAGGGCCAGGCCCTCCGCCTCGGGCACCATGAGCTGCAGGTGCTCGGGCGCGACCGCATTGGCCACGGCCAGGGCCTCCTCCGGGCCGTCGACCAGGCACACGATGCCGGCGCTGGCCAACGTGGCCTCCAGGTCGGCCCGCCGGCTCGACGCGGCGACGATGCGATCCACTTCGGCGGAGATCTTCTCGGCCTGTTCGGTGTCCCATGTCACCAACCAGGCCAGTCCGTCGGGCCCGTGTTCGGCCTGCACCACCAGGTCGACGGCGGCGAAGGACGGCGGGGTACTGGCGTCAGCCACGACAACGATCTCGGAAGGGCCGGCGAAGGCGGACGCCACGCCGACGACGCCCGAGAGCTGACGCTTGGCCTCGGCCACGTAGGCGTTGCCCGGCCCGGCGATGACGTCGACGGCCGGCACGCTGGCCGTCCCGTAGGCCATGGCGGCGATGGCCTGGGCCCCGCCGATCCGGTACACGTCGTCGACCCCGGCGATGGATGCCGCGCACAGTGTGGCGATGTCGACCTTCCCGTCGGCTGCCGGGGGCACGCACAGCGCAATGCTCCCCACGCCGGCCACCCGGGCCGGCGCCGCGCACATCAGCACCGTCGAGGGGTAGCGGGCCCGCCCTCCCGGCGCGTACAGGCCGGCGCGCCCGACCGCACGCGTCACGTGCCCCACGGTGACGCCGCCCTCGACCAGATCCCCCGGCGGCATCCCCTCATGGGCGTGGTAGGTCAGGATGCGGCCGAAGGCGACCTCGAGCGCCTGCACGAGGGCGGGGTCGGCGTCGGCGCAGGCCTTCTCGATCTCGGCCTCGGGGACCCGGATGCCGTCGGACACGTCCACCCGGTCGAACTCGGCCGTGTACCGGACCAGGGCCTCGTCCCCTTCCGCCCGGACGTGGCGCAGGATGTCGGCCACCGCGTCGTGGACGCCGGCACCGGGGTCCGACGGGCGCGGCAGGGCCGCGTCGAACGGCGGCCGTCTGCCGCGGAGGTCCAGGGTACGGAGGGACATGAGGCCACAAGGCTACCGGCGGGCCTCACCGGCCCTTTTCCGGCCTGCGCCCTCGAGCGCCGGCCCGGCGCCGCCCATGCGCCATCATCATGGCATGACATCCGCCGCCGAGATCTCCTCGCTCTCCTCCACCCTCACCGAATTGCACGACCGGGTCACCGCCCTGGCCGAGAGCGCCTTGTCCAGCGGCGACGAGGACATGGCCCACGAGCTCATCGCCGTCGAGCGCGCCCTCGGCGGGGCACTGCGGCGCCTACGGCGCTTCGGTCAGGGCCGGAGCTCCCGCCGCTGAACGCGGGCCGGCGACGTCACACTGCATAGAGGACGAGCTCATGGCCGAGCAGCGACGCCGCAGTGCGCAGCACGGCCTGTCGCTGCGCCACCACAGCGCAATTGCGCCGCTCCGCCACTTCGACCACGGCGACGACGCTCAGGTCGGACGTGTCGCAACGCGCCGCGATCTCGCCTGAACGTCGAGCCGCCTCGCCGCTGAACGGCTCGACCTCGGTTCCGGCCAGGAGCTCACCGATGCGATCGCTGCGCGCCTCGGTCCGGTAGCCCTCGGCCACGGTCACCGCGGGAATCACCGGGACGATGCCGTTGGAGAGTGCGGCCCGATGCAGCGCCCACATCATCCGGTCGCCCCGAGCCGCCGCGTGCAGCGCGCCGAGCCCGTAGACGAGGCCCTCGCGGCGCGCCGAGATCATCGGCGCCGGACGCGCGAGGCCACTCCGGACACGCCGGAGCGCAGGCGGGCCAGCAATGCCTCACCGGCGGCCAGTTCCTCGGCACTGAGGGATCCCGTCTCGCCTTCCCAGGCCGCCACGCCGCGCAGACCTTGCCGCACCCTCAGCTGTTTCTCAGCCGCCGAGGACAGCCATGCGCTGAAGGAGACGCCGTCTTGTTTGGCCGCCTCCTCGACCGACGACGCGACCTCGTCATCGAGCGAAACAGAGCGCTTCGTCACCATGCTCCGAGGGTAACACCTGAAGTATTACCAACAGCCGCTACCCCGTCCCACCTGGTCCGAAGTGGTCCGAAGTGGTCCGGAAACACCAATGCCGGCCCGAAGGCCGGCATTGGGCGAGTCGTCCGAGAGGCGGATCCCAGTAGCGACTCTTTTGGAACCAGGTGGCGGGAACCGGTTCCGAAACCAATGGTAGCGCTTGGATTTTCCGATTTCACCTTGAGTAGAACGAAATGCCAAAAAGGGGGTCGAATAGGCCCGCGTACGCCGATTAACGTACCGAGGGGCAATAATCCGCCAGGGAACATGCGTCACAGTGGGGTTTCCGGGCAACACACGTCTTCCGACCGTGGAGAATCATGCGCAGGCTGAAGGCACCCCGTTCGGGCGCCGGGATGAATGCGTTCAGCTCGAGCTCGACCTTCACCGCGTCCTTGCGGGCGGGCGCCGGCAGGTCCTCGGTGAGGTGCAGGCGCTCACTCACTCGCAGCACGTGGGTGTCGACCGGGAGCCCCGGCAACCCGAAGGCCACGCTGCGCACCACGTTGCCCGTCTTGCGTCCGACCCCGGGAATCGTCACGAGCTCATGGAGGTCGGTGGGCACCTCACCGCCGTAGCGATCCACCAAGGCGCTCGCCATGCCGATCAGACTCCGGGTCTTGGCCCGGAAGAACCCCGTGGAGCGGACGAGCTCTTCGACGTGCTCGGGGTTGGCCGCGGCCAGCGACGGCGCATCGGGATACGCCGCGAAGAGCCCCGGTGTCTCCATGTTGACGCGGGCGTCGGTGCTCTGGGCCGACAGGATCGTGGCCGCCAGCAACTGGAACGGATCCTTGAAATCCAACGCGCAGAGCTCGGCGGCGGTGCCGGGATAGACCTCGGCGAGACGTTCGACCGTCAAGCGGGTCCGGCCTTTGGCTGTTCTGGGCTTCGCCACCGGCTCACGGTACCGGGTTACGTTGGCCGCAGTGGACGCTCTGGACATGACCGTGGTGGACCTGCGCGACCTGCCTGCGCCCGAGCGGTCCGCGCTCGTCGCCGTGCTCGACCGGGCCACCGCGGCCAACGATCACCCGGCGTTGCCCGAACCGCAGCTGTTGGCGGTCACTCGGCGTACAGAGGCACCACCCGGCGAGCGCGTCCTCATGGTGCGGCACGGGGCGGAGCTCCTCGGCTTCGCCCTGCTCTCCCCGGCCCGCGACGGGACGACCGTGGTGCACCTGGTGGTCGATCCCGGCGTCGCCACGCCGGAGCGCGACGTCGACACCGCGCTGCTCCGGCTCGCCGTCGAGGAGGCGCCGGTGGCCTCGGGCATCCACCTCTGGGTCATGCAGGCCACGGCGGCGGACGACGCCCGCGTCGCGGCGGAAGGCTTCACCCCCGAACGCGACCTCCTCCAGATGCGGGTCGTCCTGCCCCTCCCGGGCGACGTCATCGCTGCCACCCGGCCTCTGGCGACCCGGCCGTTCGTCCCCGGCCGCGACGAGGCGGCGTGGGTCGAGACCAACAACCGCGCCTTCGCCGACCATCCCGAGCAGGGCGGGTGGACCGTCGCCGAGCTGCGCGAGCGCATGCAGGCCGACTGGGTCGATCTCGACGACTTCCTCGTGGCCGACGATCCCGACGGGCCCGGTCTCATCGGAGCATGCTGGACGAAGGTCCACCAGGGCCGCGACCCGGTCCTGGGCGAGATCTACGTCATCGACGTCGACCCGCGCCACCACGGGCAGGGCTGGGGTCGTTCCCTGACCGTGGCCGGACTGGTCCACCTGGCCGGGCGTGGCATCACGGTCGGCATGCTCTACACCGACGCCTCGAACGAGGCCGCGGTGGGGCTCTACAGGTCACTCGGCTTCAGCGTCGACCACGTCGACCGCTCCTACCGACGGCCGAACCCCGACCAGGCGGACTGATCGTCACGCACCGGCGATGACGCCAGCGGCGGCCCGGGTCAGCTGACGCCGGTACCGATCGCCTTGCCCACCCCGAAGGTCACGCCGGCGGCGACCACGATCACACCCAACTGACGCAAGGCGGAGATCAGCACCGGGCGTTCGGTGAAGCGCGCCAGGACGACGCCGACGAGGACCGAGGCCACCGCGCCCAGGGCGACAGAGAGAATGATGGCGGTCGTCCCCGAGGTGAAGAGCCAGGGCGCCAGCGGGATGAAGGCGCCCAGGGCGAACGTGAAGAAGGAAGCGGCCGCAGCCTGCCAGGCCGACCCCAGGCTCTGCGACGTGATCCCGAGCTCCTCACGCGCATGCGTCTCGAGGGCCAGGTCCGGGTCCTGCATGACTTCGTTGACCATGTCGCTCGCCACGGCCGGGTCGATGCCGCGGCGCACGTACACGCCGCGCAGCTCCGCCGCCTCGCCCTCGGGACTCCGGCTGAGGGCGCGGCGCTCCACGTCGAGCTCGCGCTCCATCAACTCACGCTGGGCGGTCATGGAGAGGTATTCGCCGGCCGCCATGGAGAAGGATCCCGCGATCAGGCCGGCCACCCCGGCCAGGCGCACGATCGAGGCGCCCGGGTTGGCCGCGGCGATTCCGAGCACCAGCGAGACGTTGGTCACCAGGCCGTCGCTCACCCCGAAGACGGCCGCCCGGGCCCCGCCGCCCCGGAAGTCCCGATGGTGGTGCGGCGGTGTCAACTCGTGCTCGTGCATGGAACTCACCGGCGTCAGCGTAGTGATGCCCTCCCAGGCGGGTAGCGTCCTCCTGCGGAATCAGACCCTGACCAGCGAGGAGCCCACCATGACCACCATCATCGACGGCGTCGACGCCTTTGCCGAGCTCGTGGGCAAGGACCTCGGCTATTCGGAATGGCAGCCCATCACTCAGGAGCGGGTGAACCTCTTCGCCGACGCCACCGACGACCACCAGTGGATCCACGTCGACCCCGACCGGGCCAAGGACGGTCCCTTCGGCGTGGCCATCGCCCACGGCTACCTCACACTTTCGCTGGCCCCCGTCCTGTTGAACAAGGTGATCCGGGTCGACAACACGAAGTTCGGCGTCAACTACGGCTGCAACAAGGTGCGCTTCCCCTCTCCCGTCCCGGTGGGCTCGGATCTCCGCATGGGCGTCACGATCGCCGCGGTCGACCAGACCGACGGTGGCGTGCAGGTCACCTACGACCTCGTGATGGAGGTCAAGGACGCGCCCAAGCCTGGGTGCGTGGCCCAGGTCGTCTACCGCTACTACCGCTGAGTCCCGCTGCCACCGACTGACGCCATGGCGCGACGACGGAACGGGTCACCGCTGCCGCTGCCCACCGGAGAAGAGAAGACGGCGCGCGTGCGCGCCATGTTCGACACCATTGCGCCGCGCTACGACCTCGTCAACCGCCTGATGACGTTCGGGCTCGACCAGTCGTGGCGACGCGGCACCGTGGCCGCGCTGGCGTTGCCGGAAGGATCGTTGGTGCTCGATCTGGCGTGCGGCACCGGCGACCTCTCGCGCCTGGCGCTGCGCAACGGCTACCGCGTTGTCGGGACCGACCTGAGCGCGGGCATGCTCGGCGCCAATGGGTCCGCCACCCCCCTGGTGGAGGCGGACGGGAGTCGGCTGCCCTTCGTCGGCGGCGCCTTCGACGGCCTCCTCTGTGGCTACGCCTTGCGCAACTTCACCGACTTGGCAGCCACCCTGGCCGAGTCGGCCCGTGTCCTGCGGCCCGGAGGGCGCCTGGCCGTCCTGGAGGTGGACACGCCCACCGCGCCGCTCTGGCGCGCCGGCTACGACCTGTGGTTCAAGAAGGCCGTCCCCGCCATCGGCGCGGCGCTTTCGGACAAGGACGCCTACAGCTACCTCCCCCAGTCGGTCGCCTATCTGCCGCCCACGCCGGTGCTCCGGTCCATGCTTCTCACCGCGGGATTCTCCGCCGTGGGCATCCGGCCCCTGGCCGGTGGCCTGAGCCAGATGGTGGTGGCCACCCGCGCCGGCGCACCGTGACGCCGGCGGCGTCGCCGGCCCTGCACGCGCGCACCGTCGCGCTCGACTACGGGCCCGATGCGCTCGAATTCGACGGCAGCCCCACCGTGCTGTTCGACCGCCCCGGCCTGACGCTCGTCGGTTGGGGCACCGCCCTGCTCGTTCCCGCCTCCGAGGCGGCGGCGGCGCTCGCCGCCATCCCGTGCGACGACGAGGTGGGGACCCTCGGGTCGGGCCCGGTGGCTCTCGGCGCGCTCCCCTTCCACGACACGTTCGGCGACCACCTCGTCGTGCCGCGCTTCACCATGGGCACGTCACGCGACGCCGACGGCGTCACGCGCCGCTGGGCCACTGCCGTCGGACCGGCCGACCTCGTACTGCCCGGTACCGGTGAGCTCTTCGACGCCGTCATCTGGCAGTACGGCACGGCGCCCGCCACCCGGGCCACCCCGGAGGCGACGGTGGCCGACCTCTCCACGCAGATGACCGCCGTGGGCTACGCGCGCATGGTGGAGGCCGCCGTGGCACTGATGAGGGAGCCCGGCGCGACACTGCGCAAGGTGGTGTTGTCGCGGCCGATCGAGGTGCGTCTGCGCGGCCGGCTCCCCCTGTCCGATGTCCTACGCCGCCTGCGGGCCGGCGAGCCCAACTGCACCATCTTCTCCATGCCGGTGCCCGAGGGCTCCTTCTTCGGGGCCAGCCCCGAGCTCCTGATCGCCCGCCACGGTACGCGCGTGTCGTCCCACCCTCTGGCCGGCACCGTGCCGCGGGGCGACACGGCCCGGGCCGATGCCGACGCGCAGCGCGGCCTGGCCGGGTCGGCCAAGAACCGGGCCGAGCACCGGTACGTCGTCGAGGACATCGCCGCCACCCTCGGACCGTTCTGCGCCGAGCTGGCGGTCCCGCGCGAGCCCTCGGTGGTGGCCTTCCGCTCGGTGGCCCACTTGGGCACCAGGATCGAGGGGCGCCTGCAGTGCCCCGACGCCGTCGGGGTGCTGGAGCTCCTCCAGCGGCTCCATCCCACGCCCGCCGTCGGGGGCACGCCCCGGGCCGACGCCCTCGCCTTCATCGCCACCCACGAGGCGGGTGAGCGGGGCCACTGGGCCGGACCCGTCGGCTGGGTCGGCGCCGGCGGCGACGGGGAGTGGATGATCGGCATCCGCAGCGCGCAGCTCGACCCGGAGGTTGGGACGCTCGTGCTGCGGGCGGGCGGGGGCGTCGTGGCCGACTCGGACCCCGACGCCGAGGCGGCCGAGGCCGACGTCAAGCTGGCCACCGTGCTCGACGCCGTCCTGCCCGGCGCCTCAGTGCAGCTGCGGTGAACGCTCCGGCGCCGGTGGGCCGACCGCCACATCGGCCCGGCTGGCGGCCAGCGGGATCTTGACAACAATGCTGGCCCCGCCCTGCGGCGACGCCGCCACCTCGGCCGTGCCGTGGAGCGCCTCGGCGATGGCCCGCACGATCGCCAGCCCGAGGCCGGTGCCCGAGGCGGAGCGCGACGGGTCGCCCTGGTAGAACCGGTCGAAGACCCGGCCCGCCACGGGCGGCGGGATGCCCGGGCCGTTGTCGGCCACCTTGATGTACCCCATCGACTGGGCCACGCCGGTCGACACGACGATCACGGTCCCGGGCGGCGTGTGGGCCTGCGCGTTTCGGACCAGGTTGTGGGCCACCTGGGCCAGGCGCTCGTCGTCGCCCACCACCACGACCGGCGCGCCCGGCTGCAGCGTCAGGTCGTGGGCGTGCGGCACCGCGTTGGCGTCGTCCACCGCGTCGGTGCAGATGCGGTGGAGGTCGACGCGCTCCGCCCGCAGCGGCCGGCCCCGGTCCAGCTCGGCCAACAACAGGAGGTCCTCGACCAGGCCACCCATCCGGGTGGCCTCCTCTTCAATGCGTTTGAGGGCCTTGTTCCGGCCGGCCTCGTCGGAGAAGCCGCCCCGGCCGAGCAGTTCGGCGTAGCCCCGGATGGAGGTCAGGGGCGTGCGCAGCTCGTGCGAGGCATCGGCGACGAACTGGCGCAGGCGTTCCTCCGAGGCCGACTTCTCGTCGAAGGCCACCTCGATCTGGGTCAGCATGGCGTTCAGGGCGGAGCCCAGGCGGCCGATCTCGGTGCCGGGGCGCCCTTCGGGCACCCGACGGGTCAGGTCACCCGAGGCGATGGCGTCGGCGGTGTCCGCCATCTGCCTCAGCGGGAGCAGGCCCCGGCGCACCACCACGAAGACCAGGAGGCCCATCGCCAGCAGCACGGCCACGGTGGCACTGAGCTCGACCTTGCGCAGCGAGGCCAGCGTGTCGTTGATGGGGTTGAGCGAAATGGAGGTCACCAGGGTTCCCTGGGGCACCGTGACGGCCACGGTGCGGTACTTGCCGTGGGGATCGCCGGTGCTGCCGAGGACGACCGCGTCGGGGTCGGGGTGGAACGGCCCGGCGAAACGCCCGACACGCACCCGGCTGCCGATGTCGGGCACCTGCTGGACGGGGATGTCCTTGGTCAGGATCGGGGCCGGGTCGGGGTGCTCCAGCGGCCCCGAGGGCCGGGCGAGGATGACCTTCCCGGAATGGTCCAGCAGCTGGACGTACACGTCGGTCGACACCCGCCGCGACAGGTCGGCCTGCGTGACGGGCAGGCCACGCTCGGCGGCGTAGGTGACGTAGTTGAAACCGAGGGACTCGTTCTGGGCCAGCGTGTTGTCGGCCTGGCCGAAGAGGAACGAATGGACCGAGGCGTAGGTGACGAGATCGGCCACCACCAGGCCGACCACGAGCAGCACCGCCACGACGGCGACGAGCCGCTTCTGGAGGCTCATCCGTCCCGGGGCAGGCGGAGGGTGTAGCCGACGCGGCGGATCGTGTGGATCAGAGCCGGTTCGCTCACGTCGATCTTCTTGCGCAGGTAGCTGATGTAGGTCTCCACGATGTTGGGATCCCCGTGGAAGTCGAAGCCCCACACGTTGTCGAGCAGTTCCGACTTCGAAATGACCCGGCGTGCGTTCTCGAGCAAGTAGCGCAAGAGGTTGAACTCGGTGGCGGTGAGATCGATGGACAGCTCGTCGCGCCACACCTCGTGGGTGTCGATGTTCATCAACAGGTCGGCGAATCGCAGCGTCGAGGTGTCGTTGGCGGCCATCTCGCCGGCGCGGCGCAGGATCGCCCCGACCCGGGCCATGAGCTCCTCGATGCTGAAGGGCTTCGTGACGTAGTCGTCGCCCATGCTCAGCCCCTCGACCTTGTCCTCCGTGGTGTCACGGGCGGTCAGGAAGACGATGGGCATCTGCTCGCCCTGGTTGCGCAGGCGGCGACAGACCTCGTTGCCGTCGAAGTCGGGCAGCATGACGTCGAGCATGACGAGATGCGGCCGGAACGTCCGCACCTGCTCGAGCGCCTCCGCGCCGGTGCCCGCCACCCCCACCTGATAGCCCTCGAAGGTCAATGCGGCTGAAAGCAACTCGGCGATGTTGGGCTCGTCGTCGACGACGAGGATGCGGGCCGGGGGCGCCTCGACCGTCATGCCGACCGCACCGGGTCGTCGGCTCCCGCACCGGCGGCCGCCCTCGCCTTCTTGCGCGACCCGTCGAAGAGATGCTGCGCCCCGCGCACTATGCGGCCCAGGCCCCAGAAGGTCACCAGTCCCAACGCCTCGACCACAATGAAAGAGGACATCTTCGACTCGCCGGCCTCGCGGTCGACGAACTTGATGGGCACCTCGGTGATGACGGCACCGTATTGGCGCGCCCGGTAGGTCATCTCGATCTGGAAGCCGTACCCCTCGGCACGGATCTTGTCGAGTTCCATCCGCCGCAGAATGCGAGCCGAATAGCACCGGTAGCCCGCCGTCGAGTCGGCCACGCCGAGACCCAGCACACCCGAGGCGTAGAGATTGCCGCCGCGCGAGAGCAGGCGGCGGTGCCAGGCCCAATTGGGGATGGAGCCGCCCTCCACGTACCGCGAGCCGATGACGAGGTCGAAACCCTCGCTCAGCGGCGCCACCAACGTCGGCAACGCGGCGGGGTCGTGCGAGAAGTCGGCGTCGATCTCGATGCAGGCGTCGAAGCCGCGCTCGAGGCCCCAGGCGAAGCCGGCCCGGTACGCGCTCCCGAGCCCCGACTTGGAGGCCCGCTCGAGCACGTTGATGTCGGGCAGCTCTGCCGCCACCTTCTTCACGATCTCCGCGGTGCCGTCGGGACTCCCGTCGTCGACCACCAGCACCCCGGCGCCGGGCAGGCACTCGTGAATGCGGCGCAACATCCGCTCGATGTTCTCCGACTCGTTATAGGTCGGGATGACCACCAGCGGTCGCATGCAGGCATTCTAGGTGAGGTTGTCCCGCCGGCTTCTGCAGGGCCCGGAGCGGCGGGCGGACCTGGTACCGCCCCCGACCTGCCCCGACACCCAGCGACCGAGGTTTGGGGCCAACGAGGTGAGGGCCGCAGGCACGCCTGGTCGACTCAGAAGTCGACCGGCTCGACCGTGGCCACGACCTCGTCCTCGACTTCGGCACCCGCAGCGTCGGGACCCCGCCGCAATTCCCGCACAATCACTTGAATGGCACCACCGACGGGGATCCCGATCAGGGCCCCGACGAAGGTGCCCAGCCCGCCGGCGACGCGGCCACCCAGCGCAGCCCCGACCAGTACGGCTATCAGCACCCAGAAGGGGTTGAGCTGCACGGTCTTGCTCATGATGAGCGGGTTCAGGACATGGTTCTCCACCTGCTGGTAGACGAGGAAGACGATCAGCATGGTGATCCCGGCCGGGACCGAGTGGATGGCGGCGATGACAACCACCGGGAGGCCCGCCAGCAGGCCGCCCACGAGGGGGAGCAGGTCGACCAGCGCCACGAAGACGCCGAGGAGCAGAGCGAAGGGCACGCCGAGGATCTCGAGGGTGACGCCCACGATGATGCCTGCGATGACCGAGGTGGCCCCGTTGCCCAGCATGTAGCCCGTCACCGAGCGGATGGACTCGTCGACGACGCGGTGGAGGCGGTCGGCAGTGCTGGGCTGGAAGAGGCTGAGGAAGCCGCGCCACATGCGCGGCGCCTCAAGCATGGCGAAAAAGGTCAGGATCGCGATGGTCACGATCGTGATGACCGTCGATGCTGCGGCCGCGCCGACCGACAGCGCGGTCGCCGGCTTCAGCACCTTCGTGATCTGCGTCGTGAGCTTGCTCGACCCTTCCGACAGGTACTTCTGCAGGTGCAAGCGGTAGACGAGACGGCCGATCGGCCCGTGTCCCTTCTTGGCCTCGCGGACGAGCTCGGGAACCTGGTGCCCGAAGTGCACTGCTGCGGTGACCAGCGGCTCGGTGAACAGATAGATGAGCCCGCCGAGCGCCAACACGCCAATGAGGAAAACGAGCAACGTCGCGCCACCGTGACTCAGGCCCCTGCGGCGCAGGAAGCGCGTGGCCGGCGTCAACAGGAGTGTGAAGAAGAAGGCGATGATCACGTAGACCACAATGTTGCGCAGCACCCACAGGCCGAGGATCAACGCCGCGTTGATGTCCAGCAGCAGGATGACCGTGGCGACCGAGACCACGATCGTCCCCAGGGGAATGCCGCGCCGGTCCGCACTCCCCGAAAATCTCGAGCGCCATGTCTCCTGGGGCTTCGGGGCCATCGCGACCAGCCTGGCAGCTTCGAGGTCGCAAGTCGCGGTTCCTCTAAGTGGGGTGGCCCACGTGCAAGCATGAGATCCGATGCACGAGGAGGAACAGACGGACGAACCCGCGCACGAGGCGAGTCACGAGGTGAGTCACGAGGTGAGTCACGAGGTGAGTCACGAAGTGTCCGACCTGGTCACCGACGCGCCGGCGGGCGACCCGTCCCCGGGCCGACCCCGGTCAACCTCTGAAGAACCTGAGGACGCTGCACCAGTGGTTGCCGGTGCCGCTGATCACGATCCGCCGCCCGTGGCCGCTGCGTCGGTGGAACAGGCCCCCACCGAGCTCGCCGTGCCACCCAGGGTCAAGCGGAGGTTGCTGCCGCGCAACGTGAAGATCGCCCTCATGGTGCTCTTCCTCTTCTTCGTCGGCGAGTACATCCTGCTCCCCGAGCTCGCCAGTGCGCGGCGCGAGGCGCATCAACTGAGTCACCTCAACGTCATCTGGTTGATCCTGGGCGCGCTGCTCGAGGTGGCGGCGCTGGTGGCCTACACGCAGCTGACCCATACGGTCCTCTCCCCCGGCGCGCCCGACCGCTGGCGCATCTTCCGCATCAACATGTGGGCGTTGGCGATCAGCCACACGTTGCCCGGCGGCCAGGTGCCCGGGACCGCCGCGAGCTACAAGCTGCTCACCGAGGCCAACGTCTCCGGCAGCACGGCCGCCACCGGCCTGGCCACCCAGGGCATTGGTTCGGCCGTCGTGCTCAACGTGATCTTCTGGCTCGCCCTGCTGATCTCCATCCCTTTGCAGGGGTACAACCCGCTCTACGGCTTCGCTGCCCTTCTTGGCGTGCTCCTCCTGGCCATCTTCGCCGGCGTGATCTTCTTCCTGACCCGGGGCGAGCGGCACGCCGCCGTCTTCTTGAAGAAGGTGGCCGAGCGGCTGCCCTTCGTCCGGGCCGAGACGGTGACCTCGTTGGTCCAGAAGGTGGCCGATCGGATGAAGATCCTCTTCACCAGCTCGGACCTCCTCCTGAAGGCAGGCGGCTGGGCGGCGGCCAACTGGCTGCTCGACTGCGCCTCCCTCTGGGTCTTCCTCCTGGCCTTCGGCGCGCACGTCGACCCGATCGACACCCTGGTGGCCTACGGGTTGGCCAACATCCTGGCCGTCATCCCGATCACGCCGAGCGGTCTGGGCGTGGTCGAGATCACGGTGATCGCCATTCTGAAGACCTTCGGCGTTCCGGGCGACGTGGCGGCGGCCGGCGTCCTGACCTGGCGCCTGGTCAACTTCTGGCTGCCCATCCCCTTCGGTGGCGCATCCTACCTGTCGCTGCGCTTCGGCCACCCGCGCACGGCGACGGCCAAGGCGATCCCGACCTGAGCCGCACCGGCCATCCCTCCCTGGCGGCCCGCCTCGTCGCCGCGCGGCGACTCCGCCTGGGGCGCACGCGCCCGTCGACCCCCGATGGTGACGTCGAAGCCGAACGTCTCCTCTACCGCGCCATCGCCGGCTCGGCGAGCGTCCCCGTCGGCCGCGGCGCCGCATTGGCGCAACGCACGCAGGTCATCGACGCCGAGGTCGCCCGTGGCCTCGGTCGCGGCACCAAGCAGGTCGTCCTTCTCGGCGCAGGCGACGACGGCCGCGCCCTGCGCTTCGGCGGCGGTGCCACACGTTGGTTCGAGGTGGACCGCCCCGACGCGCAGGCGGGCAAGCGCAAACGCCTCGACGCGCTCGGGATTGCGACGCCCGCCACGACCTACGTGGGTCTCGACCTCCAGCACGACGAACTCGGCGTGGCGCTGCAGGCCGCGGGGCACGACGCCGCCGCTCCGTCGTTGTTCGTGGCCGAGACGGTCTTCGACACGTTGACCCTCGAGGCCACCGCCTCGATCTGCGGCGTGCTGCGGGACCGGGCGACGCTCACGGGCAGCGTCCTCGTCGCGACCTTCTCGGTGGCGCCCGAGGCGGGGGGAGCCACCGAAGCGCTTCGCGCCGCCGCCGGCCTGCTGGGGAGGGCCACAACCGGCGAGCCCCGACGCGGCGACCTCCGCCCCGGCGACCCCGAGAAGCTCATGGTCGTGACGGGCTGGCGGGTCACCCACGCCGAATCCTCCTCGGAGCGGCCCCTTCACCCCGGCGCCCACACGGTCATCCTGGTCAGCGAGCCCGGCCCGGTCCCGGCCTGAGCCCGGCTCCGGGCCGACTCCCGCCCCGACCTCTCAAGATCCCCCGGCGGCGGTCGGCGCGATGGACCGCCGGCCCATCCGGACCGGGCGCTCCATGGCCGAACGGGCCACCCGCCAGCCGGCCCCGATCAGGAGCACGATGAACACAAGTGCGTCGGCGTTCCCCACCGGCAGCAACCAGCCCCGCCCGGCGAAGCGGACGGACGGGCCGTGTGGCACCCACCAGTACGGCGCCGCCCACAGGAGCACCGCCACGCCCAGCGCGTACCACTCGCCGGCGCGGGGTCTGTCCTCGGCCAGCGCAAGCCAGGCCACCAGCAGAATCATCCAGATGAAGTGGTGCGACCAGGACACGGGACTGGCGAGCGACTCGGTCGCCTCCACCACGAGCAGCCCGAGGACGGGCGACGACCGGCGGTAGGCGCCGGCGGCGATCAGCAGACCGACGACGCCGACGGTCACCACGATCACGAACGTCGTGGGCGTCGACACGGCGTGCCCCAGCATGCGCTCAACCGCACCGAGCACGCCCTGGTTCCCGACCCATGACAGCAAGCCGGCCCGTTGCGGGTCCCGGATGTAGTGCGTCCAGTACGACCACGACGTCGAGACGTTGAACGCGACCGCCAGCAGCGCCGCGGCGAGGAACGACGAGATCGCCCTCCACCCGGCGCGACCCTGCCGGGTGAGGAAGAGGTACGGGATCAAGATGATCGGCGTCACCTTGATTGCCGCGGCCAGCCCCACGAGGATGCCGCGCGGCAACGGCAGGTCCATGGTCAAGTCGGCCACGATCATGAGGGCCAGAATGATGTTGACCTGCCCGAGCATGAAGGTCTGGCGCACGGGATCGAACAGCAGGACCGGCAGGACGAGCGCGAGACCCCACCACAGGACGGTCCGCTTGTCCAGCGACCGGCACACGGCGCGCAGGCTGACGACGATCATCCCGAAGAGGACGGCCAGGTTGATCCAGGAGAACCCGACCTCGCAGACGCGCAGCGGCAGGTGCGCGAAGGGCGCGAACAACAGCGCGGAGAACGGCGGATAGGTGAAACCGAGGTGGTCGGTCGGATACGTGACCGTGAAGAGGTTGTTCGACGAGGCGTGCGCCCCACCGAGGAGGTAGGTGCTCAGGTCGAGCTGCTGGTGGAAGAGGGCCAGGATGGTCGCCCCGATGAAGGCGACCGCGGCAGCAAGCACGGGCCAGCCCCAGCCGCGGTCCGAGGCGACGTCGGCCATGCGCAGCGCCAGCGCCTCGGAGCGGTTGCTTCTCATGCCCCTGCCCATGCCCACATCGCCCCGAGGCTGACCCAACGTCGCCCGGGCCTCGCTATGCCGGGAGCTTGGGCTCGTCACCCTCTTCGACGCGGAGATCCGTGTCGAGCCGCCGGCGCGCCCGTTCCCGCGCCAGCTCCTTCAGCCGCTCCTGCGAGCTCACGCCGTGCCGGTTCGGCACCCGGCGCCAGCGCCGGTCCGAACCGAGCTCCCACGCGTTGGTCTCGTCGGCGAAGACGAGATCGAGCACCTCGAAGAGCCGGGACTGCAACTCGGGGTCGTGCACCGGGACGACGACCTCGACGCGGCGGTCGAGGTTGCGTCCCATCAGGTCGGCCGAGCCGATGAAGATCTTCAGGGGCAGGCCGGTTCCGGCCGCCGGGTCGGCGGGGGCGCCACCGAAGCGGTAGATCCGCGAATGCTCCAGGAAGCTGCCGACGATGGAGCGCACCCGGATGTTCTCCGAGAGCTCCGGGATGCCGGGGCGCAGGCGGCACAGGCCGCGCACCGCCAGGTCGATCTGGACGCCGGCGCCCGAGGCCCGGTAGAGGGCGTCGATCATGTCGGCGTCGGTGAGGCCGTTGAGCTTCAGGACGATGCGTCCCGCCGGCCCGGCGTCGGCCTGCTCCTCGATCATGGCGTGGATCCGCTTGCGCACCGTGACGGGCGACACGAGGATCTCGCGGTAGTCGAAGTGCCGTGAGAAGCCCGTCAGGTAGTTGAAGAGCTCGCCCACGTCGGCGCCGATGGTGGGGTCCGAGGTCAACAGGCCGATGTCCTCGTAGATGCGCGCCGTCTTGGAGTTGTAGTTGCCCGTGCCCACGTGGCAGTAGTGGCGCACGCCGTCGTCCTCGCGGCGCAGCACCAACGCGGTCTTCGAGTGCGTCTTGAGCCCGACGATGCCGTAGACGACGTGCACGCCCACTTCTTCGAGGGCGCGGGCCCACCCGATGTTGGCCTCCTCGTCGAAGCGCGCCTTGAGCTCAATGATGGCGGCGACCTGCTTGCCGTTCTCGGCCGCCCGGATGAGTGCCGCCACAATGGGGCTGTCACCACCGGTGCGGTAGAGCGTCTGCTTGATCCCGAGCACGGCGGGGTCCTCGGCGGCCTGGGCCACGAAGGCCTCGACGGAGGTGGCGAACGAGTCGTAGGGGTGGTGGACCAGCACGTCGCGCTCGCGCAGCATGGCGAAGAACTCGGCCGGATCGTGCGCCGCCTGGGCCAGCCGGGGCGGCGTCATGGGCGTCCAGCTCTCGCCGTGGAGATCGGGGCGGTCCAGGGCGTAGACGCCCCACAGGCCGCTCAGGTCCAGGGGGGCGCCGACGCGGAACACGCCGTCGGTCCCGACCTCGAGCTCGGTGGCCAGCAGCTCCGCCAGTTCCTGCCCCATGTCGGCCTCGATCTCGAGCCGGAGTGCCTTGCCGAAGCGGCGCCGGCGCAGCTCCATCTCAATGGCGACGAGCAGGTCGTCCGCCTCGTCCTCCTCGAGGGCGAGGTCGGCGTTGCGGGTCACCCGGAAGGCGTGGTGGTGGCCGATGGTCATGCCCGGGAACAACGAGTCCATGTGGGCCGCGATGACCTGCTCGAGCGGCACGAAGCGCTCGCCGTCGGGCATCATCACGAAACGGGGCAGCGCCGGCGGCACTTTGACCCGGGCGATGCGGCCCTCGCCCGATCCGGGGTCCTGCACCTCGACCACCAGGTTGAGGGACAGGTTCGAGATGTACGGGAACGGGTGGCCCGGGTCGACGGCCAGCGGCGTGAGCACGGGGTAGATCTGGCGCTGGAAGACGTCGACCAGGTGCTGGCGGTCCTCGTCGTCGAGCGAGGACCAGCTGGCGAAGCGGATCCCCGCCTGGGCCAACCCAGGCACGATGAGGTCGAGGAAGATGTGGTCCTGGCGCCGGACGAGCTCCTCGACCCGGGCCCGGATCATGGTCAGCTGCTCACCGGGACGCAGCCCGTCGACCGAACGGGTGCGCACGCCGGCGGCCACCTGGTCCTCGAGGGCGGCGACCCGGATTTGGTAGAACTCGTCGAGCAGCTCGGAGAAGATGGCGAGGAACTTGGCCCGCTCCAACAGCGGGACGCCGTCGTCCTCGGCCAGATCGAGCAGGCGGGCGCCGAAGTCGAGGCGTGACTGCTCCCTGTTGGTGAAGCGCTGATACCCGAAGGCCTCGATCTGCTGGTAGGTCGGCGGCGTCGGATGCTCGACCTCGGCCCCGATGCGCTCCTCGGCCGCTGCCTTGATCCCGGCCTCGGGACCGGGCCCATCGCCCGTGACCTGGGGCGCGGGCTGCGCCGGGGGTTGGTGCTGGGGCTGGGTCTGGGTCATGGCGGGGGGTGCGGCACAGTGCTCCGAGACGGCGTGTCACCCCGAATGCTACCCCCCACCACTACGATTCGTCCGGTGCCGTCCGTCGCCAGCGTCGCCCGCCGCCACTCTCCGTTTCCTCGCTACGCCTTCGGCCCCAAGCCCAAGCGGCGGACGGAGTTGGGCCTGCTCCTCTTCGGCTCGCTCCTGGTCGTCGCGCTCTACGTCATCGCGGTCCTGGGGCAGAAGTCGAAGGTCCCCGACAACATCGGCGCCTTCCTCGGTGTCGTGCTCGGCCTGGTGCTCCTGGCCCACATGGCCAACCGCTGGCTGGCGCCCAACGCCAACGCCGTGATCCTCCCGCTGGCGGCCCTGCTCAACGGGATCGGTTACGTGGTCATCGCCCGTTGGGACCCGGGACAGGCGAAGGGCCAGGCGGCGTGGGCCGCGCTCGGGGTGATGCTCTACGTCCTGACCTTGTTGGTGGTGCGCTACTCACGCGACCTGGAGCGGTATCGCTATCTGTTGTTGTTGGTGGCCGGAGTTTTCCTGGTCGCACCGCTGTTCTTCTCCCCCATCGGCGGGGCGCGTCTGTGGGTACATTTCGGCAGCCTCTCGTTCCAGCCGATCGAGTTCTCCAAGATCCTCCTCTGCATCTTCTTCGCCTCGTACTTCGCGGAGAACAAGGAGCTGCTCTCCATCCCGACGGCGCAGATCGGCAATCGCCTCTATCTCGACCCGCGGCCGCTCGTCCCGATCATCGTGGCCTGGGGCGCCGCCATGGCGGTCATCGGGCTGGAGGACGACATCGGCTTCGCGGCGCTGCTCTTCGTCCTCTTCATCGGCCTGTTGTGGGTGGCGACCGGGCGGGTGGGTTACCTGGTGCTGGGCCTTGTGCTCTTCGGGGTGGGCGCCTACGTCGCGGCGCGCTACTTCGGCCAGGTGCACCTCCGTGTCTCGGAGTGGCAGAACCCGTGGCCGACGCCCGGCCATCCGAACAGCCACGGCTATCAGCTGAGCCAGGCCTGGTACAGCATGGGCGAAGGGGGCGTCGGGGGCACCGGGCTGGGCTTCGACCACTACGCCGGCTACATCCCGGAGCTGACGAGCGACATGATCTTCGCCGCCATCGGCACCGAAATGGGCCTCGTCGGCTGCGTCGCAGTCGTGATGGCCTTCATCCTCCTGATCGGCGCCGGCTTCCGGGTGGCGCAGACGGCACGCTCGGACTTCTCGCGGCTGATGGCGACCGGGCTGATCCTCATCACCGGGTTCCAAGCGTTCTTCATCATGGCCGGGGTGGTGCGGCTGTTGCCCCTGACCGGCATCACCCTTCCCTTCGTGGCCTACGGCGGGTCGTCCCTGCTGGCCAACTACGTCCTGATCGCGCTGATACTGCGCATCTCCGACGAGGGTGCGCAGGCCCAGGCCGAGATGATCGCTGCCGGTGCGGCCGGGGGGCCGGGGGAACGGCCCATGGTCCCCGCCCGCTGAACTGCGGCCGCCGCCCGGGCCCGATCGGCGGCCGTCAGCCGTCTGCGACGCCTCCGTCCGAGCCGCCGGCGACCTCGTAGGACCACAGCTCCGACGACACCGAGACCGGGCCGCCGTGGGGCGAAGCCCGGTCGGCGCCAGCGTGACCGTGGGCGAAGGCGGGCGACGTCACCCACTGCTGGAACGATTCCTCGTCGCGCCAGCGCGTGACCACCAGCCATTGCAGGCGGTCGTCGGTGGGTCGGAGAAGCTCGAAACCCTCGAAGCCGTCCTGGTTGTCGACGGCGCCGGCGCGGGCGGCGAAGCGGCGGGCGAGCTCGTCACCGGAGTTCTCCGGCACGGTGATGGCGTTGATCTTGATCAGGGTCATGCCCCGATCAGATCAGATCCGGGTCCGTGCTGCGAAGCGGGGTGGCCGCGCTTCCACTTGATGGCGGGGCCGGCGCCGGCGCCGGCGCCGGGGCCATCGGGCGCTTATGTGTCGCCGGTGACGGGGAGGACGTCGCCGGGCTCGTCGAGGAGGCGCTCGTCGGCCAGGATCGGTGCCGGCACCGGCATGCGAAGGGCCAGCACGATGCCGTCGGAGGGCCGGCAGTCGACCCGCGCCCGGCCACCCGGGGTCATGAGGTCCAGCTCGGCCAGCAGGTTGCCCTCGTCCCGTCCGACCAGACGCAGCGCGATCACCTCGATGCGCGCCAGCTGCAGCACCTGCATGAAGAGCTCGTGCGTCATCGGCCGGCGCGAAGCCATGCGCCGGAGCGCCTGGGCCATGGCGGTGCCCTCGGGGAGGCCGACCGGGAAGACCAGCGCCCGCATCGGGGGTTGGGACTCAACCAGCGTGACGGCCGGGTACGGGGAGGGCAGGTCCATGGACACGTCTTCGACGTCCATCACGAGGAAGGCCGGGAGGGGCGGCGGCGGCGCCTCCAGGTCGACCGCGGGCCCGACCACCACCTCGGGCTCAATGTCCGGCTGCGGCGTTGGCTGGAGGTCGGTCACCGGAACTTCCGCCGGGCGCCGACGCTCAGCGCCAGGCCGACGGCCCCGAAGAAGACCAGTACCGCCGTCCCGCCGTAGCTGACGAACGGGAGCGGGATGCCGGTGATCGGCATGATGCCCATGGTCATGCCGGCGTTCTGGAAGACGCTGAAGGCGATGAAGGTGAAGAGCCCGGCGCAAATGAGGCGGCCGAAGGTGTCCCGGGCCACCACGGCGGCGTGCAGCACCCGCCAGGCGATCACACCCAGGAGCGCCAAGACCCCGACGGCGCCGACGAAGCCCAACTGCTCGGCGACGGCTGTGAAGATGAAGTCGGTCTGCTGTTCGGGCACATACCCGAGATTCGTCTCCACCCCGTGACCGATGCCTGATCCGAACAGACCGCCCGAACCGATGGCGTTCTTTGCCTGTTGGCCGTTGTAGATCGCCTCCTGCACCAATGGGTTGGTGCTGTGGGAGTTGGGATTCAAGAACGTGGTGAGCCGGGCGATCTGGTAGTGGTGCAAGAAGCCACCTCCGACGGCCACGACGGCCAGCAGCACGGTGCCCACGAGCAGCATGATCAGGATCCGGAGCGGCAGGCCGGCCACGGCCAGCAGGACGAGCAGCACAATCACCATGATCATCGCCGTCCCGAGGTCCGGCTGCACCAGCACCAGGACGATCGGGATGCCGGCCATGATCAGCAGCCGGAACACGTCGCTCCAGGCCAGGCCGTCGGCTTCCCGTCGCGCGCAATACGACGCCACCGCCAGAATGAGCGCCAGGACGGCGAACTCCGAAGGCTGCAACTGCAGGGGACCGACGCTGAACCAACGTGCGGCGCCCTGCGCACTGCTCCCCACTGCGAAGACACCCAACAGGGCCAGCACGATCAGCCAGTAGAGGATGTTGGCGATCGGCTCGAGCCGCCGGTAGTCGATCAGCGCGACCACCACCATGGTGATGAAGCCCAGCACGACGAAGAGCCCCTGCTTCTTCAGGAAGGTCTTGGGGTCGTCCCCCGCCGCCAACAGGGAGCCGCGGGTGGCCGTGTAGACCATCACTACCCCGATCACCGAGACCAGCAGCGTGGCGGTGACCAGAATCAGATCGAACGGAGGGACCTTGCGGCGGGTCGCAGCATGTGTTCGGTCGAGGGTGGTTTTCATAAGGCGGATTCGGGGACAGAATACCGGCCGTGACCTCACCCCTCCTCGCGCCACTCCCTGCCCTGGTGGGCACCCTGCGGGCATCGGGCAACGCCAATCAGGTCGATCAGGGCGGAGGCTGGCTGTACCACCTGCTGACCAAGTCGGGTGTGAGCCCGGACACCGCCTCGACGGTCACGGACCTCGTCGTGCGGCCCCTCAGCATCCTGATCGTCGTCCTCATTGCCTTCATCGTCGCCCGGCTCGGGAGCCGCGTGATCCGGCGCGTCCTCGAACGCGTGGCCAACCAGGCGGCCAACCGCTCCGGATCCACACGCGCCGGGGCCCGGGTCGCCACCATGTCGGGCGTGGTCGCCAACGTCTGGCGCTTCTTCGTCTTCGTCGTGGCGGGCGCCATCGTGCTCGGCATGCTCGGCATCAATCTGACGCCGTTGCTCGCCAGCGCCACCATCATCGGCGCCACCCTCGGCTTCGGCGCGCAGCAAATCGTGCGCGACTACTTCTCCGGCATTCTCATGACCGTGGAGGATCAGTTCAACGTGGGCGACTCCGTGACGGTCGGCGGTGTGACCGGCATGGTGGAAGAAGTCACCATGCGCCTCACCCGGTTCCGCGGGGTCGACGGCACCATCTTCGTCATCCCCAACGGCGACATCCGGCTCGTCGGCAACCTGTCGCGCGGCTGGGCCCGAGCCATCGTCGACTTCACATTGCCGGGCACCAGCGCGGCCGACATGGAGAAGCTGCGCAGTGTGATCGCCGCCGCGGCGCACGAGGTGGCGACGAGCCCCGCCTTCGCCGGCCACTGCACCGAACCGCCGACCGTGGTCGGGCTGCAATCGGCCGACTCGACCACCGTGACCATGCGGGTCATGTTGCTCACCGTTCCCTCACAGCGAGACGCGCTCACCCGCGCCCTGCGCGAGGCGACCCTCGAGGCGTTGGCCAAGGCCGGGCTCTGGCCGGCCGAGGTGGAAGCAACCACACCGCCGGCCACCTAATCGAACTCCGGTCGAGACGGGATGCGGGCCCTTCAGATCTCCGAAGGAGTCAAGGACCGGAGGGATCGAGCGTTTCGGCGGCCTGCCACATGGCCTCGACCGCAGCCGGCAGGCCCGTCCACAACTCCAGCTGAGCCGCCGCCTGGTGTACCAGCATGCCGAGTCCGTCTACCGGTTGGGCGCCCGCCGCGGCTGCCTCCACCAGCCACCGGGTCGGTCGGGGCGCATACACGAGGTCGGCTGCGACTTGGCCGGGGTGCAGCAGCTCCGGCGCCACCAGCCAGTCGGCCGGCCCCCCGTGGAAGGCGCCCGCCATGCCCAACGGCGTGGCGTTCACGATCAGGTCGGTCGAACCGACCATCTCGACCTGGTCTTTGTGCTCCGGCGATCCTGCTGGCCACGCCGGCACCACCGATCCCGCCGCCCCGGCGAGCGCAGCCGCGGCAACCGCCCGTTCAGGGGTCCGGTTGAGAACGGCGACCTCGCTGGCCCCCGCCTCGGCCAGGGCCAGGATCACGGCCCGGGCCGCCCCGCCGGCGCCGATCACGAGACAGCGTTTCCCGGCCGGGGTGAAGTCAGCGCCTCGGGCCAAGGACGCCACGAAGCCCTGGCCGTCCGTGTTCGTCCCGACAAGGTGACCGTCATGATTGACAATGCAGTTCACGGCCCCGAGCGTGCGGGCCACCGCAGTGCACTCGTCGACACGCGCGGCCACATCGGCCTTGTGGGGCATGGTGACCGAGAGCCCGCTGATGGCCGACCGCCGCATGGCGGCGAGCGCAGTGGCGGCGTGACCGGGCGCCACCTCGAAGGCCCGCGAGTGCCAGGTTGCCTCCAAGCCGAGCGCGGCGAAGGCGGCGTTGTGGAGCAGAGGCGACAGCGAATGGGCGATCGGACTGCCGATGACGCCGACCAGGTGAACCGCGGGGCCTACGTCGGCCCGCGCCTCGTCGATGCTCCCGAGCGGGCTCATCCCCGGGTCAGGGGAGGCCACGGCCCTTGGCCAGCTGCTCGTTGGCCAGCTGCTCGGCGTAGGTGTCGGAGAAGGCCATGGTGCCGTCCTTCTTGACCAGCACGAAGTACAGCCAGGAGCCGGCCGGCGGATGCACGGCCGCGTTGAGCGCGATCTCAGACGGCATGCAGATCGGTGTCGGCGTCAAGCCGGTGTTGAGGTACGAGTTGTACGGCGACTTGACCTTGAGGTCCTTTGACGTCACCGGGCCTCCGTCCTGCCCGAGCGCGTACAGCACCGTCGAGTCCATCTGCAGCGGCGTGCCCCGGGCCAGGCGGTTGTAGATGACCCGCGCCGTGTCGGGCATGTTGACCGGGACGTAGCCCTCCTTCTCCACGATGGAGGCCACGGTGAGCACCTGGTACGGCGTCATGCCGAGCGCGTTGGCCGAGGCGACCGTCAGCCCGGCGGCCTGCGCGTCCTGATCGAAACGCTGCACCATGTCGGTCAGGATCGTCGTGTCGCTCTCGCCGGGGAGGATGTTGTAGATCCCCGTGCCGAGCATGCCTTCGAGATTGTCCGATGCCGGGGGCGAGACCGACGAGTGCACGGCCCCGCTCGCCGCGACCTTCTCGAACCCGCCCGCGCTGTGACCGGGCAGGGTGCCGACCTCCGAGGCCACCTCCGAGAGCGTGAACCCGGGGCGCACGTTCACCGGATAGATATTGGGACCGGCCGCCAGAATCTGGCGCACGTCGGAGAAGGACAGGTTCTGGTGCAGCGCGTAACTCCCCGGGAGCACCGTCGGCGTCCCGTGCACCACGTCGGAGATCTGGAAGGCCAACGAGCTGCCGATCACACCCTTCTGGCTCAGGGCACTGATGACGGAGTTGGTCGATTCGCCCTGATGCACCGTGACGACGACCTGTGGTCCTGGCGAGCCGATGGCGTGGGACTCCAGCTCGTACCACAAGACGAAGGCCAAGACGATGACGACGAACGCACCCCCGATGCCCAACAGGATCCGGCGTCGCCGGCGCGCCTGGGCCGAACGGGCGGCCCGGCGCCCGGTGCGGCTCTCGGGAGCGCCCGACGTCGTCTCGGCGCCATCTACAAGCGGGGCATTGGTCGTGACCTCGGGTGGGCAACCCCCACCACGCTGCGCGGCGGACGTGCCCCCCGGCGGCGTGCGCTGCTCAGGGTCGCCCTGGGGCCACGGCACCTCTTCCTCGCCGCTCCCAGCACCGTCGTCCCCGTCGAACGGCCCGCTCGGCCCACTCGGCCCGCTCGGGCCACCCGGCCCACTCACGCGTTGTCCAGCCAGGCTTGGAGCAGCACCATGGCGGCCGCGCTGTCGACCACCTTGCGCGCCGCCTTGCCCGTCCGGCCCGCGGCCCGCAGCGAGCGCTCGGCCTCCACGGTGGTGAAGCGCTCGTCCGCCGTCTCGACGGTCACGCCGAGCGGCTCGAGCAACTCGCGCAGGGCCGCCGCCTCGTCGAGGGCCGACCTGGCCGCAGGGCCGACCTGACCGGAGAGGCTCAGCGGCAGCCCCACCACGACGGTCAACGCCTCGACCTCGCGCACGGCGTCGACCACGGCGGTGCGGTCCCGTGCCGGGTCACCGCTGCGCTGGATGGTCCCCCAGGGGCTGGCCAGGCTGCGTCCGCTGTCGCTATAGGCCACGCCGATGCGTCGCTCCCCGAGGTCGAGCGCGGCCACCCGGCCCGGGCCACGCCCGGACACCCCTGCCTCCCTCACGCCGAGAGAAGCCGCTGCGCCTCGGCGAGCGCCGCCTCAATCTGGGAGGGATCTTTGCCCCCAGCCGTGGCCACCTCGGCCGAGCCGCCACCGCCCCCGCCGACCATCTTGCCGAGGGTACGCACGAGTTGGGTGGCGTCGGGCGTCCCCCCGGTCGCCGCCACGATCGCCGCCTTGGCGCCGTCGGGCGAGCCTCCGAGCACGACCGCCGTCACGCCGTCGTGGCGCAGGATGGCCTGGGCCAGGTTGCGCAGGTCGTCGACCTCCACCTTGTCGCGCCGGGCCACCACCACGCCGCCGTCGGCCGCGGCCGCCTCGGCCAAGGTCGTCGCTTCCGCCGCGCTCGACTGCTGGCGCAACCGGGCCAGCTCCTTCTCAGCCTCGCGTTGACGCTCGCTCAGTCGGCCGATGGCCGGCAACAGCTCGTCGGGTTCGGTGCGCAACAGCTCGGCCGCCGACTGCACCAGGCGCTCGCGCCCGAGGGCGCGCTCCAACGACACGAAACCGGTCACGGCGAAGAGCCGTCGGGTGTTCGACCCGATGGAGCCCTCGGACTGCAGGGTGATCATGCCGATCTGCCCCAGCGAGTCGACGTGGGTGCCGCCGCAGAACTCGAGCGAGCTCGATCCCGCCCGCACGACGCGCACCGACGAGCCGTACTTGTCGCCGAAGAAGGCAATGGCCCCCATGTTCTCCGCCTCGTCGCGCGACGTCTCGGTGGTCTCCACCCCGTCGGCGGTCAGGACGGCGGCGTTGGCCAGTGCGAACACCTCGTCGAGCTCCTCACTCGTCACCGCGGCGTGGTGGGAGAAGTCGAAGCGGAGGTACTCGGGCGACACGAGAGAGCCCTGCTGCCGCACGTGATCGCCCAGCACGGTCCGCAGCGCCGCATGCAGCAAGTGGGTCGCCGTGTGGTTCCGCCGGATCGCCTCACGGCGGTCGCCGTCAATGGTGGCCAGTGCGTCCTGCCCCGCCCGCACCTCACCGGTCAGGCGCGCCCGGTGCGCCACCAGCCCGGGGACGGCCAGCACGGTGTCCTCGACCTCGGCGATGCCCGACTCGGTCACGATGGTGCCGGTGTCCCCCACCTGGCCGCCGCTCTCGGCGTAGAAGGGGGTGCGGTCCAGGAAGATCTCGACAACCCGGCCGCCGCCACCCTCCTCGGGACTCTTCCCGCCCTTGGATCTCTTGTCGGCCACGGACTCCGCGTCGGTGTCAGCCCCGACCTCGAGCACGGCCACGACCCGCGCCGGCACTTCGTAGTTCTCCTGACCGCGGCCCACGAAGGTCGTGGTCCCGTCGGACTCGAGCAGCGCCCGGTAGACCGCCTCGTCACCGGCGCGCGACGACTTCGCCGCCGCACGCGCCCGCTCGCGCTGGGCGGCCATGGCGGCATCGAAGCCGGCCCGGTCCACCTCCACACCGGCATCGCGTGCCAGCTCCTCGGTCAGCTCGACCGGGAAGCCGTGCGTGTCGTGCAGGGTGAAGGCCACGTCGCCCTCCAGGACCTTCGTCCCGGTGGCGAACGCCTCCTCCAGCCGGCTCAACCCCGACCGCAGCGTGCGGTCGAAGCCGGCCTCCTCACGGGCCACCACGTTCACGATCAGGTCCTGTTGCGCCCGCAGCGCCGGGTAGGCCTCGCCGAGCACGTCGGTGGCCGCCCCGACCAGCGCTGGCGTGACGGGCTTCTCGACACCGGCCCGGCGCGCGGCCAAGACGGCGCGGCGCACCACGCGGCGCAAAACGTAGCCCCGGCCCTCGTTGGCGGGCAGGACGCCGTCGGCCACCAGCATGGAGAAGGCGCGGCCGTGATCGGCGAGCACGCGCAGCGCGACATCGGTCGCGGGGTCGGCTCCGTAGGCGGTGCCGAGAATGGACGCCGCCGTGTCGATGAGCGGCACGAAGAGGTCGGTGTCGAACACGGAATCGACACCTTGGAGGATGGGCAGGTTCCGCTCGAGTCCGGCGCCGGTGTCGATGTTCTTGCGCGGCAGGTCGGTGAGGACGCCCGCCGCGTCGCGGTCGTACTGCATGAAGACGAGGTTCCAGATTTCGACGAAGCGGTCGCTGCCACCGTGCTTGGGACCACCGTCGTGGCCGAACGCCTCGCCCTTGTCGAAGAAGATCTCCGAGTCCGGGCCGCAGGGGCCGGTCTCGCCCATGGCCCAGAAATTGTCCTCGTCGCCCATGCGCTGGACGCGCTCGGGGCGCAGGCCGACCTTGTCGATCCAGATCTGCTC
>Ga0307374_10001472_pt1 | contig 43574 bp, 44 predicted proteins | sample OX3MG_FD_202532 | JGI IMG/M metagenome (GOLD analysis project Ga0307374, IMG submission 202532) | Soil microbial communities from Risofladan, Vaasa, Finland - OX-3 | ecosystem: Environmental > Terrestrial > Soil > Coastal area > Acid sulfate soil | place: Finland: Risofladan, Vaasa | collected...
TTGCTTCAGCACCCCGATGATCTGCTCCTCCGTGAACCGGCTCTGCCTCATCTCCTGTCCTCCTCGGGCTTTTATACCCTGGAAAACTCTCGTTTACACTGGTACTGTTTTCGGGGGGCAGGTCAAGGTCACTCCCATCTCACTCCCCAGGAGTTTCTCGCTCAATCCTCATCTCCAAGAAAGGAACCCCAGTGTCACTGATCTACTGGACGAGTATATCTTGACAAGGAGAGTTATGTTTCTTATTATCCAAAAGAGAGGTATCCCTTGTTCAGCGGCGGCTTTACCGAAATTGGTTTCATCTTGTTTATCGCCTTCCTGCTATTCGGGCCGAAGAAGCTGCCGGAAATCGCGCGGGTCCTTGGCAAGGGGATGGGGGAGTTGCGCCGGGCTTCAAACGAGCTAAAGTTCTCCTTGGAAGAGGAAATCCGAAATCTGGATCGTAAGGATGACGTCAGTTATCCTGAAAAGGATGAGGTTAGTTATCCTGAAGAGGAAACGTACCCCTATTTAGAAAGCAAAGAGGAGACCTTTGAGACTCCGGAAGAAGAAGTACACGAGGTAGAATCGCAGTCCGAAAGCAGTTTGGAGACCGCTCCTAAGTATGGCTACGACCATTCAGAATCCCCCCACGAAGAACCCGAACCCCGACCCTGAGGATGGCGAATTTAGCGGCAAGCAGATGTCGTTCCTCGAGCACCTCGAGGAACTCCGGGTGCGGCTTGTCCATAGTGCCATTTCGATATTTGTCGGATTTATAATCTGCTTCTACTTTTCCGATCATATCTACGGCCTCCTCGCTAAACCCCTTACGGACACACTCACGAGCCTTCACATGGCCAATAAGTTGGTCTATACCAATCCTGTTGACCCGTTCAATCTTTATATCAAGCTCTCAATTGTGGGGGGCCTTTTTCTTGCGTCGCCTTACATCTTATTGCAGTTATGGCTGTTCATTTCTCCCGGCCTTTATCGTCACGAAAAACGCTACATCTGGCCTTTTGTGCTCCTGACGAGCGGCCTGTTTTTTACCGGTGGGTTTTTCGCTTACCGGTTTGCCTTCCCCGCGGCTCTTAAGTTCCTTTTGGAATTTGGGCAACGCTTCCAGCCCATGATTACCATTCATGAGTACTGGGGCCTGGCGTTGACCATCATCGTCGGGGTTGGCGTCGTTTTTGAACTCCCAGTTGTTATCCTGCTCCTTTCCATTTTTGGAATTGTCACGCCCAGGTTTTTGATCCGAAACATTCGCTATGCCGTCATCATTACGGCGGTGTTGGCTGCGGCGCTAGCTCCCACGCCGGACTGGACGACGCTATTTATGTTTTGGATTCCCTTGGTCGGTCTCTACATTGTGAGCATCGGACTCTCCTGGCTTGTCTATTATAGGAAAAAGCGAAAGCTCCGTCATGAGCAGGCCTAGCGCTCATTGTTTTCCGCGCCTTCCGATCTTTTTACCCTGCCTGCTTTTGTACCTAGCAACGTGCGGGAAGACCCAGGCAGCGGTCCCTTATGCCTTTAATGGCGGGCGCGCCTTTCACGACCTTCAGCGCCTGGTGGCTTTTGGCCCGCGGCCTCCTGGCTCGATGGCTTTAGAAGATTCGCGCCAATGGATTATTGCGGAATTGCATCGAGCCGGCTGCACTGTCAGCCAAGATCGATTCGTTGCATCTACCCCGGCCGGGAATATTCCGATGGTGAACCTCATTGCTGAAATCCCCGGCAAGGAGACAGATAAAATCGTCATCGTCGCCGGGCACTATGATACTAAGCTGGAGAATAACTTCAGGTTTGTGGGAGCAAACGACGGCGGGTCGAGCGCCGCGTTCTTGCTGGAGTTGGCCCGCGAGTTGCGCCCGACCCAGCACAAGCTGACATACTGGCTAGTGTTTTTTGATGGCGAGGAAGCTTTCAAGAGTTGGTCGGACACCGACAGCCTCTATGGAAGCCGTCATCTGGCCGCAAAGCTTACCCAGGAAGGCCAATTAAGCCGTATCCAGGCGATGATCCTGGTGGACATGATTGGCGATGCACACCTGGATATTCGCCGAGACCAGGATTCCACTGCGTGGCTGAACAATCTCGTTTTTCAGACGGCGCGAAGACTCAACTATGCAAGATATTTTCTGAATGATCCCACCGCTGTTGTCGATGACCATACTCCTTTTGTGAATGCGGGCGTTTCGGCGGTGGACTTGATCGATTTCGACTATGGTCCTGATAACAGCTATTGGCACACGGCCAACGATACTCCGGAGCACTGTAGCCCGTCGAGCCTGACCATTGTCGGCCGCGTGGTCCGGGCCACGCTCGACGCCCTCGAAAATTCCTCTCACCTGCCGTAATTGTCCGGTTGCAAACCCGCTGGAACTTCAGCTTGATGCTTCCCGCAACTTTGCTGCTGCCGATGTTCCGGCGAAATTGCCAGGAAGGTCTTCGCTGAAAGAAACCCCGGTTTGGTTGGAGACAAAGGAGTGCCGGGGCTGCGCGTTATTCTTGAACGGCACATCAGCCCGATAGTGCGCCCCCCGGCTTTCCCGGCGAGCCAGTGCTGAAGCTGCAATGAGGCGCCCCACCGCAAGGATATTCTGCGCCTCGCAATACTTCCGTTCGAGTGGAAGCTTGTCTCCGAGCGAGATTTTGTCAAGCTGGTTGACGGCTTCGGCCAGCCCTTCTTGGTCGCGAATGATTCCTACTTTATCCCACAGGATTTCCCGGACGGCTTCGACCATCTTTGTAGCGTCTGCGTTCGCGGCTGATCCCTGTTTGTCAGCGTTTCGAGAGGACGACGGTTCAGGCGGGGTCGCGGGCGCGAACTTAGCGCCTTGCTGGCCGCGATGCTGCCGGCGAATACTCGCTCCGGCGCGCGCACCGAAGACCAGCCCTTCCAGCAGGGAATTGCTGGCAAGCCGGTTGGCACCGTGGACTCCCGTCGCAGCGACCTCCCCAGCAGCATATAGGCCCGGCAACGATGCGGAGGCGTTGAGGTCTGTTGCAACTCCGCCCATCGCATAATGGGCTGCCGGACGTACCGGCAAAAGGTCGGCTGTAATGTCGAGATTGTATCGAAGGCATGTGGCATAAATCATAGGAAACCGCTTCTTGACGTGCTCGGCTTTCAGTCCGGTCAAGTCGAGATAGACGAATTCGCTCCCGGTCTTTCGCATCTCCATAACGATGGCGCGGGAAACAACATCACGCGGGGCAAGTTCTCCCGCCTCGTGGTAGTGCGGCATGAAGCGCTCCAGAACGATATTTCTCAACACGCCGCCTTCGCCGCGCAGGGCCTCAGACAGCAGGAAGCGAGGCGCGTCTTTCACATAGAGCGCCGTGGGGTGAAACTGAATAAATTCCAGGTCGCTCAGGACTGCGCCCGCCCGGTAGGCGATGGCGACCCCGTCTCCGCAAGCGACCTCGGGATTGGTGGTCTCTTTGTACACTTGGCCCATGCCCCCCGTTGCCAGCAAGACGGCGCTTGCCTCAAGGGTGCGCAAGCCGGGGTTTTGGGGATCGATGTACGTTACGCCGGCAACTCGCGTTCCTTCCATGAGGAGGTCGGTGACGAAGGCGTGGGGACGGAGTTCAATCGAGTGAAGCGATTTTGCCTTGGCGATTAGGGCCCGCAGAATTTGCGCCCCGGTCGAGTCGCCGTGGGCGTGCAGAACCCGCGAACGGCTGTGGGCGCCCTCGCGGGTGAACGCCAAGCGCGTTCCCTCGCGGTCAAACTGCATTCCCCATTCGATCAGCTTGTGGATTTCACGGGGTCCTTCTTCCACCAGGACGTGCGCGGCTTCTTCGCGGCACAAGCCGTCCCCGGCCACAATCGTATCCTGGAAATGGAGGCAGACTTGATCGTCTTCGGCGAGAGCTGCCGCAATTCCTCCCTGGGCGTGCTCCGTGCTGGATTCCAACAGTTCTCCCTTGGTCAATACCAGAACCCGGCCTTCGGGCGCCAGTTCAATCGCCGCCCTCAGCCCGGCGATGCCGGCTCCCAAGATGAGGAAATCAACTTCGCGTTTTTCTTTCTTTCCCATAGGCTTCCCACAATCATCATACGCGCCGCTGTCCGCGCCCGCAACCTATTGCCGCGCCGCTCGCGGGAAGCAATTGCTTCTTCCAATTTTGGTGATATGGTATCTGTCTCCATTTACACTGGAGGGAGAGGATTTGAGAAGAGCGATGCGACGTTTTCAAGTTAAGTCAGATCAACGCCGTTATGGCATGGTGGTGGGTCAGGGAGCATGGAATGAGCTCCGCCGATTTCCACACGCGAGTTATACCTCGATGTTCATTTTGACCGAACGCGCTCTTTGGAAGCGCTGGAGCGCCGATTTCCTCAAAGCCAGCGGGCTGGAATCCGCAAGGGAGGTTTTCATCCCTTCCGGTGAAAGCTCCAAGAGCTTGCAAATGGTGGAGAAGGTAGCTGCCGCCCTCCTCAATCGTGGGGCGGATCGCGGCTCGCTGCTGATTGCCTTTGGCGGCGGAGTCGTGGGCGACCTGGGCGGGTTTGTTGCCTCCACTTACATGCGCGGGGTCGATTACATCCAGGTGCCGACCACCGTGGTGGCGCAGGTGGACAGCTCCATCGGAGGGAAAACGGCTGTCAACGTCGGAATGATGAAAAACCTGGTCGGTACCATCAACCCTCCGCGGCTGGTGCTGGCCGATCCGCTGGTGCTGCGGTCTCTCCCGGTGCGCGCGTTCCGCTCGGGATTTTATGAGGTCGTCAAGCATGCAATCCTTTCAGGGCCATCCTTGTTTGCCCTCCTGGAAGAGGAAGTCGGCAACTTAAAGCCGGACGGCACTGCTTTGCTTGAACGAATTGTGGCCAGTGCGGCAAAGGTCAAGGTGGATGTGGTTAACCGTGACGAGCATGAAGCCGACCTCCGGCGCGTGCTGAATCTGGGCCACACATTTGGACACGCGCTTGAAGAGGCCACCGGTTACAGGAGATTGCAGCACGGCGAAGCCGTGGGCTGGGGCCTGCTATGTGCGGCCCGGCTGGGTGTTCTGCTGGGGATAATGGACGCTCAGGAGGCGGAACGGATCGCCGTGCTTGTCCGCCGCGTCAGTCCTCTGCCTTCCATTCGCGATCTTGTTCCGGCAAAAATCCTGCGCCTTCTCCCCCGCGACAAAAAGACCGTGGGAGGTCATACTCATTGGATTGTGCCGGAGCGGATCGGGAAGGTAAGAATTGTGCGGGATGTCCCCATTGATGTTGCGGCGGCGGCGCTCCGGAGCGTGCAGCAGGCGGACGGTTCATGAGCAAGGCGGAACGCGCAAAGGTTGAAGGAGCAACCGTCGGCGAGGCTGGGGACGAGCAGTCCACGGCTGCCGCGGTGCGGAGCATGTTTGCAGCGGTCGTGCCGCGCTACGATTTGCTGAACCACTTGCTTTCCGCCGGATTCGATGTGCTTTGGCGGCGCGAGACAGCCAGGGCATTGAATCCGGTATTGTCAAAACCCTCTTCGGTGGTTCTGGATCTCTGCTGCGGCACCGGCGACCTGGCTTTGACGCTCAGGAGTGTGTCAGCGGGGAAGGTGATGGGTACGGATTTCTGCCATCCCATGCTGGTGCGCGCCCGGCAAAAGGTGGCGAAGAGCCGCAAAGACGTTATTTTTCTGGAAGCGGACACTCTGCGCTTGCCGTTCCGCGACGCCTCCGTGGATGGGGTAACGATCGCTTTTGGTTTTAGAAACCTGGCAAATTACCGGCGCGGACTCGAAGAAATGCGACGGGTGCTCAGGGCCGGAGGGATGGTTGCCATCTTGGAGTTTTCGCACATGCAATGGCCGGTTTTCGGCCCGTTATTCCGCGTCTATTTTCGGCGTGTCCTGCCTGCATTAGGGTCTTGGATCTCCGGAGTGCAAGGACCCTACCAGTATCTTCCTGACTCGGTTTCCCGTTTTCCGGACCAGGAGTCCCTGGCGCTCGCGCTCCGCGAAACGGGCTTTACAAATGTCCGCTATCGAAACTTCACGGGGGGAGTTGCCGCCCTGCACCTGGGAGAGAGAGCTTAACAACTTCGATTGTTCGGAGAGGATTGCAGCCGGCTTTCGAAGGCTCGGCAACTACCGACGCTTGCAAAATATAGTGACGGCGTTTTTTGTAGCGGTGGTTGCAACTCTCATTAGGGAGGGTTGCCGTTCCCAATCCAGTCTTCGGGTGCTCCGCTTTCTTTAAACTCTTTTTTCACTTCGTTCAGCCCATTCTGAGCCTTATCCGTTGCCTCGCGCTTGATCTTGAGTTCGCCCGTTTTGGCGTCAATCTTTCCCCTTAATTCCTTGGAACGATTGGGATCAAGCTCGCGGACTTGCTGAATCTGAAGCAGGCTGAGTTCGTCTTCTACCAATCGCTGTTCTTCCTTAGCGCGGGAGAGTGCCGCCCGGGCGGCCTGAAACCTGGCTTGCCAATATTCTTTGGTTTTGATCGCGTTCTTGGTTTGTGGTTCCACCTGTTGCGGAGCCGGGCTTGCTTTGGCCTCTCCAGCTTCAGCCGCAGCAGGACCTGTTTCCACCGAGGATGGCGGTGCTGTTTCGGAGGACTTTGGAATGTTGTCGTTCGTATAGACTTTGATTGCTTTGGCGGGGTGTTTCGCACGTTCTTGCCGGAGCGCGCGGGCGACTTCCCCTAGAGACTGAGAAGTAGCAACTTCTGGAATCAGAAGGAGGGTCGCTCCGAGAAATGCAATCAGCGTTTTCTGATGAGTCATCGGCAGCCTTATCCGCAGAGCTATTCGCGGTTAAAGATTGCTCGCGAAGCATGAAAGATCAAGGCACCGCAAAGCAATTCAGTCTCTATTCCCGAATCCAGCCTGGGTCGCCACCCATCCGGCGAAGCTCGTCCCGCAAATCGCTCATGGCCTTCTCGTCGTCGTCGATTTGCTGCTTGGTTTCGTCGATTTTGGCTCGCAATTTGTTAACGTCTGCGTGGAAGGTTGGGGTGCTCTCTTCTTGAAGCGTTTTCTGGGGATCGGGGTAATATTCGTTGCTCGTAAGGCCCCACTGTTGCTCTAAAACCGCAAGTTGGCGCTGGTGAAGTTGCAGCCGGGACCGGATTGCCTCAGCCTTGGAGCGAAAATATTTCTCTCCGTTTTCCTCGACCGGAGTGGGGGATGGCGTGCTCGCGGGCTTTGATGGCGCTTCGGCTTTCGCCGGCTCGGCGGTCTTGTTTGTTTCTGACTGCTGGACTGATCGGGCGCGCAAGCTGTCATTTGTAAAGACAGCGACGGGCTTCCGCTTTTCCTTGGCCCGCTCCGCCCTCAACTGCCGTGCGATCGTGCCCAGCGAAGGTGTCTCATAGGGTTGCTGGCTGCGTACACCGCCGCGTAGCACCCCGAGCGTTGCAAAACCAAGCGCCCATATTCCAAAGGTCCGGGCACCTCTCATCTTTATCCTTTCCAGGCGGTGAACCTCTCTACCCTTGAGTTCAACTTACGTTTTGCAATGCCTCTAATCACTATTTCGTCACTCCTGCCTGGGAAAGCCATTAGAATTTACTTAAGTCGGTTCCTGTGCTAAATGCAAGAACGGTCGCGGCGACCGCCCGAAGTCCCTTGTGACCGGCGTTTCCGGGCAAAATGGCGTTCGCTCAAATCACAGTCGCAATTATTTGGTATTCTAATTCTGATGGAAGGTTAGCTTTGCACACAGAAAGGCGCTGTGACCTTAAAAGAGAGGGAATGCGATGAAGCTTTTAAATCTTGATTTCACTCGTATCGCTCATGACGCGTTTCGAATTGCCGGCTCAAAGGTGGTTTATACGGATCCCTTTAAGATTTCCAAACGGGATGAGGCAGACATCGTTCTGGTGAGCCACGCCCATTTTGACCATCTGAGCCTCGAAGATATTGAGAAAGTATGTACACCGGGCACAACCATCGTGGCCAGTCCTTCGTGCGAGGCAGGCTTAAAGAACGTCAAAGTGAAAGAAAAGCGTTTTCTGGACCCGAATGCCAAGTACACGGTCGGAAAGGTGGCGGTTGAAACCGTTCCCGCTTACAACATCAACAAATTTCGGGAGCCGGGCAAGCCTTTTCATCCCAGGGACATGAAGGGCGTGGGCTTCGTTCTGGAGATGGACGGCACCCGCGTGTATCTTGCCGGGGACACGGACTTCATTCCTGAAATGAAATCCATTCGCTGTGACATCGCCTTGCTGCCTGTGTCGGGAACTTATGTGATGACGGCGGAGGAAGCCGCCAAGGCAGCACAGACCCTGAACCCCAAAATTGCAGTGCCCATGCACTATGGAGCCATTGTGGGAAGCGATGAAGACGCGCAAAAGTTCAAGTCGCTCGTGACCAATTGCGAAGTCCAGATTGTTTGACGGCGCACTGAGACGCCGCTGAAGGGTGCGGAACAAACCTAAGGCGTGCGGCTGTCGTTCGTCTTGAATAAGGCGGGCAGGCACCGGGTCTCCCATCCTTTCGCTACTCTCCGTGGCTGGAAATCGGTTAGAATCGTTTCCTGGCGCCAGCTTAACTCAATGGTCGTGACCGAAATCTTTAAATCGATCCAGGGCGAGTCCGCATTTGCGGGGTTTCCATGCGTTTTTGTCCGCCTGACGGGATGTAACCTGCGTTGCCATTGGTGCGACACGGCTTACGCGTTTTATGGTGGGCAGAAAATGACTCCTGAAGAGGTTCTGGGGCGGGTGCGTCAGATGGGGGGCAGGCTGGTGGAAGTGACGGGTGGGGAGCCGCTGCTTCATAAGGAAGTCTACACTTTAACCGAAATGCTGCTTGCCGAAGGGTATCGTGTGCTGGTTGAAACTAGCGGCGAGCGATTCATAGGGGACTTAGCGCCGGATGTGGTGAAGATCATGGACGTGAAGTGTCCTGGGAGCGGGGAGAGTGGAAAGTTTTGTTTTGCGAATCTTGACGCGTTAGGTCGTAAAGACCAAGCCAAGTTTGTCATCCTCGATGAAGCGGACTACCGTTATGCACGCGACTTCCTGGCTGAGCACGCCCTTGCAAGGCGTGTGGATGAAATTATCTTTTCGCCCGTTTTTGGACAATTGCCGCCTCGCCAGCTAGCCGAATGGATCCTCCGTGATAGGCTAGAAGTTCGATTGGGTTTACAGGTCCACAAGTTTATTTGGGACCCTGAAACACACGGAGTTTAGAAGCGCTTTAAGAGCGAGCGAAGCGACGGCAACCCACAGCCAGGGAAGGGTTTGCAGGGGGAGCATGGCAAAAGCAGCGGGTGACGAAGACTCGATAGGGCAACGGCCTCTTGCGGTTGTGCTGGCCAGTGGCGGGATGGACAGTTGCGTGACGATTGCAATCGCAAATCTCAGCTACAGCCTGGCGCTCTTGCACGTGCGCTACGGACAACGAACCGAAGAAAGGGAGCTCACAGCTTTCAACGCCGTGGCCGATTTCTATGGAGTTCAACACCGCATGGTTTGCCATCTCGAGCACTTGAAGCACATCGGGGGTTCAAGCCTTACGGATCATCGCATCTCTGTTGAGGCTGCCAATCTGGAGCGTAAAGATATCCCGTCAAGTTATGTGCCGTTTCGGAACGCTCACTTTCTGTCGATCGGGGTATCTTGGGGTGAAGTACTAGGCGCTCGGAAGATTTTCATGGGTGCTGTATCAGAGGACAGCTCCGGCTACCCGGATTGCCGGCCGGAATATTATGCCGCGTTCAATCGTTTGATCGCCTTGGGGACAAAGCCTGAAACCAACCTTGAAATCCTGACTCCGGTTATTCAAATGCGCAAAAGTGCGATCGTGCGAAGGGGCGTGGATCTCGGGGCGCCTTTTCATCTCACCTGGTCCTGCTATCAAGGCCAAGACTTGGCGTGCGGAGTGTGCGATAGTTGTGCGTTGCGCCTACGGGCCTTTGAGGAGGCGGGCCTGGAAGATCCCATTTCGTATGCAGTGCGTCCCGAATACGGGCGGAGTCCCCGGACTGTTGTTTGACGCCTTCTAAAACTGCCGGCAGCAGAGAAGAGAACAGTTGAGCAAGCCGTCGGATGGCGCTAAAATAAATTTTGGTGGTTTGAGTTGAGGAGGAAGCAATGGATTTGTTATCGATGCGCAAAATTGCGGGACTTTTTGCTGTCCTGGTGGCTCTGACGATCGGAGTGCCAGCTTATGCTCAAACGGGTGGCGTTACAGGGAAGGCCACCGAGCGGGATGGTAGTGTGTGTGCCAAGTGCCCGATTATCCTGGAGCGGAAGGAAATCCACGGCGTTTACAAAACCAAGACGAACAAAAAGGGCGAGTACGTCTATATCGGTTTGCCCTTTGACGTTTACAAGATTACCCTTCAGGATCCTAACGGGAAACCTCTCTACTATATCACGAAACAGATCCCGCTGGGCGACCCGACTGAAGTGGATTTCAATCTTCCGAAATTAATGGCTACCCAGAAGCAGGAGGAGCAGCAGGAGGCGAAATCGAACCCGGAACTCGCCAAACAACTTGCGGCCCAGCAACAGGCACAAGCGGAGGAGAAAAAGTCGGAAAAAGAGTTTACTGGACTCAAAGAGTTTTTTGACCAGGGCAACGCGCTCTATGGACAGCAGAATTACAAAGCAGCGGCCGCGGCTTACGAAAAAGCTCTCCCCTTTGCGAAGGAAAAGAATCTTCCCGTCGTGCTGAGCCGTCTTGCCGACGCTTATCAGAAGGCACACGAAAACCAACAAGCGCTTGCGACGTATCAGAAAGCAATCCAACTCAGCCCAGACGATGCGAACCTGCACAATAATCTTGGCACGGTTTACGCCGGCCTGGGGAAGCTTCCTGAGGCGCAGACCGAGTTCTATAAGGCAGCCCAGCTAGATCCGGCGGGCGCGGCACGTTATTACTTCAATGTCGGTGCGATCATGTATAACGCGGGGAAAATGGATGAGGCCGCTCAGGCGTTCAAGAAAGTTATCGAGGGCGACCCCAAGAACGCACAGGCTTATTACTTGGAAGGGCAGGCGCTGATGGGGAAGGTCACGATGACGCCGGACGGGAAGGTTGTAGCGCCCGAAGGAACGGTCGAGGCTTTTGAAACATATTTGAAACTCGAACCCAACGGGCCGAACGCTGCTGCCGCACGCCAGATGATTGCGACCCTCAAAGGTAGCGTCCAAACGCAATACAAGAAAAAGTAAGTGATAAGGGTAGCCTCCTTTGGAGATAAAGCCCCGCCGGCAAGGGTGGGGCTTTTTTATGCGATCACGCCTTTGGATAACGGAACTCATATCTTTGGCCGCGCTGATGGCGGCAGTACCCTCCTTTAAAGCGGACACAATCTATCGAACCAATCCCCAGGGAAGGCAGGAGATTCTCCAGCGGGATGCCATTGTGGTCAAGCAAGACTCCGCAATTCTCGTATATAAACACTTTGACTTACAGCAAATGCGGGTTGAAAAGGTTCAGTTGAGCCGCGGGAGCTTGCCTTACGTTGTGGTAACGAGCACTCCTGGGGATCGTCAACGGATTGTCGAGCAATGGAAACGCTTTGGCTATACCGCGACAGTAACCGACGCAAACGGGAAGAGCACTCAGGTATTCGATGCCTACATTGATTTCTTTCCGCCCGCGGGGCAAGGTTCCTTCCTTGAATCAGTTCCTGCGGTGACGTCCTTTGCTCTCCAACTTGAGGGGAATGGCGCGGATAGCGTGGAATTCTCGCAAATCGCTCAGGTTCGGATTCAGAATGCCGTCATTAAGTTGCATTTCAGGAACGGTCGCACCGAAGAAGGCAAGTTTCTTATACCGACCAGCCAGCCGGCTGAGGTCCGATTCCTCGGTATTACCAACGCTTATAATCCCGCGAGCGAAGACGTGTTTGATTTTTCTCGGCTGCTATCCCACTTAAAGGAGATTCGTTTTGAACCCTAGAGGAATGTGGATGCGCAAGTCGGGTGCTTCCGATGCACGCTTCTCTTCTTAGCCTCCACCACCCTTGGGACAATCAGAACAATCCCTTGTATTTTGACTCCCTGAGTGCTTGCATCTCCTAGGGTTTGAATGGCCGGGAGGTTGCGCCGCGCTCGAACCTGCAAAGTATTCCGTGGGTCAGCCGCTTTTCCCCGACGACAGGGAAATTGACCCAGAATGTCGGCTTGGGTAAGGTCTTCGTCTCTTTCATAAGGCGTAAACAAATGGCGAGTACCTCTTCCGGGACCGGAGCAACAAATACCTCGTTCCTTGGTGGTGACCACTGGCATACGGTGGTGGCCTGCTTTCTTGGCTGGACTCTTGACGCCTTTGATTTCTTTGTCGTTGTGTTCCTGGTTGACACGCTGGCGAGTAGTTTCCAGGTCTCCAAGACGGCCATCATTTGGACGCTGACCGTTACCTTGGCCACGCGGCCCGTGGGAGCGTTTCTGTTCGGTCTTCTCGCGGACCGGTACGGACGCCGTGCCTCCTTGATGGCCAACGTCGCTTTCTATTCCATCATTGAATTGCTCTGCGGTTTTGCTCCTTCCTTTACCGTCTTCATCATCTTGCGTGGCCTGTATGGCCTGGGAATGGGTGGCGAGTGGGGAATCGGAGCCTCTTTGACAATGGAAACTGTTCCGCGGCGCTGGCGCGGGATTCTGTCGGGTGTCCTCCAAAGCGGCTATTCGATCGGCTACCTTCTGGCGGCGCTGGTTGCACGTTTCATTTTGCCGGTCTGGGGGTGGCGTGCCATGTTTTGGATGGGCGCGGCCCCCGCCTTACTTGTTCTGTACATCCGGGTAGGAGTCCCGGAATCGAAGGCCTGGTTGCAGCACCGCGAACCGAATATTGCGGCAATTATTCGCACCGTGGGGCGGCATTGGAAGGGCTTTCTCTACCTGGTGCTCTTGATGACCATGATGATGTTTCTTTCACATGGCACCCAGGATCTCTACCCTGACTTTCTGAAGACCGCACATCGGATTAAAGCGAGCACCGTCTCGGATATCGCGGTGCTCTACAGCCTGGGCGCAGTGCTGGGAGCGATATTCTTCGGCTACCTTTCAGAACGCATAGGCCGGCGCCGCAGTATGCTCTGGGCGCTGGGAGTATCGCTTGTAGTCATCCCCTTCTGGGCTTTTGGAAGCTCCATTGGCGTGCTGACGGCCGGAGCGTTCTTGATGCAATTGGGCGTGCAGGGGGCGTGGGGAATCATTCCGGCTCATCTCAGCGAGCTTTCGCCGGATTCGGTTCGCGGTCTATTGCCGGGTCTGGCGTATCATCTGGGAATTTTGATCGCCGCGCCCACCAACACCATCGAGTATGCTTTGCGAGACCGGGTAGGTTATGGCTGGGCGATGGCCGGTTTCGAAGTAGTGGTGATCGTGATTGTGGGAGTCGTTATTGCTCTGGGCCGAGAAAACCGTGGCAGGGACTTCCTGGCGCCCACTCATCAATGATTTCCGTCGCACGCGGGTTGGGAAGGGAATCGGTACAACATGGAAGGCAAGTTCGAATAAAGAACGCTGCCTGCTAAGCTTCCCGCACCAGCTCGAAAACGGTGATTTCAGGAGAGGCGTCAAAACGGATCGGAACGCCGATGGTCCCGATGCCCCGATTGACGTAAAGCTGTCCGCCAGGTTTTTGGAACCAGCCGCGCGTGTAGGGTGTGATCAAACGAGCCGGGGAAAGGTCACGGTCGATAAATTCCAGCGCGACTTGTCCTCCGTGAGTGTGCCCTGCCAGGCTCAGATCAATTCCGAGCGATGCCGCCCGATCAAAAGTGTTGGGATTGTGGCTGAGCAGAATGTTGACCGTCCCGGGATTCACCAGCCGTTGAACTCCATCGAGATACTGGTGAACGTGCCCTTCGCTATGGCGCCCCATGCTTGTATGGCCTTGGAAGTCGACCCCGATCAAATTGAGGCTCTCGCCGTGAACCTCGATGGGAGCTTGTTCGTGGCGAAGAATTTTGACTCCCTGAGCGGCGAAGAGCCGGGTGATTGACGCCTGAGTGTGCGTCCACTGTTCATGATTGCCCAGGCACCCGTAGATTCCAAAGGGCGCCTTCAGACCCGATAGGGCCTCAACAACCGCCTCTTGCGTATCGGAATCCCAAGTCACAAAGTCACCGGTCAAGACCATAAGGTCGGCCTTGAGGGCGTTGGTCATGTTGACGACCCTGCGAATTTCCCGCGTGCCCATGAACGGGCTAATGTGGATGTCCGAGAGCTGTGCGATTCGGAAACCTTCAAATGCCCTGGGTAGCCGGTTCAGCTTGATGCGAACAAAAGACTTCTCAAAATCCAGGCGTCCGAATAGAAATCCATAGCCGCAGGCAGCAAAGGGAAGGCCCCCCACAGCCAGCCCCGTGTTTGAAAGGAATGCTCGCCGGCTTAGCAAGTTGGAGGGGCCAGGATCAGAAGCGGCTTCAGGCCGCAGTTTTCGATAGACGGCGCGTCCCACGCCAAAAATGCGTTGCGCAATCCCAAAGGGAAGCAGCAGCCCGAAGCCCAGCAGGGAACTGAAAATCCACCAGCGAAAAGGGGCTTCGAGGAGGGCCGCTTGAAGCGTCATGTTGGTGGGACTTGGGCCACGCTCGGCCCACAGAAAATTGTACGCCAGCAGGCCGATGTAAAGAGTCGCTCCGCCAGCGGCCAGCCACTTTTGGCAGCGCGTGCTCGGAATACGTCGGGAAGCGATTTCACCCAGACGACGGAACCAAAAGAGCTGGCTGGCCAGAAAGAAGCACCCCATACCCAGTACGACCAGCAAACGAACCATAGGGCCCACCCACACCGCATTTTAGGATGGTAGTTCTGGACGAGCTTTGTCAAGATCGAACCACCCGCGGCTTGCGACAGGAGTGGTTTCGAACCCATGGCCCAGCGGTTAGGCTTGTTCCGGCTGCAGGGGAGCGGCGTCGGTCAACTCGGACAAGCTCCCTGCGGCGATTGGAATCAGAAACAGATTCACCCGCGCCTGATATCCCTTCCCAGACAAACCTGGAAGCTTGTGGAACGGGGAAATGTCTCAAACAATGGAATGCGATCTTGTGCGGACATTGCCTTGACTTCGGCACTTATCAGGAATAAGCTACAGATTGCACACCCACATCATACCGAGGTCATCCTCACATGGCATTCCAAATCGGCGAGAAAGTGGTTTATCCCAATCAGGGAGTGGGAATCATCGAGCAAATATCAACGAGAAACCTTACGGGTCAGCCCCAGATGTTTTACCTGTTGAAGCTCAACTCCAGTAGCTTGCGCGTGATGGTGCCGATCAGTAACGTGATTAACGTGGGCTTGCGGAAGGTCGTGAAGGGCAAAGATGTCGACACGATCCTGGACTTTCTCCGCACCGGCCGGTGCCGGACCCATCAGGACTGGAAGGGACGTTTTAAAGAAAACTCCGAGAAGATGCGGAGTGGTTCCCTGCAACATGTAGCGGAAGTTTTTAAGGGCCTGCTCATTCTAAGCCAAGGGAAGTCCCTTTCGTTCCGTGAGAAGAAGATGTTTGACCGCGCCTGGCAATTGCTGGTTGATGAGATGGCTGTTGCCCGAGGCCAGGCGAGAGAGACGATCGAGACGGAGCTCGTTGAGGCGCTCAGCCGGTCGAATCTCAAGGTGCAGCTTCCGAGCTGAATCTCCTCTCTGGATCCGAGCTTATCAAGTGCAAAGGGGAGGAGTGTCTATAGCCTCCTTCAAAAACCTCATCTGCGCGATCCGCATAATAACCAGAGGAGTTGCCTTCAAGTTGCCAAAGCGATATCCTGAAATGCAGGGAGAAGAGGCGTCGATCTCGTTACGCTCGGCAGTGCAGAGGTCTAAAAAGGTGGGGTGCATTTCCACAAGATGTTGTGGCCTAACATTAGGAAACCACCACCTTTTGTAGTTTTTCCTTGACATCCCCTCTCCCCTGGCGGTACATTCCGCAAAGCGAAGTCAGTAACTGCTCGAGGAAGAACTTTTGGAATGCCAAGCCGCAAGCCTTGCAAAGCCCCTCACTGTAGCCAAGAGCGCGATGACTGCTTGAGCCATTGGCCCAAAGACAGGGTAGAAACAAGGGCTTCACGCGGCTTCGATTACTGGCGACGACCTTAAACATCTTGGGAGGCCCTCATGGCGGATCGGGAGATTTATTCTGTGGAAACTCAAAATATGACAACGGCGGCGACAAAAGCTCCCAAACAGTCAGGCGTTAGCATCAAGCGGTTCTTTACGAAGTCTGGCGTGCACCCCTTCGATGAAATCGAATGGGAAGTGCGGACGGCGTCTATTCAGAACGAGAAGGGCGAGACGATCTTTGAGCAGCGCAATGTTGAAGTTCCCAAAGACTGGTCCATGACGGCCACGAACATCGTGGCTTCGAAATATTTTCATGGTAAACCGGGGACATCCGAGCGGGAATCGAGCGTTCGGCAGTTGATCAGCCGAGTCGCGGATACCATCGCCCAGTGGGGGCTTGAGGGAGGCTACTTTCAGGCTGAAGAGGATGCGAAAGCGTTCCATGATGAACTGACCCATCTTCTGGTTCGGCAGAAGGCCGCTTTCAATTCGCCTGTTTGGTTTAACTGTGGTCTGTGGCACAAATACCAGCGCAGTTCAAAGGGAAGTGGATGGTTTTGGGACCCGGCCACAGCCTCTATCAAAAAGGAAACCGAGGCTTACCGCCATCCCCAGTGCTCCGCCTGCTTTATCAATTCCGTCCAGGACAACCTCGAAAGCATCCTGACGCTGGCCAAAACCGAGGGGATGCTCTTCAAATGGGGTTCGGGCACGGGAACGAACCTCTCGTCACTCCGGTCCTCCATTGAGACGCTGTCGGGTGGCGGTGTGGCCTCGGGTCCTCTTTCTTTTATGAAGGGCTATGACGCTTTTGCCGGGGTTATCAAGTCAGGGGGCAAAACACGGCGTGCCGCAAAGATGGTGATTTTGAATATCGATCATCCTGACGTCGTGGATTTCATTGAGTGCAAAGCCAAAGAGGAGCGGAAGGCCTGGACGCTGGTTGATGCCGGGTATGACTCGGCGCTCGATGGCGAGGCCTACGCCTCAATTTTCTTCCAGAATGCCAACAATAGTGTGCGCGTCACCGATGAGTTTATGCAGGCGGTCATTGAGGACAAGGATTGGGTGACCCGGGGGATTACCACCGGCGAGCCCATCTGCTCCTATCGAGCTCGCGATCTGATGCGCAAGATTGCTGAATCGGCCTGGCAGTGCGGTGACCCCGGCATGCAGTATCATAGCACCATCAACAAATGGCACACTTCGAAGGCGACAGGTCCCATCAACGCCTCGAATCCTTGCAGCGAGTACATGTTCCTGGATGACTCCGCGTGCAATCTGGCCTCCTTGAACCTGATGAAGTTCGTCGCCCAGGACTTGAAGTTTGATGTGGAAGCCTTCCGGCACGCTGTGGCGATCTTGATTACCGCCCAGGAGATCCTTGTCGATAATGCCAGCTACCCCACCGAAAAGATCGCCCAAAACTCTCATGACTTCCGGCCGCTGGGGCTGGGCTACGCCAATCTTGGCGCGCTGCTCATGGCCAATGGCTTTCCGTATGATTCCGACGCCGGGCGCGATTTTGCGGCGGCCATAACGGCCGTTATGCATGGGCAGACTTACCTGACTTCCTCCCGCATTGCGGAGGGAATCGGTCCCTGCCCGGGTTACGATGCAAACCGGGATTCCTTCCTGGAAGTGATCTCCATGCACCGGAATGCGCTTCAGAATATCAACGCGCGCAATGTCCCGGAGCGGTTCTGGGAAAGCGCCAAGAAGGTCTGGGATGATTGTCTGGCCAGCGGCATGAAGCATGGTTACCGGAACGCTCAGGTGACGGTATTGGCTCCCACGGGAACCATCGGCTTTATGATGGATTGCGACACCACGGGAGTGGAACCCGATCTGGCGCTGGTGAAATACAAAAAACTGGTGGGTGGCGGACTGATCAAGATCGTTAACAACATTGTTCCCATTGCGCTGCTGAAACTCGGCTATACGGGTCAGCAGGCCGCGGAAATTGTGAACTACATCGACCAGAACGGGACCATTGAAGGCGCTCCGCATTTGAAGCCCGAGCACTTGCCGGTGTTCGATTGCTCGCTCAAGCCTGCAAAAGGTAAGCGGTCGATTCACTACATGGGACACGTCCGGATGATGGCGGCTGTGCAGCCGTTCATTTCCGGGGCGATTTCAAAGACCGTGAACATGCCCGAAGAGGCCACGGTGGAAGAAATTTCGAACGCCTATCTTGAAGCGTGGCGGATGGGCCTTAAAGCTATCGCCATTTACCGGAGCGGCTCAAAACGCTGCCAGCCCCTCAATACTTCGGATGCAAAGCGGAAAGAAACCGGCAAAACTGACACGGGCACGGAAGCGGAAGTTGCCGCGCCCGCCGCGCCCCGGCCCAAGCCTTTCCGGCGGAAGTTGAGCGATGAGCGGCGCGCGATTACGCACAAGTTCTCAGTCGGCGGGCATGAGGGCTACCTGACAGTGGGCCTCTACGAAGACGGCCAGCCGGGCGAAATCTTCATCACCATGGCCAAGGAAGGCTCTACGATTTCCGGCTTGATGGATTCCTTTGCCACCGCCATTTCGCTGGCTCTGCAATACGGCGTTCCGCTCAAAGTTCTGTGCGATAAGCTCAGCCATACCCGCTTTGAACCCAGCGGCTGGACTCCCCATCCGGAGATCAAGTATGCAAAGTCGGTGATGGATTATATCTTCCGCTGGCTGGCGTTTAAGTTTCTTCCGAAGGACGCTCAGCCTCGGGAAAGGGCCAGCATCGAAACGATGAATGGCAAGGAAGTCTCGAAAGCGGCGGATCTGGCTTCGCAGTTCAACCGTGCCGCCGCCGGGACTGCCTCTGGAACTCCGGTGCCCGGCTCCGCGAACCAGCCCGGCCTTGCCGGAGTCGATGAGTCCGCCGAGGATGACGCTCCAACTTGCGCCGATTGCGGCGCCATTATGGTCCGCAACGGGGCATGCTACCGCTGCATGAACTGCGGCTCAACCAGCGGGTGCTCGTAACACGAAAGTAGGCGGAAGGCAGTAGGCAGTTGGCAGCAAAAATCAGGGCGGGAAGGTGGAGCGTCGTGAAATCGGATGATCTTTGGCTCCTTGATATCGTTCGACGGCGACTCGCTGGCAGACCCGTAGTTTCGAAACGGTTTGGGGTTGTCAGAGTGTACGGCAATGTCGCGTACGACAATGGTTATTTCTGGTCTTTTGATGGAATAGGCGACGCCATAGATCTCTGCCGTCTTCTGATCACGGAGCGACTTGGCGCGTACGTCTATGACAGCGACCTTAACAAGGAAGTGTTTCAACAAGGAACTTCCCCACGGTCAGCAATTTCCTGACCGTGGGCTTTTACCCTGGTTGGATTATGCAGCGAATAAGTTCTATAAGGAGGCGGACGCCGCGCGAGTGCCGTGTAATTGAGGATCGTTCACGAAGTCCCGGGCTGCGACGTTGAGTTTCGAAAGCCCCGCCAGGGGCGGAAGATATTAGCCCAGGGCGTGAGCCCTGGGATTGCAAGGCCCTCACCCCGCCCTTGGCGCCCCTCTCCCGCGCGGGCGGGAGAGGGGCCGGGGGAGTGGGAGCCGCTCATCCACCCACGGCTTGCGCCGTGGGCTAAGTTCTGTCGCTCCTCCGGAGTTGGTAGCCCCGGTCAGCGATTTTCTAACTGTGAGTCCCTGGAGGGTAAAGGCAACCTTTGAACTCATTCTTGATTCGAAACCAAAGCAAGGCAGTACGGAGGGGCTGCTTCAGGCGTGAGGCAGCCCTTTCTATTTTTGGAGGAATGCATGAACGTTCATGATGCTTTGCGTGCCATTTGCACCACGGGCGAGGGCTATTGCTGGTACTGCGACCGGAAATTGCCTGACGCTGAGGAGGCCATCAGCACGGGCTGGGATGTCAAACGCGTCGAGGGCGAGCGTGTCGCCAGCATCATTCTGATTTGTCCTGAGTGCGGCCGTCTCAGAGCCGAGCTGGGAGAGGAAGGGCTTCTGCGCAGCCTGTCTGCAAGCATGGCCAGGATAACTTGTTGACCGGAGTGATGTCGCTCGTGAGTGGGTGAGTATTTGTGAAAGTTCGGGGAATGCCTATGGCAGGAAAAAGAATTCGTGATTACTTCATTCGGCAAGTTCAAACACTCGTTCATCGGTCCGCCTCGGAGCCGGAGGGTTTCGCGGCTTATTTCTCGGGCCGTGAGCCCAAGGACGAGGAAATTCTCAGCTTGATCGCTGTGACCGCCATGCTGAGTAGTAAATATCATCTCGCAGACCGTTTCCCGGCCCCAGCAGAAGCTCTCGCCTCGCTCTCCCCCGAAGCCCGCGCGGATATCTGCAACGAATTCCGGCGGCAAATGCGAACGTGCTCTCGCCAGATCTCCCTGATCTGATAGCATCTAGAATCGATCCTGCGACCTGTCTAAATTCCCCCAAAGCACGTCCCCTTCCGGCTGGATTTCCCCTTCGCTAATCGATTAATCTTAAAGGTGAAGATGAGAAATTATTTGTAAACCGAAATCAACGGAGGGTTATGAAAGTCACCGATCCAGTATGCAAGATGCAGATTGAGGATGAAAAGGCGGCTGCAACCAGCCAGTACAAGGGCCAGACGATTTACTTTTGCGCGCCCGGATGCAAAGCCAAATTTGACCGCGAGCCGGAAAAGTACTTCGGAAAGTAACTGAACGTTTTGCTCCCGCAGGTGAAGGCTGCCGAGCATCCCGCGGGACACCGTTGCGGATTGGCGAACGGCCTGAGCAGAGTGGATGAGGCCAGGCGGTTGATCAGGCGACCGTCACTTTCATAACTTCCTGACCTGTGGCGCCGCTCGGGAATGTCGAGGTGGGGCCGGGTCCTTCCACGCGGCCTTTGCCGTCAATCGCCCGAACGCGAATGCGATACTTGCCTGGGCTTGGGTTCTCCCAGACATATCTCCAAAACGTCCACACAATCGGTGAGGGATTGCTGAAGATGGTCGTGGGCTTCCAGGAATTGCCGTCGTCAAAGCTGATCTCGACCGCTCGGATGCCGTCGAGGTTTCCGATGGCGTAGCCGGCGAACTCAAAGTTGCGGCCGGAAATTCTGGCGCCGTCCTTGAGGTCTGTAAAGCGGGCTTGCGCCCAGCGCTCACAGGAGTCGGACCAGCCTTGGCTTTCCCAGTAACCCGTATAAGGCTTCTTGACCAGCTCGATGCGAGTAACCCATTTCGGCTGCTTCATGCCGAACTTGCCGGGGATAAAGATCCTGACCGGGTAACCATGGACGGGTGGAAGGTCCTGGCCGTTCATTTGATAGGCAAGGAAATTTTCCTCATTCCACAGCCGCTCAAGCGGGTGGCCGGTTGAGAAGCCGTCGGCGGCATAGATCGCCGCATGAGTTGCCTCGCCCGAGGGAGCCGCGCGTTGGAGCAGCGGCTTCAGGGGCGTCCCGGTCCATCTCGCGTTGCCGATGGCTGTCCCGCCAACGGGATTTGAAATGCATTCGAGAGTATATTCCTTCTCCCTGCGCGGCAAGGCAAGAAGTTCCCGATAATTAATCGCCAAGGGATGGTCCACCAGTCCATCGAACTTAAGCTGCCACTTTTCTGCATTAACATTAGGAGAAGAGCCTTTGGAGGTAATGTAAAACGCGTCGTTGGGAGTAATGGCCATGAGCGCGGCCCGCTGGCCGTATTTTTCATAGGCCTTGACGGAGAGGCCCTGGGGATCGTACATGGCGTTCATCCATCGCGTGACGGTTGTATATTCCAGCAAGCCGATGCCGCCCGCAATCGCGCCGATAATTAGGGTTCGCCGCTCCATCGTTTCACGTACTATGATGTTTAAGACCGGGCCAAAGTTCCATCATATTCTTAGCGGAGGAACTTTCAATGTGAATTGCCCGACGGGCAGGGTTTCAATCAGGACTCCCCGTCGAGTCCGGCTTGAGAAGTTTTACGACCGCGCGCCTCTCCTTGTGGGCGGCTGGCGGATAGGATCTCAAGAGCAAATTTCTCAATGGGGCTTCCGGTCAGATTTGATTGTGGCCAGAGTTCCGTCAAGGATATGCCGGCCGTGAACGAATCCCTGTGTGTTCGGCATCGTCGCCAGTACTGTGGTCGCTGCAATCAGTTAATGTTTGAGTATTACGCGTCGCCGGACGGCCACTTCGGCCTCGCCAACTTCGTTGAAGGCGCTCACGGCGAGGAATCCCCCGGCGGACGCGAAGTGCGATGTGGAAAGTGTGGTGCGCGATACCGGTTGCTGGACCGCCTGAACGGGATGGCGGAGCCGGTGGTGAGGATTTGAGCGAAGGCGCGATGGGTGCTCCCAATTCTGATTTGAAAAACTCGACGGAATATCGCCTAACACCGGAATCATTCGGAGATTATCTCCATAAGCACGGCCTCGTTCGGGATCAGAGCCAACTGTCGATCCGGGAGCTGGGCGGGGGCGTTTCGAACATTGTGTTGCTCATGGAAGGACCGCAAGGTAGGTGGGTGGCCAAACAGTCCCTTGGCAAACTCCGTGTGGAGGACGATTGGCGATCGAGCCGGGAGCGGGTATTTCGCGAAGCTGCTGCAATTGAGAGCTTGAATCTCGTCCTTGGGAACGCCGTGCCGCAAGTCATCCACGTGGATCGTGAAAACTTTTTGTACGTCATGACCGCGGCTCCGGAAGGCTCAGTGATGTGGAAACAATCACTGCTGGACGGCCACGTCGATCTCCGGATTGCAGAGAAGGCCGGGAAATTGCTGGCCACGATGATCAAGGCACGCCGGGCGGACGCGGCTTTCAAACGACAATTCTCAGACCGGACCGTCTTTGACGAACTCCGGATCGATCCCTATTACCGGACCGTGGCAACAAGACACCAGGACGTGGCTGAATTTCTGAAACAGCTCATTCAGGACTCCTGGAAAATCCAAGCCTCGCTCGTCCATGGGGATTACAGCCCCAAGAACATGCTGGTGCGCGGCGATGACGTCTTCCTGATCGACTTCGAAGTCGTCCACTGGGGCGATCCGTCCTTCGACGCGGCCTTTTTGTTAAATCATCTCATGCTCAAGTCCTTTTACCGGCCCCGAGACGCGGGCCTTTATTTCCAGGCCGCAAGAGAATTTTGGAGGGCTCTTGCGCTGGGTCTGGGAGGCTTCGGCGGTGAGTGGTTTGAAGCGATGACGGTCCGCCACCTTGGCGGGCTGATGCTTGCGCGCATCGACGGGAAATCCCCCGTCGAGTATATCCGGGATGAAGCGACCAAGACGCGCGCGCGCGAAGTTGCAAAACATCTCCTGGTCGAACGGCCTCCCTCTCTCGATGCAGCTTTTATGCGCATTGAGAAGGGAATCGACCGGAAATAAATCTACAATATTCATTGGAGTCCTATGGCCCGCATCAACATGATTCATGCCCGCGAGGTTCTTGACTCGCGCGGCAACCCGACGCTGGAGGTCGAAATCGTTTTGGAGAATGGCGCCCGAGGAGTCGCCATGGTTCCTTCAGGAGCCTCGACGGGAAAGCACGAGGCCCTTGAACTACGTGACGAAGCATCCGGGCGCTATCTTGGCAAAGGCGTCGGAAAGGCGATTCGCAACGTGGAATGGGAAATTGCCCCTGTCGTGACCGGGATGGAAACCTCCAACCAACGCCGGGTGGACGACACCCTGATCCGTCTTGACGGGACCGAGAACAAGCGGCGCTTGGGCGCCAACGCGATTCTGGGAGTCTCTCTGGCCGTGGCACGGGCGGCGGCAGCCTCGGCCAGGCTTCCACTCTACCGGTATCTTGGCGGTGCGGCAGCATGTGAACTGCCGGTTCCAATGGTTAATATTCTCAGTGGCGGAATTCACGGCGGCGGCAATATCGATTTCCAGGATTTCATGCTGGTTCCGCTGCGCGCTTCCGGATACTCAGAAGCGCTTGAGGACATCTCCGCGGTCTATTGCGCGATGAAAGAGGTTCTGCAGTCGAAGGGGGTGTACCAGGCCGGAGTAGCCGACGAAGGCGGATACGCTCCTGCCCTGCAAAGCAATGAGGCGGGCTTTGAGGTCATGGTTGAAGCAATGGAAAAGGCCGGGCTGCGGCCCGGGAAGGATGCGGCAATTGCCGTAGATGTGGCGGCCAGCCATTTTTGTCGGGGCAATCGCTATTGCCTTAGTGTTGAAGGCCGGGAGGTCAGCTCTGACGGCATGGTGGAATACCTGGCGGGCTGTGTGGACCGCTACCCGCTGCTGGCGATTGAGGATGGGCTAAGCGAGGAGGATTGGGCGGGTTGGAAAGCTCTGACCGAGCGACTTGGCGGCCGTTGTCTGCTGATTGGCGATGACTTGTTTGTCACGCACCAGGACCGGCTGGAGAAGGGAATTGAGGCGGGAGTTGCGAACGCCGTTCTGGTAAAAATTAATCAGGTTGGAACATTGTCGGAGACGTTGGAGGTGGTCAGCCGGGCGCGCCGCAATGGTTATCAGCCGGTGATCAGTACGCGGTCCGGTGAAACCGAAGACGACTTCGTCGCCGATCTGGCCGTGGCAACCGGAGCTTCACTGATCAAGATTGGAGCGATCACACGCTCAGAGCGCCTTGCCAAATACAACCGGCTCAAGCGGATTGAAGAGCAACTCGGCGCCTACGCAACGTACCGTGGCGCAGAAGTCTTTGCCGATTTTCTTGAGTCTAAAGTGAATTGATGTCACGATAAGAATGAACTTGTCATGCAGGGGCAGGGGGTGTCGCAGGCGATGGTGCCCAGCCTGTCGGGTCGTAGCCAAGGATACAACGAACAACGCGATGCGAGTACAATGGACACAGAAGCCCATTGCAGCGCACAATTGCAAGAGAGAGCTTCAAATATTCATTCCGGTATATATCGTGAGAAGGAAGAAATTTCCAGGACTTCTTCTGCTTGCTTTGGTAGCGTTGTCCCCCGCGCTTTTGTATGCGATTGAGGGGCTGAACTTTAAGCCGGGCTTTAACCTTTTTTCAGCGCAACAGGATGTTGAACTTGGCCAGAAGTCCGCTGCCGAGGTTAACAAGCAACTTCCTCTCATCCGCGATGCGCAAGTGGTAGGGTACGTCAACGGGCTGGGTAAAAGCCTTGCCAAGGCAGCGCCCGCGCGGCTCCAGAAGGCTGGCTACGATTGGACGTTCAACGTGGTGAACAGCTCGGAAATCAACGCCTTCGCGCTTCCCGGGGGGTTCATCTACGTTAACCGGGGAGCAATCGAAGCTGCCCAGAATGAGGCGGAAATTGCCGGCGTGATTGCTCACGAAGAAGGGCATGTGGTGATGCGGCACGGGACACACCAGGCGTCCGAAATGATGCTGGCGCAAGCTCCACTTTCCATTTTGGGAGGTCTGCTCGGCCAGAGTTCGAGTCTCGGCAGCCAATTGGCCGAACTCGGAATAAGCTTTGGCGTCAACTCAATCTTCCTTCGCAACTCGCGCTCTGCCGAATCTCAGGCCGACGAAGTGGGCACTTACATCCTCTACCATGCCGGATATGATCCGTATGCGATGGCGCAGTTCTTCACGATCATCCAGAAAAAGTACCCGCAACAAACGATCCAGTTCTTTTCCGACCACCCGAATCCTGGTGATCGGATTCGGAATGTGGATCAGGAAATCCCTTTGCTGGGTCCAAAGCGCGATTGGAAGACGGATAGCCCGGAATTTGAGGCGATTAAGAGTAAGCTCGAAAGGATGCCACCTCCTCCGAAAAGTGCCCGCTGATTTTGGATTGGAGCGCGCCACCGACTTTGATGAGGAATCTGTGGCAACAAGCTTGAGGCGCCGTGCGCCGAGGCTCCGATAGTTGAGATTGGACGTAGGGTGTAAGGTTCCGCGATGACGCAGACGATGAACCCTTTTACGGAATTCCGTTTCAAGCCCTTTTATGACCCTTCAACGAAACCTCAATGGGGTCAATTGAGCCGCTTAGGCGGCGACCGTGTGGCCATTCTTTTCAAGGAATTGAGAACATCGCTCGGAAAGATCGAAGGAATCATCGAACGGCTGTACTTTTCGGGGGTGGAAGATGGCTGGGTTGTTCGGTATTGTATTGGGAATACCGAGCTTTTCACGGCGCGGATTTCACCCGGCTCATTGGAAGTCAAGTTGCCGTCGGATTTTGCCGGGCCGGAAAAGCCTTTCAAGATACCGCAGCTCAGTGCGGCCTTGAAAGGCGCGGTCCAGAATTCGCCGAGCGGGAATTCCACTCGAATATGCGTGAGAAACCGGGCGATGGTGCATTCGTTCTCAAATTTTGTGGCGGCGAGGAGTAAGCTGCTCTTGAAAGTCGGCCAGTAACCGGCGGGTTCTACCCGGAAAGCAATCTTTTAGCGCTCTTGTTGCAGAAGGCGAATGGGCCGGGCTAGACACGGCGCGTACATTTGCAAAGTTGCGAGGAGGAGCTTTATGGTTTATCGAGTCCAGTCGAAGAAAAATCTCGCTGAGGTTGCGCGCGCCCTCGAAGCGGCTGCACAAAGGCATAAGTTTGGGATCTTGGGCGTTCATGATCTCAAAGCGAAGATGCAGGAAAAAGGGGTTGAGTTCGATCGCGATTGTCTCATTTTCGAGGTATGCAATCCACAGCAGGCAAAGAAGATTCTAGAAGGGAACATGGATATCTCGACGGCTCTCCCTTGCCGCATTTCGGTGTTCCAGCAGGATGATGAGGTTGTCCTGGCGACGATAAGGCCCACTGCAATACTTGCCCTTTTTGGAGTGGCCGGGTTGGAACCGGTGGCCAGGGAAGTTGAGGAAACCGTGATTGCCATCATGCAGGAGGCGGCCCGGTAAGCTCGAGAGCGAGCCGTGGCGCCCAGGATGCCGCCGCGCGAGTGTTTTTTCAGCAACCTACTAAATCTGCTCGTCCCGCCGATGGTCTCCAGGCTCGTCCTGTGTTAGAATTTTTGCGAAGAACAAGCGACTTTTGGGCGGCTGTTCAGGCGTGAGGGTAGAACCTTACAGGTTGTGCCGCTGTGTGGAGAAAAGAGAAAGCATATGTCCGGTCATTCAAAATGGGCAAGCATTAAACATAAGAAAGGTGTGGCGGATGCCCGGAGAGGCAAGCTGTTTACCACGCTCATCAAGGAGATCGCCGTCGCGGCTCGCATAGGCGGAGGCGACCCCGCTTCGAACGCTCGCCTGCGGACCGCGATTGCCGACGCAAAGTCTGAAAACATGCCCGCGGATAACATCAAGCGGGCCATCCAGCGAGGCACCGGAGAACTCCCGGGAGCACAGTATGAGGAAGTGGTTTATGAGGGTTACGGGCCGAATGGGGTTGCATTGATGCTGGAGATCACCACCGACAATCGCAATCGAACTCTCGCCGATATCCGGCATATGCTTTCGAAGCATGGCGGGAACCTCGGGGAAACAGGCTGCGTGACCTGGATGTTTAATAAACGCGGTTACATCGTGGTTGAAAAGTCAAAGATCGGCGAGGAAGCCCTGCTGGAGCTGGTTACGGAAGCAGGGGCCGAAGACATGAAAGACGATGGGGAAAATTGGGAGATATTTTCTCCGCCGGAAAGCTTCCAGCAGGTTGCTGACGCTCTCAACAAAGCAGGCGTTGCCCCGGCGGTGGCTGAGATTTCCATGGTGCCTCAGACTTACGTAAAATTGTCGGGAAAATCGGCCGGGCAAATGTTACGCCTGATGGATCAACTGGACGAGCACGACGATGTCCAGCACGTGTACGCCAACTTCGACATTGACGCCGCCGAACTCCAGTCCTTAACCCAGGAAGGTTAAGGGCCGATCTCTCCAGGGTTTTCACGTTAGGCGCTTCTTTGTGTGATCGCTTTGGGTACGCTTTGGGGATTGAGCGCGATTGCGGGGCGCATCCAGGAACGCGAAGCGAGCATCAATAAGACTGGCCATGGAGCACCACTCGATACAAGCTCACCCTGTTCAGAGTGCCTTCCGCATCCTTTTCTGCTTAAGCTTTTCCATTTTTATTTTTGGAATCGCGGCAACGCCTGACCTTTTGGGAGAGCCGTCGCAGCCTCCGGAGAAGCTAACCTACATCAAGGTTATGAAGGGAAGTGTGCCGGAGTATCAAGCGATTAGTGTGAGCGCGAACGGCGTGGGCGCCTATGACGGGCGCAAACTCGACGAATCTCCCAAGCCCCGGCCGCTGAAGCTTTCCGCATCCACAACCCAAATGTTGTTTACCCTTGCAAAGTCCCTTGGCGATTTTCGCTCGATCCAACTCGAAAGCCATAAGAAAGTGGCGGACCTGGGGTTGAAAACTTTTATCTACGATCATGACGGGCATGAAAATAAGGTGCAATTCAACTACACCCGGAACCGGGAAGCCCAGGATTTGATAGACCTTTTTGAAGGCATTGAGAGTGTCGAGCAGCACATCGGAAGCTTGGAATTCTCCGCCAGGTATGATCATCTTGGTCTGCCGGGGGAGTTGATGCAAATCGAAATCGACCTCAACAATAAGGCTCTGGTGGATCCCGAGCTCATGGTGCCGATCCTGCAAAAGATCGCAGACGACTCGCAATATCTTCACATTGCCCAAGAGCGTGCTGTCGACATCCTTCACCGTATTCAGAACCCCAGGTGATTCCCGCAGGGGGAGGAAGCTCTGCCCCTGAAGCCGTTTCCGTAACCTTTTTGTTCCTTATCTCGTATCTTCTTCTGTGAGGGCATTGTAGAATAGGATTACGACAAAGGGGCCGTAAGGAGGTGCACGATGTCGGGCCAAGCCGCGTTCAGACCATGTCGGTCGTGCCTAGGCGTGATTTTCACCTCAATGGCATTGGCCTTGTTCGTTTTTCCCGGGTTTGCTCAAAGCAGCTCCAACGTCCGCATCGTGCGCTTGAGCTTTGTTGAAGGGACGGTAAATCTACACCGGCCCGACGTTGAGCAGTGGGCGCAAGCCTTTATTAACACCCCTATCCAACAAGGGTTCGAACTCGCCACGGATGCGAACAGCTTTGCCGAAGTCGAGTTTGAAAACGGTTCGACGGCTCGGCTGGGCCAGAATTCGGTTCTCGATTTTACCGAACTTTCTCTGGGCGCGGATGGCAATAAGACGAATCGCATGAGCCTGAGCCAGGGCTATGCAACCTTCACGGTCTTGCCCGAGCGGGGCGACCTCTACCAAATCACCACTCCCCAAGGGACCTTCACGGCCGATGGCAAATCGACGTTTCGCGTTGATCTTGGCAAGAACGACTTGCGCCTTGAAGTCTTCAAGGGGCACGTTCAAGCGGAGAGCCCTTATGGGGGCGGCGCCGTTGCCGGAAATCATGTGCTTGAAATACGCCCTGGGGACTCGGATGCTTACAACATCAGCCGAGGCATCGCGCTGGATGCCTGGGATCAATGGGTAAAGCAGCGAGACGAACAGACGACGGTTGCCAGGAACAGCGCCGGCTATCAGGGCGCCAATGCGTACGGATCCCCTTATAGCTCTCTGTACGGATGGGATGACCTTTATTATTACGGGAGCTGGAATTACCTGCCCGGGTATGGTTACGGCTGGAGTCCCTACGTGGCAAGCGGCTGGACGCCTTATTCGCTCGGACAATGGGCGTACTACCCGGGGTTCGGCTACACGTGGATTTCAGGCCTTCCCTGGGGATGGCTGCCTTTTCATTATGGGAACTGGATATTTCTGCCCGGATATGGCTGGTGCTGGATGCCGGGCAACTTTGGCAACTGGTCACCGGGAGTGGTTAATTGGTACCAAGGGTCCGGATGGGTTGGATGGTATCCTTACGCCGGCAGATTCAAAACGAATGGATACGTTGGGTGCCAGGCTGGAATGGATTGTGCAACAGCCGTGAGCCTTAGCACCTTCCAAAATGGCGGATCTATCACGCCGAACACGATCCAAACACTTGACCCGGCACAAGGCCGTAGGGTTGCCTCGCCCAATGTAACTCCAACCCGCTTTGCCCGATTGCCTGGGCCTGTCGTCTCAAGCCCCAGCGTGCTGAGCAGTTCGCAAAATGTGCAGACTACCACCGCCGGAAGAGTGAGTGTGCCTCGAGGAATGCGTACAGGAGGCGCGACCGCTGTGATGAGAACGTTCGTGGCGGGAGCTGCACCGACGATGGTCCACCCGAAGCTGCCGAACGGCTTTGAAATCAGGAATCCTCGGGGAATTGTTTTCAATCCTGCAACCCATCAATATGAAAACGGTTCAGCTTTGCCCGCAGCCAGGATGTCTATTGAAAGGCAAACGCGTGGCGGGCGTAATACTGCTGTCCCGCTGGTTATGACGCCTGGTTCGCCGACCGGAAATCAGCAGGGTGGGGTGCGGCGCCCCTCGGCTCCGGCCGAGCGGCCGTCTGTCCGCGAAGGGCCCAGCAATCGTTCCAACCCGAACTTTCAGAACAACTCGACTCGCAACGAGCGCCAAATGAATCCTCGCAGTAGCGGCTCTCAGCCGCGCATGCAGTCTTCGCCCCAACCTTCGGGCGGGTTTGGTTCCGGCACGATGATGGAGCGCTCTCCGGGCCGTTCGATGCAAATGCCCAGCCGGACGGGAGGCGGAATGGGTGGCGGAATGCAGGCGCCTCACGGGGGAGCGGAAGGTTCGCGCGGACCGCGTCGTTAGATCGCTGCGCTGTTATCTTCGTTCAGCCTGCGTTGGGTTCGTTGAGAGGAACGGCGTCATTGCAAAGCGGGGAAAGCTGGTTTCTGCGTGCAGAGATTCAGAGGCGTCGCCCAACTAGGAGACAATGATTCCAGCATATCCCACTACCGCCTGGCGATCCCCGCCCGTATCGGCCGATGTCGCGTACTTTATTAGCTGACCCCTTTTTGCCCCCAGATCCTTGGCCGCTGTAAGCATGACAATCGCGGGCCCATAGCCGCACATGGAGATATCTTCCCGGCGAATCACTTCCAGGAGCCCAACCGGATCGAGTTGCAGCATTTTCTCGATGGCCTTTCGGTCCTTTTCCCGGGTAATCCCGTCCGGCTCATAATGGTTCATGTCACTCGAAGCGATGATAAGGACAGGCTCCTGTGAATCTCTCACTGCCTGAGCCACCGCGCGGCCAAGCAGATCGAGAGAAACATAATCCGCCGCGCCGATGGCGATGGGAACAAACGTGAATTTATCGCTCAAGCGCTGCAAAAAAGGCAGTTGGACTTCGAGCGAGTGTTCAGCGGAATGGGCCTCTCGATCCTCGGCCAGCAAGCCGCATCTCTCCTCAAGCAGGTTTGCAAGTTCGGTATCCAGTGAGACCCGTCCAAGAGGCGTCAGCCATTGGCCTGCCGACATCAAGGCTAAGGGTGCCCCGCGGCACCAGTGGTTGGGACCCAGGATGATATAGCGCGAGCGCCGGGGTAGGATCTGGTAAACGGCTCCTGCAACGTGGCCGGAGTACATATAGCCGGCATGGGGCACGACGCAACCGATAGCCTCAGCGATTTTTCCCTTAGCCGGGCCCTGCGGCGCCAAGTAGCCATCTACTTCGCGAGCCAGAGCATCAAGCTCGCCGGGATAAAAGCGGCCAGCGACTGCCGGGGCGCGAACACTCACGGGATTCATGACAAAATCGTAGGCATCAACTTTGCCAGATGTCAAGGGCGGCAAGATTAGAGCTGGCGATATTTACCTCCAGCAGCCTGTCGGCACTTAAAGTATCACTTTATAAATGAGATGCTAAATAGAGGAGGTACGACCTTGTTAGCTATCGTTCTCAACTACGATTTTCAACGATCTGAGAAATTGGGTATCCTGTGGCGTCAAGCGCAGTGCGGGATCGCCGGAATCGTCTTCGGTCGATATTTTCTGATGATGCACAGTGCCGGGTTCTCCCTGCTTGTTGAAACCGATCGTAACTTCGAGGACAAGAAAAAGGTCGTAGCCTGCTGCCCGAATCCTTCCCATCACCTCAGAAATTGTGTCGGAATCGGCGAGCGACTCGTTAATAGCCTGGCCCAGTTCCTTGATCAAGCGCTTGAAATTGTCGTCCAGCTCCAAAAATCACCTTTCCCGACTTTATTTTTCCTCTTCATTGCATTCTAAGTTCCGCCAGATGACACTGTCAAGGTTGATCGGGAATCCTCGATTGACTGTAGGTTCCATACGGCTTTAGCATTAAAATGTCTAAGCTGTTGATGTCAACTCGAGGTCCAGAATTCATGCCGAGCATAACAGGTATCTTAATCGGAAGGCTGTTCCGGCGTGGCAAGCAGTTGTTTCATACGCTGATTGGGGTTGCGTTTCTCTTCCTGACCGTGGCGGGAGTCTCCGTTTCAATTGAACTGTGGAAGGATTATCAGAATGTGCCAGGCAAAGATCCCTGGGCCTTAAGTATGGTCGCGAGCTTCACCGTACTGCTCCTCATTTTTGGCCTTTACTCTTTTTTAAGGGCCCGCAGCGTGCGATGATATCCCTGCCGGCAGGCTTGCGGGACACTTGGCCTTTGGATCTGAGGGCCCTTTGACCATTCCGATGACTTTTCCCCACGAAAAAAAGAACAAGGACGGCGCGGACTTGAGAATCGCGCGCGACGGTGAGCGCTACTTTGATCGGCCTGAGGACCTCGCCGGCTGGAGCTCTGAGCGTGATCTCGGACCCCCGGGCGAATATCCTTTCACCCGGGGTATCTATTCCGGCCAGTATCGCAGCCGTCTCTGGACGATGCGCCAGTATGCGGGGTTTGGGTCGGCGCGAGAGTCGAACGCGCGTTACAGGTACTTGCTGTCCGAGGGAACAACGGGGCTTTCAGTGGCATTTGACCTGCCCACTCAGATTGGCCTTGATTCCGACCATGCGCTCGCCCACGGAGAGGTCGGGCGGGTGGGAGTCGCCATCGATTCCATCGAAGACATGGAAGTTTTGTTCGAGGGGATTCCGCTCGACCGGATTTCGACCTCCATGACGATCAACGCCACGGCAGCCATTTTGCTGGCTCTTTACTTTGCGGTCGCGGAGCGGCGTGGAATCGATATCCGCAAGCTTTCAGGCACGGTTCAGAACGATATTCTCAAGGAATATATCGCGCGAGGAACTTATATCTATCCCCCCGCGGCTGCGATGCGGCTGGTCACAGACGTCTTTGCCTTTTGTCGCGAGCACGCTCCCGAGTGGAATACGATTTCCATCAGCGGCTACCACATTCGCGAAGCCGGGGCGACGGCCGCCCAGGAAATCGCTTTTACCCTTGCGAACGCCATCGCCTATGTGGAAGCGGCAGTCGAGTGCGGTCTTGATGTGGATGAAATTGCTCCGCGCTTCTCATTTTTTCTGGCGGCCCACAACGACTTCCTGGAAGAAGTTGCCAAGTTCCGCGCCGCCCGGCGCTTGTGGGCCCGGATCATGCGCGAACGCTGCAAGGCAAGAGATCCGCGCTCCTGGATGTTTCGCTTTCATACCCAGACGGCGGGTTCCACGCTGACGGCGCAGCAGCCTGACGTGAATATCGCCCGGGTGGCCCTCCAGGCGCTGGCGGCGGTCCTGGGAGGAACTCAGTCTCTGCACACCAATTCCCGCGATGAGGCTCTGGCGCTGCCGAATGAAGATTCAGCCCTCCTGGCGCTGCGGACGCAGCAGATCATCGCTTATGAAAGCGGCGTCCCCAATACCGTTGATCCTGTGGGAGGCTCGTATACAATCGAAAGGCTCACCAACGAACTTGAGAAAGCTGCGGAAGAGTACTTGAACAAGATCGGCGCTATGGGCGGCGTTTTGCCCGCTATCCGCAACGGTTATATTCAGCGGGAAATCCAGCAGTCAGCCTATGACTACCAGCGGGCCATTGAATCGGGCGAGCGAATTGTTGTGGGAGTCAATCGCTATGCTGAAAAATCCGCGCCTTTGCCTTCCATCCTTCGCATCGACCCGCAGATTGAGCGTGAACAGGTCGAGCGATTGCGCGCGCTTCGGGCGCGGCGTAATGCCGCCCGGACTGAGGCGGCTCTTGCTCGGGTCGAATCAACCGCGAAATCCAATCAGAACGTGATGCCAGTCATCCTCGAAGCCGTCAAAGCTCAAGCTACCGTGGGAGAGATTTCCGACGCGCTGCGCAGGGTCTTTGGCAACTATCAGGAGAGGGTGGTGATCTAATGGCGGATTTAACCTTTCTGGGTGCGGCTGGAACTGTTACGGGGTCAAAATACCTCCTGGAGGCATCCGGCGAGCGCCTGATGATTGATTGCGGGCTGTTCCAGGGGCATAAGGAACTGCGGCTGCGGAACTGGAGTCCACTGCCGGTCGTCCCTTCCAGCATTCAATGGCTGGTTCTAACCCACGCTCATCTGGACCACATAGGGTATATCCCCCGGCTTGTGCAGGAAGGCTTTCACGGGCCAATATGGGCATCGCCGGGAACGGTGGATTTGGCGCACTTGATCCTGCCGGACTCGGGCCACCTTCAGGAAGAAGACGCGCAGTTCGCAAACAAGAAAGGCTTCAGCAAACACAAGCCTGCTCTTCCTCTTTACACGCAGGAGGAGGCGGTCCGATCCCTGGAATTATTTCATGCGGCTGATGAATCGAAGCCGCTCGAACTCTCTCCGCATTTCACGGTGCGCTTTTTGAGGGCAGGGCACATTCTGGGCGCGCGGATGGTGGAAGTGAGTATCCTGGAGAACGGAAAGACCGTGAAAGTGCTTTTCTCCGGAGACGTGGGGCGGTTTCCGCAATTGATCATTCGTGAACCGACCGTGCCGGACGGAGCCGATTATCTACTCTGCGAATCGACTTACGGGGACCGGCTTCACCCCACGGATGACTTCCACCTGCGTCTTGCCGACATTGTCAAGAGCACGGCTGCGCGGGGCGGTTCGGTCATTATTCCCTCCTTTGCCGTCGGACGCACCCAGGAGCTGCTCTATCTGTTCCGGATGTTGATTAGCGAGCAGAAAATGGAGTCATTGCCGATCCACGTGGACAGCCCCATGGCCATTGACGCCACGGACCTTTACCGGAAGCACCGCGAGGATCATAACCTTGAGACCGACGAACTTGAAGCCGGCGGTCTCAGGCTCTTTGCCCAGCCCAACGTGCATTTTGACCGTAGCGTCGAGCAATCAAAAGCCCTGAACGAGTGTCATTTCCCGACGGTCATCATTTCAGCCAGCGGCATGGCGACCGGCGGACGGGTTCTGCACCACTTGGCACGGTGTCTTCCGGACCATCGCAATACGGTTCTGTTCGTGGGCTTTCAGGCCCCGGGAACCCGAGGGCATATCATCCAGTCCGGGGCCGCGACGATCAAGATCCACGGGCAGGAGGTTCCCATCCGGGCGCGCCGGGAAAGCATCGAAAATCTGAGCGCGCATGCGGATTACCGGGAAATCCTGAACTGGCTCGGAAAGTTTCATTCGCCCCCACGCAAGACTTTTATTGTTCACGGCGAGCCCCACGCGGCCGAATCCCTTAAGGCAAAAATTGCCGAACAGCTCGGATGGCAAAGCCACGTAGCGTCCTACCTGGAAAAGGTCGCTCTCTAATGTAGCTCTGAATTTGTAGGGGCCGTGAACACGGCCCCTACAGCAACTTGGCGCTGGGCATGATCGGTAGCCGCGACACTGGCTTTTGTGTCGCGGGTTCTTAAAAACCCCGCGACGGACAAAACACCGTTGCGGCTACCTGCTTGAGCCCTTCGTGCGTCATTCCGAGCGAAGCGAGGAATCTGCTTTGTTCGTTTCCAGGAAGGTACGGCAGATGCTTCGCGCAGTTTACCCTGCGCCCCTTCGCTTTCGCTCAGGGCCGTTCGCGGAGGGCGAACGGGCTCGGAACGACAGGCTCCAAACCCTTTTTCAGCAAACTGCTCGATGCCAGTGATTGTTTTAGGGACGCAAGGCTGCGGAATCCCTATTCCGGCGCCACTTCCAGAAGACCTGCAACCCTCGCAGATAGGCGTGCAATTTTTCGCGCGGCGAAAGCAACTCCTGAGGTTCGGAAGAGATTGCTTTTTGGGCAAGGATGTGGCGCACGCGCCTTTTGAATCCTGAGAGCAGCCATTTGAAGGTTGCCCAGCGAAGCGTCTTTTCTTCTGTAAACAGCTTTAGCGCGAAGGCAACGCTTCCGGCATAGAGCTGGGCGTCGCGGACTCTCTGTTTGCCAACGTCGAACTCAAAGAGATGGGTGACCGCCGCGGTCGGAACGTGCTGGATTCGGAAGCCGCGCTTGAGCACCTGAACAAACATGTAGAACTCGTCACCGCCGCCGATCAGTGATCCTGCCCCAAGGTCTCCGGGAAAAAGCGAGTCGTTCTCTAAAAAGCTCTTGCGGAAAGCCATATTGCACCCGAAGCCGACGGGTTCGCCCAAAATGTATTGATACCAATTCGGGTCGGAAGCATCGAGGCTCCACAGAGTAAGGGCCCGTTCGCTGGCATAATACCTGTCCGCTCGCTCACTGGCGAGGTAGAGACGGCCCGCAGGGATGACCCGCCCCGTAACGCAGGCGACCGCCGGGTCTTCAAATCCCTTTACAAGCTCATGAAGCCAGTTGGGATCGGTCAAGACGTCGTCGTCCACGAAGGCGAGGATTTCCCCCTTCGCAAGCGGGATGGCGTGATTCCGGGCATTACAAACACCCCGGCGAGGCTCGTTCAAAAGCCGTACTGGAAAATGGGCTACTGTACGCGCAAAGGTTTCATCCGGGGGGCCGTTTAGAACCAGGATGATTTCGAAACGCCGGCAGTCCTGCGCCGCAAGAAGCTCCAGGCAGCGCATCAGGGTGGACCTGATGCCATTGGTGCACAGAATGATCGAAATAAACGGGTGCAGGGAGCACAGAGGGCCGGTCGCGGTCTTTTCTTCACATTTTCCAGGGCGTAAGCCCACTTCTTCGCCTGTCTGACTCAACTTCCGCCTTTCATTCACACCTTAATCCTACGAGGTCGGTCATGGTTCGTGCCAGTTATTCTATATTTTGCAACTCTCAATAAGAAGGTAAACCGGATAGCCTGCAGATTGCAAGGTTACCGGAGGTATTGACAACAAGATACCACCGCTTCTACCCCCTGCCGGGGAGCACGGCCGCACATTTCCGGGCAGAGCCGGCGGCAGAAGCGCACAGGGGTATAATCTTGTGGAACAGGACGCTGGTAAGCAGGCGTCAACAGCCCTGTGAGGAGTTCTTACGCTGTTGTGAGCGAATTCGCGATAAAATGAACGCTTTTGATTCAACGGAGTCATACTGCCTCAATCTCGCGGCGCCGTGGCGATTATCTGACGCAGGCTGCGGAGGCTCAACGAAAGACGGAAGCCCGCGACACGACGGGATAGACCTTGCTAACGGCTGGGTGAGGAGCCTATGGGGTTGTTGAGTTTCACGAAGCATAAGAAAATCAAACCTGCCAAGCGGCTGGCCGGGTCCATCCGCTTTCCGGGTGACAAGTCGGTTTCGCACCGCTATGCCATGCTCGCGGCCATTGCCGAGGGCGAGAGCGAAATTCATTTTTTTGCCGAAAGCGCCGACTGCCAAAGCACCCTCAATTGCCTGGAAGAGCTTGGCGTCAGGATCAAACGGCAGGGGAACCTCGTTGTAATCGAAGGAGCGGGCCCGGAGGGCCTCCGTCCGTCCAATCGGCAGCTTGATGCCGGGAATTCGGGTTCAACGATACGGATGCTGTCCGGCATTCTTTCCGGCCAAGCTTTCCGTTCTGTTATCGGCGGCGACGCTTCGCTTTCCCGGCGGCCGATGAAACGCGTGATGGAACCGCTGACCCGGATGGGGGCGCGCATCGAGTCCTCCACGGGCGGACTGCCACCGCTTACGATCGAGGGAGGAGCGCTTAAACCCATTCGGTATGAGCTTCCTGTAGCGAGCGCCCAGGTCAAAACGGCGGTCCTGTTTGCAGGGTTGTTCGCCGATGGCATGACCGAGGTCGTAGAGCCCCATCGGACCCGCGACCATAGCGAGATTGCCCTCGAACAGATGGGCGCTCAAATCGGCCGCCACGGAGGCACGATCGCCATTCAAGGCAAGGCTCGCCTCAAGGGGTGCAAGCTTTATGTGCCGGGCGACATTTCTTCCGCAGCGTTTTTCATCGTGGCCGGGCTGCTGGTTCCCGGTTCTGACCTCGCTTTTCACGATGTCGGGCTGAACCCTACTCGTACGGCTATGATCGACCTTCTGCAATCGATGGGTGGGGACATCAAGGTTCTCAAGCTCGACATCCTGAACGGGGAATTGATCGGCAATCTCCAGGTGACTGCGGGCCGGTTACGCGGAGGCCAAATTTCGCCGGAGATCATCCCGGAACTCATCGACGAATTGCCCGTTCTGGCCGTTCTGGGAACTCAGACCGAGGAGGGGCTTTTCTTTCACGGTGCCCAGGAGCTGCGCGTTAAGGAAAGCGACCGGATAGCGGCGGTGGCGGAGAACCTGCGGAAGATGGGAGCGGAGGTCGAAGAATATCCGGATGGGCTGCGTGTTCCGGGCCGGCAAGCGTTGCACGGCGCCGAAGTCTCCAGCTACGGTGACCACCGTATCGCCATGGCCTTTGCCGTGGCAGGCTTGATCGCCGAAGGCGCCACCACCATCATGGACAGTGAATGCGTACAAATCTCCTTTCCAACATTTTTCGAGACCCTCGCGGATGTGACGGAATAAAGCGCGCCACTCAACTGTAGGCGCGGTGTCCCCACCGCGCGCTTTTGTTTATTGAGAGTTACAAAATATAGTGACGCCGTTCTTTGTAGCGCCGCTCGTCGGCAAGCACTGCTTGCCTGAGCGGCGAAAGACGCGGGTCATAGACCCGCGCTACAGTAATAGTTGCCACTATATTTTGTAAACATCAGTAGGAAAAAACCGGGCCGTGAGGACTTACAAGCAAGCACGGCATGCCGCCCTAAAGGACGGCGCTACTCGCCTAATCCGCGGTTAAACGAGCGGCGCCGGGCAAGAGCGTTCGCGAAACCCGTTGCCGGGGAGCGGCGGTGGTGGTGGAAGAAGGTGCGAGCGACGGTTGCGAACTTGCACGTGTTACCCGGATGGTACCGTACGTGGAGTTAAGGCGGATCAAAGGTCCACCCTTGCCGTAAGCTCCATTGATGGATGGCGTGTTTTGTTTGTGGGTGATGCTGAGGCCTGGAAAGTCGGAACTGACGTCCCCATGGTGAGAGGCGGCCTCGATCTGAAAGTTTGATGTAGCCGGCAACGATAGACTGATGTCGCCCTTCTTAAGATCGACTTCGATAGGACGTGTGGGTGGGATGGTGGTTTGCAGGTGGATGTCCCCGTTGGTGTTCGTAAGTTTCACATCGTTTTTGAAGTTTTCGAGATGGATATCCTTGTCGCGCGTCGCCAGCTCAAACGGGCCATCGATGCCACTGGCGTCCAGGTTGCCCATGTCCATCGTGAGTTGGCCGGTCAGCTTTTGGACGTTCAAATTTGTTCGCGAAGAGCTGTAGCGAAGCGTTTGTGCGATGTTCCCAAATCTCATGGCGCCTGAAAAATTGCCTTCTAGTGTAACGCTGCCGGTAACACTTTTGACGACAATGTCCCCTCCGCTTCCTCCGATCTCCACGCTGCCCTGAACGTCACGAACTTCGGTCGAGCCTCGCGATTCATGAACCCTCACCAGGCCCTCAATGTTCGCGACGTGGGCATCACCGTGCCGTGCCGTGAGCGTTTGGTCTCCCATCAGCCCATTGATGATGATATCGCCTCTATTATCGGTAAGTTCCACGGAAGTAGCCTTCGGCGCGTGAACCAGCAGGTCCAGACGGACGTTTCGTCCGCCGTGAGGAAGGGAATCAAGGTTGGACTCCAACTCGTATTGGCCGCCGTTCTCTAAGAAGTGGACCTTCAACTGGTCCGCGATGTTCCTGGCGGTTGCTTCGTTCTCAGCCCATACGGTCTCTTGTACGACAAGCCCGATATTGGGCTGGTCCGATCCGCGGATCTCAATATTTCCTCTTCCGTTCACGATCAGCAAGTGGGGTTTGCCTTTTACCTCCTGAGAAACCCTCTGGGTAAACGTGTAGGAATTGAGGAAAAGCTCCGCAAATTCCTGATCCTGCATGCCCAGCATCGAAGGCCATTCGTGCCATGGACGCAGAATGACCTTCGAGGCAAGCGTGCCAAAAATGAGAATCAGGATCAAAAAAACCACCTCGCCTCCCGAAAAGAGAGAGGAGGGTGCAGATTCCGGGTGTGCCCTGGCCCGGAAATAATCGACCACCTTGGAAATCCCCCAAAAGATGATCAAAAGCGGCCAAAACTTCGCAATCACGTGCCAGGGATGAATCGAGGGATTGAAATTCTGGAGGAGAAAGAGCACGCCCACGCCGATAAGGATCAACGCCCAGAAAATTGAACCGCGACGGCCGCTATAGGTGCTCATGTTGATTTCCTCCCCTGAAAGGAAGGCTTAATGAGAGTTGCAAAATATAGTGACAACCACAGTTGTAGCGCGGGTCGATGGTCTTTCGCCGCTCAGCCAAGCAGGGCTTGCCGCCGAGCGGCGAAACAAAGAACGCCGTCACTCTATTTTGCAAGCATCGGTAGTTGCTTCATCCCCAGCTTAAGATCCCTTTGAAAACAGCGCCTCAAACAGTTTTGTAATTCCCATTGCAACCAGAAGCAGGGGCCAGGTTTTTCTGATTTCCCAGGCCGGCACAAATTGGTGTGCCAGGAATATAGATCCCAGAGTGATTAGGAAAACCGGGGCGATAAGGCTGCCTGCCCTCTGGCGCTGTGGATAGGAGGACGGTGCGTTTGCATTAGAAAGCGTGGGCTTGGTTTCCATACGAACCCTTGCCGAGCGATTGTTGCTCCCAAGCCTGAAGCCGGAGCTTGAGGTGGTAATCAGATTACTCTTTCCGAATTTCGGGCTTTGGTCTTTTCGATTTCCAGTTCTAATTCCTTTAACCTCTGCTGGTGTTCGAATTCACGCAATCTCAGCGATTGCTGAAGTTCCAATTCCATCCGGCGGGCCTTGTACCAAAACACGATGCCCACAATTGCGACAGGCATCAAGATCGCCACCACGGGAATAAGTACCGCGATCAACCCGGTCATGTTATACATCTTGAACCCCTCCTTCCAGCACAGAGCAATTTCCTGCCTGTGGCCGCTTGTTCACCTGCATCAGTTCAAGCCCATGCCTGGCTTTGTTCGTTGCCGGACCCCTGGGTGCCGCGCATCCACATCCCCTGCCAGCTTCCGATCGCCGGCATTACGACAACGAGAATCACCCTCACAACCAGCTTAATGGAACGCTGTTGGACTTATGATGCACATGCGGCTCTTTTCGCAGTATGCCTCATTCTCACACACCTTATGGTCTGGAAGCGTTGTTTCTTTGTTCCTCCACTCCGGGCCGCGCGGAGTCAGCGGGGCGGTGAAAAGCACGGTTTCTCACTCGCTTCCGAATCAGGAGTATCCCCGCGCCGATCAGAAGGATTGGCCAAAATTTCCCGACTTCCCGAAAGACCGGGACTCCGAAGTTGTCCAGCAAGAACAGGATGCCGAGCCCGATAAGGAGGGCTGCTCCGACCGGCGCATCCATCTTCATTTCACTCAAGCCAAACCATTCCGGTGCAGGCTGGCCTTGCTGTTTGGCTCGGGCGGTCTGGTAGGAGTCAACGATCATGTAAACATAAAAAGCGGCAGCCCCCAGACCGAAGATCGGGCCAAAGGGCCCGCCCACCCGATGGCTTAATCCAATGACTGAACCGAAAATCAGCACCTGCAGCATCGCCTTGACGAATTGGCCATTATAGATGGCACCCACACCCGGAATGAAGCCCAGGGCAAGAGCGATGCCAGGGTTGGGACCTGGTCCATGTTCTCCAAGAGAAGTCCATGCCGGGGACCGCAGGCGTGCCGCGAGGCAACTCTCACAATAGACTGTTCCGGAGACTTCGCGTTTGCACGCCTCACAGACTGGGCGGCCGCACTGGGCGCAATAGGCTACAGATGCGGTATCAGGATGGTTGGCGCATTTCATTGGCTTGGACTCCTTGAGATTCCCGAATACCCGATTGAAAAGTCTCTAATTTTTCAAAGGCGAGATTTATCGGTTGCACACCAGTGACGTTTGCGGTCGATCCAGGAGCGGGCTTGGGTTTTCCCGGTTGCGCCTGCTGGCGGTCAAGTCCTACCTGAGTGTTCCGGAATCGGGATTCAATTTCGTAGACAATTCGAAGGTCATAATAAAACTTTTCAGCATGAGCGTAGAAAAGGTGTCCAGTCCGATTGACCTGATTGTACCACGTAACAGGACTCAAGTCCTCAAGACTCAGATTCCGCAAGCTGAGCCCTGAAGCATTAACAATAAGGGAGGCTGAAAACACCATCATGGCGATCCCGTAGACAAACCGCGGCTGCCGGAACAACCGCGGAAGGGCACTGAGCCGCTCAAACAAGCTAGGCTGTTTTTCTCCCAGCGTGGCACGACGGATTTTGAGGACCAGCCACGGCGGAGGAATCACATCCTCGGCAGCTTGGCAGGTTTGGATAACCGAGCGGATCCCCTCCACAAGTTCTCGGCAGGAGGCACAGGCCGCCAGATGCTCCTTAACCTGCGCCTGCTGGAGCTGGCCCAGGCCTCCCTCCAGGTATTCACTGGCCAGGTTTTCTATTTCCAGGTGTGTCATCATTCCGGGCCTTTTGCCCTCATCTACTCCATACGTTTTAAGAGTCGTGCCAGTTCCAAACGTCCGCGGTTGATTCGGGATTTTACCGTACCTTCGGGAACGCCGAGAACTTGTGCAATTTCAGCATAATCCATGTCCTGCAAGTCCCGCAGAATCACGGCCTCCCGGAGGTCGGGGGAAAGTTTGTTGAGCGCGCCTTGCAAGCGTTCTTTCCTCTCCCGAAATTCCACCTGGGCACTAGCGTCCTCACCCAGGCCGGGAATCTGCTCAAGCTTTGGCAAATGATCGTCCAGCGAGGAGGTTGCCCGATCCTTCCGGGTTCGCCGGTAATGGTCGACCAGGTGGTTGCGCGCCACGCGGTTCATCCAGGTCCGGAAGGTCCCTTGAACGGGGTCGTAGGTTTTCAAGGTTTGAAAGATCTTGATGAAAATTTCCTGGGTCAGATCTTCTGCGTCTTCGGAACGGCCCGTGAAGCGGTAGCAAAGGTTGTAAATCTTCCGGGTGTGGACACCGAGCAGTGCTTCCCAGGCCGCATCTTGTCCGGTGAGACAGCGCTTCACCAATTCGAGATCCGAATCCAACGGGGAACTCCTCGGACACCGTTTCGGCCTGCCACCGGCCGGGATTTCCCAGCCTCCCAGACCGACCTCGAAAATGTTCCGGCAATTCTACCAAAACTGGAGAGCAACGTCAGTGCCGCGCGGGTCGCTGGCGCGACCGCCCTCCCAGCGGGAGAGGGGGGACGTAGCGACGCGGTGTGGATTGCCTTAAAGCTCCAACAAGTTAATTACCGAGCGTATTAGAGCAAAAATAAAATACTTGAATCGAATTTTAATAGGGCGGATACTGGTCGGCCATGTCAAATCGGAACGATCAACTCCTTCCCCTTGCTCCTGATCCTGATGGTTTCAATCCGACGGCGAAAGTACCATTCGGGGTGACTGCAGAACATATTCTTGCGGCCATGCGCGACTTTACCGATTTCTTGAAGTTAATGGATGGTGACCTGCTCCCCAAAAACTGTACCAAAGTCAGATATGATTTTGGGACAAAAGGGAGGCAAGGCGATGCCGAAGCGGAAGTTTTCGGAAGCAGAAATTATCGGAGCGATACACCAAGTGGACGC
>Ga0307374_10001475_pt1 | contig 43514 bp, 48 predicted proteins | sample OX3MG_FD_202532 | JGI IMG/M metagenome (GOLD analysis project Ga0307374, IMG submission 202532) | Soil microbial communities from Risofladan, Vaasa, Finland - OX-3 | ecosystem: Environmental > Terrestrial > Soil > Coastal area > Acid sulfate soil | place: Finland: Risofladan, Vaasa | collected...
CCGGATGACGGCGCCGGCGTTGCCCGGGTCACGCACATCGGCGCACAGCACCACGAAGGTGGCGCCGCCCAGGTCGTCCATAGTGTGGACCGGCATTCGCACCACCGCCATCACCGGTTGGGGTGTGACGGTGTCCGCCACCCGCTCGAGCACCCCGGGGGCCAGCTCGAACACCCGCGCCCCGGCACCAAGGGCCCGGTCCACCGCCGCGGCCACGCCGGGGGCTTCGGCGCCGGCGGCCACGTAGACCGACTCCACGGCGGCCCCGGCGTCCAGGGCCGCACCGAGCAGTTTGAGGCCTTCCATGACAAAAGCCCCTTCGGCCCGCCGCACACTGCGCCGTCCCACCAGGCGCCGCAGGCGCTGGACGCGCTGGTGGCGGAAGACCAGCTGCGTCGTGTTCAGGACGCGTCCGCTGCCGAGGTCGCCTCCGTCGTCGACAAGGCCGAGGTGGCCGTGCCCACCAACTGGGCGAACGCCTTGGGGTCGGCCACCGCCAGATCGGCCAACACCTTGCGGTCGACCTCGACCTCGGCGCGGCGCAGCCCGGCGATGAGCTGGCTGTAGCTGGTGCCGTTGGCCCGCGCTGCAGCGTTGATCCGCTGGATCCACAGGCGCCGAAAGTCGCCCTTGCGGGCCCGGCGGTCGCGGTAGGCGTACTGCAACGAGTGCATGACGGCCTCGTTGGCTGACCGGAAGCTGCGGCTGCGATTGCCGTAGTAGCCCTCGGCCTGCTCGAGGACGGCGCGGCGGTGCTTCTTCCCGTTGACGGCGCGCTTGACCCTGGCCATCGAAGCTCCTTTCCCTGGTTCGATCGTGCGCCCGGCGGCCGGCCGGACATCGGTGAGCGGGGGTGGTCAGCGCCCGAGTAGGCGACGCACCTCGCGCTGGTCGGCGGACGCCACTTCGGCCACCCGGCCGAGGCGGCGGGTGCGGGTGCTCGACTTCTTCTCGAGCAGATGCGAGCGCATGGCCCGTCGCCGGCGAAGCTTGCCGGAGCCGGTGACCTTGAAACGCTTGGCCGCTCCCCTGTCGGTCTTCATCTTGGGCACTGTCAGTTCCCTTCTTCGGCGGCGGGGGCACTTTCGGCCCCGGCCGTCTCTTTGAGCGGCGCCTGGTCGGACGGCGCCGTCGTAGTGATGTCGTGCTCGACTCCCGGCGGCGCCGGCTTGCCCGAGCGGGCCGCCGCCGACTGCTGGGCTCGCTTGTCAGGAGCCAGGACCATGACCATGTTGCGACCGTCGAGTCGTGGTTCGGCCTCCACCCGCGCTGCCCCGTCGACCCCTTCGGCCACCCGGTCCAGGATCTTCTTGCCCAGCTCGGGATGGAAGACCTCCCGGCCCCGGAACATGATCGTGACCTTGACCTTGTGCCCCTCGTGCAGGAACTTGAGCACCTGGCGGGTCTTGGTGTCGAAGTCACCGGGGCCGATCTTGGGCCGGTACTTCATCTCCTTGATCCCGACGCTCACGGTCTTGCGGCGAGACTCCTTGGCCCGTTGAGCGGCGTCGAACTTGAATTTGCCGTAGTCCATGATGCGGCAGACCGGCGGGTTAGCCAGAGGAGCGACTTCGACGAGGTCGAGATCGAGCTGCCGGGCGATGGCGAGGGCTTCGGGCAACGGGCGGATGCCCAGCTGTTGGCCCTCGGGATCCACCAAGCGCACATCGCGCGCCCGGATACGGTCGTTGATCCTGGTCTCACTGGTCGTCGAGGTGGTGGCGATGCGCATTCCTCCCGGTGCAGGGCACCGGGCCTCCCCGGAGCCATGAGCGGAAAACGCGGCCGCCGCCGTCGGTATGCCCTCGTCGGACCACCGTCGACCCGGCGCACCGTGCTGAGGTGGCCGGGTGGGGGTGCACGTGGCGTGACCCCGCTTTCCTATGTGCTCGAGCCTCTACGCTACCAGGCGTGAGCAGCCTCTGGACACCCGAAGGCGAGCACCGCGTGGACCCGTCGCGTCCGGCGGACGGCTCGGCCCCGGCTCCCGGCCATGAGTCGGGCCCGGGCCATTACCCGGACACCGGGCCCGGTCCCGACGAGCCGGCGCTGGCCGAGCGGCTCGAGGAACTGCGGACCCAGATCCTTTCCACCCCGGCCGAGGTGGTGGTGGCCAATCACGCCTACGGGCTCTTCGAACTGGCTGCCATCCACCTCTCGCAGCAACCGGCCGGGCTGGAGCAGGCCCGCTTGGCCATCGACGCCCTGGGGGCGGTGGTCGAGGGACTGGCCGGGCGTCTGGGCGAGGCCGGGCCCTCGCTGGTCGAGGGCCTGGCCCAGATCCGCCTGGCCTACGTCCAGATCGGCCGGGCCGCCGCTTCTGCTGGCACCGAGGACACCGCCGGGTCAGAGGACACCGCCGGGTCAGAGGACTCCGCCGGCGCCGAGGGCCACGACAGCCCGGGCGGGCCCTAGGACCTCGGGGAACCGGCCCGGTCGGGGCCGCCCTTAGCGAAGCGGTTGGAGCGACCGGGCTTCCATGCGGCCCACATGGCCGGCGGCCAATTCGAAGGCCACCGCCGTCCCCACCGCCACCCGCCGCGAGCCGTCGCGCAGAGCGGTGCAGTGGAACGGATAGGACGCACCGCCATCATCGGACACCTCACCGAGGCCGCGTTGCTCGTCGAACGTGGTCACCGTGCCGACCCGCGTCATCAGTGGACGATCTTGGACAGCGGGATCTCGATGATGTCGGTGGCGCCGCGGTCTTTGAGCTCGGGGATGAGGATGTTCACGTCTGCTTTGGCCACCACCGTCTCCACCGCGAACCCCCCGGCGCCCGACAGCTCCGACACCGTGGGCGCCTTCAGCGCCGGGAGCACGGCGATGACCTTCTCCAATTCTGCCCGGGCCACGTTCAGCTTGAGCAGCACCTTGCCCCGCGCCTCGAGCGTCCCGAGCAACAAGGTGAGGAGCTGTTCCATGGCGTGGCGCTTGGTCGGGTCGGCCGCCGATTCCGGGTTGGCCACCAGCTCGGTGCGCGACACGAGCAGTGTGTCGACGATGCGCAGCCCGGCGGCGGCCAGGGCCCGGCCCGTCTCGGTGATCTCGACCACGGCGTCGGCGATGTCGGGGATCTTGGCCTCGGTGGCCCCATAGGAAAGGCGGATGTCGGCCTGCACCCCGCTCTGCTCGAGGGCCCGGCGGGTGAGCTCCGGATACTCGGTGGACACCCGAGCCCCGTTGGGTAGGTCGGCCAAGGTCCGCACCGGCGAGTCGGCCCCCACCGCCAGCACGACGCGAACAGGCCGGCCGGTGCGCTTGGAGTACGCCAGCTCGCCGAGTGACACCACCTCGGCCCCGGTCTCCTCGATCCAGTCCCGGCCCGTGATGCCGAGGTCGAACAGCCCGTCGGCCACGTAGAGCGGGATCTCCTGGGGGCGCAGGATGCGCACCTCGGCGACCCTGGGGTCGGCGATCCGGCCGCGGTAGTCGACCTCCGAATTTCGTTCCACGGTCAGGTCGGCCGCCGCGAACAAGTCGAAGGTGGCCTTCTCCAACGAGCCCTTGGGCAGCACCAGGCGCAGCATGGCGGCGCAGGTTACTTGGGTCGGGCCGGAAGCTGGGTCAGCAGGTCGACCATCTCCACGGCGGTGACGGCGGCCTCGTGGCCCTTGTTGTCGGGCCCTGGGCCCGATCGCTCGAGGGCCTGCTCCACGTTCTCGGTGGTGAGCACCCCGAAGACGACCGGCACGCCGGTGTCGAGAGCCACCCGGGCCAGGCCCGAGGCGCACTGGCCGGCCACGAAGTCGAAGTGGGCGGTGTCACCCCGGATGACCGCTCCCAGGGCCACCACTGCGTCGGCCCGGTCCGAAGTGGCGAAGCGGGCCGCCACCAGGGGCAGCTCGAAGGCGCCGGGGACCCACGCCACGTGCACCTCGGCCCCGCCGGCAGCGCCCTCGAGGGCCTGCAGTGCACCGTCGAGCAATCGCTCGGTGATGGCACCGTTGAACTTGGCGCAGACCAGGGCGATGCGCGCCGGGCGCTGGGCCGAGCCTTGGTAGGAGTGCGTCACCCGGGCGGCCGTCTCGGCCACAACGCCGGGGCGCAGGGCGGTGACGTCAGAGGACGTCATCGAGGCCCTCGAGCAGGTGACCCAGGCGCTCTCGCTTGGTTCTCAGGTACTCGATGTTCTCCGGGTTCGGCCGCGAGGACAGCGGCACGCGCTCGGAGATGTCGAGGCCGAAGCCTTCGAGGCCGCCGTACTTCATGGGGTTGTTGGTCATTAGCCGCATGGTGGTGACACCCAAGTCGACCAGGATCTGCGCCCCGATCCCGTATTCACGGTTGTCGACGGGCAGGCCGAGCTCCAAGTTGGCGTCCACCGTGTCATGTCCCTGCTCTTGGAGGTGGTACGCCCGAAGTTTGTGGGCCAGGCCGATGCCTCGTCCTTCGTGGCCACGCAGGTAGACGACGACGCCGCAACCCTCCTCGGCAATTAGGCGCACGGCCTCGGCCAGCTGCGGCCCGCAGTCGCAACGCAAGGATCCGAAGACATCGCCGGTGAGGCATTCGGAGTGGACGCGCACCAGCACGTCCGGGCAGCCGGCCACGTCACCGAGGACCACGGCCAGATGGTGCTCGCCGTCGAGGACCGACTCGTAGGCGAAGCCGTTGAACTCGCCGTAGTCGGTCGGGATGCGCGCCGGGCCGGCGATGCGACGCACCAGTTTGTCCTTGCGCCGCCGGTACCGAATGATGTCGGCAATCGAGATGAGCAGAAGCCCGTGGGTGGCGGCGAAACGCTCCAGTTCGGGCAAGCGGGCCATGGCCGTTTTGTCTTCGGACACGATCTCGCACAGCACACCGGCCGGCTGCAGGCCGGCCGCCTTCACCAGGTCGATGGTGGCCTCGGTGTGGCCGGCCCGCTTGAGCACCCCGCCCGGGCGATATCGCAGCGGGAAGATGTGGCCGGGCCGGTTGAGATCGGTCGGCCGGGTGTGAGGGTCGATTAGCGCCCTGATGGTGGCCGAGCGGTCCTCGGCCGAGATGCCCGTCGAGGTCCCGTGGCGATAGTCAACGCTCACCGTGAAAGCGGTGCGCTGCGACTCGGTGTTGGCCGTCACCATGAGCGGCAGATCGAGCTGGTCGGCACGCTCGGGGGTTAGCGGCACGCAGATCACGCCTGAGGTGTGGGCCAGGAAGAAGGCGATGGATGCCGGCGTGGCGAACTCGGCCGCCATGACCAGGTCACCCTCGTTCTCGCGGTCCTCGTCGTCCACCACCACCACGATCTCGCCGCGGCCGATGGCCTTCACGGCGTCCTCCACCCGGGCGAAGGCCATCAGGCGGCCAACTCGATCCGCACGTCGGGGCCGAGGCGCAGCACCGACAGGAGCCGCCCGCGCCACAAGCCCTCCATGGAGGACGCGCCCGGGCCGGCGAACATGGGCACGGCGTCGTCGCCCCCGAACAGCGCCGGCACGAGGTAAAGCACGTAGCGGTCCACCAGGGCGCCCTGGTGAAAGGCGTGGGCCACGTGCGCGCCGCCCTCGACCAGCAGCTGCAACACGCCCTTGGCGCCGAGTTCGTCGAGGACCGGCTCGAGATCGCCCTCGAATTGCAGAGCCGGGTGCACCCGGGCGTCATCGGCGGCGTGGCCGAGCACCACCCGCAACGGTTGGCGTTCGGGAACCGACTCGCCACGCACGGTCAGCTCGGGATCGTCACGGCGCACGGTGGCGGCGCCCACCAGCACGGCGTCGGACTCGGCGCGCAGTCGTTGGACGTCGGCGCGCGCCTCCTCACCCGAGAGCCACCGCGACGAGCCGTCGGGGGCGGCGATGCGTCCGTCGAGTGTGGCGGCCAGCTTGAGCACGACCCACGGGCGACCGGTGCGGCGGTGCTTCAGGTATGGGGCGAGCACTTCGGCGGTGGCTTCTTCCCCCAGGCCCACCTCCACCGACACCCCGTGGTCTCGCAGGTACTGCGCACCCCGGCCGGCCACCTGCGGGTCCGAGTCGAGCACCGAGATGACCACGCGGCGCACGCCGGCTCGCACCAGAGCCTCGGCGCACGGGGGCGTGCGGCCGACGTGGGCGCAGGGCTCGAGCGTGGTGAAAAGCGTGGCCCCCTCGGCTCGGTCGCCGGCCGCCTGCAGGGCCACAACCTCGGCATGGCGCCCCCCGGGGGCCTCGGTGGCTCCCTCGAACCGGCTGTGGCCGGCCACGAGCACGGCGCCCACCCACGGGTTGGGTGACGTGGTGGTGCGCACCGACGCCGCCAACTCCAAGGCGCGGCCCATGTCGGCGGCCCCGTCGTCCGGGCCCGGGCCGGGCGCGGGGTACGAGGCCGGTGCCATTGTGCTCACGAGTCTACTTGCCCCCCCGGCAGGGCTTTCTGGGCGGCCAGCCGGATGCGCCGGGCGGCTTCCCACGGTCGTTCGTCACCGAAGATGGCCGACCCGGCCACGAGCACCCGGGCTCCGGCCCGGGTGACGAGTACGGCGGTCTCCTCGTCGATGCCACCGTCCACCTCGAGCTCGGCGGCCGAGCCGGCCCGGTCGAGGGCCCGACGGACCTGCTCGATCTTGGGCAGCACCTCCGCCATGAAGGCCTGGCCGCCGAAACCCGGGAACACGGTCATGCACAGCACCAGGTCGACCTGGTCGAGCACGGGCGCCACCGCCTCGAAGGGCGTGTCGGGGTTGAGCGCCACCCCTGCTTTCATTCCCAAGGCCTTGGCCTCGGCCAGAAGGGCGGCGGTGTCGCCCACTTCCACATGCACCGTGCACCCGTCGGCGCCGGCCTGGCGGAAGGCCTCGAGGTAGTCCCCGGGGTTGGTCATCATGAGGTGGCAGTCGAAGAACAGCCCCGAGTGGCGCCGCAGCGACTGCACCACCGGCGGGCCGATGGTGAGGTTGGGAACGAAGTGGCCGTCCATGACGTCCACGTGCAGCCAGTCGGCCTCCGAGGCCACCGCACCCACCTCCTCGGCCAGGTTGCCGAAGTCGGCCGACAGCACCGAGGGCGCGATGCGCAACATCGGCGGGAGCCTACCGGTCGGTGTCGGGCGTGAAGAGCCGCTCGCCGGGCTTCGGGCGCACGCCACGCCACCAGGCAGCGGCGTCCATCGGCCGCTTGCCCTCGGGCTGGACGACGCGCAGCACCAAGGCGCCCGATCCGGTGCTGACCGCTGCGTCGCTCACGGTACCCGGTGGCCCCAGGTGGGCGGCGGCATCGACACCGGCGTCGAGGACGCGTAGGCGTCGGTCCCGGAAGGTGGTCCAGGCCCGGTCGAGGCGCACGACCCGATGGAGCTCCTCGGCGCTTCGGTCCCAGTGAAGTGCCAGGTCCCCGACCTCGAGCTTGGCCGCGTAGATGGGCTCACCTCGCTGGGGCTCCCCGGGGCCGAGGCCCCCTACCCCCCCGGCCAGGGCCGAGCACAGCAGCTTCGCACCGAGCGCCGACAACCGATCGGTCAGAGCGCCGGCGTGTTCGTCGGGCCCGATGGACACGGCACGGCGCAAGAGGACCGGGCCGGTGTCGAGGCCGGCTTCGAGGCGCATGAGACACACCCCGGTGTCGGTGTCGCCGGCCAGCACCGCTCGTTCCACCGGCGCCGCCCCCCGCCAGCGCGGTAGCAACGAGAAGTGGAGGTTGACCATGGCCAGCGCGTCGAGCACCGACGCCGGCACGATCCGGCCATAGGCCACCACCACGCCGAGCTCGGAGTCGACACCGGCCAGCGCATCGAGGCCGTCGGCCACGCTTAGCCCGAGGTCGACAGCGGCGGCCTTCACCGGACTGGGCGTCACCTCCGAGCCGCGACCGCGCCGGGTATCGGGGCGCGATATCACCAGGGCCACGTCGTGCCCGGCGGCCACCAGGGACCGCAGCGGGGCCACGGCGGCCGATGGCGAGCCCAGGTAGACCAGGCGGGCCAAAGCGGGGAACCTATCGGCGCCGCTGTAGCGGGCGCCGGTCAGAGCCGGTGTCCGTCACCGGCACCGTGCTGCTCGGCCGTGAGCGTGGACAGCCCGTCGGGATCGTCGGTGGGCAGGTGCAGGGCGCGGGCGCGCAGCACCCGAAGGGCCTGGCGGCGCTGGTCGTCATCTAGGCGCTCCACCAGCAGCACCCCGTCGAGATGGTCGACTTCGTGCTGGAACACGCGGGCCAGGAACTCGTCAGCGTCCACCGACACTTCGTTGCCGTCGAGGTCGTAGCCCTGGAGATGGACTTCCTTGGATCGGACAATGGGCCACGACAAGCCGGGCACCGACAAGCACCCCTCCTCATACGTCCACTCGCCACGGGCCTCGGTCACCACCGGGTTCACCACGGTGCGCGGCCCCTCACCGTCGCCTACGTCGAATACGAACAACCGCTTCTGGATGCCCACCTGAGGAGCGGCCAGGCCCACGCCGGGTGCCTCGTACATGGTGAGAGCCATGTCGTCGGCCAGTTGCTTCAGGCGACCGTCGATGTCCTCGACCTCACGGGCGCGCTGACGAAGCACGGGGTCGCCGTAGGTGCGAATGGCGTAGTTCGACACCTCTGCATCGTACCGGGCACCAGCCGGCACCCCGTCGCCGACCGGCGGCCCCCGAACCGCTCGGGCAGGGCCTTGAGCCGCTAGGGCAGGGCCATCGAAGTGATGGGGCTGAGGCCGGTGCCAGTACGCGAACGGTGCACCGCTTGGATCTCAGTGAAGCCGGCCAGACCCCACGGGCCGTTCTCGACGCCCACCCCGCTCCACTTGAAGCCGCCGAACGGCTGGTGCGGGGCCAGGGCGATGTGGACGTTCACCCATGCCGTGCCGCACTCGAGGCGTCCCGCCACCTCGGCGGCGCGTTCCTCGTCGGCCCCCCACACCGAGCCGCTCAAGCCGAAGTTGGTGGCGTTGGCTCTGGCAACCGCGTCTTCGAGGTCGCGATAGGCGATCACCGGCAGCGCCGGGCCGAACTGCTCCTCGTCCACGATGCGCGTGCCGTCTGACAACCCGGCCAGGATGGTGGGTTCGAAGAAGTAGCCGGGCCGGTCCATGGCCTTGCCGCCGGCGGCGGCGGTGGCCCCGTGAGCCAGGGCGTCGGCCACCAACTCCTTCACCCGCTCGAACTGCGGGGCGTTGTTGATGGGGCCCAGCTTGCTCTCGGGGTCGGTGCCGTCGCCCACCTTGATGGCCCGGGCCCGCGTGGCCAAGGCCTCCACCACGTCGTCGTAGATGCCCTCGGGCACGTACACGCGCTTGATGGCCGAGCACACCTGCCCGTTGTTGGCGAACGCCCCGCCGAAGAGCCCGTCGGCCACTGCCGCCGGATCGGCGTCGTCGAGAACGATGGCGGCATCGTTCCCGCCGAGCTCCAAGGTGACACGCTTCAAGTCGGGGGCCGCCGACATGGCCACCTTCTTGCCGGTCTCGATGGAGCCGGTGAAGCTGATCTTGCGCGGCACCGGGTGCCCGGTCATCCAAGCCCCGAGTTCGTCGCCGCCGCTCACCACGTTGAGGACGCCGGGCGGAAGGACTTGGCGCAGCAGCTCGGCGGCACGCAGTGTGGTGAGCGGCGTGAACGGTGACGGCTTGAGCACGAGCGTGTTGCCGGCCAGCAGGGCGGGGGCGATCTTCCAGAAGGCCAGGTTGAGCGGGAAGTTCCACGGGGTGATGGCGCCCACCACACCGAGGGGGCGTCGCACCACCTCGACCAGTGCCTCGGCGTCGTCCTGGATGACCTCACGGGGTCGTTCCAGGTCCGCGTAGTACGTGCACCACATGGCCGAGCCGAAGATCTCGAGATTGGCATCGTTCAGAGGCTTGCCCTGCTCGGCCGTGAGCAGGGGCGCCAACTCGCCGAGCGCTCCCATGAGGACGCCGGCCATGTCGCGCAGAGCCTGGCGCCGGACGTCTTCGTCGAGCCGCCAGTCGCCGTACGCCTTGGCCGCCGATTCCATGGCCGCGTCCAACTGGGAACGTGTGCACTCGGGCGCCTCGGCGAACACCTCGCCTGTCGCCGGGTTGCGCACCCCGAAGGTGCCTTCAGTGGACGGCGACTCTCCGCCGATCGTCATGGTCAGCTCGGCCATATCCCCTCCTGTGCTCGCCGCTGGCGGCCCACGCTAGGCCCGAAGCGGGTCCACCTCCACCCGTAGCCGGCCCGGTGGCCGGGCCGTGGCCGCCAGCAGGTCGCACAGCGCGGCGTGATCGCCGGCGCGCACCGACCAGGCACCGTCGTGCGGGCCGCCCACTTCGACCCCGTCGGGGGCTACCGCCCGCAGGGCGGCACCGTAGCCCTCGGCCGCCGGGCCCGACAGCAGGGCCATGGCCCCGTACGGGGGGAGACCGAGGGCGCCGCGCACATCGCGCTCGGCGCCGGCCAATAGGGCGGGGTCGGCACCTACGGCGGCCAGCACCGCCGGGTGGCCAGGCTGGCGCGTCTGGACCAAGACCCGCCGGCGGTCTTCGGCGTCCGTCGCTCTCGGCCCCACCAGACGCGCCGCCTTGGCCAGCAGGGACATGGCCTGCTCCCCGGCGCCGTAGCGGGGGGCCAACAACTCGGCGTCGAAGTCCAAGAAGGCGACCACGTCGGCTCGCCCCAACCGGTGCAGCACCGCCTCGGTGCCGATCACCACCGAGGCGCTGTCCGGGTCCGGACCGGCGCCGATGGGTTCGGGACCGGCGGCGGACGCGGCGCTCACCTCGGCCACCGGCACCCCGGCCAGTACCTCGATCTCCTCGCGGGCTCGCCCCACGCCCACCCGAAGGGCCTTGAGGCGCGTGCCCCCGCACTGGGCGCAAACCTTGGGCCGCTCGAGGCCGCAGCGCCCGCACTGCAGCCCGGCATCAGCTCCGGCCTCCGCCGAGCGCGACTGCAGGGCGCCACCGCATCGTTGGCAACGCACGAGCTCGCCGCAGGCGGCGCACGCCGAAAGGCGGATCCGGCCGGTGCGATTGAGCACGCACACCACCTTGCGTCCGGCTCCGGCCGCCGCCCATCGCAGGGCCGCAACCAGTCGGTCCGAGTACAGCCCCCTACGCGGGTCGTCGCCGCGGCGGTCGATCACTTCCACCACCGGCCAGCCCCTACGCTCGTCAGCTGGCGACGGCACCACCAGGTGGGCGGCCTCGAGCAGGTCCAAGGTGGGGCAAGGCGAGACGAGCACGCACGGCGCAACGTCGAGCCGGGCCCGCTCGGCCACCACCTGCCACGCGCACCAGGTCGGGGTGCGCTCCTCGTGGTACACCTCGTCATGGGCGTCGAGGACCACCGCGGCGGCCAACGCCGGCAGGGGGGCGAATGCCGCCGCCCTGGCCCCGACCGCCACGCATCCGCCGGCCCGGGCCATGGCCCACTGCTCGGGGAGCAACGCCACCCGGTGCCCCCCCTGGCGCAGGCGCCCAGCCAGTCGCCGGGCCTCGCCGATGCCGGGGGCCAGGACCACCACCCCGGCCGAGGACCCAGCGGGCCCGCGACCAACCAGTCGTGCCGCCGCCTCCACCACCTCGCCGGTGTCGACTGCCGGCGCCAGGCGAAGCACGCTGGCTCCGCCGGCCAGCGCTTCGCCCCACAGCTCGTCGCTTCCCGTCACCCGATTCGCCGGTGGACCCAAAGAACTGGCAGTGCTGGCTACCGGTGGGGACAGCGGGGGCAGCGCCCGCACCAACGTCGGCGGGGAGGCGGTGCGCAACAGCGCCGTCACCGGCCCGGCCCAGCGCCAGGCCGCCCATCGGGCCAGCTCCACCACGGCCGGGGGCGGCCCCCAGCCACGCACGGCGGTGAGCGGGCGCAAGGTCACGCCGGTCGGCGGCGCCACGCCGTCGGCCACCACCCATCCCGCCACCGAGCGCCCGTGCAGGGCCACGCGCACCTCGGTGCCCACGCGCACCGACTCGGCCAGGGCGGCGGGCACCAGATAGTCGAACTCCTTGCGCACGGCGGCCACATCGGGCGCAACGCGCACAACGCGTTCCACGGGATCCGCTCGCTCCACGGGATCCGCTCGCTCCACGGGCACTGCGTCGTGACCGCCCGGGCGGTCCGGGCCGTCGGCGTCGGGGCCCGGCGGTACCCCCGCTACAGCCCCAGGGCCCGCTTGAGCTCCTCCACCCGCGGCGTGGCCTCCCACGTGAGCTCCTTGTCCGAGCGACCGAAGTGCCCGTAGGCGGCCGTGCGGCGATAGATGGGTCGCAGCAGGTCCAGGTCGCGCACGATGGCGGCCGGACGGAGGTCGAAGACCTCCCGCACAGCCTTCTCGATGGCCTGAGGGTCGACGGCGGCGGTTCCGAAAGTCTCCACCATCAGTGACACGGGACGGGCCACGCCAATGGCGTAGGCCACCTGGACCTCGCAGCGCTGGGCGGCACCCGCCGCCACCACGTGCTTGGCCACCCAGCGCGCCGCATAGGCAGCCGAGCGGTCCACCTTGGACGGGTCCTTGCCCGAGAAGGCGCCGCCCCCGTGACGGGCCATACCGCCGTAGGTGTCCACGATGATCTTGCGGCCGGTTAGGCCGGTATCGGCGTGGGGGCCACCGAGCTCGAAACGCCCGGTGGGGTTGGCCAGGATACGCAGCTTGGACGAGTCGAGATCGGGTGGGAGCAGCGGGTGGATCACGTGCTCACGCAGGTCGGGCAACAGCAGTGTCTCGATGTCGACGCCCGGCGCGTGCTGCGTCGACACCAAGATGGTGTCGATGGCCACCGGCCGCCCGTCCTCGTAGATCACGCTCACCTGGGTCTTGCCGTCAGGACGCAGGTACGGGAGCACTCCCACCCGGCGCACCTGGGCCAGGCGCTGGGCCAGGCGGTGGGCCAACCAGATGGGCAGCGGCATGAGGTCGGGTGTCTCGTCGCAGGCGTAGCCGAACATCATCCCCTGGTCACCCGCCCCCTGGGCGTTGAGCTGGTCCTCTCCGCCTGACCCCGAGCGCACCTCGTGGGCGGCGGTCACTCCTTGAGCGATGTCGGGCGACTGCTCGTCGAGGGCCACCATGACCCCGCACGTGCGGCCGTTGAAGCCATGGGCGTCGTTGTCGTAACCGATGTCGCACACCACGGCCCGCACCACAGAGGGAATGTCGATGTAACACGACGTGGAGATCTCACCGGCGACCACCACGAGCCCCGTGGTCAACATGGTCTCGCACGCCACGCGGGCCCTGGGGTCCTGGTCGATCACGGCGTCGAGGACGGCGTCGGAGATCTGGTCGGCCATCTTGTCGGGGTGGCCCTCGGTCACCGATTCCGACGTGAATGTGTAACGGGTGGTCACTTTGCTCTCCTCGTTCTGCTGCTGTCGGCCGCCGGCGGCCCACCCAGGGCCACCACGGCGTCGAGCACCGCCTCGGCCACCGCCTCTTTGGAGGTGAGCCCAACATCGCGCCGGCTTCCATCTGCTCCCAGGATGCTCACCGCGTTGGTGTCATGGTCAAATCCGACGCCGGCGGCAGAGACGTCGTTGGCTACGATGAGGTCGATCCCCTTGGACGCCAGCTTGGCCCGAGCCCGCTCGGTTACGTCGCCGGTCTCGGCGGCGAAACCCACCAGCACCTGGCCTGGGCGCCGGCGCCGCCCCAATTCGGCCAGGATGTCAGAGGTGGGCTCGAGCACCACGTCGGGCACTCCCTCGGACTTAGCGAGCTTCGCCGCGGCGCGCACCTTGGGCCGGAAGTCGGCCACGGCGGCGGCCATGATGATCACGTCGGCATGCTCGGCTTCGGCCAGCATGGCGTGTTCCATCGATGCCGCCGTCTCCACCGCCACCACGGTGACGCCCGGGGGCGGCCTGCGGTCGGTGGTGGTCACCAGCACCACATCGGCCCCCCGGCGCGCCGCCGCCTCGGCCACGGCATGACCCTGTTTGCCCGATGACCGATTGGTGATGACACGCACGGCGTCGATCGGCTCGCGCGTGCCTCCGGCGCTCACCAGTACCCGGCGTCCCCGAAAGTCGTCCCGAGCCGGGGCATCGGCGCCCGACAGCACAGACAGGACAACGCCGACGATGTCGTCCACGTCGGCCAGCCGGCCCGTGCCCACGTCTCCCCCAGCCAGTCGGCCTTCAGCGGGATCGACCACGTGCACACCGCGGCGGCGCAAAGTGGCCAGGTTCTCCTGCACCGCTGGGTGCTCCCACATCTCGGTGTGCATGGCCGGACAAACCACCACCGGGGCGCGCGTGGCCAGCACGGTGGCGCTCAGGAGGTCGTCAGACAGCCCGTGGGCATAGGCGCCGATGAAGCGGGCGGTGGCCGGGGCCACCACGATGACATCGGCGCTCTGGCCCAGGCGCGTGTGGGGAATGGGGTCCGACTCGTCCCACAAGCTGCGCTGCACCGGTTCCGACGCCAGCGCCGAGAACGTCACCTCCCCCACGAAGCGGGTGGCGTCGGCCGTCATGACCGGGACCACGTGGGCGCCGGCGTCAACAAGGCGGCGGCATAACTCCACCGCCTTGTAGGCGGCGATGCCGCCGGTCACTCCGAGCACGACGCACTTGGCGGATGCCGATCGTTGCATGGTCTGCTGCTCCCGACTCGGCGGGGCGGCCGGCGACAGCGCTATGCGCCGGGCTCCGGCGTGTCGGCCTCGCCGGCGCTCAGGCCCACCACCTCGGCGTCACCCTCGGCCACGACACTCTCTTCGGCTTCGGCTTCGACTTCGGCTTCGGCTTCGGGGTCGGCTTCGGGGTCGATGCGGTGATATGTGGCCTTGCCGGCGGCGATCTCCTCGAAGGCGATGGTGAGGGGCTTGCCCGACACCGAGGTCACCTGAGGGGGAACGACCACGCCCATGCCCTCGCCGAGTTGGTTGTAGTACGAGTTCACCTGCCGGGCCCGCTTGGCCGACAGGGCCACCAGGGTGAACTTCGAGTCGACCTTGTCGAGAAGGTCCTCGATGGGGGGGTCCATGAGCGTGGGGCGGCGCTGGGCCATCAGGCTCCTCTGGGAGGTTCGCCGCCCGGTGACGCCGGGGCGGTCTTGCGATGGAGATCCAGTATACCGGCCACTTCGGCCACAGCCCGATCGACGTCGTCGTTCACCACCACCAGGCTGGTGAGCCGGCGCCCCAGGCGCTCCTCCTCCGCCCCCTTGGCCAGGCGGCGAGCCACCTCCGCTTCGTCGTCACCACGGCGCCGTAGGCGCTCGGCCTGTATGTCGGCCGAGGGCGGCAACAGCAACACCACCACGGCGTGGGGGTCCTGGTCGAGCACCTGGCGAGCCCCTTGCAGGTCGATCTCGAGCAGCACGTCTCGACCCGACGGGGGGTTGGGCCACGGGGTGCCGTAGCGGTGCCCGAGGAACTCGGCCCACTCGAGGAAGCCGCCAGCAGCCACCCGCTCGTCGAAGGTGGCGCGGTCGACGAAGGTGTACGCCTCGGGATCCTCACCCGGGCGGCGCCGTCGCGTCGTCCACGAACGACTCAACCACCACGTGGGATCGCGTTGGACGAGACGAAAGGCGACGGTGCCCTTCCCCGCCCCGCCGGGACCGGAGATTACGGCGATCAGGAGAGGATCAGGACTTCCTGGTGTACGCCAGCAATGCCTCGCGCTGGTTGACACCGAGGCCTTGCAGGCGGCGGCTCTCGCTGATCCCCACCGATTCCATGAGTCGGCGCGCCTTCACCTTGCCCAGGCCGGGAAGGGACTCGAGCACCGAGATCACCTTCATCTTGCCGACCGTCTCCTCCTTGTCGGAGCGGTCGAGGAGCTCGGTCAAGGTGATCGAGCCCATCTTCAGTTTCTCCTTCACCTCGGCCCGCTCACGGCGGACCTTGGCAGCCTTGTCCAGCGCCGCCTGGCGCTGCTCGGGCGTAAGTGCGGGAGGTTGCGGCATGTCGGCCACCTTAGCGTCCTCGTCGAAGGGGGTCACCCGCCACACGCTGCGACGCACCTATGAGCTCTTCGGTGATGGCGACGGACAGCGCCTCGGGGTCGGGCGCCGCCGTCACGGCCCGCCCGAGGACCAGAAGGTCGGCACCGGCCGAAAGCGCCACCGCCGGTGTAGCCGTTCGCGCCTGGTCGTCGGCCGACACCCCCGAGGGCCGGATCCCGGGAACCACCTTGATCAGAGCCGGCACCACGTGCCGCGTGATCTCCAGATCGCCCGCTGCGCACACGATGCCCCCGCACCCAGCCTGGGCCGCCAGGGTGGCCCGGGCCTCGAGCGCCTGCGGCGGGGCCTCGACGTCGCTGGTGAGGACGGTGACCCCGAGCACCCACGGTGGTGGGGCTCCGGCCCCGGCTGCCCCCTCGGCCATGCCCTCCACCGCCGCCGCCACCATGGCCAGGCCCCCCTGGGTGTGGACGGTGGTATAGGTGGCCCCAAGGGCCCCGATGACCCTGGCCGCCCGGCGCACAGTTGTCGGGATGTCGTGCAACTTGAGGTCCAAGAACACCAGGTAGCCCTCGGCCACGAGCGCCGTCACGGCCTCGGGCCCCGCCGCACCGAAGAGCTCGAGGCCCACCTTGGCCACTGAGAACCACGGATGCAGGCGCCGGGCCAAGCGCAACGCCACCACCAGGTCGTCGACGTCGAGGGCCAGCGCCAGGTGGCGGCGCGCCGCTTCGGCGCTATCCAGCCTCATCGCTTCCTTGGCGGTGCACGACGCCGATGATGTCACGGACCTGTCGAACACCATGGAGCCGGCACCAGCGGGTCAGGCCGGCGAGCACCCGGGCCGGCGCCCGCGGGTCTCGGAAGGTGGCGGTACCGACCTCCACGGCATCGGCTCCGGCCATGAGCAGCTCCACGGCGTCGACGCCGCGCCCCACGCCGCCCACGCCCACGATGGCGGCGCCGGGGAAGGCGGCGCGTGCGTCGTGCACGGCGCGCACCGCCACAGGCCTGATGGCCGGGCCCGACAGCCCTCCGCCGGCCGGCCCCGAGCCCAGCGCGTAGCGGCGGTGGTCGATGTCGATGGCCATGCCGAGCACCGTGTTCACGAGCACCAGGGTCTCGGCCCCGGCGTCGAGGGCGGCGCCGGCGATTTCGAGCAGCTCGGCGGTGTTAGGGCTGAGCTTCACCCACATCGGCACGCCGGCCGCCGCGCTGGCGGCCACCGCGTCGGCAGTGGCGGTGGCCGAGTGGGCGAACATGCGGCTGCGATCCTCCAGATTGGGACAGCTCACGTTCACCTCGACGGCCACCACCGACGGCGCCCCGGCCACCAAGGCGGCGGCTCGTGCGAAGTCCTCGACCCGGCGCCCCCAGATGCTGACCACCACCCGCGCCCCCCGATCGACTAGCGCCGGCAGGTCCTCGGCGCGCCAAGCCCCGACGCCCGGGCCCTGCAGGCCGACCGAGTTGAGCATCCCTGCCGGCGTCTCGTGCACCCTCGGGGCTGCGTTGCCGGCCCAGGGCTCGGCGGACAGCGACTTCACCACCACCGCACCAAGCGAGGCCAGGTCGACGTAGGCGGCCAGCTCGGCACCATGGCCCGAGGTACCGGCCGCGCTCAGTACCGGATTGGGCAGCGGGACCGAGCCCACCGCCGTGCGCAGGTCTAAGGGGCCGAGCCGGAGCGTCACGCTTGGTCCGGCGCGCCCTCGGCGTGCACTTCCTGCAGACTCACCACCGACAGGTGGTGCCGTCGCCAATCGGCCATGCCCGCCGCCGCGGCGCGGGCCGCCGCCACCGTGGTCAGACAGGGGACCTGATGGGCGAGCGCCGTGGACCGGATGTGCAGGCCGTCGGCACGCGGACCGCGGCCACGCGGGGTGTTGACCACCAGCTGGACCCGACCGGAGGCGATGAGCTCCACGGCATCGGCGGCGCCCGTCTCTCCCACCTTGGCCACCACCGTGGCCACGGCCACCCCGTTGGCCTCCAGGAAGGCGGCCGTGCCCGACGTGGCGGCCAGGGTGAAGCCCAGGGCCACGAGCCCTCGCGCCGCCTCCAGGCCCGATGCCTTGTCGCGGTCGGCCAGTGACAGGAAGACGGTCCCCTCCGATGGCAGGGCGGTGCCGGCGGCGATCTGGCTCTTGGCAAAGGCCAGGCCGAAGGTGGCCCCCACGCCCATCACCTCGCCGGTCGAGCGCATCTCGGGGCCGAGCAGGGTGTCGACGCCGGGGAACCGGCTGAAGGGCAGCACCGCTTCCTTGACGCTCACGTACCCGCCTTGCGACGGGGGCCGCAGCAGGCCCTCGTGGCGCAACGACGCCAGCGTGGCGCCCACCATGACCCGGGCCGCCACCTTGGCCACCGGCACCCCGGTGGCCTTGGCCACGAAGGGCACCGTGCGACTGGCGCGCGGATTGGCCTCGAGCACGTAGACCGTGTGGTCCTTGACGGCGAACTGCACGTTCAGCAAGCCGACCACCTCGAGCGCCTCGGCGATGGCGCGGGTGTGGGCCTCGAGGCGATCGATCACCACGGCGTCGAGCGACTGCGGCGGCAGGGCACACGCCGAGTCACCCGAGTGGACACCGGCTTCCTCGACGTGCTCCATGATGCCGGCGATGAGCACCTCGCCGGCCCCGTCGCGCACGGCGTCCACGTCCACCTCCACGGCGTCCTCGAGGAAGCGGTCGACCAGCACCGGCCGCTGCTCGGGGGTGCCGCCCTCGCGCCGCAGCGAGCCGGCCAGGTCGGCCACCACCTGGGCCAGACGCTCGTCGTCGTAGACGATCTCCATGGCCCGCCCCCCGAGGACGTAGCTCGGCCGCACGAGCACCGGGTAGCCCACCTTGTGGGCCACGGCCAACGCCTCGTCCACACTGACGGCGGTGCCGCCGGCCGGCTGCGGGATGCCGAGTTGCTCGCACAACTCGTTCCACCGCTGGCGGTCCTCGGCCAGGTCTATCGACGCCGGGCTCGTGCCGAGCACGAGCCCGGCCGGCAGGCCGTGTGCCAGCTTGAGCGGGGTCTGTCCTCCGAGGCTCACCACCACGCCCACCACCGGCGCGCCGCCGGGCCCCTGTCCGGCTCGTTGCTCGGCCTCGAGCACGTTGGCCACGTCCTCGGCGGTGAGCGGCTCGAAGTAGAGGCGGTCGGAGGTGTCGTAGTCGGTGGACACCGTCTCGGGGTTGCAGTTGACCATGACCGTCTCGTAGCCGGCTTGGCGCAGGGCCATGCTGGCGTGGACGCAGCAGTAGTCGAATTCGATGCCCTGGCCGATACGGTTGGGCCCCGATCCCAAGATGATGACCCGTGGCCTCGTGCTGGGGGCGACCTCGTCCTCGTCCTCATAGGTGGCGTAGTGATAGGGGGTGTGGGCCTCGAACTCGGCTCCACAGGTGTCAACCGTCTTGAAGGTGACCTCCACGCCGAGGGCCAGGCGAGCGGCGCGCGCCTCGGCCTCGCTCGGCCCTCCGGTGCCGCCGCCGCCGGAGCCCGAGGCGCCCGAGAACAGGTACGCCAACTGGGCATCGGAGAAGCCGAGGCGCTTCGCATCCCGCCATGTACGGCGGTCCATGGCCTCGAGGCCAGACCCGCCGGCGGCCAGCTCCTCCAGTCTCAGGCGGGCCGCCGTTACGGTGGCCAGCTGGTCGAGGAACCAGCGGTCCACACCGGTGGCCTCGACCAGGGCATCGACCTCGATCCCGCGGCGCAGGGCGGCTTCCAGGTGGAAAACGCGCTCGGGGGTGGGCTCGGCGGCCCGCGCCACCAGCTCGTCGTCGTCGAGGGGGTCATACGCCTGCTCGCCCCGGTCGGCGTTCAGGCCGCTGCGGCCTTGCTCCAGGGACCGGATGGCTTTTTGCAGTGATTCGGGGAAGGTGCGCCCTATGGCCATGACCTCGCCCACCGACTGCATCCTCGTTCCCAACCGGTCGGTGGTCCCGGGCAGCTTCTCGAAGGCCCAGCGGGGGATCTTGGTAACCACGTAGTCGATGGTCGGCTCGAAGCTGGCCGGAGTGGCCCCGGTGATGTCGTTGGCGATCTCGTCGAGGCTGTAGCCCACGGCCAGGCGGGCGGCGATCTTGGCGATGGGGAATCCCGTGGCCTTCGAGGCCAGCGCCGACGAGCGCGACACGCGCGGGTTCATCTCGATGACGAGCCGTCGCCCACTGCTCGGGTCCACGGCGAACTGGATGTTCGAGCCCCCCGTCTCCACGCCGACCCGGCGGATGCAGGCAAATGCGTCGTCGCGCATGGCCTGGTACTCGACGTCGGACAGCGTCTGGGCCGGTGCCACCGTGATCGAGTCGCCGGTGTGCACCCCCATGGGGTCGAGGTTCTCGATGGAGCACACCACGACGCAGTTGTCCATGCGGTCGCGCATGACCTCGAGCTCGAACTCCTTCCACCCGGCGATGGAGCGCTCGATGAGGATCTGCTGCACGGGGCTGGCAGCCAGGCCCTCGGCGGCCAGACGGCGGAACTCGTCGAGGTCGCTGGCCGTGCCGGTCCCGCTGCCGCCCAGGATGTAGCTCGGTCGGATCATGAGAGGGAAGCCGATCTCCTCCCCCACCACCAGTGCTTCGGCCAGGTTGTGGGCGAAGCCCGACGACGGCACCTCGAGCCCGATGCCTTCCATGGCCGTCTTGAACTGGTCGCGGTCCTCGGCGGTGGCGATGGCTTCGGCGCTGGCGCCGATGAGCTCCACCCCGAACTCGTCGAGTATGCCGCTCTGTACCAGCGCCATGGCCAGGTTGAGCGCCGTCTGTCCCCCCAGCGTGGGCAGCAGCGCATCGGGCCGCTCGCGCCGCACGATGGCCTCGAGGATCTCGATGTCGAGAGGCTCCACATAGGTGCGATGGGCCAGGTCGGGGTCAGTCATGATGGTGGCCGGGTTCGAGTTGGCCAGTACCACCCGATATCCCTCGTCCTTGAGCACGCGGCACGCTTGGCTGCCGGAATAGTCGAACTCACACGCCTGGCCGATGACGATCGGGCCCGAGCCGATGACCAGGATGCTCTCGATGTCGGTGCGCCGAGGCATCAGCGCCCTCGGACCATGAGCTCGGCGAACTGGTCGAAGAGGTAACGGGCGTCGTGGGGCCCGGGGCCGGCTTCGGGGTGGTACTGCACGCCGAAGGCCGCTGCCGTGGTGGACCGGATGCCCTCGACCACCCCGTCGTTCAAGTTCACGTGGGTCACCTCGGCCACCGGAGCCCCTCCTAGGGTCAGGGACTGTTCGGCCACGGCGTAGTTGTGGTTCTGGCTGGTGATCTCCACCTGGCCCCCGGCCAGGCGGCGCACCGGGTGGTTGCCTCCGTGGTGCCCGAAGGGCAGCTTGTAGGTCCGGCCCCCGAGGGCGGTGGCCAGGAGCTGATGTCCCAGGCAGATCCCGAACACCGGCACCCGGCCGAGCAGCTCGGCGATGGTGGCCGTCGGCCCGCCCAAGGCCGCCGGGTCGCCGGGGCCGTTGGAGAGGAAGACGCCATCGGGCTCGAGGGCCAGGGCATCGGAGGCCGAAAAGCCGGCCGGCACCACCGTCACCGTGGCCATGGCCCCCAGGCAACGCAGCATGGTCTCCTTGACGCCGAAGTCGTAAGCCACCACCCGCAGCGCACCCGACCCGCGCTGGTAAGGGGCGTCGGTGGTCACGGCCGAGACCAGGTCCTGGCCCGTGGTGCCCGCCTCGGCGGCTGCCGCCGCCGCCAGGGTGCGCTCGTCGGCCGTTCCGAATGCGCAGCCGATGGCACCGGCCCGGCGCACGTGGCGGGTGAGGCGCCGGGTGTCGACGCCGGTGATGCCGGGCACTTCGTGGCGCACCAGGAAGTCCTCGAGCGAGCCTTGGGCCCGCCAGCTCGAGGGCCTCGGCGGGACGTCGCGCACGACCACGCCGCGGCACCACGGGTGCTTGGCCTCGTCGTCGTCGGCAGTGACCCCGTAGTTTCCGATGTGTGGATAGGTGAAGGCCACCACCTGCCCGGCGTAGCTCGGGTCGGTGACCACTTCCTGATAACCCGACAGCACCGTGTTGAACACGAGCTCGCCCGTGCAGACCCCGCCGGGCGCCACGGCGCCGAGCGCCTCGCCCTCGAACACCTCGCCGTCAGCCAGCACCAGCAGAGCCGCCGCCCGCCGCTGTGCCGCCGTCATCGCTGTGCCTCGCCGTCCACCACCACGGCCTCCCCCCGGCACACGGTGTGGCGGACCCGGCCGGTGAGGCGCCGGCCGGCCCACGGGGTATTGCGGCTGCGACTGGCCGAGCGCATCGCCTCCACCTCCCAGGTGGCGGCCGGGTCGAACACGCACAAGTTGGCCGCCGACCCTGCTTCCACCGGGCCGCCTTGGTCGCCCCCGGCGCCGGGGTCCAAGCCCACCAGGCGCGCCGGGCGCCACGACAGCAGGCCCAGGACGTCGCGCAGCACCATCCCGGCGGGCACCGCCACTCCGTCGCTCTCGGCTCCGGGGCCGAGGGCGGACAAGGTGACGGACAAGGCCGTCTCGAGCCCGAGCATCCCGGGGGGAGCCACGTCGAGCGGTGCGTCCTTGGCCTCGGGCGGATGAGGGGCGTGGTCGGTGGCCACGGCGTCCACCACTCCTTCAGCGCAAGCGCGGCGCAGGGCGGCCACGTCGGTGGCTGGACGCAGCGGCGGGTTGACCTTGAACAAGGTGTCGTACCCGAACAGCTCGCCGTCGGTGAGCGACAGATGGTGCGGTGTCACCTCGGCCGTAACGGCCAGCCCCTCGGCTTTGGCCGCCGCCACCAGTGCCAGCGAGCGGGCCGTGGAGAGGTGGAGGAAGTGGACCCGTCCGCCGGTCAGACGGGCCAGGGCGATATCGCGCGCCACCATCGTCTCCTCGGCCTCGGCCGGGATCCCGGGAACGCCGAGGCGGCTCGACCAGGCGCCCTCGTGCATGGCGCCTCCGGCGGCCAGGGCCTCGACTTCGCAGTGCTGCCCCAGGATGAGGCCCAGGCCGGCTGCGTACTCGAGTGCCCGGCGCATGACGGCGGCATCCTGCACGCCGGTTCCGTCGTCGGTGAAGAGCCGCACCCCCAGGGCGGCCATCTCCCCCATTGGTGCCAAGCGCTCGCCGGCGCGCCCCACGGTGATGGCCCCGGCCACCGCCACCCGGCACAGCGCCCCCTCCCCCAGACCCAGCACCTGGCGGGCCACGGCGGCGCTGTCGATGGGCGGGTCGGTATTGGGCATGGCCACCACGGCCGTGAAGCCACCGGCGGCCGCCGCTCGCGAACCGGACTCGACGGTCTCGGCCTCCTCGGCTCCGGGTTGGCGCAGGTGCGTGTGCAGGTCCACGAGCCCCGGGGACACCATGCAACCGCCGGCATCGAGGACCCGCCAGCCGGCCGGCACCTCGAGGCCCGGCCCGGCGGCCACCACCACGCCGTCCTCGATCAGGACGTGGCCCGGACGCTCCCCCGACTCGTCCACCACGGTGCCACCCATGATGGCGAGGGCGCTCACCGACGGTCCCCAGGGCGCTCATCGACGGCGTCGGCGGACTCGGCCGCGGCATCGGCCATCAGGGCGGCGGGGTCGGAGCCTGCACCATGGCCGAGAAGGAGAAAAAGCACCGCCATGCGCACGGCGATGCCGTTGGCCACCTGGCGCAACACCACCGAACGGGGCCAGTCGGCCACTTCGTCGGCGATCTCGACACCGCGGTTCATGGGCCCGGGATGCATGACCAGGGCCCCCTCGGCCAGTCGGGCGGCCCGGCGGGCGGTGAGCCCGTAAGCGGCGGTGTACTCCCGCAGCGACGGCACGAAGGCTCCCGCACCTCGCTCGAGCTGGAGGCGAAGCAGGTAGCACACGTCGATCGAATCGAGCACGCCGTCGAGGTCGTGGGCCACGCCGGCGATGGGCCAGCCCTCGAGCGAACTCGGCACCAGGGTGCCGGGCGCCACCAGCGTGACCGAGGCGCCCAGGGCTGCGAGCGCCAAAACTCCCGACCGGGCCACCCGGCTGTGGCGGACGTCGCCCACGATGGCCACGCGGAGCCCCCTGAAACAGTCGATGCTCGGTGCGCCGCCGGCCCGCTCGGCCAGCACCTGGCGGATGGTGTAGCAGTCGAGCAGGGCCTGCGTGGGGTGTTCGTGCCAGCCGTCGCCGGCGTTCACCACGGCGGCGTCCACCCACCGGGCCACCTGGGCCGGGGCGCCGGCGCTCGGATGCCGCACGACGAAGGCGTCGGCTCCCATGGCCGCCACCGTCTCGGCTGTGTCGCGCAGGGACTCGCCCTTCTTAACCGACGAGGAAGCCACCTGGAAGCTCACCACGTCGGCCGACAGGCGCCGGGCGGCGGTCTCGAAGGAGAGGCGTGTGCGGGTCGACTCCTCGGCGAACATCGTCACCACGGTGCGGCCACGCAGGGCCGGGACCTTGGGGATGGGGCGACGGCCCACCTCGACGAAGGCATCGGCCACGCGCATGACCTCTTCGATGCCCTCGGCGCCGAGATCGGCCACCGACAGCAGATGCCGACTGCCGCCGGCCGGGGCTCCGGTCACTGCAACTGGCTCCCGGTCACCGGGGGACGACGTCCCCGAGCACGACCCCGTCAAGGCTCACATCGACCTGCTCGTCGATGCGGGTGGGAATGTTCTTCCCCACGTAGTCGGGCCGGATGGGCAACTCGCGATGTCCACGGTCGACCATGACGGCCAGCTGCACAGCCCGCGCCCTTCCATAGTCGGCCAGGGCATTCAGGGCGGCGCGCACGGTGCGGCCGGTGAACAGCACGTCGTCGACCAGCACGACCAGCTGGCCGGCCAGGTCGCCGGGGATGTCGGTGACGGCCTCGGGCAACACCGGGCGGATGCCGATGTCGTCGCGGTAGAAAGCGACGTCGAGCATCCCCACCGCCACCGAGGTGCTCTCCACTTCTTCGAGGACGTGCCCGATGCGATGGGCCAGGGGGACACCGCCGGTCTGCAAGCCGACGATGACCACATCCTCGAGGCCGTGGTTGCGCTCGACGATCTCGTGGGCGATACGGATGAGAGCCCGGTGGACGTCCTCGGCCGAGAGGACCTGCACCCGGGGAACGAAGACCCCACCTCGCGGTGGGGTCAGTCTGCGTTCGCGCTCGGCCACCAGACTCCTCGTCGTCCGTACGGGTCTCTCAGGACCCGCTTCACGGTCAGGTCGATGCTACCAGGAGCCGGGCGCCGTGGCCGGGCGCTGTCAGGCTCGCAGTTGGGCGGCGATGGTCGACAACACCCCGTTCACGAACCGCCCCGACTCCTCGGTCGAGTACTGCTTCACCAACTCCACCGCCTCGTCGATGACAACGGCCACCGGTACGGCCGGTCCTTCCAGCAACTCGTAGACGGCCAGGCGCAGCACGGCGCGGTCCACGGCCGGCATGCGGGCCACGTCCCAGCCCACGGCGGCTCCGGCCAGCAGCTGGTCGATACGGGCCAGGTGGGCGGCCACGCCCTGGACCAGAGCCAGAGCGAAGGCGTCGGGGGTGGCGGCCAGGGCGTCTACCACCTCGGCCGTGGTCACATGCTTGATCTCGGCCTCGTAGAGCAGGCTGAGTGCCCGCTCTCGGGCCTGGTGGCGGGGCCCGACCGGTGCGGCCGGGTCAGGCCTGGTGGCCGGTGGCACCGTCGTCCCCCGCCGGTGGCCGTCAGGCCCGGGTGATGTACTCGGACGTGCGGGTGTCGACCTTCAAGCGGTCCCCGGGGTTCACGAAGAGCGGCACCTGCACGACCAGGCCGGTTTCGAGGGTGGCCGGCTTCCGGGCCCCCGACACCCGGTCGCCTTGGATCCCGGGCTCGGTCTCGGCCACGGTGAGCTCCACCGAGGCCGGCAGGTCCACCCCCACGATCTCCGTGCCGTACAGCTGGAGCACGGCGTTGTCGCCCTCTTTGACGAAGTTGGCGGCGTCGCCGAGGGTGTCGGGACTCACATGGATCTGGTCGTAGGACGACGTGTCCATGAACACGTAATCGGCGCCGTCGCGGTAGAGGTACTGCATCTCGCGCTTGTCGACGATGGCCTGCTCGACGCGCTCGTCGGCCCGGAAGGTGCGCTCGATCACGGCCCCGGTGCGCACGTTCTTGAGCTTGGTGCGGACGAAGGCCCCGCCCTTGCCCGGCTTCACGTGCTGGAACTCGACCACCCCGAACAACCCCTCGGGAAGGTCGAGGGTCATCCCGTTGCGCAGATCGTTGGTGGTGACGGCCATCAGGCGACGAAGTCCTTCGGAAAGTTGGTGAGCACCCGGCATCCGTGCTCGGTCACCACCACGGTGTCCTCGATGCGGACCCCCCCGACTCCGGGCACGTACACACCCGGCTCGACGGTGACGACGATGCCGTTGGCGAGGATAGCAGTGGCCCCCGGGCCGACCGACGGGGCCTCGTGGATGTCGAGTCCCACGCCGTGGCCGGTTCCGTGTTCGAAGGCGTCGCCCAGACCCGCTGCGGTGATCCATTCCCGGCAGACCCGGTCCACCTCGCCCGTCGCCACCCCGGCCCGCACGGCGCCCACCCCGGCCTGCTGGGCCCCGGCCACCACCTCCCACATGCGGGCCAGGTCGGGCCCGGGGTCGCCCCCCACCACGAAGGTGCGGGTCATATCCGAGCGGTACCCGTCGTAGACGGCGCCAAAGTCGACCACCACCGGGTCCCCGCCCGTGATGCGCCGGCCGCCGGGGCGGGCGTGGGGTTTCGCCGCGTTGGGACCCGACGCCACGATGGTGGAGAAGGCCCGGTCCTCGGCCCCAAGCCGGCGCATGGCCGAATCGAGGGCCAGGGCCACCTCGGCCTCAGTCGGCCCGGTGCCCAGCATGGCGAGGGTCTCGGCCAATGCGGCGTCGGCCAGCGCGGCGGCATAGGCCATGCGCTCGAGCTCGGCGGCGTCCTTCACCTGTCGTAAGCCCTCCACCAAACCCGTGGTGGGCACCACCATCACTGCCCTGGCGGCTTCGGACCAGCGTCGTTGCTCGGCCCACGTGATGGCGTGGGCCTCGAGGCCGAGGCGGCGCACGGCGCTGCGTCCTAGCGCCCCGACCAGGGCGTCACGCTGGGCGGCGAGCCCGCCCACCACTACTTCCACAGCGCGCCCGGCCCCGGCCGCCTGCACCTGCTCGGCGCCCTGGGTGCGGTAGCGGCCGTCGGTGGCCAGAAACGCTTCGTCGGGGGCTACCAGTACCAGCCCGGCTGACCCGGTGAAGCCGGTCAGGTACCGGATGTTGGCCAGCTCCGAGACGAGCAAGGCGTCGACACCGGCTTCCGATAGCAGGGCCCTCAGGCGTTCGAGACGCCCGCCGACCGCGACGGCACCGGTGGGAGCGGGCCCCGGGCCCGTCACCTCGAGCCGGTGCCCAAGCGACGAGCCACGGCCACCATGGCCAAGCGGTAGCCGAGGCCACCGAAGCCGGCGATTGTCCCGTCGGCCACCGGCGCCACCACCGACGTGTGGCGGAACGGCTCGCGGCCAGCCGGGTTGGACAGGTGGAGCTCCACCACCACGCCGTCGAACGAGGCCAGGGCGTCATGCAGGGCCCAGGAGTAGTGGGTCAGGGCCCCGGCGTTCACCACCAGGGCGGCGGCACGGCCCCTGGCCCGATGGACCTGCTCCACCAGTTCGCCTTCATGCTCGCTCTGATGGTGCTCCATGGCCAGGCCCAGGGCGTGGGCCTCCTCGGTGGCGGCGACCACATGCTCGGCCAGGATCTCGGGGCCATAGATCTCGGGCTGGCGCTGGCCGAGCAGGCTCAGGTTCGGGCCCGACAACAGCACGACCAACGGCTTCGACGCGCTCACCGGGTACATCCCATGGACGACAGGGTAGCGAGGACGTCCTCGGCCCCCACGCCCCCGACCGGCTCGACGCCGCCGGGGCCGTCGAGGACGAAAGTCAGGTCGTGATCGGCCTTCTTGTCGCGTCCCATGAAAGCCACCAGCGCCCGGGCCGATACGCCGTTGGGGATGTCGGAGGGAAGGTCGAACTGGCCCACCACCTGGCGGTGCAGGGCCACCCGGTCGTCTTCGATGCGCCCGAGGTGTCGGGCCAGCTCGGCGGCGAAGACGAGCCCGACCGCCACCGCCTCACCATGGCGCAGGTCCACCCCCCCCTCGGGCCCGTACCCCACGGCCTCCAGCGCGTGAGCCAGGGTGTGGCCGTAATTGAGCAGCATCCGGCGGCCCCCCTCGCGCTCGTCGCCCGACACCACTTCTGCTTTGATGCCCACGCACCGAGCCACCTGCTCCTCGAGTGGGAGCTCGAGGAAGCCGGCTCCAGGCGGCGATCCGCCGATGAAGGCGTACTTGGCCATCTCCCCTCTTCCCGACGCCCACTCGCGCCGGGGCAGGGTGGAGAGCACATCCGTATCGCACAACACGGCGGCCGGCTGCCAGAAGGCGCCCACCAGGTTCTTGCCCTCGGGCAGGTTCACGCCGGTCTTGCCCCCGATGGCCGCATCGACCTGAGCCAACAAGGTGGTGGCCACGTTGACGTAGGCGATGCCCCGCAAGTACGTGGCGGCGGCAAAGCCGGCCACGTCGGTCACCACCCCACCGCCCACGGCCACCACCACGTCTCGGCGCGATAACCCGGCCCGGGCGAAGCCCCGGCACAGCTCCTCCACGGTGGACAGCGACTTGGCCGCCTCGCCGGGCCCGATCAAGAAGCGCTCGGCCTCGATGCCGGGGTCGATGCCCACGTCGATTCCGGGCTGGGTGACCACGGCAGCCAGGCGGGCCGACGCCGGCACCACGTCGGCCAGGGCGTGTCGGGCCCCGGCGCCCACGAGGACCTCGTAGGACCGGTGGCCGAGGTCGACCCCGACGGAGATCACCTCGACCCGCCGGCGGCTCTGCGCCAGGCCGCCACCACCAGGTCGGCCACCTCGGAGGGGTCGAGGCCATCCACGTCCACCACGGCATCGGCCACCTCTTCGTAGAGCGGTCCACGCTCCTCGTACAGCGCCTCCAGCCGGCGTTGAGGGTCGCCCACGCCCAGAAGGGGCCGCTGCACTCCGGTGCCGACCCGGGCCGCCAGGACCTCGACCCGGGCCCGCAGCCACACCACGAACCCCCCTGTGACCAGCGCGGAGCGGTTCCCGTCAGCTACCACGGCGCCGCCGCCCAACGACACCACGGCGTCGCCGTCGCCGCCCAGCACTTCGGTCAGCGCGGCCGCTTCGTGTCGGCGGAACCACGGTTCGCCGTGCTCGGCGAACACGTCGGCAATGCTGCACCCGAGCGATCGTTCGATCTCGTCGTCCAAGTCGACGAACCGGACCTGCAGGCGATCGGCCACCAACGGTCCCACGGTGGACTTGCCGGCGCCCATCATGCCGACGAGAAGCAGGCGCTCAGCCACCGTGGCCGAGCGCGGCCGACGGCGTGGCCCCCATGGCCTGGACATAGCCGCGGTGGTTGCGCACCACTTCGGCCAGCGAATCACCGCCGAACTTCCGCAGCGCCTCGTCGGCCAGCACCAGCGCCGTCATGGTCTCGGCCACCACGCCCATGGCCGGTACGGCGGTGACGTCGGTGCGCTCTTTGAACGAAACCGTCTCCTCCTTGGTCACCACGTCGACGGTGCCGAGCACGGGACGGTTCAAGGTGGCCAGCGGCTTCATGCCCACCCTGGCCACCACCAGCCCGCCGGTCGACATGCCGCCTTCGATCCCACCGGCACGTGTGGTCTGGCGCCGGTAGTCGGCGGTGTTGCCGTCCCAGGTGATGGCGTCGTGGGCTTCAGATCCGCGGCGAGCCGACACGCTCGCGCCTTCACCGATCTCCACGTACTTGATGGCCTGGATGCTCATGAGGGCTTGAGCCAATAGGCCGTCGAGGCGGCGGTCCCAGTGCACATGGCTGCCGAGGCCCACCGGCACCCCGTAGGCCAGGACCTCGACCACGCCCCCGAGCGAGTCCCCATCCTTGGCCGCCGCCTTGACCGCGCTCACCATTCGGCCCTCGGCTTCTGAGTCGAAGCAGCGCACCGGCGACTGGTCCACCCGTTCGAGGTCCCCAGGCGAAGGGCGCGCCAGGGCCGACGCCTCCTCCCCGCCGAGGGCCACCACGTGGCTGACCAGGGCCACGCCGAGATGGGCCAGCAGCGACTTGGCCAGACACCCGGCCGCCACGCGAGCCGCCGTCTCACGAGCCGAGGCGCGCTCGAGGACGTCGCGGGCATCGTCGAAGCCGTACTTCTGCATTCCGGCCAGGTCGGCATGCCCGGGGCGGGGCTGGGTCAAGACCTTGGCCGGAGCACCGGGGTGGGGCGACATCTCCTGCTCCCATTTCGGCCACTCGCTGTTGGCGATCTCGATGGCCACCGGCGAGCCCAGGGTGCGGCCGTGGCGAATCCCACCGAGCAGCTCGACTTCGTCGGCCTCGAAGCGCATCCGGGGGCCGCGGCCGAACCCCAGCCGGCGTCGTCCCAGCTCCCCGGCAATGTCGGCCACGGTGACCGGCAGGCCGGCCGGCAGGCCCTCCACGATCACGACGAGGGCCTTGCCGTGCGACTCACCCGCCGTGAGGTACCGGAGCATCGGACAAATCTACCGCCCGGTGTTGTGGTGGCCGCCCTTTCAGGCACCCCGGTGGAACAGGGCGTGAGCCAACGGGTTGCCCCACAGCACGGCCACCACCGCACCGGCTGCCATGAAGGGCCCGAACGGGATCCGTGTCTTTCGACCTCCGTGGGTCACAGCCATGACGCCGATCCCGATTACCGCCCCGAGGACGAAGGCGGCGAAGAAGGCGACGAAGGCGTGTCCGAGGCCGAGCCACCCGGTGGCCACGCCGATGACGCCGGACAGGCGCACGTCGCCGAAGCCCATGCCCTTGGGCACGGCCAGGTGCACGGCGAAGAACCCGGCAAAGGCCACAGCGCCGGCGATGGCCGCCCGGGCCAGGGACCCCCAGCGGTGGTCGAGTGCCGACGACAGCACGAGCAGAGGGATCAAGGCGACCAACGTCGGATAGACGATCCGGTTGGGGATCATGTAGCGCTCGATATCCACGGCGCTGATGGCCACGAGCGCCAGGCCCAGCACACAGAACGGCGCCAGGGCCACGTCGGTGCCGAAGCGGGTGGCCATGGCTCCGAGCACCAGGGCGCTGACCAGGCCCATAAGGAGCGGGCGGGTGGCGAACGGGGTGGCTCCACCGCAATGCGGGCAGTGCCGGCGGGCAAGCACCCTGACGAGCGGCAGGCTGTCGGCCACGGCAGCCGGGCGTTCGCACTTCGGGCAGCGGTGCCAGGGGCGCTCGAAGCCCACGCGGGCGCCGACGCGCTCTACCACCACCTCGAGCTGGTCCCCGGCCACGAGGCCACCCACCGCTGCCGCCGCTGTGACCAGCCCGTCCATTACGGCGACGCTACCGACTTCCGCCGTGGCTGTCTGCCGTGGTCGGTGCTTCGCTGTCGCTTCGTTACTTCTTCGCTGCTTCGAAGTAGGGGTTGTCACCGCTGGCGTGGTCGGTGACGTCCACGACCGAGACGAGCTCGGGCACCGAGTCGCGCAAGGCCACCTCGATGCCCTGCGACAAGGTCACCTTGGCCAACCCGCAGCCCTGGCATCCGCCGCTCAAGCGGAGATAGGCGGTGCCGTCCTCCACCGCCACCAGGTCGGCCCGGCCACCATGGGAGGCGATGGAGGGGTTCACCTGCTCCTCGAGGACGGCCAGGATCCGTTGGGCCAGGTCGCTGGTCAGGTCCCCGGTGGGAACGGCGCTGGTCTCGGGCCTCGGCGGCGTGTTCGGATTGAGGATGACGAGGCCACCCTCACCGTCGTCGGACCAGTCCAGCCGGGCGCCGCGGAGGCGGGCCACGCTGGCCTCGGGGACGACGACTGTCAGTTCGGCGGCTTGGTCCACCGCATCCCCCGCCCCAGCGTCGGACGCCGCTTGGAAGTAGATGTCGTAGGTGTAGGAGCCGGCGCTGGCCCCGGTCACCTCCACCCACAGCGCGAGACGCTCGGCGTCGCCTTCCTCGGCTCGCGCCTCGACGACGACGCTGCGCGCCGACGGTGTGACGTTGAGCACGGACTCTGCCATGGTCGGACCTCCCGCCAGCCATCATAGGAGGGTGGCCCGGCTGCTCCTCCTCGTCCCCTCGTCTACCTATCGGGCCGACGACTTCCTCGATGCCGCCACGGCCCTCGGCGTCGAGGTGGTGGTGGGCACCGAACAGGCCCACGCCTTGGCCGGCTTGATGGGCGGCCGCAGCCTCGAAGTACCACTCGACGACGCCACCGCCGGGGCGGAGGCCATCGTGGCCCACGACGCCATCGTCCCCATCGACGCCGTGGTGGCCGTGGACGACCAGGCCACGGCGGTTGCGGCCGAGGCGTCGCTGCGTCTGGGCCTGCGTCACAACCCGCCCGGCGCGGTGGCCGCCGCCCGGGACAAGCTGGCCATGCGGGCCCGGCTGCATGAAGCCGAGATCTCCCAGCCACCCTTTGGCGCCTTGGCGGCGGAGGCCGGGCCCGACGACGTCGCTCGGCTCGGAGCGCTCGTGGGCTACCCATGCGTGGTGAAGCCGGCCACCTTGTCCGGCAGCCAGGGGGTCCTTCGGGCCGACGACGCCGGAGCCCTGGTGGCGGCGGTCGCCCGGAGCAGGCGCATCGCCTCGGCCGCCGGCGTGGACCCGTCGGCGCCCCTCCTGGTCGAGCGGTTCGTCCCAGGGCCGGAGGTGGCCGTGGAGGGCATGTTGCACGACGGCGAGCTGCGTGTGCTGGCCGTGTTCGACAAGCCCGATCCCCTCGACGGGCCGGCCTTCGAGGAGACCATCTACGTGACTCCGTCCCGATTGGGGGCGGGCGACCTGGCCGCCGCCCATTCAGCGGTCGGGGCGGCCACCAGGGCCCTCGGCCTGCGCCAAGGGCCGATCCACGCCGAGGTGCGCGTGCACCAGGGACGGGCGTCGGTCATCGAGGTGGCGGCCAGGACCATCGGTGGGCTGTGCGCCCGTACCTTGGCCTTCGGGGCCGGTCGCAGCCTCGAAGAGCTCGTGATCGCCGAAGCCCTCGGCATCGAGCTCGGCGACCTCGATCGCCGGGCCGGTGCCGCCGGCGTGCTAATGGTCCCCATTCCCCGCGCCGGGATCCTGCGGGGCGTAGACGGGCGCGACCGGGCCCTGGCCGTGCCTGGCATCACCGACTTCGAAGTTACGATCGCCCTCGGGCGCGCTGTGGCGCCGGTCCCCGAGGGAAACCGGTACCTGGCGTTCGTCTTCGCCTCTGGCGACAGGCCCGAAGACGTCGAGCAGGCGCTACGCCGCGCCTGGGCCTGTATCGACGTGCGCGTCGACCCGACCGAAACCTGAGTCGTCGAAGTCGGCGGCGCCGGCCGCTACGGTGGGATCGGTGCGCGCCTTGCTGCTCTCCACCTACGAGCTGGGGCACCAACCCCTGCACGTAGCCGGTCCGGCTGGAGCCTTACAGCGCGCCGGCCACGATGTCCGCTGCGTCGACCTGTCGGTGGACACCCTCCGGCCCGAAGACGTGCAGTGGGCTCACGCCGTGGCCGTGTCGGTGCCCATGCACACGGCCATGCGGCTGGCCCGTCAAGCCTGCGCCCACATTCGCACCCTTCGCCCGGACCTGGCCGTGTGCTTCTACGGTCTCTATGCCGGCCTCGACGACGGGGCCCACGGGGCCCACGTGGCCGACATGGCCATCGCCGGGGAGTACGAGCCGGGCCTGTTGGCATGGTTCGGTGACCCGAGTGAGCAGCGACGACGCGTCCAGGTCGGCCCGACTGTGGTTCACCTCGGGCGCCAGCGATTCGGCTTGCCGGCCCGCAAGTCGCTGCCGCCGCTCGAGCGCTACAGCCGTCTGCTCATGGGCTCCGAAAGCCGGATGGCCGGTTACGTGGAGGCCAGCCACGGGTGTGCGCATCGCTGCCGTCACTGCCCGGTCCCGGTGGTCTACAACGGCCGCACCCGATTGGTCGAGGTGGAGTCGGTGCTGGCCGACGTGGCCCAGCTCGTGGGGATGGGGGCCGAGCACCTCACCTTCGGCGACCCCGACTTCCTGAACGGGCCACACCATGCCCGGCGGGTGATCGACGCCGTACACCAGGCCTTCCCTGACCTCACCTTCGACATCACGGCCAAGGTGGAGCACATCCTGGCCCACCCCGAGATCTGGCCGGCCATGGCCGGGGCCGGCTGCCTGTTCGTGGTGTCGGCCTTCGAGTCGGCCAACGACGACGTGCTGCGCCGGCTCGACAAGGGCCACACGGTGGCCGAGGAGATCGAGGCCGTCAAGGTGCTGCGCAGCGCCGGCATCGAGCCCCGGCCCTCGCTGCTGCCCTTCACTCCGTGGACGACGGCCGGCGACCTGCTCGACTTGCTCGACCTGGTGGCTCACTGCGACCTAATCGGCAATGTCGACCCAGTGCAGTTCACCATCCGTCTGCTCGTCCCGCCCGGGTCGCTGTTGCTCGATAGCGGTGACCTCGACGGATTGCTGGGCCCGTATGACCCCGAGCACCTGGGCTGGGAATGGACTTCAACCGATGGGCGCCTCGATGTGCTGCAACAGAGGCTCGTGGCCTTGGCCCAGCTGGCCGACGCCGAGTCGTGGGACGACATGGCTGCCTACCGCGCCGTACGGGCCGAGGCATGGCGACTGCTCGACATACACGACCGCGCCGAAGCACCACCCCAGTCGGATCCCGACCTACGCTCCCAGATTGCGCCCGATGAGCGTCCACGTCTGTCCGAGGCGTGGTTCTGTTGCGCCGAGCCGACCTCGGCGCAGCTCGACTCGGCCCGGCTCCAAGCGCACCCGGCGCCGACGCCCACAGGAGGACGATGACTACCGCTCCAATCCGCATGCTGACCAACGGCCACGATCCGTCGGCCGCGTCGTGGAACGGCGCCCCCGGTGGAGCTCACGAATGGGTGAGCTTTCCCGACCCCGTCGAGGAGCGGACTTGGCTCTTCGACGTGACCTTCCTCGAGAGCAACTGGACCTGTATCTTCGGGCGGGGCTGCCAGGGAGTACTCACAGGCCCGGCCCCCGAGCTGGTCCACGGGTGCTGCTCCTACGGCGCCCACATGACCGGAGGCAAGGACACCAAGCGCGTCGAGAAGGCGGCAGCCACCTTGACCCCGGACCAGTGGCAGTTCTGGCGCAAGGGCCAGCCCACCGAAGGCCGGCGTCTTCGCATCTTCAAGAAGAACGCGGCCGGCGAGCTCACCACCCGCTTGGCCGACGGGGCCTGCATCTTCCTGAACCGTCCTGACTTCCCAGGCGGCCCGGGGTGCGCCTTGCACCGTGCCGCCCTCGAGCGTGGCACCGCCCCGCTCGAGCTCAAGCCCGACGTGTGCTGGCAGCTCCCCCTGCGCCGCGAAGACGAGGTGGCTGACGACGGGCACGTGAAGTCGGTCATTCGCCAGTGGGACCGCCGGGACTGGGGAGCCGGAGGAGCCGAGTTCCACTGGTGGTGTACCGAGGCGCCCGACGCCTTTGTCGGTGGGCGGCCGGTGTTCGAGGAGATGCGCGACGAGTTGGTGGCACTGGTCGGGGCCAAGATCTACAAGAAGCTGGCGCGTTACCTGTCGGCTCGGGCCATTGTCATGACCACGCCGGCCTCGACCGGGGCCAGGAGCGACGACCTCCGTCCAGTGGCACTTCCCCACCCGGCCGTCAGGCGGCGCTGAGCGCCCGTCGGGCGCCGGCCCGGCGTGTCAGTCAGCCAGCGGGTCGTCTTCGTCCACGACCTCGGAATCCGGCGTCACACCGAGGATCTCGTCGAATTCCTCCGACTCGGCCATGCACCACGACGCGTGCCGGTCATCAGGCTCGGCGCCACATTCCGGGCAGCGACGATTGGCCGTTGCCACCGATCTCTTGAGGCTGCGAGCCTCCTCGAAGCGGCGATGCCGTCCCTTTTTCACGAGCGACTCCTCCGTCGGCCGGCCAGGCGCACCCGCCGGCGGCGGGGCCCAGTCTACCTCCCGGGCATGGACCGCCGACCTGCGGCTCGGCCCGGTACGGGCTGCCAGGTACAGTCCACCAGGTGCCCGACGAGTTCGATCCCCAATCCATGGTGGGCCGCTTCCGAGAACGGGCGGCGGCCGTGCGCGACCGGGGGCTGCCGCCTGTCGAAGGGCCCGAACGCCGTCGCTTCGCCGAGCAGGCCCAAGCCGACTTCATGGACTTCGCCATGATCGGCGACGCCGAAGCCACCTTGGCCGACGGCATCCTCACACTCCGCATCGACCTGCGGCCGAGGCCCACCGAGGCCTGACGACGGTGGCCCGTCAGCCGCCGTAGTTCATGCGGGTGTCCTCCATGCGCAGCAGCGCCAAGGCGTCACCAGGCGGCCCGGTCGTCGCCGACCCAGGGGCTCCCGTGCCGCAATCGACCACCTCGCCCACGAACAGGACGTGACTCCCAAGGGTCACGCTCTCGGTCACCCGGCACTCCAGCCACCCGGCGGCCAAAGCCAAGACAGGCAACCCGGCCGGCGTCGGGACCACGTCGTGACCCTGCATGGTGCCCGCCCCTGTGTTCTCATCCACCTGGACATCGCTCACTGGCTTCACGAAGTGCCGCACGAGGGTCCGCTCCGAACGCGCCAGGAGGCTCAGGGCGAACTCGCCGCTGGACTCAAGGAGCCGCCCGGTGACCGAGGAGGACTCCACCGCCGCGGCCACCAGCTTGGGGTCCATAGCCACCTGCATGACCCAACTTGTGGTCATCAGGTTGCGCTGGTGGCCATGGCGGGTGCCGAGCACGTACAGGCCCGTCGGCAATGACCACAGCAGGCGTCGCCGCAGCCGGTCGTAGGCCGGTGGTTCGCGCCCGGTAGGGACGGGCCCGATGACTCGCCGGTCCGGTCCGGTCATGGAGAGGTGGGCACCGTGGCGATCAGGGCGTCGAAGCGGGCCTCGGCTTTGATCAGCCACGTGACGGCCTGCGCCCGTTCGGTGGCGGAACGCTCGAGTACGCCCAGATGGCCCGACGCGGCGCTGAAGCAATCGCTGCCGGAGCTCCCGGCCGACGCGTAGGCGTTGCCCAGCAACGAAGTCAACATGGCATCAGGTGTCGGCAGTTGCTGGTGAGCGGCCAGGCTGTCGGTGACAAGCACGTCGCATTCGGTGCGCACCAGGGCAGAGGACGTCGGGGAGGCCACCGCCAGGCGGGCCAAATCGCTGCGGATGGTGGCCAACGCTGCCATGAAGCCGCTGTCGCGCCCCCAGGTGCTCACCTGCTGGCCGAGAGAAGCAGCGGCACCACCGCAGCCCGAGAGTGCCGATCCGAAGGCCGCCACGGCCACAGCCACCGCCCAAAGCTTCACCTGTCGTCGCCGGTGACCTCGGCCCCCGACCACGTCGGGTCGAGCTGGCGCAGGAAGAGTGCGCAACGCTCCTCCTCGTCGAGCTCGCCGATGGCGTGTGCCGTGCGGCGTAGCCCCTCGACGCAACGCAAGAACCCCCGGTTGGCCGGTCGTGACCAGCGCACGTAGCCGCTGCCGCGCCAACCCGCTTTACGAAGGGCATCGAGCCCGCGGTGATAGCCGACGCGGTAGTACGCATACGCCTCCACGTCACCTGACGCCGAGGTGGCCAGCGCAGCCCAAGCGGTGGGCCACTGCGGGTACCGACGAACCACTTCGGCCAGAACCTCACCTCGTTCGTCCTCGGGGAGCAGATAGGCCCCGGCCAAGGCCTCCTCGGCCCCGACCGGGGGCCTCCCCAGCTCGGACTCGGGTGGCGCACCGCCGATGCCCACCGGGCCGGTCACCGACGCGACCGAGGGTGGCGCTGTCCGCGGTCGCGGGCGAAGAGGCTCATGGAGAAGGTCACGAGCACGGCGGCAATGACGAGCACTCCGACAAGAGCCAGCACCGTCACCGCCATCCTCCTCGTCGAGCCACCGCTGCTACTCGAACCGAACGAGATGGTACTCCCGACGCCCTCGGCGCAGCACCACGTAGCGATCGAAGAGCAGGTCGTCGCGCCCGAGGTGGGCGTCGAGACCGGTCACCCGTTGGTTGTTGACGTAGACACCCCCCTGCGTGACCGCACTACGAGCTTGGCTCTTGGACCCGCTCAGCCCGCTCGAGGCCAGAAGGTCTACCAAGGCCACCCCTTCGTCCAATCCGGTTCGTGGCCAGGTGCTGGTGGGGGCTTCGGCGCAGACCTCTAGGAGGGTGCTCTCGTCGAGCGAGGCGATGGCCTCTGAGTACAGCGCCTCCGAAGCGTGCTCGGCCCGGGCCGCATCGTCCGCCCCGTGCACCAACGCGCACAGCTCTCGGGCCAGGACCCTCTGAGCCTGGCGTCGCTCGGGATGGGCAGCGGTGACCTGCTCCAGTGCCAGCAGCTCGTCGTGCTCGAGGAAGGAGAAGAACCGGAGATAGCGTCCCACCAGGTCGTCTTCGGTGCGGAGGAAGAACTGGTACAGCGCGTAGGGGCTGGTGCGACGGGGGTCGAGCCAAACCGTCCCCGACTCCGTCTTGCCGAACTTGGAGCCGTCGGCCTTGAGCACGAGCGGTGAGGTGAGCCCGTAGACCTCGACCTGGCGCATCTTGCGCACCAACTCGATGCCCACGGTGATGTTGCCGAACTGGTCACTGCCGCCGAGCTGGAGTCGGCAATCGTGATGGTCGAAGAGGTGAAGGAAGTCATAGGCCTGCAGCAGCATGTAGCTGAACTCGGTGTACGAGATGCCCTGCTCGGCTCGCTCGAGCCTGGCGCTCACCGAGTCCTTGCGGATCATCTCGTTCACGGCCAGATGCTTGCCGATGTCCCGGAGGAAGTCGACCAACGTCAGGCCGCGCAGCCACTGGGCATTGTCGAGCAGGAGGCCGCCGCCACCGCCGAGGTCGACGAAGCGCTCGATCTGGGGTCGGATTCCCTGGAGGTTGGCCTTCAGTCGCTCGTCGGAGAGCAACGAGCGCTCCTCGCTCTTGCCCCCTGGGTCCCCGATCATGCCGGTCACTCCACCGGCCACGGCGATCGGGCGATGCCCGGCTTGTTGCAGTCGCCGCAGCATGCACAGCTGCAGCAGGTTGCCGACGTGCAGACTGTCGGCCGTGGGGTCGAACCCGATGTAGGCAGTGAGCCGTTCGGACTCGAGGCGCTGGGCAAGCGAGGCGCCCGCCGCCTGGTGCCACAGGCCACGGAACTCCAGGTCGGAGACGAGCGAGCCCACCTAGACCCCCCCCGACGGCATGGCCATGGCCCCGCCGTCCACCACCAGGACCGAGCCCGTCATCCAGGAGGCGGCGTCGGAGGCCAGGAACAACGCCACCCGGGCCACGTCGTCAGGCTCCCCGATGCGGCGCAGGGGCAGGCGCGACGCCACCGCATCACCGCCCTTCTCCCACAACGCCTTGGCGAAATCGGTCTTCACCAGGCCTGGGGCCAGGGCGTTGACCCGCACGGCTGGTCCCAGCTCAAAGGCCAGCTGCCGCGTCAAATGCAGCACGGCGGCCTTGGTCACGTTGTACCAGCCGATCCCCGGTTCCACCGACAGTCCGCCGATGGAGGAGATGTTGATCACGCTGCCGCCGCCCTCGGCCATGGCCGCCTTGTACGCGTAGCTGGTCCATGTGAGCACCGCCTGTTGGTTGACGGCCAGGGTCTTGGCGGCACGGGCCTCGTCCAAGTCCACGAGCTTTCCGAAGTAGGGATTGGTCGCCGCGTTGTTGACCAGGATGTCGAGGCCACCGAAGCGCTCCACGGTCGTGTCCACACAGCGGGCGGCGGTGTCGGGCTCGCCGGCGTTGCCGGCATACCACTCCACCTCGGCGCCACCGGCGGCGAGCTCCCCGGCCGTCTGTCGCAGGGCATCTTCTTTTCGGGCCGTGATCATGACGCGGGCACCGGCACCGGCCAGGCGGGTGGCGATGGCGCGGCCGATGCCGCGCGAACCGCCTGTGACCAGCGCCACCCTGCCGTCGATGCGCAGCTCCATGGCGCCACACCCTATGGCGCCACCGGTGACCCCGGGGGCGCCATAGCATCCCCTGCGTGAATCGACTGGCCGAGGAGACGAGCCCTTATCTTCGCCAGCACGCCGACAACCCGGTCGATTGGTTCCCCTGGGGCGACGAGGCCTTCGCCAAGGCCCGGGACCAGGACCGCCCCATCTTCCTGTCGGTCGGCTACTCGGCCTGCCACTGGTGCCACGTCATGGCCCACGAGTCCTTCGAAGATGCGGCCGTGGCCGCTGCCTTGAATACCGGCTTCGTGCCGGTGAAGGTCGACCGCGAGGAGCGTCCCGACGTTGATGCCGTCTACATGGAAGCGGTGCAGGCCCTGACCGGACGCGGGGGCTGGCCGATGTCGGTGTTTATGACCCCTGACGGTCGGCCCTTCTTCGGGGGCACCTATTTCCCTCCGCACGACGTCCACGGGCTGCCCGGTTTCGGGCGGCTGCTCGAAGCCGTCGGGGAGGCCTGGACCGAGCGCCGGGCTGAAGTGGAGCGCCAAGCCGACGCCCTGGCCGACGCCGTGACCCGACGATCGACCCTCCCCGAGGTGGCCGTGGGCCTGCCGGCGGCGAGCCCGGGGGGTGCGGCCCGGTTGGCCGGGGCCATAGACAGCCTGGCCCAACGCTTCGACGAGGTCTACGGGGGTTTCGGCCCCGCACCTAAGTTCCCTCAGCCCGTGCTGGTCGAGCTTTGCCTGCGCCACCACCGGGCCAGTGGCGACCCCCGGTCGCTGGCCATGGCCGAGACGACCTTGGCCGCCATGGCTTCGGGCGGCATCTACGACCACCTCGGCGGCGGCTTCTGCCGGTACTCCACCGACGACACCTGGACGGTGCCGCATTTCGAGAAGATGCTCTACGACCAGGCCGGGCTGGTGCGCTGCTATCTCCATGCCTGGCAGTTAACCGGCCGCCACCACTGGCTCGAGGTGGTGGAGGAGACCATCGGTTACGTCCTGCGGGACCTGGGCACTGACACCGGCGGATTTTGCTCCTCCGAGGACGCCGACTCCGAGGGTGAAGAAGGGAGCTTCTACCTGTGGACACGCCAGCAGTTCGACGACGTGCTCGGGGAGGAGTCCAAGGTCGCCTCCTCTTGGTACGGCCTCGACGGCGACCCCAACTTCGGTGACCGACATATCCTGCGCCGTCCACCGGGCACGGCCATCGGCCGTCCACCGGCGGTGACACGGGCAAGGGCGCGACTCGTCGAGGCTCGGGCCATCCGGGAGCGCCCCGGCCTCGACGACAAGGTCCTTACCGAGTGGAACGCCATGTTCGGCTCGACCCTGGCCGAGGCGGCCGGGGCCACCGGCCGCCGGGAGTGGGTCGATGCCGCCCGTTCGTTGGCCGGATTCCTACTCGGGCAGCTCCGGGGCCCGGGCGGGCGGTGGCTCCGTTCCTGGCAAGGGGGCCGGGCCCGGCACCTGGCCTACGCGGCCGACTACGCCTGGCTGGTGGACTGCTTCACCAGGGTCGGCGAGCTCACCGGGGAGGCGCAGTGGCTGGGCCATGCGGCGGAGGTGGCCGAGGACATGGTCCGGTTGTTCCGCCAAGGCGACGGGCCCTTGTTCGTCACCGGGGCCGACGCCGAAGCCCTGGTGGTGAGGCCACTCGACGCCCTCGACGGGGCCACCCCGTCGGCCACCTCGGTGGGGGGTACGGCCATGGTCCGTTTGGGCGCCCTTCTCGGAGACCGGGCCGTGGGCGACGCCGGGCGGAGCTTGCTGGCCTCGGTGGCGGCGGTGGCCGACGAGCACCCGCTGGCCGCCGCCAACGCCGTGGCCGGTGACGACATGGTGGCCGGCGGCATGCTGGAGGTCGTGGTCACCGGATCCCGCCCCGACCTCGTGCGGGCGGTGCAGGCCCGCTACGAGCCGGCGCTGGTGCTGGCCTGGGGCGAACGACAGCAAACGCCGCTGTGGGAAGGTCGCTCCGACGACTTGGCCTATGTCTGTCGGGATTACCGGTGCAGCGCTCCGGCCGCCACCGTGGAGGAGTTGGTGGACCGGCTCGAGGACGAGGGTCGGCGCCCCCCGGTGCGGTTGGACGAGGTGGCACCGGCATGACCAAGGGCAACCTCGAGGCGACCCGGGCGCCAGGACGCCGAGGCCGTCGGGGAGGCCTCCGTGGTCAACGTCTGTCTCCGCAGGAACGCGGGACGCATCGGTGCATGGTCCTGGCCTGCAGCAGCGAGGACACCACGGCGGTGGACCTCGGCAACGGAGCCATCGTCCGCCTCCGGGTGGACTGGGGCCACGATCGAGAGCCCGACCTGGCTCCCTTCGACGTGGTCGATGCCATGTGGGCCGCCGACCCGCAGCGTGACGACCTGGCCCATCCCGAAGCCCTAACCGTCGAGGGCGAGCCCACCCGGGTGGGGGCCCTGCGGGGACGCCGGGCCCGTCGGGCCCTCAAGCAACTGGTGGCGCCCCCGGAACCTCATCTGCTCGGCTTCCACGGCACCGCCGCTCCCTATTGGGAGTTCCACGGCATGCATCCTTCGGTGGCCGTCGTCGTGCCCAGCCGTGGGCCGCTGCTGTTCCGCCGGCAGGCTGACGACTCGGTTTGGGCCCGCTTCGGATGGCCACGCAGCGACAACTGGCTCCCGGTGGAGGACCGCCGGGCTATCGGCGCTCTCTGGGCGTCGCGTCGCGACCGGTTGTCGGGCAAGGACCTGGCCGGAGCGCTGGGCTTCCGACCCCACTTCCTGGTGGTGAGCCTGAGCCGGCCACGCGATGGGCACTGTTACAAGACGGTGGCCGCCGTGCTGCCGCGGCCCTGAGGGCCCGGCGCCGGCGACTGCGTGCTCAGCGGCTCGGGCGCCCCGAGGTGAGCGTGCCCGAGGCCAGGTCTTCGGCCATGGCCCACCCGAAGGCCACCAGGCGGTCGCCGCGGGCTGACTTCACGCCCTTGAACAGGGGCAGGACCCCCTCGTCGGGGGCCTTCACCTTGGGACCACCGAAGTCGAGAGCTCCGGCCGGGCAGCCTTCCCCCGACAGCACGAAGGTTCGATCGTCGATGCGGCCCTCTGCGCCGAAGCGCTTGGCCAGGCGGCGACCCCAGGCGCGCTCTTCCCCACTGGCCTTGTGGTCGGGACGCGGCACCACGTCGATCAGGCCACCGAAGGCCTGGTATGCCTCGGGGCAGGCCAGGCGGGTCCCCACCAGGACATCTTCGTCGGGGAAAGCCAGCAAAGCCCGGCGGTACTGGTCGGCGAGCAGCAACCGCAGGGACTGGTCGGCCTTGACTGTCCGGTCCACCGTGGCCAGGCCGATCAGCAGCGAGGGGGTCCCGCCGATGCGCTCGAGGGTGCAAAACGAGTAACCCCGCAGCTTGTTCCCCTCCCGGGCCAAGGTGACGAGGACCCACTCCTCGCACTGCTTGGACAAGAACCCGATGTCGAATTGGGGTTCACGGTCGACGCAAAGGTCGGCCATTTCGGCCAACTCAGCGTCGCTAAGCGATGTGCAGTCCTTGGTCCCGACCTCAAACGACATGGATTGCTCGACCTCCCGGCGCCGCGGCGTTCCCACCAGGATACTGCGGCCCGTGGCGAGGTTCCCCATCCGAGCCTGGAAGCCGGTCCAGGGCCACCCCCCGGCCGGGGGGCCGAGCAGGGCTTTGGCCCCCCCCGTGGCGTCGGTCAGGCCACAATGGCGTAGGGCCCGAGCAGAACTCGCAGCTCGCCCACCAGCCCCCGGCGGCTGTCCACGTTGAACTCAGCCGGTAGGCGCAGCGTCGTCTGGCCGACCTGCACGTGCACGGGCTCGTCGCCGGGGTGCTCGGCCAGGACTT
>Ga0307374_10001476_pt1 | contig 43487 bp, 36 predicted proteins | sample OX3MG_FD_202532 | JGI IMG/M metagenome (GOLD analysis project Ga0307374, IMG submission 202532) | Soil microbial communities from Risofladan, Vaasa, Finland - OX-3 | ecosystem: Environmental > Terrestrial > Soil > Coastal area > Acid sulfate soil | place: Finland: Risofladan, Vaasa | collected...
AATGTGCTCGCCGTCATCCCTGTCACTCCTGGGGGACTCGGATTTGTCGAAGCCTCTTCGATCGGACTTTTAGTCAGTTTCGGCGTACAGAACAAAGTCGCGACGCTCGCGGTGTTTGGATGGCGCCTCGTGAATTTCTGGCTTCCCATCCCCGTTGGGGCGATCTGTTACATCTCGCTCCGGGTTCAGCGTGGAGCAGGTTTTGGTGAGCGACGCAGAGCTCTGTTCAAAATGCCAATTGACGCCCAGCCGCTCGACAAGGGCGACACTCGTGACCCCTGAGCGTTCCCGGCTTTTAGCTCAATCCGATGTCGCTCGCGAGTAACGCGGTTAGCTTGCTCATCCTTGACCTCTCAAGACGGGTTTCGCATTCAACGTCAAAGACCCGTTCAAAGAGCTGCTTCTTGCGATGCATCGACCAAAGTTCGAGTTCAGCTTCGTTCTTGACGGCCAAGGAAAACAGCACCCGCCGACCCAAAAGCTCGCACACCTCCACTTTCATTACCTCGCCACTGTGTGATGCGTCGAATGCATCTGCAATACGGAGGATGCCAATCAACTTGAGCAGATGCTCGAGTTCGACACTGTTGAGTACTGGGTCCTTGGCAACAGACTTCTCGCTTCCGCGTAGGTGATAGCGAGCAAGCATGGTCAGAATCCGAACCTCTTTTGGTGTGAAGCCCCGAAGATCTCCATTGGTGATCAGGTAGGCACTGTGGCGATCATGATTTGTCCTGCTGATGTGCTCACCAAGATCATGCATCAGCGCGCCGAACTCAAGCAGTTCCCGCTCTCTTGCAGACATTTCGTGGAGAACCATCGTCGCGTCAAAAATCTGCGTAGCGAGTTCAGCGACCTGCACGCTGTGATCTCTGTTCCAGTTACATCGATGACAAAGAGAGAGCACAGAACTTCGACGGATGCTTCGTGGATCATCGCCGAAATCCGTCGGATCATGCTCGGCGATAGTTCGAAGAATCAGACCCTCGCGAAGTGCCCAGCCACTTATCGTGATCTCGTGCATGCCGAGACGTTCCATAATGTGAATCAGAACAAGAAAGCCCGCCGGAAGCAACTCCGCACGTCTTGCATCGGTGCCTCGGATCTTCGCGCGATTTGCTTTGGTCTCGGTCAGCACACGCTTTGAAGCGCTCACGACATCTTCATAGGAAACCGTCAGGTGATTGAGGTGATCGGGTTCAGATCCATCACGCATGGTCGCAGCAATAGCGGCAATTGCAATAAAGGTTCCCGACGAACCGATCAGGAGTCTTGGACCGAACTCAGCAAGTTCTGAGAGCACGGGCTCGAGTTCTTGCTCGATGTAACGACGCGCCTCGGAGAGTTCTGATTCGACAGGCGGATCACTTTCAAAAAACATCGAGGTAAGGCGTCCGACACCGAGTTTCACACTCGCCGCGAATGCAAGCCCTGCGGTGTCTCCGAGCATCAACTCAAGACTTCCGCCACCGAGATCAAGCGCGAGGGCAGGCGCGGGATCCAGCACCACGCTCGCACGAATTGCATTGAAGATTGCCGTCGCCTCCTGGATGCCATCAATGATGTGAATAGTCAAACCGAGTTTGCGACGCACGCTGTCGACGAATTCAGGACCGTCATGAGCCTCGCGAAGCGCCGACGTACCAACCGCAACAATTTGATCGGCCTCGTGGGTGTCGGCAATTGTCTTGAACCTACGGATTACCTCGAAGGCCCGTTCGCGCCCCTCGGTACCCAGCTCTCCGGTTTTTGCAACAAGGTCACCGAGACGCAGCATCTCACGCTCTTTTGCAATTGGAACAAAACTCCCATCGGGGCGCGTCTCGACCAAAATCATGTGAAACGAGTTACTTCCAAGATCAAACGCAGCGATACGCACGACTAGAGATTAGGTGTTTCTGATCCCCAACGGCGCTTTCCTCGCTCGAGCGCGAGGGTTTCTAAACGTCTTCGGGCGGAGAACTCTCGAGCTGTCGGCACACGGGTCCAAGAACCATCGGAGCCGAGCTGCCAGGCGTTCATGTCGTCATCAAGATTCATCGAGAGCACGTCTTCGAGGCGAAGACAAAGATCGGGATCGGTTACGGGCACAAACGCCTCGATGCGACCGTTCAGATTCCGCTCCATGAGATCACCAGAGCCGATGAAATAGAGAGCGGGATTCGCCATGGCAAGCGAGCGCGCATCCCCAGATACTTGGTCGGCGGACTGTGGGTGGCCAAACCTGTAGATCCGCGAATGTTCGAGAAAACGCCCCACTATCGACCGGACGGTGATGTTTTCGGACAATCCGGCAATATCTGGCCGCAGACAGCACATTGCCCGCACGATAAGTGAGATGTGACATCCGCTCTGTGATGCCACATAGAGCGCATCTATCACCTCGGAATCGGTCAGTCCATTGACCTTTATTGCAATATTGCCAGCATCTCCAAAGGCAGCCTGATGTGCAATCTGCTCAAGCACCCACGGGCGGAAACGATTCGGAGCAAGGATGATGCTGTCAGTTGCCGGTGGACGAGAAAAGCCGGTGAGGTGATTGAAAAGATTGGTCAGGTCTGCGCCGACGACCTCGTTCGAGGTCAGGATCCCAAGATCTTCGTAGTTACGCGCTGTATCGGCGTTGTAGTTACCCGTACCGATGTGACAATAACGTCGGATGCCGTCAACCTCCCTGCGCACCACGAGCGTGGTCTTCGCATGCGTCTTGAGACCCATGACGCCATACACCACATGTGCGCCCGATTGCTCAAGATGGCGGGCCCAGGAGATATTGCGCTGCTCGTCAAATCGCGCAGTGAGCTCGATCAGGGTCGCGACCTGCTTGCCCTCTTCGGCCGCCCGGGCAAGTGCCGAGACGAAGTTTGCCTCACCCGATGTGCGATAGAGCGTCTGTTTGATGGCAAGCACATCAGGATCATTTGCCGCTTGAAGAATGAAAGATTCAAAGGAAGTCTCGAATGAGTCATACGGGTAATGCAGAAGAATGTCGCGATTGCGAAGAATCGCAAACATATCGACTGGCTCGTCCGAGTTGCTCAAGATCGTCGGAGTTACCGGGATCCACACTGGTTCCTTGAGATCCGGACGATCGATGGATAGAAGCGACCAAAGTTGAGCAAGATCGATCGGCGCTTCACAAAGATAGAGATCTTCAAACCCAAGTTCGAGCTCATCAAGCAGAAGGTGAATAACCTCCGCTGGCATCGTAGAATCGATCTCAAGTCGAACTGCGCGACCAAATCTCCGGCGACGCAGCTCTGTCTCAACGGCCGCGAGCAGGTCATCGGCCTCATTGTCCCCAAAATCAATGTCTGCATTCCTCGTCACACGGAATGTGTGAGTTGCTCCAATGCGCATTGCAGGAAACAGCGCCTGGAGATTGTGCTCGATGACGTCTTCAAGGAGCACAAATCGATGTCCGTCGCCAAGTGCGACGAATCGGTTGAGAAGTGGCGGAACCTTGACCCGCGCGAATCTCCGCTCCCCCGTTCCGGTGTCTTCGACCGTGACCGCGAGATTCAGCGAAAGATTCGAGATATAGGGAAATGGATGTCCGGGATCGACCGCGAGCGGAGTAAGAACGGGGTAGATCTCGCGGAAGAAGATTTCCACCAGCTCGGAGCGATCACTCTCATCGAGATCTTCATACTTGATGATCAAAACACCCTTTTGGGCCAGGTCCTGCTCGATGCAAATGCGATAAAGCTCTGAGTGGCGTTTGCTCAATTCGATTACGATCTTGCGGATCTCGACAAGTTGTTGAGGAACACTCAATCCATCCGAGGCTAGAGCACGCACGCCAGCAGCAAGTTGGTCCTTCAATCCGGCAACACGTACCTGAAAGAACTCATCAAGACCAGACGCAAAAATCGCGAGGAATTTGACCCGCTCCAGAGAAGGCAGGTCCTCATCACTCGCGAGATCAAGCAAACGGTTCGCAAAATCGAGCCAGGAAAGCTCGCGATTGAAAAATCTCTGACAGCCAAATTCAGCAGGACTCATTGACTGAGTGTCCTCAGTCCACAGCTCACTGTCTCTGTCATTCACGCTGGTCACACTCTTAGGCTAGCTGGAGTGATCTAACAATGGTTGTCCACTAGGGTAGGCGTCCGTGATGGGCTTTCTTTCTGCGCTGTTCACGAACCCGAGACGTCGAAGCGAACTCGGGCTACTTTTCGTAGGATCGATCGTTGTCTTCTTCGCTCTCACTCTGGTCTCGCTCTCGAAGTCGAACTCGCTCCCTCATCGATCATTGCTTTTTCTTGCCGGGCTCATCTGTGCGGCGATCTATATACAGGTGATCAATCGCCGCTATGCACCCGATGCAGATGGCGTGTTGATGCCAGTTGTTCTGGTTTTAAACGGAATCGGGTACATCTTCGTTAGTCGCCTTGATCCTCCATCTGCAGGAAAACAGATTGCTTGGACAATCCTTGGCCTCCTTCTCTATGGTCTCGTCATCGCGACCATACGACGCGTGAGCGACCTTGAGCGTTTCCGGTACATTCTCCTGTTCGCGGCGTTGGGTCTTCTTGTCTCACCACTCTTGCCAATCGTTGGTCTCAACATCAATGGTGCACGACTTTGGGTGCATTTCCATTCCCTTGCATTTCAACCGATCGAGATTGCCAAGATCCTGTTGGTGATCTTCTTCGCTTCATATTTCATTGAAAAGCGCGAACTCCTCACGCTTCCAACAAGAAGAGTCGGCAATCGGCTTTTTCCCGACATGCGAGCGTTCCTGCCAATTGCCGTAGCGGGGGCACTTTCGCTGATGATCATTCTTGGTGAGCACGATGTTGGCTTCTCGCTGATCTTGTTTGTGGTCTTTCTCACCATGCTCTGGGTCACGACTGGACGGTGGACCTACCTCGCACTCGGACTTGTAATTTTCGCGCTGGCGACATTTGCAGCAAGTCATCTGCTCGGGCAGGTCAATGACCGAATCACCGTATGGCTCGATCCGTGGAAGGATCCAAGGGGTATCGGATTCCAGCCGATACAGGGCATCCTCGCATTTGGGCGAGGCGGCATCGGAGGTTCAGGACTTGGCCTTGGAAACCCAGCCGCTGTTCCCTATGCGTCCACTGACTTCGTGTTCGCGGCGGTCGGCGAAGAGCTCGGACTCATTGGCGCCAGTGCTTTGGTCGTCGGATACATGATTATCGTCGCGACCGGATTACGCGCGGCGCTTCGCGCGCGTGGAGAGTTTGCAAAGCTCTGCGCGTTCGGCCTTATCGCGACCTTTGGATTTCAGACATTCTTCATCATGGCAGGCGTGGTCCGGCTCCTCCCCCTCACCGGGGTAACGCTGCCGTTTGTTGCCTACGGTGGGTCTTCGACCGTGGCGAACTACGCGCTCGTCGCGCTGATTATGAGAATCTCTGATGAATCAAACCGAACAGTGGACTACGCGGGATCGCCAGTCTGGTCAATTACCGAAGGAGAAGCGGTAATCGGCACCGGTGGACGCTGACGCAGACAGAGCGCAATACCATCGGAGACTCGACATGGAAGGGTTCTCTGTCCCTCAGGTCCCGAGACAACGATCTCCCCGAGATAATTTCCCGCTAGAAGATCGGTAATCCGCAGGGTAACAACATCGAGTCCGAAGGCCCCAAGCACGTTGATCATCAACTCATGTGTCAGAGGACGCGGCGTTTCGATCAGCTCAGCGGCGTACGCGATGGCCGTACCCTCAGCAAACCCTACGGGAATCGAGATAATGCGATGTGGTGAGTCGAACTCCTGGAGCGTCACGACAGGATATTGAGAGGGAAGGTCCATTCTCACGTCGACAAAGGAAAGCGGCAGGAAAAAGCGTGGAGGCTCAACGGCTTCGAGATTCTCTTGCTGGGGAATGAAGTCGTTCTGGTCCTCGGTCATCGTCTGCCTGGGGCATTTCGTTCGACGTTGACTACGAGACCGATCGCGATAAAGAACGCGAAGAGCGCAGATCCGCCATAGGAGATAAATGGTAGCGGAATACCGGTGATCGGCATCAGACCTACGGTCATGCCGACATTCTGAAAGACCGAGAAAACCAGGAATGCAAGGACGCCGGCGCAGATCAACTGGCCAAACCGGTCTGCGGATCGTCCGATCGCCCTGAAGATACGGAACGCGAGAATGCCAAACACCATCAATACGGCGATACTGCCGACAAAGCCGAGCTGTTCACCGATCGCAGAGAAGATGAAGTCGGCATATTGAACTGGTACATACTGGTTATTCGTAAATGCCCCCTGAAAAAGTCCAGCGCCGCGAAAACCTCCCGCGCCGATCGCGGTCTTTGAGATGCACAGGTTGTAATTCTGGATGAGGTTGCAGTTTTGATTCAGATACCCGGTCAGACGACTCAACTGGTAGCTGTGCAAGAGATGAAGTCCGGTGAAAGCAAAGAAAAACACAACCGCGAGTGCAAGACCCGAGAGAAGATACCGAGCGCGGACACCCGCGATGGTCAACAATGTGAAGAGCACCACCGCGATGATGATCGTGGTTCCTAGGTCTGGCTGGATCAGCACGAGTCCCATCGGCAGTGCCGCAATGAGCACCATCTTGGCAATGTCTTGTCGCGTATAGGCGCCAACGTGTTCGTCGACAATTTTTGCTATTGCGAGAATCACGACGAGCACAGCAAATTCAGAAGGCTGTATTGCTATCGGCCCGAGTGCAATTTCGCGGATTGCCCCACCGGAGCCGGCGGCATTTCCAAATCCCGACACGTGCCCGATCGCTCGCACCGCGAGCAAGGAGAGGATGACCAGCGCATAAAGCAGATTCGTAAACCTCTGAAGCAGGCGATAATCAACGACGATGAAAAAACACATCGCCATAAAGCCAATGACCGCATAAACAATCTGGCGCTTGATGTAATACGAGGGCTCGGTTGGAATCAGGTTTCTCGTCGCCGAGAAGACCATGAGCAGCCCAATAACAGTGAGCACCACAGTCGAAAGAAGCAGATAGAGATCTAATTGGGAGAGAAACCCGAGCGTGTCCTCGAAAACCTCACGCGGGCGCTTGTTCCCGCCATAATGAGCACCTCGAGTGTATTTTGCCTGCTCGAATAACTTGATGCTCACAATCGGCAAGAATACCGGTTATGCGAACAGCTCCGCTGAGCAGCGGGTACCTCTATGACTTCTTTCACGCACTTGGACTCTCCAAGACCACCTCGGCACACCTCGAATCGTCTCTTTCCAAGCCCGTCGCGGTTGTCTTCCTCATTGCTGGAACCATATTGCTGGCCCGGCTCGGTGGCCGAGCAATCCGCAAAACACTCGGAAGGCTCCGACAACGAACGGCGAAGACCGACCCCGCACGGGCGAGCCGGATCGATACGGTGTCGCGGATTGTTGCAAATCTCTGGCGAGTCATCATCGATGCCATTGGCGTATTTGTCGTCTTGTCAACCATCGGTCTCAATCTCACGCCATTTCTTGCAGGTGCAACGATCATCGGTGCGACGATCGGCTTCGGAGCTCAGTCGATGGTCCGCGATTTTCTCTCGGGATTTCTCATGCTGATCGAAGACCAGTACCGGATCGGTGACGTCGTGGTGATCAACGAGATCAGTGGACGCGTTGACGAGGTCTCGCTTCGGGTAACGCGTCTACGCGATGCTGACGGCACTGAGTGGTATATACCGAACGGACAGATTCTCAAGGTCGGAAACAAAGCGCGTCATTGGTCACGCGCCATTGTCAAAGCACAGATCGCGATAAACGTAGATATTGCAGAGGCGACTGCTCTTCTTGATGATGCAATCCGCGAGGCGGTCAAACAGCCAGCGCTCGAGGGAACGCTAGTCTCAGAGCCAAAGGTGCTCGGAGTATCGAAGGTAACCGCAAATGCAATTACGATCGATATCGAGATCCGCACACAGCCACTCGCAGAGCTCGTTGTTGAGCGTGCATTGCTTGAGGTCGCGACTGACGCTCTTCGGAGGGGCAACATGCTGCCTCCGTCTGAGCCCTAAACGATGCCGTTAGAACCGCTCATGCCTTCTTTCTTGAGCCGTACTCAGAGATCTGTCCGCCATTCGGGCCAAAATGCCGGCAGGGCGCGGTCAATACCCGGCACTCTCGCGCGAAGCACTGCAATCACGACACTGGTAGCTGCAATCGCGGTCGCGACAGCTACAGCGAGCACATTCGCTATGAAGCAAACCGGTCATCAGCGCGCGATACAGAACGAGCAGCGTATCGCTGGCGTCGGAGTGCGGAGCGCGCTCTATCTTGACCGCTCGCGCACGACCTTCAACTATCTCACCGGCGCGACCACGGCAGGTCGAAGGCTATTCAGCGAGATTCGCTATCCGTCGAGCACAGGCACAGCCGGTGAGATCAAGGACGCTCCGGTGTTGTATCGAGCGACGCCATATCCCGTGATCATCTTTGCCGAGGGATACCGCGCCAGGCCAGATCTCTATGCAAAGCTTCTCGATGCCTGGGTCCGCGAGGGCTACGTGGTGGTATCACCAGAGTTTCCCGATACCACCTTTCCAATGACCGACCCGGCGATCGATGCTGGATATCCGCACGGGAACCCTGAAGACGACTTGGTCAACGAGCCAGGAGATATTGCCTTTGTCCTCTCTCAGATTGCCCGCTTCTCGCTTCGACAGACGAGCATTTTTCACAACCTTGTCAATCTCAATGCGGTAATTCTCGCCGGTCAATCCGATGGGGGCGCACTCGTCGATGCTTACGCATTTGACATGAAATACAGGCTCAACCGAATGCCCATTCGCGCGGTGGCAGTCTTTGCAGGATACGAAATCTCTGCCGATTCAGCCCAATATGGGGAGCCGGGCAGCGGTGCAATTCCGGCGCTCATTGTTCAAAGTGCCGCAGACACCTGTAACGCGCCGCAACTCTCGGTAAAGATGTACGACGACATCGCCGGCGAGAAGTTCTTCCTGAGGATCAATGGAGCGACCCATCTCGGGCCATTTGACGGGACTGACCAGCTCGCCTTTGACGCGGTGCGCAACATGACCTTGAGATTCTTTGCCCGTGCTCTCTCCCCTATATCGATTTCGAAGGCAGCGGTATTGAAAGCGGGACGACTCTCCGATATCGCTATTCCCTCCGCGGCGCCCTCAGTCGCACCTATCGCGCTCCCACCCGGATCTCCCTTCTGCGCGTCCGCGTATTGACGCTTTGCTCTTCGAGGATCAATCGAAGTCTCCTCGAACTAACGTGGCGTCATGCATGAGTTCATCACGAGAATGCAATCAACAGGCGATGGACCACGCCTTGGCGTCAAGGATCTCATCGATGTTGCCGGAGTAAAGACAACCGCTGGTTCACTCGCTGTAGCTTCGATCTCTTCAGAAGCGGTCAACGACGCCCCATTGATGCGGGGTGCTCGCGAGGCCAACGTCCGCATCGTCGGCAAGACCAACCTTTATGAGCTCGCATTTGGCGCGTCAGGGGTAAATCCTCACTTTGGCACTCCCGTGAACCCGCTCGACGCTGCACTGTTGCCAGGTGGCTCCTCGAGTGGCTCGGCGGTCGCCGTCGCAATCGACGAGGCAGATATCGCCTATGGCTCGGACAGCGGAGGATCTATCCGTGTCCCGTCAGCGTTTTGTGGGACCGCAGGACTAAAGACAACACATGGTCGAATCCCTCTCGAAGGTGTCTATCCGCTATCTCCATCGCTCGATACCGTTGGACCGATGGCGCGCGATGTATCAGGGCTGGTGCTTGGAATGGAACTCCTTGAACCAGGGTTCTCGATCGGCAGTCGGGCAGAATCAATCGGCCTTGTGCGTTCAACGGGAGTCGTAATCGACGAACGAATCCAGACTGGCATCGATAAGATCTGCCACCGCTCTGGCATTCAGTGCATAGAAATTGACCTCGGCAACTGGATGGCTGCATACGACGCTGGGTCCACGGTCTTGTACTACGAGGCGGTCGCGTCCAACCGTACGATTATTGGTGACGAGAAGCTCTATTCAATGCTCAGCGCGCCGGTACGGGAGCGGCTCGAGGTCGGCGCGAAGCTGTCCGAAGATGACCTCAAACGCGCGCTCGGATTTCGGTCTCAGTGGCAAGCTGAACTTGATGCAATATTCCAACGGGTTGATATCCTTGCCCTTCCCTCGGTCGGATTCTTTGCCCCACCGCTTGAAGAGGCATTCGAGCACGTGTATACCCACCTGACGATGCCCTTCAACCTCGCCGGGTACCCGGCGGTATCGATCCCAATCGACAACGGGTACCGGCTTCCGGCCAGCCTCCAACTTCTCGGACCGCGATCGAGCGAAGAGCTCTTGCTTGCTAGCGCTCAGTTCTTCGAACTCATCAACAAGAACTGAAAAGGATTAATATGCTTGAAATTAGCGCCGACCAGTTCATCGACTGCACGGTTGAAGAGGTATATCGACGAGTCTGCAAGGAATATTTTGCGTTTCAACCTGTCTGGGATCCGGCAATCCTGCAGATGAAGAGCCTCTCTGATCAGCCAATCGCGGTGGGCTCTGAGGCAAACATTTCACGGGTCTTTCGAAAAAACACCCAGACGGGAATATCCAAAGTGACCGATCTTGTCGAAGGATTTTCGATCACTGTGCACAACAGTTACCCAACCAATGGCGAGACGCGTTACATCTCGTGTCATCAGCTCAACAGCGGAGGGACGCGACTCAATGTCAAGATCACATATGCACTCAAAGGCATTGCGAAGATGGTCGCGCCACTAAGCACCAGTCTTGTTGAACGGGCTCTCGCCATCAGCCTTCGCTCGGTCAAGGTCGAGCTCGAGAAGGAGGTCGGCAGAGGTGAAGCTTCCTGAGTGGCTCTATTCGAGACTTGCTAAAGATGTCCCTGCGCTTCACCGTCGCCTCTGGCGGATCACCAGCGGTCGATTTGGATGGCGACTCGGAGAGGTGGAGTTCTGTCTCCTCACCACTATCGGACAGCGCACGGGTCAACCGCGCACCACTCCACTGGTTTTGATCAGAACCAACACGTGCCTCTTTCTCGTCGCATCAAACGGGGGTAGCGACCGGTATCCAAACTGGTACCTCAACCTTGTCAAGCACCCCATCGTGACGCTTGAAATGAAAGGTGCGCGGGTCTCAAGATACGCTCGCGTCGCATCCGAGTCAGAACGGATTGCGCTATGGCCTGAGGCAGAGCGTGTCTACGCGGGTTATGGCGCCTACCAACTAAAAACGGACCGAGTCATCCCAATCGTCATTATCGAAGAAGATCCCAATCCCGGATCTTCTGAGAGGCCGCGCTAGCAATACACCCGATACCTTTACAAGAGAGGATCAGGAACGCTCGAATTCGCTGAGCTCGCTCCACATCTCGTCTATCGGCGCTTCAAATCCAGTGAACAGCTGCACCTGCGCAGCCGCCTGATGGACAAGCATGCCAAGGCCATTTCGGACCGTTGCGCCTCGCTCCTCGGCAATTTCAAGAAAGACTGGCTTCGTGGGTTTGTAAGAGATGTCAACGGCGATCTGTCCGTGGTGCAGCGTGTCTGCGAGTCTGCGTGCATCACCTCGTGCGCTCTCTTCAGTACCTTGCTGGAGCGCGAGCGAAGTCGCATTCACTACGAGCGTTGCACCCGCGATGTCATCATGTGTGCCAAGTCGGGCCACTCCAGGTGCGACTGCGGTTGCCTCATTTCCGCGCCTTTCACTTCGGTTCACGACGATGACCTCACCTGCACCGGCGCGCGCAAGCGCGAGAACAATGGCCCGTGCGGCGCCACCTGCACCGAGCACGACACAGCGCTCACCGTTTGCGGAAAAGCCGCGGTTAATCGCAAGGTCATCAATCAAGCCCTGGCCATCAGTGCTTTCGGCGACGACGACGCTCGAAAGAAAGACGATTGTATTGGCAGCACCAAGCAGCTCGACATCATCGGAACGCTGATCGGCATAGCGAGCTGCCTCATCCTTATGAGGTGTCGTCACAGAGAGACCGCGAAAGCCAAGCGCACGTGCGCCAAGAATGGCCGCCTGAAGCTGTCCAACGGGAACGCAGAAGGTTCCATAGCGCATGTCGACGCCGAGAGCTGCATAGGCTCGGTTGTGGAGTCTCGGTGAGAGCGAATGGGCAACTGGATCGCCGATCACCCCTGCAAATTCTGTCGCCCCGGTAATCGGCATGAATCGAATAGCTTCGTCTGTCATATTGGTCTCAGTCCTGAATTGGCTGTTTCGCTCGCTCGTGAACCAGCCGGTCAAGATGCGATTGGAGGATAACCGTAGCCGCTAGGTCATCGATGACCGCAGGTCCCTTTGGGGTTCCGCGCTTGGTATAGGTCCTCGCAGTCCCGCCGCGACCGCCGCGCCGGACAGAGTTACTGAGTCTTCGCAACTCTTCGCGGCGTGCATTCGCCTCAACGGAGCTGAGCCGTTCATCGACAAGGGTGACAGGAATCCCAAGAAGGTCACGAAGGGTTCCCACCTCAGACTTCACCGCTCGCGTCGAGCCCGAGTCTCGTCCCGAGAGTGAGAGCGGCAGTCCCACCACCACCTGTACCACCGAGTATTCCTCGACGATCTTGCTGATCGATTTGTAAACATCGGTATCTTCGCGGCGCAATACGGCGTGTGGACTTGCCAGGATCTGACGCGAGTCTGAAAGGGCAACGCCGATCCGCACGGTGCCAAGATCGAGGGCGAGAATCCTTCCGCTCGTCGCGATCTCCCGAGCATCTCGGGGCACTGGAGTCACCATAAAATCACAACTTCTCGCGAAGCGCAGACTCGATTGCAGCAAGTGCTGCATCGATCTGTGCGACATCGCGACCACCCGCGGTTGCAAGTTGGGGTGTACCTCCACCGCCACCTCCAACGAGCTTCGCGCCAGCTCCCGCGACCTCCTTCGCATTCAGATTGGTCTCTTTTGCAAGTGCGACGACAATTGCCACCCGTTCACCCTCGGGAGTGCCTGCGAGGCCAATTCGATCGACGCCGAGGTTGCGGATCAAAAGCGCGAGTTCACGTAATTCGTTGGGCTCTAGGTGATCGCGCCGCGCAACAAGAACCCCGCCGACAGCGCCGGTCGCGAACGTCTTCGCTTCGTCGCCGAGTCGCTGGGCACGCAAAACGTGAATCTCGCCTTCAAGTTCGTCAAGGTGTTCGACAAGCTTGGCAAGCACAGGCTCAAGTTCGCCCGGTGAGGTCTTTAGCGCCGCGGCACTTCGTTCGACAAGGTCGCGATCTCCCTGGAAGCTCAACAGTGCAACCGTGCCGGTAGCCGCCTCAATGCGGCGGGTATTCGCACCAATCGAGCCCTCAGAGAGAATTCGGAATGGTCCGATCATGCCAAGGGCGTCAACGTGGGTTCCGCCACAGAGTTCAACCGAGGAATCCCCCGCCTCCACGACGCGCACCGTCTCACCGTATTTGTCTCCAAAGAACGCAATGGCTCCCGCCTCTTCAGCCTCTCGCTTGGAGGTCTCGTAGATGTGCACTGAGTGGTCACCGATGATCTCCTGGTTGACAAGACGCTCGATCTCTCTTCGCTCGTCTTGGTCAAGAGGTCCGAAGTGGCTGAAGTCAAAACGGAGTCGATCAGGAGCGACGAGCGAACCCTGCTGCTTCACGTGTTCACCGAGCACACGTCTCAGGGCATCCTGGAGGAGATGGGTCGCAGTGTGGTTTCGACGGATTGAATTGCGCCGCTCCTCATCGATCTCGGCAATTACCTCGTCGCCATCGACAAGTTCACCTTCGAGCACATATCCGCTGTGACGGGTGAGGCCCTCTGTCGCGACCGTGGTGTTGAGTACGCGCATGGTCGCGGACGATGCCCTGATAAATCCACTGTCACCGATCTGACCGCCGCCCTCTGCGTAGAAAGGCGTCGAGTCGAGCACGACATCGATCAGCACCGAACCCGCTGGGACGCGCTCTCCCTCAAAGTTCTCAAAGAGCTCTGCATCGTCTCGCTCGATAACACCGAGCACGCGTGCGGCATTTCGGCCCTCGGCATAGCCGACGAAGTTCGTCGGGCCATTCTCGTCAAGCAGCCATTTCCAGGTCCGAGCAGAATCATCGGCACTCCCACCGTGTCTTCCGGCGAGCCGAGCGCGCTTGCGTTGTTGTTGCATCGCCTCGTCAAACCCGGTCCGGTCGACTTCGACTCCGCGCTCAGTGGCGTACTCGATCGTGAGGTCAATCGGAAAACCAAAGGTGTCATGCAGTTTGAATGCCACTTCGCCGTCGATCGTCTTCGCGCCCTTTTTCAGCTCTTCTTCGATGAGTAAGGTTCCTGAACGAATTGTCTTGCGAAACGCCTCTTCCTCATGGGCGACAATCGTTTGCACAAAGCTCTCATTGTGTTCAAGCCTTGGATAGGCGAGCTTGAGGCTTTCGATGGCACTTGAGACAAGAAGTGGAGCGACCACATCCTTTACCCCGAGCTGGTGGGCTCTCATCACGGCGCGTCGGATCACCCGGCGCAGCGTGTAGCCGCGACCTTCATTGCTCGGAAAGACACCGTCAGAGACGAGCATTGTCATTGAACGTGCGTGGTCCGCGAGAATCCTCAAAGCGACATCGACAGCAGGGGACTCTCCCATCTTGTGACCGGTGAGGCGCGATGCCTCCTCAACGATCGGTCGGACAAGGTCGGTCTCGAATACGGATCCGACCCCCTGGACCAGGGTCAGCATCCGCTCCATCCCCGCACCCGTGTCGATGCTTTTTCGCGGTAGGTCAGAAAGAGAGCCGTCGAGAGCCCGATCGAACTGCATGAAGACAAGGTTCCAGATTTCGATATAGCGCTCTTCGGACCCGTGAGCTGGCCCCCCACCTTCGCCATAGGCGGGACCGCGGTCGTAGTAGATCTCCGAGCAGGGTCCGCAGGGTCCCGTGTCGCCCATCTGCCAGAAGTTGTCCGCTCCCATCTTCTGGACCCGACCCGGAAGCACTCCGGTAGCTTCCTGCCATATTCCGCTTGCGTCAGTGTCGCTCTCATGCACGGTTACCCAGAGACGGTCAGCCTCGAATCCGAGTACCTCGGTGACGAACTCCCACGCATAGGGAATGACCTGATCCTTGAAATAGTCTCCAAAACTGAAATTTCCGAGCATCTCGAAGAACGTCGCGTGTCGTGAAGTTGTCCCGATGAGGTCGATATCGACCATGCGAAAACACGGCTGAATGGTCGTGGCGCGTGGAGAAGGAGGTGTCTGGAGGCCAAGGAAATAGGGCTTGAACTGGACCATTCCTGCGATCGTGAACATGACCGAGGGATCATGAGGGATAAGTGGCGCTGCTGGAAGCGCGACGTGGCCCCGCTCGACAAAAAAACGCGTAAAGGCATGGCGAAGACCATTCGCATCAAGCGTCATTCATCAGCCTTGTCTTGACATTCACCACGTTCTTGCTCCGCACTGTTGAGTTCGCCCTTTACATTACGAGAGCCCTGCGCACCGCGTGTACGGAGCGCGTCAAGTCGTTCCATGAGTTCTCGCTCAAGGCCGCGTCCGACCGGCCGGTAGTAGCGACGTCCTGCCAGCTCACCGGGGAGATAGGTCTCATCTATCCAGCCGCTCGGATCGTCATGGGGATAGCGATAACCAGCCCCATGTCCAAGCTGATCAGCTCCTTGGTAGTGCGCGTCGCGAATCGAGACCGGCACCTCGCCGAGTGGCCGATTGGCCACATCACTCGCTGCCTCCCCGTAGGCGATCGCAACCGCATTCGATTTTGGGGCAAGGCTGAGATAGGTGACCGCTTGAGCGAGATTGAGCGAGGCCTCGGGAAGACCGACACGATCAAGCGCTTCGGCGGCTGAAGTGGCAATGACGAGTGCCATCGGATCGGCATTTCCGATGTCCTCGCTCGCGAGGATCACGAGCCGTCGGGCGAGGAATCGTGGATCCTCTCCCGCTGCGACGAGACGGGCAAGCCAGTAGACACCCGCGTCGGGATCAGACCCCCGAATCGATTTGATCAATGCACTGATCGTGTCGTAGTGCTCATCGCGACCAAAGCGAAGCGCCCGGGTGGTGCGTGCCGCCTCAATCGCCGAAAGTTCAACCCTCGGCCTTTCGCCGGTACCTTTTGGACCTGGCGAGGTCTTTGTCAAGGCGATGGCCACCTCGAGTGTCAAAAGGACGCTTCGGGCGTCGCCTTCGGCAAGATCACAACAGTGGCGGAGAGCCTCCTCGTCGATGTCGATCTCCTCGCTCACAAGTGCTCGACGCCCGACAGTTTCAAGCGCGTCGATCGAGAGCGAGGCAAAACGAAACAGCGTCATCCGACTCAATAACGCATTATTGAGTGAAAAAAATGGGTTCTCGGTGGTAGCACCGATCAGGATGATGGTCCCGTCCTCGACTCCTGGCAGGAGTGCATCCTGTTGGGACTTTGTGAAGCGATGGATCTCATCGAGAAAGAGAATCGTCTGTCGTCCGTGCATGCCAAGCGATCGCCTCGCGCCCTCGAGAACCTCGCGCACCTCCTTTACTCCGGCGCTCACCGCAGAGAGCTGGACAAAATCGCTCTCGGTGTTCTCCGCAATCAACTTCGCGACCGTGGTCTTGCCGGTTCCGGGCGGTCCGAAGAAGATCGCGGAGGATACCTGTCTATTCTCGATCAGCAGACGTAGCGGCGCGCCCGGGCCAAGCAACTCGGGCTGGCCGATAACTTCGTCCAGGGTGCGCGGTCGAAGGCGGTGTGCGAGCGGTGCTCTCCGAGTCAGTTCATCGGCCGCCGCGAAGTCAAACAGGCTCGGCGTCTGCTCAGTCGGCATCGCGGCGTTCAATCACTCGGTGGCTTCGCGGCGCCCTTTTTGGGAGCTATCGATCGGATCCCGAGTTCGCTCATCTGGCGAGCTGCGATTGGTCGTGGCGCACCGGTCATCAGGTCTGTCCCCGACTGGGTCTTCGGAAAAGCAATCACCTCGCGGATGTTCTCCTCTCCGGCGAGAACTGCAACGAGACGATCGAGTCCAACAGCGAAGCCACCGTGCGGTGGAGCACCGTATTTGAATGCTCCAAGCAAGAATCCAAAGCGTGCTTCGACCTCTTCGTCGGATATGCCAAGCGCCTCGAAGACCTTTGTCTGGATGTCCGCACGGTGGATACGGATGCTGCCCGATCCGAGTTCCCAGCCATTGAGCACGAGGTCGTAAGACTGTGCGCGCACAGAGAGAGGATCACTCGTAAGACGATCTATGTCTTCAGGGTGAGGCATGGTAAACGGATGATGTGCTGCTACAAGGTTGCCCTCTTCGTCGATCCCTTCGAACATCGGAAAGTCGACCACCCAACAAAATCTCCTCGGTCCCTCATGAACCGGGGGCCGTCCGATTTCAACGCGCAGCTGACCGAGTATCTGACAGACACTCTCGTAGGCATCAGCGACAATCAATACGAGATCTCCGTTGAGCGCGCCAGTCGCTTGGACAATTCCGGTCCGCTCCTCTTCGCCGAGGAACTTGGCAATCGGTGATTCAAGGTCGATCATTCCGTCGACAAGCGCCACCGCACGCATCCAAACCAGACCCTTTGCGCCGAGTGCCTTTGCTCTGTCGATCAGGCCGTCAAGACGGGCGCGGCCGTAATCTGCGCCACCTTCGACCCGGATTGCCTTGACACACGGGGCCTTGAATGCATTGAAAGCGGTCTTTTCGAGGACTTTACCCAGATCCACAAGTTCCATCTTGAATCGCAGGTCAGGTTTGTCCGTTCCGAATCGATCGCGCGCCTCGTTCCATGTCATTTCGACGATCTCATCGGGGACTTGCCCATCAATCGCAGTGGTTGCCTGTGCGATCGCTGTTTGGACAAAACGACGTATGTCGCGTTCGGTCACAAATGACGCTTCGATGTCGAGCTGGGTAAATTCAAACTGACGATCCGCACGGAGATCCTCGTCGCGAAGACACCGGGCAATCTGGAAATAGCGATCGAACCCTCCCACCATCGTGAGCTGCTTGGCAATCTGGGGAGACTGGGGCAATACATAGAACGAACCATGTTGCAGTCGCGACGGAACTGCGAACTCTCGCGCTCCTTCAGGTGTCGGTGTCCAAAGGAGCGGCGTCTCGATCTCGGTAAATCCCTGATTGACCATCGACGCCCTGAGCGCACCAGTGATCGCCGCTCTCAGGCGAAGATTGCGCTGCATCTTCTGACTGCGGAGATCGATGTAGCGGAAGCGAAGCCGAACTGCCTCATCGGTCTCGCTGTGTCCGTCAAGAACAAATGGCGGAGGCTCGGAGACATTGAGGACCTCGACCTGACAGTCACCGATTTCGACTGCTCCGGTAGCAAGCGCTGGATTCTCGGTGCCCTCGGGGCGCGCGCGCACCGTACCGGTGATTCTCACCACGTATTCAGCACGAAGCGCATGGGCACCATCGACGACGCACTGAATCAGGCCGCTGTAGTCGCGAACGTCGACGAACGCGAGATGTTCCCCATGCTCTCTGCGATGTGCAACCCAGCCACAGACCGATACCGACTGACCAATTTCGTCGATCCCCAGTGTCGCGCAATAATGCGTCCTCATCCCGACTGGAGTCGGAGTCGACGGAATACCGCCGAGCTGCTCGGTCATGACAACAACTCCTTCACGCGCCCGATCAGCGCCTCGCGCGGTGTCTGTTCCTGGTGATGTGCTCTGGCTCCACGCAACACCTTGATGGTGATGACATCCCTTTCGACTTCATCTGCGCCAACAATCAACGCAATCGTCGCCCCTGAGCGGTCCGCCTGTCGAAGCTGAGCCTTCAGCGAACGATCGTCAAAGGCACGATCAGATGCAATTCCTGCCTCGCGCATCAGATGAGTCAGGTCTCTCGCCTGCTCTCCTCCCGTGAGGTCGACAACAAACACGACGATCAGAGACTCTTGTCCATCAAACAGGCCCTCTGCCTCGCCGGCGAGCAGCACCCGCTCAATCCCACTTGCGAAGCCAATACCTGGAGTTGCAGGCCCGCCGAGCAGCTCGGTAAGACCGTCGTATCGACCGCCTCCACCGACCGCATTCTGTGCCGAATCGAGAACACTCGAGGCAACCTCGAAGGTTGTCCGGGTGTAATAGTCAAAGCCCCTGACGAGAAAATCGTCACGCTCATAGACAATTCCGAGCGCGTCGAGACCAAGTAGTACCCGGTCAAAATGTGTTGTGCAGGCATCGCAAAGCGAATCGCGAAATCGTGGTGCCATTACACGAAGGTCGACGCACTCGGAGCGCTTGCAGTCAAGTACGCGCAATGGGTTCTTTCGCCACGACTCCTGGTGCTCCTTGCACAGCGCGTCCGCATTGGTCTCTAAGAACCCAGCAAGGACCGACTCGTATCCTGGTCGACAGTTCGCGTCTCCCATTGAATTGATCCTCAGATCGAGCGAACGAAGCCCGACATCGCGAAGGTATCCGTCGAGCAGTGCGATTGTTTCGACATCGAGATCTGGATCATCACTGCCGAGCGCCTCAACTCCAACCTGGTGGTGCTGGCGGTATCGACCTGCCTGAGGGCGCTCGTAGCGAAACGCCGGTGTCGCGTACCAGGCCTTCCACGGGATCTGAGGGCGATGCTGCACGAATGCGCGCACGACCGACGCCGTGCCTTCGGGACGAAGCGCGAGACGTCGACCACTTTTGTCCTCGAACTCGTACATCTCCTTGGTCACAACCTCGGAGTCCTCGCCAATCGAACGGTTGAACACGCCAGGGTCCTCGAACATCGGCGAGATGACGAGCCCATAACCCGCCTGTTGCACGCGCTTCGAGAATCGCTCAATAAGCAGCGAAAAGCGCGCGCTTTCCGGATCGAGCACGTCGCGGGTGCCCGTTGGCGCCTGAAACGGGTTCACTTCGTCGATGCAGCGTTTGTTCGATCGCCGCCGGGCAGAAGTCGATAGGCGTCATAGACACCATCGAGCTGTCGTAGGCCATTGAGCACAGAATCCAGGTGCCCGACATCAGAGAGTTCACACTCGAAACGCATACATGTCACCCTATCTTCTGCAGTCTGGGTCGATGAGGAGATGATCCTTACCTGAAATTCGCCAAGTACTCGCGCAACGTCAACGAACACCTGGGAGCGTCCAATCGCCTTGACCTCGATACCGGCGACGAACACGCCGTCGCGAGCATCGATCCACTCAACCTCGATGAGTCGCTCACGGCTCTTGCCTGCGAGCGAGAGCGCGTTGATGCAGCTATCCCGATGAACCGATACTCCTCTGCCCCTCGTTACGAACCCGATGATCGCATCTCCAGGCACAGGGGTGCAGCAGCGAGCAAGCGTGACCATGACATCGTCGAGACCCTCGACATAGACCCCAGCTCCTCCGACGACCCGAGTGCTGCGTCGTGGCTGGAAGATCGTCGAGGGCAGCTGCACCTCTCCCCCACGAATATCGCGCTCGAGGTGTTTTACGACATTCTGCGCGCTTGTATGTCCCTCGCCGATCGATGCGTAGAGCGAGTCGAGATCATCAAAACCGAGTTCGGCAGAGACTTCGAGCAACTCCTCGGAGTTCACAAGTCGCTGAGCAGGCATCCCCTCGCGACGCAACATCTTGAGCAGTTCCTCATGGCCACTTGATATCGCATCTTCTCGTCGCTCACGGGTGAACCATTGGCGAATCTTGTTTTTCGCCCGAGAGGAGACAGCGATATTGAGCCAGTCCCGGCTCGGCGCTGCGGTCTGGGCCTTGGAGGTGAAGATCTCCACCGTGTCGCCCGATGAAAGCACGCTGTCGAGTCCGACGAGCCGACCATTGACCCTTGCGCCGACACAGTGATGTCCAACTTCGGTGTGGATCGCATAGGCGAAGTCGACCGGTGTCGCACCAGTCGGCAGCGTGATGATTGCCCCCTTTGGCGTGAAGACATAGACCTCGTCCTGTTCGAGGTCGAGTTTGAGATTTTCGAGAAATTCGATCGGGTCGGTGGTGTCGCGATCAAGATCAACGATCCTTCGTAACCACGCCATATCCTCAACGAGATCGGCGCCATTTTCTTTCGAGGCGCTCTCTTTGTACTCCCAGTGCGCAGCGATACCGTGCTCGGCGCGCCGATGCATCTCATGGGTACGGATCTGAATCTCGAGTGGCTTTCCCCTCGGGCCGACGACCGTGGTGTGCAGTGACTGGTACATGTTGAACTTCGGAGAGTTGATGTAGTCCTTGAAGCGCCCTTGCACCGGGGGCCAAAGGGCGTGCACCGATCCCATCGCGGTCCAGCAGTCCTTTTCCTCATCGACGACGATGCGAATGCCGACGAGGTCATAGATCTCGTCGAACTCTTTGCCGCGCACAACCATCTTCTCGTAGATGCTCCAGAGATGCTTTGGGCGACCGGTGATCTGCGCCTCGATACCAAGCGCAGCAAAACGACCGCGCAAGACGTCGACGACCTGTTCGAGTTCGACGTCGCGCCGCGGCGCTCTCATCTCAACCATCTTCACGATCTCTGCGAAGCGACGCGGATACATCGCCGCAAAGGAGAGATCCTCAAGTTCACGCTTGACAGACTCAATACCAAGACGATGGGCAAGCGGTGCATAGATATCAAGCGTCTGTTGCGCGGTGCGTTCTTGTTTCCATTGAGCCATTACCGAGAGCGTGCGCATGTTGTGCAGCCGGTCGGCAAGCTTGATCACGAGAACACGCCAGTCCTTTGCCATTGCAACGAGCATCTTGCGCACGGTCGCTGCCTGCTGCGCCTCTTTCGAGGAAAAGCTCAATCGGTCAATCTTGGTAACGCCGTCGACGATTGCCGCAACTGTCGGGCCAAAGTCGCGAGAGATCTCCTCGAGGGTGATGTCGGTGTCTTCGACGACATCGTGCAACAACGCCGAGGCAACGCTGATCTCGTCGAGTCCCAGTTCTGCAACGATCTCTGCAACAGCAATCGAGTGGGCCACGTAAGGATCGCCGGTGAGTCTTGTCTGACCCTTGTGCGCCTGTTCGGCAAGCGCCACAGCCCTCGTGACAATCTCGTGGTCACTGTCAGGGTGATAGACCGCGACCGCTTCGATCAGGCCCGAAATGTCAATTTTTCCAGACACGACGGAGCCAGTCACATCCTCGGCTGCCGACGGGGCAACCAGCGGGTCAATGGCCATAGACAAGGATACCGTCACCTTGTGTGTATCGATGAGCCATGGAGGGTTGCCCCTCAGGAACGAACTAATCCGACAGCCCCATTAGGCTCGGTGCCAACATTTCACTCGCCCCAGCAAGAGAGTTCCCCTGATGACCTATTTCGACGCGGGTGAGCCAACCAAAGAGAACCCACCGCGCGCGTCGCTCCGGCCGGCCCTCGTCGTGATCGCCATTGTTGCCCTCATCATGCTCGGTGGGGGCCTCCTCGCGATCTTGTCGAGTAGAGGTGCAAGAACCCTCAACGCAACCACAAGAACCGGGACGTTGCCTTCGCGTCTCATTATCGAGGGGGTTCATCTTGGTCCAGCGCGCGCGTTCCTTCAGAGAACCGAGCACAACGCGCTGATCCCTGAAGACATCATTTCGTCGCTCTATCTTCCGACTGATGTCCATCTCACTGAGGTGATCAATCTCGATAATGGAAATGGTCCTTTTGATCGACAGATCAACCTCGCCAGCGCTGGGTCCCAGACTCAGTTCGTCAAGGCCTATACGACGCTTCTCAACCAATACGGCTGGAAACAATCGGGTATCGAATCTGTCGCTGGACCCGTTGGGACCAAAGGCACTGAACTGCTCTCACAACATCCATCTCGTGACGGTTACAACTGGGAGGTCGGAGTCACCATCACCATGAATGCCCAAGTCGCTCAGCCGACACGCATTGCCATGCGACTCCTTCAGGTGCCAGAGGGGAATTAGGCAATCGTCACCAGTCGAGCTGCGCTCACGCGCCCTCTGACCACATGGCTAGCCAGCCGCGGCGCGTCGATCGTCAAGATGTGGCCGTCGATATCCGGTCAGCACGTAAGACCAGACAAACAGCACTGTCGGGTAGATCAGATAGCCAAACCGGGTCGCGGGCGCTAAGACGGTAGCGACGCAGAGTGCGAATGCTGAGAGCCGCGCCACGCCCGCGGCATCTTTCGGGCGGTGAAGCACAAGCGTAAAAACCACGATCGCCAGACCGACCACCGCGAGCAACAGAGTGACCAGCCGACGAGCATGAGGAAAGGCCGAAACGAGGAACTGTCCGAGCAGTGGACTCGCGGCTGGGGATCTGACCTTTGTCAATCCGAGCGGAAAACGGACGACGTTTTCGAAAAATGCGTGAACGTTTCCATAGAGACCAAAGAGCACGACCGGAATCACGAATGACAGACCGAGCAGGTACGAGCGCGCAAGGGTGGAGTCTTCCTCGCGGTCTGAGATGAGCAGGGCGACGAGCGCTATCGGCCATGCGGTGAATTTCAATGAGCACGCCAAGGCCGCGAGGATTCCCGAAGCAAAGCCCTGGCGTCGCTGCAAGAGCACAAGCGAGAGCAGCACCAAAGCGATGACCGGGAGATCGTCCCCACCGGTCACCATCGGCAACGCGCCGACCGGAAGGGCCACAAAAAACTGGGTAGCTCGGATCTTTCTCTCCGGCGGTGCTCTCGTCAGGGAAAGCGCAACGAAAAACGCCGCAAGTGCCACGAGTGCGAAAAGCACTCTGGCATCGCCGATCTCAGGCGGTACCGAGGTCGCGTTCAAGAGGCCAAAAACTGCCATTCCCGGCAGATAGGGAAAGAACGAGAGCTGATCCACGTTATGTGCATCGTTTGCCGGAGAGACTCCGACAGTGCTCGGGTGCACAAGATAGGGACTCTGGCCGAGAGCGATTCGATCTCCTGCACGTTCGATCACCGCAACCTCTGGCTGGGCATGTGCATTCTGGGTAGCGGTCGCGCGCCAACTCAGTTCAGAGAGTAAAGGGACGAGAACCGCGGCAATTCCGAGCATCACCAGGACCGACAGACGCGCTCGGCGCAAGAATGTCATTGAAAATGAATGGCGGCGGTGCACGAGATAGAGCACGACCGTGACCGCTGCAGCTCCGAGGTAGGGCACCAACGCGAGCGTTCCCCACTCGCGATAATCAGCGGTCCCCGCGTAGACGATGTTGAGACCCGCGAAAAGTGCGGCAAGGGTGTAGACGATCAGATCCTGAATGAGATTGGGAAGGCCGCAGATCCCTCGCCAGAGCGACACTGCCATATCTTGCACGTCGTCATGCTAGCCAGCGGCCAGTCGGCCACTATGTTCGGACGAAACTAATTTTCGCGAAGCTCTCTTTAGAACGCGAAACACCCCTGGCCCAAAAGGGCCAGGGGTGTTCATCATCAGATACGCGCGATGCGCGTCGAATCAGCGATTTGGCTGAGGGGTAAAGCGAAGATAAGGCTTGATCGTTGTGAAGCCCTTGGGGAACTTCGCCTTCGCCTCTTCGTCACTCAGTCCAACACCGACGATGACGTCATCGCCGTCGTTCCAGTTCACCGGCGTCGCAACCGAGTATTGGGAGGAAAGCTGAAGTGAGTCGAGCACGCGCAAGATCTCGAGGAAATTACGTCCGGTGCTGGCAGGATAGGTAATCGTCAGCTTGATCTTCTTGTCGGGACCGATGATGAATACCGATCGCACCGTCATCGTGTCACTCGCGTTCGGGTGGATCATCCCGTACAGGTTGGCCACCTTTGCTTCCTTGTCGCCAATCAGTGGGAAGTTCAGCTCATGGCCCGTAGCGTCCTTGATGTCGCTCGCCCAGTTGCCGTGTGAATCGACCGGGTCGACCGAAAGGCCAATGACCTTGGTGTTTCGCTTGTCAAACTCACCTTTGAGTCGGGCAACCTCACCGAGCTCAGTGGTGCATACCGGGGTGAAATCCTTTGGATGCGAAAAGATCACGCCCCAGCCGTCGCCGAGGTACTCATACAGGTTGATCGTTCCCTGGGTCGTCTCGGCCGTGAAATCCGGGGCCGCATCGCCAAGTTGCAGTGCCATAGTGCTCTCCTCTTGATAGACCATTCGAGTGTCGCCAAGTATACCGAGGGCCCGGTCGATTGTCGACCTGCGGAGTCGGATTTAAAACGACAGGAAATTATGCGGTGAAACTGCGCTCTTGACCATCAAAATCCTCACTAGATTCTGCTTGCCACGATCACCCGGCGCGCGGCCCCAACTCCGCTCGATATCTCCTCCGAGCGGTCGACAACGGACCGAAAGGGAGCCAAATGTTTGCGACAACTGTCCAGCTGCCGGGGATCTTCGCCAGCCTCGGGCCGACGCTCGATCACTATGGGTATCTCGCAGTTGGAGGGTTCATCTTTCTCGAAGACTTTGGAGTTCCCGTTCCAGGAGAGACAATCCTTCTCGCAGCCGCCATCTATGCAGGTGCAGGAGTGCTCAACCCGGTGCTGGTCGGGATCATCGCAGTCTTCGCTGCAATCATCGGAGACAACGTTGGTTTTGGAATAGGCCATATCGCAGAGCGCAAGGTGATCCTGAGGTATGGCCGATTCGTTTTCATCACCCCCGACCGCCTTGTTCGCGCCGAGAACTTTTTTGAACACCACGGTGGCAAGGTGATCATCGTCGCCCGGTTTGTCGAGGGGCTTCGCCAGGCAAACGGGATCATCGCCGGTCTGACCGGCATGCGCTGGCTCCGCTTTCTCATGTTCAACTCGATCGGTGCCGTACTGTGGGTCGGATGCTGGCTGACCATCGGCGTCGCGGCTGGCGATCACATCGCCACGATCTATCGCGAGATCACGCGTTACTCACTGGTCGCTGCTGGTCTGGCCGTGATTGGCTTGATCGCCTATATCCTTGTACATCGAACGAAGCGAAAGCGCGCACATCTCGCAACATCAGCGCGCCAGGACAGACCCGCCGACAATTGAGCATTTCGAACTAGCGTGAGTCCAATGTCTGATGCAACAACAGAGACCGACGCGACAGCGGGGTCGTCTTCAACATCTGCTGAGTCAATTTCGTCAGGTTCGACGGGTTCAAATTTTCTCTCGCGCAACCTTTTGCCCCTGACGCGCGCCGACCGGTTGGTAGTTGCACTTTTCGTCGTCTTGCCACTTTTGATCTATGGCATTCCTGCACTGGCCGGACACCTCATCGTGCCAGGCGATGATCTCAATCAGAATCTTCCGCTCCGTATCCTCTCTGGCACCTTTTATCGCGCGGGACTCATGCCAGCATGGAACCCGCTGATGTGGTCCGGCACACCACTGCTCGGTGGATGGAACGCCGGATCGATCTTCCCGGGAACGCTCCTTTTCGCGTTCCTGCCGGTCTCTGCCGCATGGACGATCAATCTCGCCTTCGCACCAGCGGCCGCCGCGACCGGAGTGTATTTCCTCCTGCGACGCTTTCGCGTCAGCGAGCCAGCCGCGGGATTTGGAGGGCTGGTCTTTGCCTACACCGGCTTCATGGCTGGCCAGATCGTTCACATCGGTCTCATTCAGGGCACCGCGTTCACTCCATGGATGCTGCTCAGCTTCGATGTATTGTTCCGCGGCACTCGATCTGACAAGACGCTCCCGTTCAGTCTGCGATCTCTGGTTTCCTCACATTCACTCCTGTGGATTGTGGTTCTTGCCACCGCGATATCTGGCACGGTGCTCGCGGGCGACCCCCGTGCCATCTCGAGCGCGCTCGTCGCGGGAATCATCTATCTCGTCGCTCTCTTTTTGAGAAAAGGCGCTATGCGTCTGACCGGGTCGCTCCTCGTGGCGATTGCAACGCTGCTCGGGGCGCTTCTCTCAGCCCCTCAGCTCCTACCCGGACTCTCGTTCCTGCACGCCTCACAACGCGGGACAACTGCACTGGGTTTCTTTGGTGCAGGTTCAATTCCAAAGCGCGAGTTTTTCACCCTCTTGTTCCTGCCCTTTTCTCTCGGTGGAAACGGAAACTTCGGTATCCCGGTATTCAACGGCACCTTCAACCTGCCAGAGCTGACCATTAGTGCTGGTGTTCTCGCGCTCGTTGCGGTCTTCGCCCTGATCCCCGAGACCATCGAGCAATTCACCCGCAGGTTCTCGATACGTCCCAATACGAACAACAATGACCCTCGCCGTCAACTTGGCATCTGGTACGCATTTGCAATCATCGGCGGCGTGCTCGCGATGGGTACCACCCTCCCTACCGGAAAACTCCTGGTTCATCTCCCCTTCTATGGCAACGAACGACTACAGAACCGCAACATTGTTCTGGTCGATCTCGCCCTTGCGGTCTTTGTCGGCATCTTCCTCGATCGAATCGTCGAGAGACTCAGAACTGACAGAGCGGTCAAAGAGCAGCTGTTTGCGAATCGTGCGCGCCTCGCGGCGCTGGTACCTGTGTTGGTTGCACTCGGATTCATCGCTGACGAGCTGGCCGATCCGGTCGGGTTCCAAAGGGCACTCGGGGTTCTCACGATCAACCCCCACCTCAACTCCGTGCTACTCGGCTATCTCGTCCCGAGCGCGGTGATCGTCGTCGCCATCGGGGTTTTCATCGCGTTCAATCACCGATTGAGCACGAAACTCACACGGATGGCAATCGTTCTCATCGCGCTCATTGACGTCGGATTCTTCATTTCAAACAGCTCCTTCACGAGCGCGCCCACCTCACTGTTTCGCCCGTCGACGCCCTATTCAATCCAGCTGCGTCACATGCTCGGCGGACAGGGTCGATTTGCATTCTTCGATCCCTATTACCAGATCACCGGTCCACTGCCCGAGTTCGTAGAAGAGGTCGGTCTTCCCGATCTCAACGTCTTGCAGGACAACCCGAGCATCCAGGGATACGGCTCGATCGTGAACGGGGTCTACCAGCGCGTCACCGGTTCACATCTGCTAAACAACCTCACCTCCACGATCTTGCCCGGTGCGACGGTCAACACACTTGACCTTCGTATCCTGCTCACACCTTCGAGCTATCTCGAACACACGATCCGCACCGGTCAGGTAACCCCACTGCCTTCAAGCATGCAACACCTCGCCTATGGCATTCCGCTCATGGACAACGGTCCGTGGAGGATGAGCCCCGGTGGAACCACAACCTTTCAGCTCAGCAGGCCCCGACGCGTTCGCCGCGTCACCTTCACGTTTTCGCCGACCATGCTCTCTGGAGGACCAGTTGAGGTGACAGCGCTCAATGGCGCAAAGGTCATCGAACAAAGGGTAATGATCGCGACCAAGACCGAGGAGTTCGTCAAGCTCAATGCGGCGATCCCTATCACCACCATTGTCTGTTCAAACACCGGGAGGGTGCCTGTCGAGCTCCTCTCCACCGTTGCCACCACCGAGAACCCCGGACAGCGTTTCGTGCTGAATGGACTGCTCGAGGGCTTCTTGCCGAGTGGACACTGGGTGTTCGCTGGAAACCTCGGTCCACTGAGTGTTTTCAAGAACACCCAGATCCACGGTCTCGCCTGGCTCCAACCGACAAGCACCCGTACGCCGAACACCAAGGCAGCGACCTCTGGACGGGTGAACGTGACAAGAGGTGCGGTGACCTCAGCCCAGGTGATGCGGGTGTACACCCAGAGCGCCGCCATCCTCGTACGCGCGGAGGCCTACAGCTCAGGCTGGAGTGTCGACATCGCGCCGATCGGAGGCGGGCCAAGCACCCATCAGGTCGTGCGCCGCTTCGGTCTCGTTCAGCAGGTGACCCTTCCTGCTGGGAACTCGATCGTCACCTGGCACTATCGCCCTCACGCGCTCTTACAGGGTCTCTATCTGGGTGGCCTCGGGGTCCTCATCTGGATCGGGGCGGTCGCGACGATCTTCGCGCGAAAACGCAGATTGCGAGAAATTGTCGTGGAGCAATAAGCAGGGCCGGTTCAGGCCTGTGCATGCTCGCGCAGACTCCCGATTTTCAATATGGCTCGTCGCGACTCGTGTACGACCGATAGCGTATGGCTGCACCTCCGATTCTTGTTGAATCCCCTGTGACAAAGGAAACTCCGATGCAAGCGCACGAGATCACCGACGTCGAGGACCTTGCCCGGCAGCTGCGTGTCGATATCATCCGCTCGTCCACGAAGGCGGGATCGGGTCATCCGACCTCGTCGATGTCTGCAGCAGACCTGCTCGCGGTCCTCGTCACCCGGCATCTTCGCTATGACTGGCAGAACCCGAAGAGCCCGGTCAATGACCACCTGGTCTTTTCGAAGGGACATGTCTCTCCGCTCATCTATGCCATCTACCGTGCGGTCGGTGTCATCGATGAGGACGAGATGGTGAACTCCTATCGCCAGTTCGGTTCGCGCCTCCAGGGACATCCGACACCAGCGCTCCCCTGGATCGACCTTGCCACCGGTTCGCTCGGACTTGGTATCGCAGCGGCGGTCGGTATCGCGCTTGCCGGAAAGGAACTCGACCGACTCGACTATCGCACCTGGGTTCTCTGTGGTGACAGCGAGATGGCGGAGGGATCAGTCTGGGAGGCGCTTGGCAAGGCGGCAAACTTCGGTCTTTCCAACCTGACCGTGCTCGTCGACATCAACCGTCTCGGCCAGCGCGGGCCGACCGAATTTGGCTGGGACCTCGAGGCATACGCGCGGCGCATTGAGGCATTTGGCTGTCACGCTCTCTCCATCGATGGCCATGACATCGCAGCCATCGACGCGGCGATGCAGATGACCAACCAGGTTGACCGGCCACTCGTCATCCTTGCAAAGACCATCAAAGGGAAGGGTTTCTCCGAGGTCGAGGACAGGCCAGGGTTCCACGGAGTTGCCTTGAACACAGAACAAGCGACGCGTGCGATCAACGAGCTCGGTGGCACGAGCAACCTTCGCGTCCATTCACCGGCTCCGACTCCTGGGAGCCCGGCAATCGCGCCCAATCCCGACACTCCCGACACATGGATGCCGATCTATGAGATCGGTGCCAAGGTGGCAACGAGAAAGGCGTTCGGCGAGGCTCTCGCTGGACTTGCCGCACGCCCAGAGGTTGTCGTGCTCGACGCCGAGGTCGGAAACTCGACCTACACCGAAGACTTCCAGAGGGTCGCACCCGAACGGTTCTTCCAGTCGTTCATCGCGGAGCAGCTGATGGTCGCGACCGCTGCTGGCCTCGCGGTGCGAGGATACGTGCCCTTCGCCTCGACATTTGGGGCATTCTTCACCAGGGCCTTTGACTTCATCAGAATGATCGGCATCTCTGAGCTTCCGATCCGACTCGTCGGTTCCCACGCTGGCGTCGAGATCGGCCCCGATGGACCGTCGCAGATGGCACTTGAGGATCTCGCCTGCATGCGCGCGGTAAATGGTTCGGTGGTGCTCTATCCCTCTGATGCAACCTCTGCCGCGGCGCTCACCTTCGTCATGGCCGATGTTCCCGGAGTTGCCTACATGCGCACGACGCGCGGCGCGTATCCCGTGCTCTATCGGCCCGATGAGCAGTTCATGGTCGGCGGCTCAAAGGTGCTGGGGGCCTCACCCGGCGATCAGGTCACCCTCGTCGGGGCGGGCGTCACCGTGCATGAGTGTCTGAGCGCGCAGGGTCTACTCAAAGAGTCTGGCATCGCGGCCCGTGTGATTGACTGTTACTCGGTCAAGCCGCTCGATCTTGGAACACTCATCGAGGCGCTCGGCGTAACTGCGGGCAGGGTCGTGATCGTCGAAGATCACTACCCGGCCGGTGGCATTGGCGAGGCGGTGACGAGCGCGCTCGTTGAGGCAGGGGTAGTGCTCTTGCTCAGACACCTTGCGGTACGAGAGCTCTCGTGTTCGGGAACCCCAACAGAGCTGCTTGATCACGCCGGGATCTCTTCGCGCCACATTGTCAATGCGGCAAAGAGCCTCCTCTAGCTATTGCTGGCAACCGTTCGTTGACCGAGCACCACCTCGCAGTGGGCTTGGCTATCCTGAAACCATGAGTCCAGAGCGCAGTCCGCGTGGTGCGCGCGGTCTGACGACACCGACGATGGTTGTTCTTATGACCTCACTGGTGATCGTCTCGGGCCTCTTGATCGCGATGATCATCACCTTCGTCTCTTCGCCAAAGGTCGTGACCAAGTACCCGATGGCGACATTTGTCCCCTCCTCGACACTTCGTGTCGGTTCTCTGTTGCCGAACACGCCAACACTTCATGACCTGGTCGGTTCGGGTTCATCCAACCTTGTCACAATCGCGGCGCATCGCCCAATGGTGATCAACTTCTTCGCCTCTTACTGCACCGCGTGTGCCGAGGAGATGAGGACCTTCGCGCAGGTCTCAAACGCTCAGCACAAAGTGCAGTTCATTGGTATCGATACGACGGAACCAAACGTTGCCAAGGCGCGCTCGCTTGTCACTGGAGCCAAGATCGCCTATCCAGTGCTGCTCGACAATGGAGCCGCGGTGATGTTGAATACCTTCGGCGTTGCGAACCTTCCGACAACGTTCTTTGTCTCAGGATCTGGCAGGATCATCAAAGAGGTGCTCGGTCTTGAATCACCAGGAGAGCTCCGCGCAAATCTTTCGAAGATCTGATCTCAGGGTGTCAGCACGCGTCGAAGACGCGAACTGACGATCCACATCCCAAGAGCAGTCACCGCCACGAGATAGGCGACGTGCACAAGCAGCATTGGCCCAATCGCCCCGACATCGAGCGCTCGCAGAAGGCTCACCCCCTGATAGAGCGGTGAGCACTTGACGACGAACTGGAACCATCCCGGGTAGACATCAAGACCGTAAAACGTCCCCGAAAAGAGAAATATCGGCAACAGCGCGAGCGAGACCGAGCCAATGTCCTGCCAGGACTTCATGAAAGATGTCGCAGCAAGGCCGATTGCTCCAAAACAAAGACTGACGAGCGCCGCACCGGGGAGACAGACAATCGCCCAGTACGAATCGCAGTATCCAAAGCCTGCCATGACGAGAAGGAATCCGAACGAATAGATCGTCCCGCGGATCAACGTCCAACCGAGCTCGCCGGTCGCGATGTCGATCACGCGAAGCGGCGTGGCGAGCATCGCGGCATAGGTCTTCTCGACCTTGAGATGGTAAAAGAAGTTGTACGTTGCGTCGAACACCGCGCCATTCATTGCCGCAGATGCCAATAGGCCCGGTGCGACAAAGGTCGCGTAGCTGACCTGGTGGCCATCGACGCTAAGCGCTCCGACAAGTCGGCCGAGACCGATACCGATTCCAAGCAGGTAGAAAAATGGCTCGAAGAACCCTGAAACGATATAGACCCAGCTCTTTCGATAACCAAGCACGTGGCGCTCTATCACTGAAAGAGCCGAGCGAAACGAGAACACGTGTGGAGTGATCCAAAGCGTGCGTGCCTCTTGGGTCATCGTTCGAGCCTTCGCGAATAGGTCCGTCTCCCAATCACCACGCCAAGTATTGACAGAACCAACAGATAGGCGAGGTGCACGAGATTCGACCAGACCAGAAGATGGCCACCAGCAAGCGACCGACACAGCGCGACACCGTGATAGAGCGGGGTCAACTCGGCGACAAACTGAATCTGTCCGGGAAGCTGGGCGATCGGAAAGAACGTCCCCGAGAATAAAAACAACGGCACAATCAGCAATCGATTGATCGTCGAGAACGCCTCGTCTCCGCGAAGAAGTGCCGCCAAGGCCGCCATCGGAGTCGCGAAGGCGAGCCCCAACAGCGTCGCTGCGACGATCTCGAGAAGGCTGAGCGGCGACTGGACGGCGCCAAATCCTGCGCTGATCCCAACGAATATCGCGCAGGCGAACAGCAGGCGAAGCGCAATCCACGCGAGATGTCCGATGAAGACATCGATCACGCGAAGCGGCGTCGCGCACTGCGCGAGATAGGACCTCTGCCAGCGGATCGCGCTCATCACCGGCCAACTTGCCTCGTTGATCCCGATCTGCATCGCAGAGGCCACGAGGATACCCGGAGTGACAAAACGGAGGTAGGAGACGCCTCCGAGCGAGAGCGCATGAGTGCCAACGTGTCGGTTCACAAGGCCACCAAGACCGATACCCATCGAGGCGAGATACAGCGTCGGATAGACAAAGGTTGAAAGAATCGATCCGCGCCAGGTTCTTCGATAGAGCAAGAGCCAGAAGGAGAATGCGAGCATCCAGCGCGGATGTGAACGCGCCGAGGGACTATCGAGCCCGAAGAGACCCTCTGAGAGAGCGACGTCAGTCATTCAGACTCTTCCCGGTGAGGGCGAGAAAGACATCTTCGAGACCGGCGCGGCGCACAAAAGAGCTGATCGGATGTATCCCGAGCCCAAGGACGCGCTCAAGGATTGCATCGCCGTCTTTTCCATAGAGACACAGCCGGTCACCAAGCATTTCGACTCGATCCACCAGCGTTCCCAGACCTTCGACGAGTCCTGTCGCATCGCCGGGATCAAGACGAAGTTCAACCGCCTCTTTCGAGACGATCGAATCGATGAGCTCCCTTGGAGTGCCAGACGCGACAATCAACCCCTGGTCCATCACCACGAGCCGATCACAGAGTTGTTCCGCCTCGTCCATGTAATGGGTTGTGATGATCAGGGTCACCCCCTCACTCTGGAGCTGATGAAGTCGGTCCCAGACAAGATGCCGAGCCTGGGGATCAAGACCGGTGGTTGGCTCATCGAGGATCATCAATTGGGGTCGCGAGATCAGCGCCCGGGCAATTGTCAGACGCCTGCGCATACCGCCGGAGAGTTCATCGACCTTGGTATTTGCACGTTCGCCAAGCTGCGCGAATTCAAGCAACACCTGGGCGCGCTTTCGGATCTCCTTGCGGGGAAGATCAAAATAACGGCCATAGATGTGCAGGTTGTCGAGCACTGAGAGTTCAGAGTCGAGCGCATCGTCCTGGGGGACGAGTCCGATCGTTCTGCGAATCTCGGACCCGTCGGTCTCGGGATCACGACCGGTCACTCGTAGGACTCCTCCAGAACGCGGAGACATACATGCGATCATTCGCATTGTCGAGGTCTTGCCCGCCCCGTTTGGACCGAGAAAGCCAAACACCTCGCCGCGCGAGATGGTGAAATCGATTCCCCCAACCGCCTCGAACTCGCCGAAACGCTTCACGAGCCCCTGTGCTTGAACTACAAAATCGTCCGGATGTTGCACGTCACGACGCTAGTCGGCGACAAACACCGCTCGCGATTAACCTCTGGCACCGTGGAACATCATCTCTTTGACGACAGCGACCCGGATCTTCGTATCCGACCAGCCGCGCTTGAAGACGCCTCGTCAATTACGCGACTCTCGACACAGGATCTTCCACTCAGTGAAGAGGCACTCAACGCGGCACAGCAGATTGTCCATGAACGCCTCACGATTGCATCCGGCGATGATTACTTCACCATCGTTGCTGAACGAAAGCCAACGTCACAGATCGTCGGCTGGCTCGCAGGCGGTGGCTGTCGAGGCCAGGAACTCAAAGGATGGGGCGAGCTCTATGCACTGTCAAGTGATCAGCTCGCCTCAGGGACCGAGATCGATGAGGCGCTCCTCGCGGTCGCGCTCAACGCGCTCAACGTTGCGCAATTCACAGGAGTGACGGTTCTTTTAGAGCGCGAGGATTCAATCCGCATAGAGCTCTTTGAAGACCTTGGATTCATCGCAGAGGACGGCGCTCTCGAAGAGCTCGACCAAGCCGAGGGTCCTCTGATTCGCTACTCGCTTGGATTCAAAGAGGCCTAGTCGAGGGCCAACCAATCGGCGCAGATGCGCGCGCGAGGTTCTCCTCATCACTTGAGCCAGGATCCCAGAGCTTTGCGATGATCCGTCTCGCATTCACGGGATCTGATGCACGCGACGCGAGGAATACCGCTGGTGCTCCCATGACGACGGGTTGAACAAGATCATCTCGAGAACGACCTTCGACCTCTGGGACATACCGGGTATTTGCAGCTCCACCGGGAATAAGGATGTTCGCGGTGATATCTGTGCCCTCGAGATCTCGTGCCATGGCCGCACACAGGGCCTCGCTTGCAGCTTTCATCATTCCGTAGGGAGAGTTCCCACCAGCGAGCATCGTCGAGAGACTTGTCGTGACGGTCACAATGCGACCAAACCCCTGGGCGCGCATCGGCTCAAGGGCAGCCTTTGAGAGATAGAACGGGCCCATCACATGCACCTCAAAAAATGACTGCATCCAGTGCTCGTCGAGCTCCCAGAATCGCACCGGATTCGCGTACCGGTCACCCGGGCGGATCGCAGACATGCCGATCCCGGCGTTGTTGATCACCATGTCGATCGAGCCAAAGGTCGACATACAACGCGTGACAATCTCTGCGACCTGATCCTCATCCGCGATGTCTGCTCGGTGACCCACCACGGTTCCTGATACCTCGGTCATCACATCGATGATCGGCTCCTCGTCGATGTCGACGACGAGCACCGACGCCCCAGCGTGAGCAAGTGCCTCGGTCATTGCACGGCCAAGACCCCGGGCGCCACCGGTGACGACCACCGAGGTTCCGCTCAGTGGCTGTGCATGGTCATCAAACATCGCGCCCTCCCTCTCGATCACAATTGCCTAGACCGCCGAGATGACCGAGGTGTCGATCATCGCTTCGATCTCGCCTTCGCTGTATCCGACCGAAGACATGATCTCTCTCGTATGCTCGCCGAGCAACGGTCCGGCAACGCGGATCTCAACCGGAGTATCTGCGAGATGCATCGGCGAGCCGATCTGGGTGGTCTCTCCGAGCTTGGCATGCGGCGCCTTCGGGAAAAATCCGCGCACCCTGAGGTGTTCGTCATTGAAGACCTCGTCATAGGTCCGAATCGCGCCACTTGGCACGCCAGCCTCTTGGAGTGCGTCGATCCAGTACCCTGCGGGCTGGGTCTTGGTCACCGCCTCAATCCTTGCAATGAGCGCCTCTCGGTTCTTGAACCGATGGGGATTGTCGACATAGTCAGGATCATCAATCAGTTCCTCAAGACCGAATACCGCACACAACGAACGCCATGTCGGTGCAGACGGTGCACCGAGACAGAAGAAGCCATCGATTGCTTCGACGGCCTGATAGGGCGCAGAGGCCTGATGGATCGCTCCGAGTTTTTTGGGTACCTCACCGGTCGCGAAGTACTTTCCCGCCTCCCACACCGCCAGCGAGACACCGGACTCAAAGAGGTTCACATCGACGAACTGGCCTTTCCCGGTGAGAGAACGCACGTGATATGCACTCACTGCTCCAAGTGCTCCATAGAGCGCGCAGACAAGATCGCTGATTGGTACTCCGACCTTGACCGGTGGTCTCCCCTCCTCGCCGGTGATGCTCATCAATCCACTCATCGCCTGAACGATCATGTCAAGGCCCGGATAGTTGGCATACGGGCCCTCTTCTCCCCAGCCCGATGCAGCCACATAGATGAGACCGGGATTGTCTGCCGAGAGGTTCTCGTAGGTGAATCCAAGGCGCGCCATCGCGCCGGGCGAAAGGTTCTCAACGATGATGTCGGTCTCTTTCGCGAGTCTCCTGAAGACCTCCTTACCCTCGGGAACACTCATGTCGAGAGAGAGTGAGCGCTTGTTGCGATTGATCAACAGATAGGGAGAGGACTCGCCATCGATGAATGGCCCCGTCGAGCGCACAATGTCGCCAACTCCTGGTCGTTCGATCTTGATGACATCGGCACCGAGATCGGCGAGCTGCATGGTACAAAAAGGGGCAGCGAGAAAGTTTCCAATCTCAAGTACCTTCACACCTTTGAGCGGTGGCGTCACTGTTACTCCTTCTTGGTCAACGACAGGTCGGCGCTCGGTCTCGTCGAAACGCAAGACTGCCTCGGCAAATCTACGTGAAGTCGCGCCGCCGCGCGTCTTAACTGATTGAGCCAATCCAGCACCACAACAGGCCAGGGCTCATTGGTCCTCGGTCAGCTCTGGCGTCTGGGGAAACTGATGGAGTTGGAACTTCTTTGCGATCACCGTTATGACAAAGCAATCAGATATCGCGTTTGCCGCGATCACCGAGATTGCACGGGTCAAGAGCCTGTAGATAAACCACAACGAGACTCCGACCGAGATCACTACGAGATATCCCCATGCGGTGTCGTCGGCGCGCCGATGGCGATGGATGCGGATCAACTGTGGCGGCCAGGCAAAGGCGGTGAGTGACCCGGCGACAAGCCCCAGCACGGTTTTGAACAATCAACTCCTCGGAGCAATGTGGAACGCGACCGCAGCTCTGGAGCCATTGAGCTGAGAGACCGTGTCATTACGCCGCCTGGTCAGGTGGCTGAACTACCACGGTGAGGCCGCCTCGAACAATCTCGCTGGCCGGTGAACTTCGCCCCGCACTAGGTTGGTCAAGGCGACATACCGACTACTTCGTGATGTCGCGAGATCTGAAGTCATCAACAGTCAGAGGCTCCAACAAGGGGGAAGCATGCTCGCGATCGACCACAAGAAACTCCAGAGTACCTATGGCGCTACGGTAAATCTGTGTGCCCGTGATGACCTGTTTGCCCTGACCGGGGTACTTGGAATTGACCCGGCGACGAAAAAACTCGCGGAAACCGCAGAGGAGCAGTTCGCGCACGCCTTTGCCAATGTGCAAAAGATCGCCGATGATGCCGGGCTGACACTCGATGAGATCGGACGGATCACCGTCTTTACTCCGGATGCCTCCTATCGCCCGTTGATCAACGAGCCGTGGCTCAAGCTCTTTCCAACCGAGAACCGACCAGCGAGAAAGACCACGCATGTTCCACTCGCAAAGGGCGCGCACATCGAACTCGAGATCGCCGGTGTGCTCGGCAAGAACGAGCGCCAACCAGTCGAAATTGATGGCGTTCGCCACAAGGATCCCCTACCGATGGGTGCACGTCTTGGACGACATGTCTTCTCCTCGGTGCTCGTGACTGATATTCCACATTCAAAGGTCCGTCCCGAGCGACTCGACGCGATCAAGCAGGTCTATGAGAACATGACCGCCTTCATCGAAGCAGCAGGCGGCACGCTCGATGACATCTCAAACGTCTGGACCTATATCGGCATGTGGGATCTCCATCCAGACTATGTCGATGTCTGGGTCGAGGTCTTCCCGGATCCTTCCAGTCGACCTTCAAGAAAGACCTTTTACTACCCGCGGGTCGACATCCAGCTCCAGTGCGAGGCAGTGATCGGCGGGAACCGGAAGAACCTGGAGATCGCAGGCATCGCCCATCACGACCCGATCCCGATGGGAGCGGTGACCGGCGGAGTATTCACCTCATCGGGTGTCGACAGTCGCGATCCTGAGACGAAGAAGGAGCCAAACGGCGTCCCCGCGCAGTCAAGGAACGTCATGGCAAACCTTGTGAGACTTCTCGAGCAGACCAATTACCAGCTCGACCAGCTGTACCATGTGACCGGTCTCGTCGGAAACCGTAACTACATTCCCGCCTTCGAGGAGGCTTGGCGCGAGGTGTTCCCAGATCCAGACAACGCTCCTGCATGGCAGGTGATGTCGCTCGGCCTCGATGCACGCGACAACCTGGTGCAGGTGGTCGCGCGCGGGACCGCGCAGACGAGCTAGGAGAGGCAGATGATCAACCGCGTTCCCCTTGAAAAGATCCTCGTCGCCTCTGACGCGGTGTTCAGCGAATCAACAATCGACGGACGCGATATGGCCTTCGCCGTCGTCGATGAGGCGGGTGGCCTCGTCTTTGGCATCCGCTATGAGAACACCGCAACGAGGGTGCTTACCCATTCGATACGAAAGGCCTACACCTCGGCAATTATGCGCCGCGACACGATCACCTTTCGCGACGAGGACAAAGAGCGCGAGAAGACGCTCGCGGACTGGGGAGACACGAATCTCACCCATCTCGTCGGTGGCGTGGTCATCGAGATTGACGGCGAGTGGTTCGGTGGCATGGCCGTTGGTGGGAACTCCACCGAGCGCGACGACGAGATTGCCCGCATCGCGCTTGAGATTGTGACCAAGCACTAACCCAACCTGCGCGATTTTGGGCCGCGTGTCACCATGGACAAGACCAGCACTTTCGCGTCAGATGTAGTGCGCAGGCGAATCGAAGAAGATAAACCCCTACCGGAGCGAAGACAATGACCGAATTGACCACCACCACGCGAGGCATGTTCTCGCTCGATCAGGACCTCACGGTCAGACTCACGACCGTAGGAATCGACATCGGATCTGCAACCTCGCAGTTGAACTTCTCCCTCATTGAACTCCAGCGCATCGAGGCCAGGTTCGTCGTGACAAAGCGCGATCTGATCTATGAATCGGACATCATGATCACGCCCTATCTCGACGCCACAACGATCGACACCGACCGGCTGAACACCTTCCTCGATGAACAGTATGCGAAGGCCGACATGACCAATGACGACATCGACTCGGGTGCGATCATCCTCACTGGCCTTGCGCTCGCAAAACACAACTCCCGGGCGATCGCAGACCTGTTCTCTGAACACGCTGGCAAATTCGTCGCCGTCTCGGCGGGTGACGCGATCGAGGCAACGCTTGCCTGTCGTGGTGCAGGGATCGAACGGCTCTCACAAGAGACCGGACAGAGCATTGTCAATATCGACATGGGTGGCGGAACGATCAAATACGCATACGTCACCGATGGAAAACTGGCGCGCGTCGGAGCAATCGACATCGGTGCCCGGCTCATCACGACCGACGAAGACCACCGGGTGCTCAAGATCGAAGGGCCAGCCGCGATGATGCTCATGACCATCGGCCGCGAACTTCACGTTGGTGACATCCTCGATGGGGAGACGCTTCGCGCGCTGTGTGCGTATATGGCCAATGAGGTTCTCGCGCACGCTGGAGTGCTCAAGAGCGCTCCCGATGAGCCGCGCTTGTTGAGAACACCTCCGCTGTTTGGCGCTCACGAGCGACCGGTGATCGATGCAGTGACATTTTCTGGCGGGATCAGCGAGTACATCTACGAGCGCGAACAGCGCACCTTTGGAGATCTTGGCAGGCCACTCGCTGACGCGGTGATGAACGCCGTGCGCGAGAACAAACTGAATCGCCTCGAACCACCAAAGGGTATCCGTGCAACGGTCCTTGGTGCCTCGCAGTACAGCCTGCAGCTCTCTGGCAACACCGTGTACGCCTCGCACGAGAGCCTTCTGCCTCTTCGGAACATCCCCGTCGTCAAACCCGAGATCGATCTCAGCATCGACGACCTCGATTTTGAAACAATCGTGGAATCAATCCGGCGCACCCTTGCGCTTCGCGAGCGGGCGATCGATACCGATGCCGTGGCGATCGCGATGCAATGGGGCGGATCCGCGACCTATGCGCGCCTTGACATCCTTGCACGGGCATTTCTCGAGAGTGCCGAGGCCGAGGTCATCGAATCGCATGAGGTACCACTCATCATCGTCTGTGACATGGATATCGCGGGGCTTCTCGGGCGCCATATCCAGGACATCACCCATCAGGGCGTGAAGCTCGTGACCGTCGATGGAATCGAGGTCTCCGAGTTCGATTTCTTAGACATCGGTGCCTTTGTTCCCGGTACCGGAGCGATGCCGATCGTCGTAAAGTCGCTGCTCTTTCCCACTCCGACGGACGAGAGTGCATAGCTTAGGGTCGTGAACTAAGTTTGTTGCGTACCATCTCGGGCCAATCGGGATGTGTCGCTCAATCATCGATCGCGCAGTGTTGCGCCAAATAGAGGAGAGACGATGTCGGAACTCGAAAAGGAGCTCTTCGTTGAGCCCATGGAGGAGAAGTCCCGGGCTGGAATCAACAGCTGGGAGGCCCCCAAGACCGGCTATGAGAAGTTCATGCAGGAAGAAAACATCCCGATCGTTGCTGGTGTCATCGGTGTCGAGAACGTCAGAAACGTCGAACTCGGAGCCTGGGACCGCCTCGGTGGCAATGGGGCATTCCTCTATCTCGACAGCCTTGAGGGTATCAAGGGCATGTATGTGCTCGAAATCCCCGGCGGCTCACAGCTGAACGCGGAGCGTCACCTGTATCACGAGTTCTATCTCGTCCTTGAGGGCCGCGGAACTACGGAGACCTGGATCGACGGATCGAACAAGAGGCGCATCACCGAGTGGGGTCCGGGATCTCTGATGTACTTCCCACCAAACGTGATGCACCGGCTCATCAATGCGACCAAAGAGCGCGTGCTCATCATCGCAACGACGAACGCTCCCCCGCTCTACAACATGATCCGTGACCGCGAGTTCATGTTCAACAACGACTACATCTTCAAGGCGCACTACAGCGACGACGACGACTTCTACAAGTACGATGAGAAGCTCTATGCCGTGCCGAACAACAAGCGCGCGCAGGCAAGGACGAACTTCTATCCCGACATCATCGAAGCCGAACTTCCGCTCGACAATCAGCGCATGCCGGGTTATCGACGCATCCAGCCTGCCTTCCGTGGCTTTGAGCACGACCACAATGGCTTCATCAGCCAATACCCGGTCGGCCGCTACTCACGAGGACATCACCACGCAGCGGGCGCGGTGTTGGTCTGTCTCAAGGGAGCGGGCTACACCTTCAACTGGCAACGCCAGTATGGGACAACTCCTTGGAAAGATGGCAACGCCGACAAGGTCCGTACACTGCACTACGTCCAGGGCGGACTCGTCGCAGCGGCGCCGGGTGGTGGAACATGGTTCCACCAGCACTTCCCAGTCTCCGAGGGACCATTCCGCGTCATCAACTACTGGGGCGGACCGACGCCGACGCCACTTGACAGCCTCAACCGCGAGACCGGCATGAGCAACAACCTCAACATCGAAGATGGCGGTGGCTCGATCGGGTTCTCCAAAGAGGACCCCTACATCCGCGAGAAGTTCGTGGAAGAGCTCACAAAGGTTGGCCAGAAGTCAACGATGCCAGAGGACCTCTACTTCAACGACTGATCAGGTTGTCTATGGATTCCAACAGCGGTCTGGCCCTCTGGTCAGGCCGTTGTTGGATTCTTGCATTGGTGGTGCCCATCATTCGTCTGGCGATAATGTCATGAATGGACAAACAATCAGCGGTCACCGACAGATCGAATGCCTGTGGCCCGGCAAGGACTGGAACACGCAATGACAAATGGAGCGAGCGAGATCTCCCCGACCGCATGGGTGCGCGTATCGCTTCGTGAACGAAAGGTTGTTGATGTCGACGGTGACGTCGTAAGTCTGGAGTTCGCACTTGATCTTCCAGACGACAAGGCCTGGTATCAATGCTTTGCCCAGACGAGCGGCCCGGAACGAGACGGTAGTGCCCTGTTTGTCGACACCAATCCCCACTTTTTGAGCGCCGAGGTTCTTGCATGGAAGATCGAACTCGAAGACATTCCCAAGGCAGCGATCTACCTTGCCGATCGCATCGAACAGTCCAATGACCTTTTTGGCGAGCTCCTAGAACGCAAATCACAGATCCGTCGCCAACTTGAAGATGCAGCGAGAAAGCGAACCGAGGCGATCGAGCACGCGCAGCGACTCCTTGATGCGAGCTGGCCAGCAGATGAGCCAGAAGCCGCGCCCGAGTCGAGTGCTCCACCAGTAGCTGCGCCTAAGCCCCCATGGGTTGTCGCGCAGGCTCGCGGAGTGCGCTAGATCCACTCGACACACGAGTGTTGACCGACACACCGCGTGGCTTCGCTTGGCCAGTTGGCCAGTTGGCCTGTAGGCCAGTTGAAACAATGAGCCCTTTAACGACAGACGACGGCCCCGGAGATCTCCGAGACCGTCGTGCTGTTCGATTCAATACCGCAGGCTTTCTCGCCAGAGAACTCAGACCGTGACGGTCGCCTTGTTCCTGACCTCTGCGCCGTCATACTCGGGGGCATTCTCGAGGTAGGCAACCTTGTCATAGCCAAGGTGCTTGAACACCCGGTTCTGACCCGAGAACATCAGAAGTGGCTGGCCATCAGCTGCAAAGTGCTGGGTGATGGTGTTCTGGGGCACATAGAGCGTGTCACCCTGTTTGAAGTCATAACGGGTCGGCTCTTTTGCGATCCTCGCGTAGTAGCGGTCGTCGATCTCTGCCTCGACCTCCCAGTGCAGGCTGTAGCCAGAGCCACTGACAACGTGCAGGATCTCATCAGCCATCTTCCAGCTCTTGCCTGAGTAACTCCCGGGAGGAATCTCAAGTTCAAAGGCATCGACAGAGAACATCCGCACATCGGTGCGCTCTGGCGAGGAAAAGACACGGATCTTGCCGAGTGGGGTCATCTCCCAGGGAGCATCGTTCTTCCCGACGACCTTCTTTCGGTCGAGCACGCCATCGGTCCAGATCTGTCCCCACTCAACGCGCTCGGAGAAATTGGGGAGTTCCCCATCTTTTACCGGGTTGTAGCTCTTTCCCTGCTGGACAAGACCGAGGAACATCCACATCGGCTTCGCCTTGACGATCATCACCCTGGCGGGCTCGTCATAGGGATTGAAGTGACGGTGCACCGAATCGGTGTGAACGACGTAGAAATCGCCCTTCTCCCAGTCATAGCGCTGGCCGTCATGGATCTCGTAACCCTTGCCATCAAGCACATAGAACGCCGCCTCGTTCTGATGACCATGGCCCCGGTTCGAGGAGTTCGGCGGAAAATCGTGGAAGTACACCTGCAGACTCTGGGTAAGGAAGGGATCGTCTCCTGGCTCGATGTGGTCCCATGAGGTGATGCCACGCGCATCGTT
>Ga0307374_10001477_pt1 | contig 43469 bp, 36 predicted proteins | sample OX3MG_FD_202532 | JGI IMG/M metagenome (GOLD analysis project Ga0307374, IMG submission 202532) | Soil microbial communities from Risofladan, Vaasa, Finland - OX-3 | ecosystem: Environmental > Terrestrial > Soil > Coastal area > Acid sulfate soil | place: Finland: Risofladan, Vaasa | collected...
ACTCCGGACGCGCGTGGAAACTGCAGGATGGTGCTTAATGCCAGCGCCCAAAATGCGGCTACGAACGCCAGCGTGGTCCACGGATGCCCCGGCATGCGCATCGTGACGGCACCCATCTCGCCGGTCGCCGTGCTGCCCCGCGATTCTCGCCGCCGCAGCACAAGCAGGGCCGCGCCGGTAAGCCCGAAGAACACCGCGTCCATGGATACCACGTAGTTCAGGATCTGATCGTAGCGTCCCGACAGCGCGATCACGGCCGCCCAAACACCCTGAAGGGCAATGGCTACGGTCGGCACGCGCGTGCGTGGGTCAAGCCACCCGACAGCGCGGATGAACACGCCGTCGCGCGCCATGGCGTAATACACGCGCGGCGCCGTGAGCATGCCCTGGCTCAGAAATCCAATCGTCGACACGGCAATGCCGGCCGCGATCAACTTCGCGCCGGCCGACCCCAGTGCGCGCCGCATCACCTCCGACGCCGGCGTCGTGGTCGCGGCCAGTCCGCCGGGACCGAGCGCATGCAAGCAGGCGACGTTCACGCCAAGGTACAACAGGATCACTCCCGCAACGCCGATCAGCAGGCCCCGCGGGAGATCACGCGTGGGATTCTTCAACTCGCCGCTCACGAAGCTCGACGTCTGCCACCCGCCGTACGCGAATAGCACCGGCACCATGGCTGCGGCGAACGCGATCGGCAACGGCTTCCCGCCATCGGTTGCGGCTGCCAAGGTCGCGGTCTGCGGCGCCCGCGTCGCCAGCCACCCCACGGCTATCAGCGCCACCACGGCCACGATCTTCATGACCATCAACGCGCTCTGGACGTTGCTCCCCGAGCGTACGCCTAGACAGTTCACGGTGGTGAGCACCGCGAGCGCCAGCACGGCGAGCACGGCGCTCGACGTCCCTACTCCGGTGAGTTCGCGAAAATAGTTCGCAAACGTCACTGCCACGGCCGCCATGCCGCCCGTCTGGGTGACCAACAGCAACCCCCATCCGTACAGGAAAGCGACCATGGGGTGGAACGCATCGCGCAGGTAGGCGTACTGGCCGCCCACTTGCGGACGCAACTGCGCGAGTTCCGCATAGACGAAGGCGCCAGCCAGCGCGATCAGCCCGCCGACCCCCCAAGCCCCAAGGATGAGCGCTGGCGTGTGCACCTGCCGGGCGACGACGTATGGGTTGATGAAGATCCCCGCCCCGATGATGCCACCCATCACGATCATAGTGGCGTCGAACAGCCCGAGCCGGCGTGCGAGTTCCGAGGTTCCAGTGATCTGGGGCATGCTGGGTGGGTGGAGAGGGAGCCGGGGATCGGCCGGCGGAGGCGATGGTCGCGGAGCAGGACGCACCCAAACATGCACCGGGCCCGGGGGTCTGCCAGGGGTTTGCACGCCCCCGCGCCACTGTCCTCCTCGCGCCATCGAACGCGTTGGTCCCCCGGGTGTCCATGCTGCGGCGTCACGTGATTCACCCGTCGACCACCACCAATCCCGCATCTTGAGGCGGCGGCCGATCGGCTGGGGCTCGCGGCGGCGGCCGAGAACGACGTGATGCAGGATGCCATCATGCCTGCGATGCTTGCCGACAGCGTGGGCAATCGGTCGACGCTCCCGACGGAGGCCCTCGACCGGTCGCAAACGCACCAAACCCGGCGCGCCGCCATTTCCGGGCTCGCACGAGATCAAGACGCGGATACCATGGTAGCCCGCGCGCTGGTCTCGATCGCCACCGATGAGCGTGACAACCGGTGGCGCGCCAACAGGCGCGCTCCACGCTCGTTCGCCTGCCCGGGGGCGCCGGCATTCTCGCACTCACGAGACTGGCCACAATGCACAGGGCGACTGGGCAGCCCACACCGCCCGACCCGTCATCTCAAAGTGTGGCGATCCGCGGGCCTGCGATTACCTGCGCGGCGTCGTGTGCAGCGCGACGTTGCCCGACGAACCGCACGCCGCGGCCAGGCGCAGTCTCGGCCAGGCGTATGCCATCGCTGCCGACGTCAAGCCCATTCGCGACGCCTGGTCCAAATTCACGGTGAACCGCACGCGGCCCGCGGCCATTACGGCAGTTGCGCAATTTGGCGGCGCCCAGCATACGAAAGGGCTCCTTGCACTGTCCCACGACATGGCACGAGTTCGAACGTCCGCCGGCGAGCGGTTGACACCCCCCGACGGTCGTCCAATCCCCGCGTAAAACTAGCCCTCGAAGCGCTCGTGCAGCGCCGCGAATCTATTGGAATGCTGCGATGAGAGGGTGAATCATCCGGGTCGAGATCCGCAAGCAATCTGCCATCAGCGGGGCGGCTTGCAGATCTCGCGAAGTACGAACCGGCCCCCGCGGCCGGTTCGACTCCGCGCCACGCTCCCGGTAGCATGGCGATCCCTGGATAACTCAAAGCGATCGCGTATCAATTGGCGATCCCAATGTCCTGTGTGTCTAGAACAATTGTTGTTTCGTCGTGGGAACACAAGATGTTGTTTTCATCTCGTCCCGCGTGTAGTCACGGCTTCCCAAGTGCGAGCGCGAGCCGCGATGCGCCGACTGCCTCGATAACCATCGCCGATGGGCACACCCCGAGCCGCACTGGCGATCTCCGACGACGCGATGCAACTCACGACGACGTCTGGCCAGTGGCTGTCGGATTCCGTCAGGTACCAGCATCCGATGAACGAGTACGGGCTCGTGCACTCGCACCAGAAATACTCGACATCGTTCAACCATGCGCGCCGTACCTGAGAGCCGCTGACCTCGTGCGCATCGCCGCGCTACGTGTCCCATCCGCTCGAGCAAATGGTAGGCGCGAACGTCATCTCCGGTAGATACGTTCGCGGAATGCTCGGTTGCTGACCTCTGGAATCCAACACGCCGTGGCACGCCCGACGGACCTCGGAGTGCGTTTGCTGCAGCGACGAACGGTGATCGCCGCGCCGCAGTTCGGACAGATTGCAGTTGGCGCCACCATCGGATGGGATTCGCGAGTCATGAGGGTGCGTTGGTGGTGGTGTGGTCGACGTGCTGGCGATACTCACGGCTTCGCACATCGCGACGCCGGCGCGGGGGCCAACTTCAACCTGTCGCCCGACAACCCTTGGTTGGCCGCCATCTCTAGGAACGACACCCTGCTTGGAGGTAAACACGCCGGCAGACCGTGTCAGGACTATCGTGTCAATTTGCCGCTCGAGGTCCGCCACTTCTCGTCTTCTGCTGGTGGGCCGAGAAGGAGGGGACGTCTGACCGGTGGGTCAATATGATGTCGGCACACGCAGTCCACTGAATGACGTTGCGGAAGCGGAGCTTCCTGACAGTTTCGTGCAAGGTTTGGTGGCGGATCGTGGGCCTAACCACCAAGCATTGCGCCGCACCACGGAACGCGAGAGTCGCCTTCCTCCTTCTATAGTATCTCCGCCGAAGCGAACGAGCGAGCGCCACGTTCCAACGCTCAACACTCGCCGCCCCCCTCCCGTAATGGTATTGTCTTTCTATGCGCGGGCCCGTCCGGACCGGCGCCGCCCGGCACAGCCGAGCGCACTTCCTGTACCCTCACCGGATTCATCATGCATCGCTACCGGCTCCTACCCTTCCTCGCCGGAGCCCTGATCGCCGTCGCCCCACAGCTTTCGGCGCAATCCGTGGACTCCGCGACCATCGCCGGCATGCCCTGGCGAGAAATCGGTCCCGCGAACTTCGACGGGCGCGTCAACGCGATCGCCGGCATCCCGTTCCCATCCAAGACGTACTACGTCGGCGGCGCCGGCGGCGGCGTCTGGAAGACCACCAACGCCGGCACGACCTTCCGTCCCCTCTTTACCAACGAGGACGTCTCCTCGGTCGGCGCCATCGCGGTTGCGGCATCCGACACCAACGTCGTGTGGGTTGGTACAGGCGATCCGAATAGCCGCAATACCATCGAGCCGGGCGACGGCGTGTACAAGTCCACCGACGGCGGGCTCACCTGGAAAATGATGGGGTTCAAGGACGGACAGATGATTGGCCACATCGCCATTGACCCCGTCAATGCGAACGTCGTGTACGTCGCAGAGCTGGGACACGCTTGGGACACCAAGGGTGAACGCGGCCTGTACAAGACTACCGACGGCGGCAACACCTGGACCCGCATCAAGTACGTCAGCGACAAAGCAGGCTTCGTCGACGTCAAGATCGATCCATCGAATCCGAACAACATCTTCGCCTCGAGCTGGGAGCGCATTCGCGGCCCGTACTTCCTCAAGTCGGGCGGCCCGGGCTCGGCCCTCTGGCACAGCACCGACGGCGGCAGCACGTGGACCGAGGTGAAGGGCGGCGGATTCCCCTCCACCGAGAAGGGCCGCATCAACTTCGCCTTCGCGCGCAGCAACCCGAACATCGTGTACGCCCTGGTCGAGGCCGATTCGCTGCGCGGCAAGAACCACGCGATCTTCGCACCGGCCAGCGACTCGATCGGCGAAAAGCCCAAGGCGCCCGAGAAACAGCGGCTCCTGAGCGGGCTCTACCGGTCGGACGACGGCGGCAAGACCTGGCGGTGGATGAACGACCAGGACACTCGGCCGTTCTACTACTCCAACGTGGACGTGGATCCTCAGAATCCCGACCGCGTATACTTCTCGTCCACGCCGTTCCTGTTCTCCGATGACGGCGGCAAGACCGCCCGCACGGCCACCGGCGACATCCACGTCGACGATCACGCCATCTGGATCGACCCCAAGGACGGACAACACTGGCTCATCGGCAACGACGGCGGGGTGGCCCAGACCTGGGATCGCGGGGGCAACTTCGACTATCTCAACACATTGCCGCTGGCCCAGTTCTACGATGTGAGCTACGACTTCGCTACGCCGTACAATGTCTGCGCCGGCGCCCAGGACAACGGCGGCTGGTGCGGCCCGAGCCGGCGCAAGCAGGGCCCGGTGACCAACGCCTACTGGTTCACGATCTCCGGTGGCGACGGGTTCTACACGGCGCAGGATCCCAACAACCCGAACATCGTTTGGGGCGAGTCGCAGGAAGGCGGCGTGGTGCGCACCAACCTGAAGACCGGTGAGCGCTCCGGCCTCCAGAAGCCCAACTGGCGCGACTCGTACCGCATGTACGAGGATTCCATCCTCGCCGTGCGCGGCGACACCACCAGGCCCGAAACGGCCGGGCAGAAGAAGCTGATCGCCGAGCTGCGCGCCGCCCAGAAGACGGACTCCATCGCGCTCGACATGCGCTTCAACTGGGAGACGCCGTTCTTCATCTCGACCTTCAACCCGCGCGTGTTCTACATGGCGGGCAACCGCGTGCTCAAGTCCGTGGACCGCGGCGACGATCTCTACCCGATCTCGCCGGACCTATCCACGGCCGACACGGCCAAGATCCACGTCAGCCTCGTCACCACGGGCGGCATCACGAACGACGCCACGGGCGCCGAGAACTACGGCACCATCGTCTCGCTAGCCGAATCGTACCTGCGGCCCGGCTGGCTGTACGCCGGCACCGACGACGGCAACGCCTGGATGACCCACAACGACGGCGCCACCTGGGAGAAGCTCAACGGCCGGTTCCCCGGCCTCCCGGCTGGCACCTACGTGAGCCGCATCGAGCCATCGCACGCCGACACGAACACGTTCTACGTCGCGTTCGACAACCATCGCAACAACGATTTCGGCGTGTACCTCTACGCCACGGACGACGGCGGCAAGACCTTCCACTCGATTGCCAACGACCTGCCCACCGGCGGGTCGGACTACGTGCACGTGATCCGCGAGGATCCGTTCAACAAAGACCTCCTGTATGTGGGCACCTCGCGCGCCGCGTACGTGTCCATTGACCGCGGCGCCCACTGGGTGCGGTTCATGGCGGGCATGCCGACTGTGCCGGTGTACGACCTCAAGATCCAGCCGCGCGATCACGAGTTGATCGCGGCGACCTTCGGGCGCGGCATCTGGATCGCGAACGTCGCGCCGCTCGAGCAGATAACCGGCACGGTGCTCGCGTCGGGAGCGCATCTGTTCAAGCCCGTGAACGCGTATGAATACGGCCAGGGTCCAGAAGTCGGCGCCTCGGCCAACGGCCAGGGCCAGAAGGTGTTCGAGGCCCAGAGCCCCGAGTACGGCGCGAATATCAGCTATCGTCTGGCCAGCGCCAATCGCGGCCCGGTGCACGTCATCATCCAGGATGTCCAGGGCGACACGGTGGGCCGCCTCAACGGTCCCGGCGCCGCCGGCCTGCACACGGTCACCTGGAACTTCCAGTCGGCCGTCCGGGCACCGTCGCCCAAGCTCTCGCCGTCCGAACTGCGCGACAGCGTCGTGCATGCGCGGCGCGTGACGTTCGTGCTCGACTCGCTGGAGAAGTCGGGAATGGACACCAACATCGTACACCGCCTGCGGCAGGTCGCCACCGCCACGAACCCAGCCGAGATGCTCTTCGGCGGCGGACGCGGCGGGCGCGGGGGCCGCGGTGGAGAACCCGGCGCGTGGAACCCCCGTCCGGCGGAAGGTCCGCCGATCGGCGCTCCCCGCGGCCGCGGTGCGGCAGCCCGGTTCGGCGCCGCGCTGTCTGGCATGGACATCGCCGCCGCCTTCCCGGGCGGATTCGAACAGCTGGCCAACCTGTTCGGCATGGGCGGGCGCGGGGGCGGCGGCTTCTTCGGCCGCGGCGGCGGCCCGGGCATCGTGGACGCCGGCAACTACCTGGTGACCATCAGCGTGAACGGTGACACACAGAAGCAGGTGCTACACGTCGAGCGCCTGCCTGGCGGCGGTGCGGCCGGCGGCTTCGGCTTCGGCGCTGACGATTCACACAACCGGTAGCCCGCGGGAGTGATCGAACGAGCGCCCGCCGGTACGCGGTGTACCGGCGGGCGCTTTCCTTTATTTATTGATTGACGAGGTGTTCCATGCATCGAGTTGTTCGCTTCGCACTGCCATGCGTGTTGCTCGTCGGCGTCTCTTGTCGTTCGTCGCTCCCGAACCCGGCACCCGCCCCCGCACCCGCCGCCACACCCGACCTTGCCCAACGGGGTGAGGAAGGTCCTCCGGGCGGCCGCGGGGGGTTCCCAGAGAGACGTCTGCGCCGAGTCCCGTTGACCCCGGAGCAGCGCGCTGCGCGCCGTGACTCCCTCACTGCCGATCGCCAGCGGCTCGTCGATTCCCTCATGAAGACCATCGCCGGTCGTGAGAACGAACCGGCCGGAAAGGTTTTCAAGAACGTCAAGCTTCTCAAGGACATGCCAGCCGGCAAGTTTCTCCAGACCATGAATGACGACTACGGTAAAGCGATCGGGCGCAGCTGCAACTTCTGTCACGTTGTCGACCATTGGGACAGCGACAAGCGCAAGGAGAAGGCAACCACGCGAATCATGATCGCCATGGAAGACTCCCTCAACAACGCCGCGCCCTACTTGCGGCAACTCAGGAACCAACGTGGCACCTGGCCGCACATCGAGTGCGTCACCTGCCACCGAGGCATGAATGAGCCCAACCACGCGCTGCTGCCCCCCTAGTCTCGGGCGGGCCCAAGCGAAACGCAGCACGCCGGGCGGCCGCACGCTCGGCGTGCTGCGTATGTACCTACTCGAGTTCGAGCACCATGCGCGCGTCGTCCAGTGCCGCCGCCGGCACCAGTACGTCCACACCCTTGGCCGTTGCGCCCTGGAAGCCAGGTCCGAAGATGCCCACGATGTCGTTGCCCCGTGCGATCGCTGGGATCTCCGCTGCCTCGAGGCGTGACACCGCCACGTCGGCCTCCAACGCCGAGCTGAAAGTAGTGAGCTTCACCCACGCCGATTCCTTTCCCATTCCCCTGGCCTGCGGTTGGATGTCGCTGCAAGATAGAGAGTCGGCGCGCGGGCCGGCTACCACCTGTCGGAGGGATCGAACATCATGCAAATCCGCTTGGCGCTCTTGGCAACCTGCAGTGCGTTGTCGCTGGCCGCGGCCCAGTCATCGGTGCCGGCCGCCGGCCACCTGTACGAGCTCATGCCTACCCCAGCCACCGTGGCTTGGGGGTACTATGACGCGGCGGCAAGACCGGTCCTGCGCGTACGGTCGGGTGACGAGATCGACGTCGGCACGCTCATCACGTCGAGCCCAATGCGCCTCGAGGGTGCGGGCGTCGACTCCGCAGGAGTCGAGCCAGCGCTCCGCGACATCTTCCGAGAGGTGAAGAACCACGGGCCGGGGGGGCACATTCTCACCGGTCCCATCTACGTCGAGGGAGCCGATTCCGGCGACGTGCTGGAAATCCGTATCGAGCGGATCTCCCTCTCCATCCCGTACGCTTACAATGCCTTCGGTCCGCGCAGCGGGTTCCTTCCCGAGGACTTTCCTTACTCCAGGATGCGAATCATACCGCTCGATTCACAGCGGATGGTCGCGCATTTCGCGCCCGGCGTCGACATCCCGCTCCAGCCGTTCTTCGGTAGCATCGGTGATGCGCCGCCTGCGGCCATGGGCCGCGTGAGCAGTGCACCGCCGGGCATCTTCGCCGGAAATCTCGACAACAAGGAACTCGTCGCGGGCACCACGCTCTACATCCCGGTGTGGACCAAGGGCGCCCTGCTCGAGATCGGCGACGGCCACGCCGGCCAGGGCAACGGCGAGGTGGACATCACCGCGCTGGAAACGTCACTCCGTGGGCGCTTCCAGTTGATCGTGCGCAAGGACATGCACCTGTCGTGGCCCCGCGCCGAGACGCCTACGCACTACATCACGATGGGCATCGACAGCAATCTCGTCGTGGCCACCAAGAACGCGATCCGTCAGGCCATCGACTTCCTGGTCACTGAGAAAGGCCTGTCGCGCGACGACGCGTACATGCTCGTCAGCACCGCCTGCGACGTCGATATCACCGAACTCGTCGACGGCACGCTCGGCGTGCACGTGATGATCCCCAAGGCGCTGTTCACGCGATGACCGGCGCCCCACCTCCCAACGGCACAGGGCCTCCCGATCCGGCGGCGCTCGGCCAGGCATTGGCGCACCTGCGATCGCAGATACAGGAGATCGATCAGGTGATTGTGCGCCTGCTGGCGCGCCGCGTCCAACTTGCGCGCGACACGAGGGTCATCAAACATGCCAGTGGACTCCCCGCCGTCGATCGAGATCGCGAACACGCCGTCATGCAGCGGGTTGCCGAATTCGCACGCGCCGAGGGCGTGTCCGAATCCGATATCGAGAGGTTGTTCACGCTCGTCATCGAGATGGCGCGCAGCGCTCAGAACGAATCGGCCGATACTCAGGTCGATCGCATGTAGTGGCATCCCGCGTCCTGCGCCCGCATCACCGCGAAGATTCCCGACGGGGCCAACTGTACGCCCGGGATCAGATGTCGACGCAGTTCGTCGAATACCACGTTGTCCTTCTGCTGCGTCCGCTTCGCGAGAATCGACGCCAGGCCATGCGTGGCCATGGCGCATCCCAGTAGAACTCCGCCTCGCTGGTTGAGCGCGTCCAACGTGTAGTCCGCGTCCTCCGTGGTGTCGCCCGGCGCCGCTTTCCAGAACGGATTGCGCGTCGCCCACTTGCCGGTGCCCGAATCCTTAACCTTGGAATACTCTCCCAGGGCGTAGCGTGCCCAGATCGTATCATCCACGGCCATCGGAATGGCTCGGTGCCGCATGACCAACACGGCGCTCACGTCAGAATCCGACAGCTTGTACATATCCTTGAAACCCTTCATGAAGATCAGAGCGTTGAATACCCCAGTCCCCTCGTCGATCGCGGGAGAATCGAACACGGCTTTGTAGCGGCCGGCAATACGCGACGCCCAGGTGTCGTCGAATTCCAGCGGAGGAAGCGGGGGAAGCATCGCCTCGTTATCGCCGGGCATCGCGGGCGCGGGCGCGGCAGCGCCCGCGCCGAAGCCACCGTTCGCGCATGCTGTGACCGCGAACGCTGCGGCGATCGTGGCCAACTGGCCGAGGAACTCCCGACGCGCGGCTGGGGACGGAACCGGAGTGACGGACGTCGGGGTCGAGGATTCGTTCATGTCCGGCTCCGGCGGGGTGAGAGCTGCGGCCGTGGGCGGCGTGCCGCACGATCGCAAAGAGTAGACGCTCCGCGGCACCGGGCAAGCGTCTGCAGGCGTCCGAACTTCGAGGATCACCCTGCACTGCAAGAGGCGCGGGCGGGAATCGAACCCGCGAATAGCGGTTTTGCAGACCGCTGCCTTACCACTTGGCTACCGCGCCGAAGTCCGTGGAACTTACCCCACGTCGCGCCCCCCCTCAAGCGCGTTCACCTTATGTCACCGGCGCTTCTCCTGCCCCCGGCAATCCGTTAAGCTCAACCCTCGCATGCCCGCCCCCCGCGACGCCTACGCGTCTCTGCGCCACCCGAATTTCCGGTGGTTCATCGTCAGCGCGTTCACGATGACCGTCGCCACGCAGATCCAAGGCATCGTGGTCGGATGGCAGATCTACGCCATCACACACGATCCCCTCTCCCTCGGTCTGATCGGGCTCGCCGAAGCGCTTCCGTTCCTCAGCATCTCGCTCCCCGCGGGTCATACCGCCGACCGCCTCAACCGGCGCACGATCACCCTTGGATCGCTGGCCGCGATGCTCGCTTGCTCGATCTGCTTCCTGGTGTTCAGCGCCCATCCGAGTATCCTCGCGCTTCCCGGACCCTGGCCGTTTTTCGCCGTGATCTTCGTGAGTGGCATCGCCCGAGCGTTCCTCAATCCGGCGCGCATGGCATTGCTCGCCGAGATAGTCCCTCGATCTGCATACGCCAATGCCGCCGCCTGGCGCAGTTCATCTTGGCAAACGGCCTCGGTCGCCGGGCCAGCCATCGGTGGCCTGCTCTACGGATTCTCATCCGCCAGCGTCGCCTATGCCACTGACACTGCCCTCATGGTGGTCGCCATCGCGTGCTTCGCCGCCATCCGGTACATACCGGCGCCACCGACGACGGCCCGGGAGCCGTTGGCGCAGAGTCTCCGCGTCGGCATCCGATTTGTCCTTCACCAGCCCGTGATCTTCGGCGCCCTTACGCTGGATCTCTTTTCCGTCCTCCTGGGCGGTGCCGAGGCGCTGCTCCCCGTGTTCGCCTCCGACATCCTCCACGTGGGCCCACAAGGCCTCGGTATCTTGCGCGCCGCGCCTGCCCTGGGGGCCGTGTTGATGTCCGTGCACCTTGCGCACCGACAACCCCTGGAACGGGCCGGCCGAGCCATGTTATACGCCGTCGCAACGTTTGCCGTGGCGATCGTCGCCTTTGGACTATCCCGCAACGTCGTCCTCTCGTTCGGGCTGCTCGCGCTGAGCGGCATGGCCGACAACGTCAGCGTCGTCGTGCGGTCCACGCTCCTGCAGCTGCTCACGCCGCCGGAGATGCTCGGCCGCGTTTCCGCGGTGAACGGTATCTTCATCGGCTCATCGAACGAGCTGGGAGCGTTCGAGTCGGGAGTCACCGCCAAGCTCCTAGGTACGGTTCCCGCAGTGATCCTCGGCGGGTTGGCCTCGCTCGGCGTGGTGGGAATCGTCTCCAAGACAGTGCCGCAGCTCCGAGCGCTTGAGCGCATGGAATAGCGGTCCTCCGCCCGCGTGCGCGATATCGATTCCCCTGGAATAGTGCAAAGTGAATTCTTGACTTGATGAAATCAATGGTATTATGAATGATTGTCTTCGATTCATAGGAAATTATTCGTGGATGCACTTGATTACAAAGCACTGTCCAGACTTCAGGAGTTCGGCCGAGATAGTTGGCGAAAACTGGGGGACCTGCTTGGCATCACGGCCCAGGCTACCGCCGATCGAATCCACCGCCTGGAGGAGGACGGCGTCATTCAGGGGTACGCCGCGCTCATTGACCCGGAGGCCGTGGGCCTGCACCTCATGGCGTTCGTAGCGGTCACTCTGGAGCGTCCCCGATACCGCGAAGATTTCCTCAAACGCGTAGTTTCGCTCTCCGAAGTCCAAGAGTGCCATCGTGTTTCTGGCGAAGACGACTACCTGCTCAAGATCCGCTGCCGCGGGGCGTCCGACCTTGAACGGTTGGTAAGCGACGAGATCAGGGGCCTCCCGGGCGTAGGCCACGCGCGCACCACCATCGTGCTGCGTACGGTCAAAGAAACCGCGGCCGTTCCCTTGGTCACGGGCCCAGTAGGGGGCTGACCTTGGGCCCACTGTTCATGGAATGAAACAACCATTGGCGTGAGCGTTAACACGCGTCACTTGCAGAAATAGCTGCACAAAATGTAGATTATGCGATCAATTTTTGAGTTTTGATCAGTAATCATTGCATTATTTGCAGGTTTCGCCATACAGATATCGCCGCTATCAACTTCCCGAACCCGCTCTGCCAATGTCCACATCCTCGTCATCAGGTCGTGCTGCCGCGCTCCGCGACGTCGTCAGCCGCATCCCGCTGCTGCCCAAATCACCGTATCCCGCGCCTACTTCGTCGTATTTCGGCGTAAACACCTTCGGTGCACGCCAGATGCGCGACAAGCTCCCCAAGTCCGTCTACGAGAAGCTCGGGGCCTCGGTGCGTCTCGGAACCAAGCTGGACCTCGAGATCGCACCCACAGTCGCACAGGTAATCAAAGACTGGGCGATCTCGCGCGGCGTGACTCACTTCACACACTGGTTCCAGCCGCAGACCGGCCTCACCGCCGAGAAGCACGATGCGTTCCTCGCGTTCGACGACGACCGCCAGCCCATGGAGTCGTTCAGCGGCGCACAACTCATTCAGAGTGAGCCCGATGCGTCGAGCTTCCCGTCCGGCGGACTGCGCGCGACGTGGGAAGCCCGCGGCTACACGGCATGGAATCCGGCCAGTCCGGTGTTCATCGTCGAGTCAGGCGGCGTGCGAACCCTGTGCATTCCCTCGGTTTTCATCGGCTACAACGGCGAAGCGCTGGACGAGATGACACCGCTGCTTCGCAGTTCCGACGTGCTCTCCGAGAAAGCCATCGAACTGCTCGCGCTTCTCGGCGACAGGGGGGTGCAGCGCGTGTACACGACCCTTGGGCCGGAGCAGGAGTATTTTCTCATTGACCGCGGCTTCTTCTCGCTGAGGCCCGACCTCGTGATGTCGGGCCGGACGCTCCTGGGCGCGCCACCGCCGCGCGGTCAACAGCTCGAGGATCATTACTTCGCCGGCATCCCCGAGCGCATTCAGGCCTGCATCGCCGAGGTCGAGCACGAGCTCTACAAACTCGGTGTGCCGATCGTCACGAGACACAACGAGGTGGCCCCGTCGCAGTTCGAGATGGCACCGATGTACGAGGAGACCGACATCGCAGTGGATCACAACCAGCTCGTGATGGCCACGCTGCGAAAGGTGGCGCTACGCCACGGCCTGCAGGCACTGCTTCACGAGAAGCCGTTCGCGGGGATCAACGGTTCGGGGAAGCACTGCAACTGGTCGATGTCCATCACGTCTGACCGCCCAGAACTGGACGGCTTCAACCTGCTCAAGCCCGGCGATACGCCGCACCAGAACGTGCGGTTCCTGCTCTTCCTCGCCGCCGTGCTGCAGGCGGTGCACCGCCATGCCGGACTGCTGCGCGCCGGCATCGCTTCGGCGGGGAATGAGCACCGCCTGGGCGCCAACGAAGCGCCGCCCGCGATCATCAGCATCTTCATGGGGCGCACGCTCACCCACGTGATCGAGAGCATTGCCGGCGGCAAGACGGTGGGAAGCGCCGAGCAGGCCATGATCAAGCTAGGCGTGGCCAAACTTCCCGACATCGCCCGCGACAACACCGATCGCAACCGCACATCGCCCTTCGCCTTCACGGGCAACAAGTTCGAATTCCGCGCCGTGGGGTCAGCCGCGTCCATCGCTTTCCCGGTCTGCCTGCTTAATGCCGCGGTCGCCGAATCGCTGGGCGAACTCTCGGCCGCGCTCCGCGCCGAACTCAAGACCACCAAGAAGGTGGACGACGCCGTTCTCAAGGTGGTGCGCCCAGTGTTCCGTGCCACCAAGAACGTCCGCTTCGAAGGCAACAACTACTCGGAAGAATGGGTGGCCGAGGCCGAACGCCGCGGTCTGCCCAACCTGCGCCGTTCGCCGGAAGCCCTGGCGCAGCTCATGACGCGCAAGTCGCGCGACCTGCTCACCGGACTTGGCATCTTCAGCAAGCAGGAACTCGATTCACGCTTCCATGTGCGCCTCGAGCGCTACGTCAAGGACATGCTCATCGAAGCGCATACGCTGCGTGAGATGGTGGACACGCTGGTGCTCCCCGCGGCATTCTCGTACGCGGGGACGCTCGCCCGCGCCGCGGCCGAAGCCAAGACCGGCGGAATCTCTGCCGCCCCGCAGGTCGCCGCTGGCAACGCGGTGGCCGGACTGCTGGCCGCGGTGCAGAAGCAGCGGACCGTGCTCGGCAAGGCGGTCGACAAGGCCGAGGCGATGCACGAGAAGCTGGAGGAGCAAGCCGCATTCCTTACCTCCACGTGCGCCGACGCGATGCACGCGCTGCGCGACGCGTGTGACACGCTCGAACTGGCCGTGGGCGACCAGCACTGGCCGCTGCCTAAGTACCGGGAGATGCTCTTCCCGGCCTGACGCTTCCTGACAGGAGGCAGATGCCGGCCGCCGACCCGCGAGGGTTGGTGGCCGGCAATTCCTTGCGCCCCACACGGGCGCCCGCACATTCTTGGGGGCCCTCATCCCCTCAGGAGTTCGGAATGAAACGCCGTCATTTCATCGCTTCGTCGGCCGGCGCACTCGGCGCGCTCGCCATCGGCTGCAAACCGACCGCTGCAACGGTCGGCGCAACGCAGCAGGGCGGCGGCAAGAGCGACGAGATGTCGCCGGTTCCGGCTTCCATCCGGTCGCTCGCCGCGCCCACACCGGCTCCGGTGCCAATCACCAGGGCCGAGCGCGAAGCGCGCATCGAGAAGGCCCGCCAGTTGATGGCCGAGCATCGCATCGACGCTGTGTTCATGGAAGGCGGCACCAGCCTCTACTATTACACCGGCGTCCACTGGGGGCTGAGCGAGCGCACGTTCGGGATTGTAATTCCGCGAAAGGGCGAGATCGCCTGGGTGACGCCCGGCTTCGAGGAGGCCCGCGCCCGCGAACTCATCCAGTTCGGCACCGACATCCGCACGTGGCAAGAAGACGAGAGCCCGTTCAAGCTCGTGGCCGACATCATCCGCGATCGCGGCATCGCGACCGGCCGCGTCGGGTTCGAAGAGCGTGTGCGATTCTTCATCGCCGACGGCATTCATCAGGAAGCACCGCAGCTGCAGTCCACGAGTGCCACGCCAGTCACGGCCGGCTGCCGCATGATCAAGTCGCCCGCCGAGATCGCGCTCATGCAGCACGCCAACGACATCACGATCGCCGCCTACAAGGCGGGGTGGCAGACACTGCGCGAGGGCATGTCGCAGGATGAGCTGGCCCGCAACATCGTGGCGGCGTTCCACCAGCTCGGCGCAGACGGCGACGTGAGCGTACAGTTCGGTAAGTACACCGCATTCCCGCACGGAAGTGCTACACCGCAGCATCTCAACGAAGGCGACGTGGTGATGATCGATGACGGCGTGAAGGTGGAGGGCTACACCTCCGACATCACCCGCAGCGGCGTATTCGGCAAACCAACCCAACGCCAGCGCGACATCTGGGAACTGGAGCGCAAGGCGCAGGACGCAGCATTCGCGGCGGCGCAGGTTGGTGTGCCGTGCGAGGACGTGGATGCTGCCGCGCGTAGGGTGATCACCGACGCCGGGTTCGGCCCGGGTTACAAGGTGCCCGGGCTGCCGCACCGCACGGGGCACGGCATCGGCCTGGACGGCCACGAGTGGACATATTTCGTGAAGGGCAACAAGACCCCGATCCAGCCCGGCATGTGTTTCAGCGACGAACCAACCATCGCTATCTACGGCGAGTTCGGCATCCGGCTCGAGGACTGCCTCCACATCACCGACCAGGGCCCGCAGTTTTTCACGGCGCAGGCACCGTCCATCGATCGGTTGTTTGTATGATTATGTGAAGATCGCCACGGCGCGCCGGTGATCGGCGCTGCCAAGACACCCCAACCGGGAGATTGATCCTCATGAACGCGCGTGTCTCGTTGATGGCGGCGGCCGTGATCGCCGTGGTCGTGGCCGCACCCGCCCGGGCCGCGGCCCAGGGTGCATTCGAAGGCGTGGTCACGTTCCAGATGGACGCGGGGCGGCAGGGCCCCGCCACCATGCAGTACTCGGTGAAGGGCGAGAACGTCCGCATGGACATGTCGGTGCAGGGGATGGACATGTTCACGCTGTTCAACGGCGCCACGAAGACCGCCCGGATCGTGATTCCGATGCAGCAGATGTACATGGAGCGCGCGGTGGATCCGCAGGCGATCGCCGACTCCGCCTCACGCGGCAAGTCCGACCTCACGTGGACCGGGCGCAAGGAGACGGTGGCCGGACACGAGTGCGAGCACGCGACGATCACCGACGATGCCGGCACGAGCACCGACGTGTGCCTCGCCAAGGGGTTGGGGACGTTCGTGCAGATTGACGGCGGCGGACGCGGTCGCGGCGGCCCACCGGGTGGGGGATGGGAAGGCCGCGTGGCCAATGAGTTCCCGCTCAAGGTGCAGCAGAACGGCCGCACTCTGATGGAAGCCACGAAGATCGAGCGGAAGACGCTCGACCCGTCGATCTTCACAGTACCAGACGGCTATCAGAAAATGGATGTGCCGATGGGCGGCCGCGGGGGCGTTTAGTACTTCGCCAGATAGGCGTCGATCTCCCACCGACTCACCTGGGAGATGTAGTCGCGCCATTCCTGCCGTTTGGCGGCTAGGAAGTGCTGTGTGACGTGCTCGCCCAGCGCACTCGTGATCACGGCGTCCTTTTCCAGTTCGTCGCACGCCTCGTTTAGATCGTGCGGCAGGTCGTCGATGCGCAGCCGTCGTTTCTCACGGTGCGACATCTCCCAAATATTCTCGTTCACCGGTTCGCGCCAATCCGCCAGGGATTCGATGCCGTCGAGACCCGCGGCGAGCATCGCCGCGAGCGCCAGGTATGGGTTGGCCGCCGGGTCGGGCACGCGGTGCTCCACGCGGGTGCCTGGGCCGCGTCGTTCTGGAATGCGCAGCATCGGTGACCGATTGCGCATCGACCACGCGACATTGACTGGCGCCTCATAGCCCGGCACCAGCCGCTTATATGAATTTACTAGTGGATTCGTGATCGCGCAGTACCCCCGAGCATGCTTGAGCAACCCGCCGATGTAATGCAGCGCTACCGGCGATAGCTCCCACTGGGCCGTGGCGTCCCAGAACGCGTTCTCCTTGCCCCGGAACAGCGACTGGTGTGTGTGCATCCCGCTGCCGTTCTGGCCGAAGATCGGCTTGGGCATGAATGATGCGAATAGCCCGAACCGCTGGGCCACGTATTTCACGACGAACCGGAACGTTGCGATGCTGTCGGCGGTTGCCAGCGCGTCCGCATACCGGAAGTCGATTTCGTGCTGTCCGTGGGCTACTTCGTGATGCGCCGCCTCGACCTCGAAACCCATCCGCTCCAGCGTGTCCACGATCGCCCGGCGCGCATCTTCTCCGAGATCCACCGGAGCGAGGTCGAAATAGCCACCCACATCGTGGGTGCGCGTCGTCGCCTCGCCATCCGGGCCGCGCCGGAACATGAAGAATTCGGCCTCCATTCCAGCATTCATCGAATAGCCCATCCCCGCCGCCCGCGCCAACTGGCGCTTCAGCACCCCGCGCGGATCACCGGGAAACGGCGTCCCGTCCGGCTGGTTGATGTCGCAGATGACGCGACAGACGCGGCTCTCCGGCTCACTCCACGGGAATACCACAAAGGTCGCCAGGTCCGGAGCCAGGAGCATGTCCGATTCCTCGATCCGCACGAATCCTTCGATCGAGGACCCGTCGAACATGATGTCACCCGCGAGGGCCTTCGCGAACTGGGACGCCGGAATCTCGACGTTCTTGTTCACCCCCAGAATGTCGGTGAATTGCAGCCGCATGAACCGGACGTTCAGTTTTTCGGCCAGGGCTAGCACTTCCTTGGCGGAGGCACCGGCCAGATTGGGGGTCAGCGATCGGGAAGCGGGCGTGAGCGTCAAGTCTGGATCTCCGGTGGTTCCCTGGGCGCGGTACTGAGGCGCGCCGCGCGATTCAAACTCCCCTACCCACCCCAGATTGTCAAAGGGCTACCCCGCCACCGCACCACTCCCCGCGGCTTCGCCATTCGCTAAGTTAACGCACATGAGCGAGCCTACAGCCTCCAATCCCTGTCCGAACTGCGGCGCGCCGGCCTCTGGCCGGTTCTGTTCGTCCTGCGGTTCCCCACTCGGCGCAGTGGCCTGCGGTGCCTGCAGCGCCGAACTCGCACCCGGCGCCAAGTTTTGCCATCGGTGCGGCACCCCGGTCGCCTTGCCCGGCGTCACGACGTCGGACGTCGCTCCACCGAAAACGTCGGGGTCCTCCGATGCCATTCTCTGGTCCGTGATCGCGATCGCGCTCTTAGCCACAATCGCGATGGTGGCCGGACAACGGTTCGCGCGCTCGGGACAGACGCCTGACGCCGGGGCCGTTGCCGACGCCAGCACAGACGCCCCCGCCATGGGTGCCGCTCCCGACATCAGCCAGATGTCGCCGGACGAACGCGCCCAGCGCCTGAACGATCTCATCATGGGCGCGTATTCGCGCGGTCACATGGATACCGTTCAGATGTTTGCGCCGATGGGCCTCGGGGCCTATCAGATGCTCGATTCGCTCACTCTCGATCAGCGTTACAACCTCGGTCGATTGGGCGAGGTATCCGGCAACCCGGCCCTCGCGGCCGCCGAAGCCGACACCATCCTCAAACTCCACCCGAATCATTTGCTCGGGCTCGTTTTGGCCGCCGAGGCCGCCCATTCGGAGCACGACGATTCCGCGCAGCGCCGGTATTTGGATCGGCTCGTCCAAGCCGCACCGGCCGAACAGGCGAAGAAGCTGTCTGAATACCAGAACCACGCCGATGACATCAAGGCCGCGCTTGATCAGGCGCGTAAACGCTGAGTGACCGCGAAAATCATTTCCCAATGACCCGTACCATTCACGTCGCGCACAGCCCAGACTCAGACGATGCGTTCATGTTCTACGCGCTCGCCGAGCATAAGATCGATACCGAGGGGTTCACGTACGTTCACGAGCTGCAGGACATCGAGTCGCTCAACCAGCGCGCACTGCGCGCCGAACTCGAAGTCACAGCGGTTTCCATTCACGCCTACGCTTACCTGGCCGACCGCTACGCCCTGCTCCCTCATGGAGCGTCGATTGGCGACCGGTACGGGCCCCGCCTCGTCGCGCGCGAACCCATGACGCGTGACGCCCTCCGCGGGAAGCGAATCGCGATCCCAGGCTTCAAGACCACCGCCTACCTCGCGCTACGACTCTTCGAACCAGAGTTCGAGCCCGTACCCACTCCGTTTGACGAGATCGAGGACGCAGTGGTCGACGGGAAGGCCGACGTGGGACTTCTCATCCATGAGGGACAGCTCACGTTCGGTGACCGCGGGCTTCACCTGATCCAGGACCTCGGAGAATGGTGGTTCCAGGAGACAGGCCTACCGCTTCCACTCGGTGGAAACGTCGTTCGGAAGGACTTGGGCGAGGCAACAATTGCAAAGATTTCACGCCATCTTCGCGCCAGTATAGCATATGCATTAGAGCACCGCGCTGAGGCGCTGGACCACGCAATGAAGTTTGCGCGAGGGCTTGACCGTTCCAAGGCCGACGCCTTTGTCGGTATGTATGTGAACGACTGGACGCTGGACTACGGGGATCAGGGCCGCGAGGCGGTTCGATTGCTGCTTGAACGGGGCATGGAAGCGGGCGTGATTCCGAACCGGGTCCACGTCGAGTTCGTGGAGGACTAGCAGGTCGTGCGGTGGCAGCGAGCGGCGTGCGCGCGTCAGCGAGATGCCAACGCAGGTCGGCCTGCCGGCTCCCATGCGTCCTGCAACACCGGGCCCGCCATCCTCGGTGAACGAGGCTGGCATCTATCCCATGTTGCGGGTTGCACGCCCGGGCGTCTCAGAGCGCTTGACGGAATGAACGCGAGATTGTACTAGGGAGTTGTCGTGCTGGGAGACTGGGCGCGACATGGGGCGAGCAGCGACGACCCTCGATGCGCTGTTCGCCGATGAAGACCAAGAGACGTTCCCTGAGCACGCGCAGGACATCTCGATACTAACACTGAGGAGGCGGGCAATGCCGCGGGGTGACGAGCTGCACGACCAGTTCCAGTTCTCCGATCGCGAAGACGATGCGGAAGATCTGGGCTACGGGGGTGGGGCATCGTACGACGACGACGAGGAGGAGGACGGCGGCTGGATGACCCATAAGGACGACAGCGACGATCTCTGGGACAGCACCGAAGACGTCGAAGAGGAAGAGGAGGAAGCGGAGGTGTTCGCCGAATCCAGCGAGGACGAGGACCTGTTCGGCGGAGAGGCCGTTGCCGCCCCGGTGAGCAAGCGTACGCCGATCGTGCCCGCTCCGCCGGCACCCGGAACGGCGAAGAATGCGCCCAGCCAAGGCAAGGTCGCTCCGGTGCCAAAGCCCGCCAAGCCACCAGCCAAGAAAGCCGCCAAGGTGCCCGTAAGGAAGGCGGCGAAGAAGGCTGCCAAGAACAAGCCTGTGAAGAAGCCGGCAAAGACGGCAGCCAAGAGCAAGGCGGCGAAGAAGCTAACCAAGAAGCCGGCCACGAAGGCCGCGAAGAAAAGGGCGCAGAAGCCGGCTAAGAAGAAGGGTGGCGGGAAGGAGCGACGGCGCTGATACGGCACGCCTCGACCGGCTGATGTCCGTCGAACAGGGACGCCAGCGCGTCCCTGCTTTGCTTTTTTCGAGGTCTCTCCGCCCAGCGTGGCACCGATCTCACGCCTGAGAGCGAGGGTGGTTATTGTTGTGCCATGCCAACCCCAGGCTGCATAAGCGTCGCGCGCCATGACTGAGACTCCGGTGAGCTTGTTGCGAGCGCACGGCCGGCACGCTCCGTGGAATGCCCGGGGCTTGGCGGCGCACGCCACGGCGCTCGTGGATGCCGCCGGCGTGCGGCCCACGAACGCATCGGCCCGCGCCGCCCCGAGCCCGCGCGCGATTCGGTTCTATGTGGCGAGCGGACTGCTCGACCATCCGCAGGGGGCGGGCACCGCGGCGATCTACGGCTACCGCCACTTGCTCCAACTGCTGGCCATCAAGATCCGGCAGCGGGAGGGAGCGACCCTCGAAGTGATCAAGCAGGAGATGCGCGAGGTCACCGGTGATGCGCTCGAGCGGCGCGTGGCCGGGTCGCTTGCTCCGGCGCTGTCGGCAGGAGCCGACACCGCCGTGCAGACGCATGACGCCGAGACTTCCATCCCCTGGCACCGCGTGGTGGTGGGCAACGGCATCGAGCTGCACATACGCAGCGATTCCCCCGCGGCCGACCCCGACGCACTGGTTGCGATGCGCGAAGCGGTCCGCGCGGCGCTGGGGCGCGAGGAGTTCCGATAGCGTGGGGGGCCGCCTGGCCCTGATTACGGGCGTCGGTCGCGCGGGACAGGTCGGGGAATCGGTGGCGCGTGCGTTCGCCCAACGGAAGAACCGGCTGGTGCTTGTGAGTCGGGATCTTGCCGAAGTCACCGCGCGCGCCAAGGCCCTCGAGACCGCCGGATTCGAGGCCACCCCCTACGCCTGCGACCTCGCCGACCCTGGCGCGGTGCAGGCGTTGGCCGACCGCGTGACACAGGTCCACGGCGACACACTCGACGCTTTGGTGAATCTCGCCGGCGGATTCTCCCTCTCGGGACCGGTGAGCGAGAGCAGTCTCGACAGTTGGCTTCAGATGAGCCGCATCAATGTGCTCACAGCGTTCCACTCGACACGCGCCTTTCTGCCGCATCTCCGCCGTGCCCGGGGCGCGATCGTGTATTTCGCGTCGGCGGTCTCGCTCCCCGGCGGCGCGGCCTCGGGCGTCTGGGCTTACGCGGCCGCGAAAGGAGCCGTCCTGAGCCTGATGCGATCGGTCGCAACCGAAGAGCTGGCCGAGGGTGTGCGAGCCAACGCCGTGGCTCCGGTCTCGATTCGCACAGCGGCCAATCTGGCCGTGATGGGTGACACCGGGCACTACGTGGAGCGGGAGGACGTGGCGAACGCCGTGTGGTATCTGTGCTCCGACGGCGCGCGCGCCGTCACGGGGCAGGTGGTTCGGCTTGGATAGGCGCTCGTGGTCGGCCCGCTCGGCGGGCCGCGGCCTCGCACCGAAGCCATGAACACGGGCTCGCGCCACCACGCTATGCAGCGCAACGTGGCGCTCGATCGCTCTTTGGAAGCACTCCCGCTGTTCCGGCTGAGCGACTCGCCCGACGAAGCACCGGTAACGTTTACCGCTGAGAACGGCGCACGCTGGCGCGTGCTCCCGTCGCCCGGAGACCGGCTCCCGGGCACTTTCGATCAGGACGTGTATGTGGAGCTCATGCGTCGGTATGAGGATGCAGGTAACCCGCCGGACGGTGTGGTGTCATTCACCCTGCACGCGTTCCTGCGCTCAATGGGACGCCGGGTGGACGGGCGTACCTATGAGCAGTTGCGGTCGGCCCTGTTCCGTCTTGAACGGACCGTGCTCGAGTCCGCAGGGGCCTATCAGCTCGCCGGAGGCGGTACCCTGAGCGGCCAGTTCACGCTACTCACGGCCGTGGTGATTGAGCGGCGCCGCGCCGCCGATCGGGACCAATTGGCGTTGTTCGACACCACCATGGCACGGGAGCCCGGCTCGGCCCGTGCGGTCTTGGCGGCACCAGTGCGCGCCAATTTGACGGCCCGGCGCGTGGTCACGCTGTCGGTGGCACGCTACGTCGCGCTGGCATCTCCGGTCGCCCGCCGGCTATATCGGCTGCTAGAGTTGGCGCGAGTCGAGGGCCGCCTGGCCTGGCGCATTTCGTTCGAGCGGCTCAAGGAGACACTCCCGCTGAACCAACGCTACCCGTCGCACCTCCAGCGCGTGCTGCAGCCGGCGCACAACCTTCTCGTGGACGCCGGCATCTTGCGCAGCGCCACGATCCGCCAGGAGCGCAGGCGGTGGTACGTGGACTACGTGCTGGGAAGCCGCACGTCCGTTCCGGCTTCGGCCGGGCTCGCCTCGGAACCAAGCCAGTGAACGCTTAGGCCAGATCGGAGTACAACACGCTATGGCTACCAAACTGACCCATCCCATCCGCCGGGAAATCGTGATCGACGACGAGTCATTCACGGTGGTGATCTCGCCGGATGGCCTGCGCATATCGCGCAAACGGTTCCGCTCGGGCCGCCAGGTGAGTTGGGAGGCGTTGTGGTTCCAGGGCTTACCTGAGGCCGCAGAACGAGGGGAGAGTGCACCTGTGCCGGAAGGGGGGACGACGGTGTAGTTTTCGGCAGCCTTCTCTCTCTGGAAAAGCCGTCCATGCGTCGATCCCGAAAGTTCGCCATCGCGGCCGCGTTGCTTGTTCCCGCGCTGGCCGGTGGATTCATCTTGCAGTCCCGCGGCCCGGGTTCCGGTGCGGTGCTGCTCGATCAGGTTCTGTCACTGGTCAGCGACCGGTACGTCGACACGCTTCCCACCGGGGATGTGTACGAGAAAGCCGCGCGCGGACTGGTGACCGAGCTGAACGATCCCTACAGCCAGCTATTCTCGCCCGCGGAGCTGCAGACATTCAACAGGAACACCGGCGGGCAGTACGGCGGCATTGGAATGCAGATCGAGAGCCAGAACGGCCTGGTTACCGTGAGCAAGGTCTTCCCGAACACCCCCGCCGAGGCCGCAGGCGTAATGGAGGGCGACCAGATCCTCTGGGTCGACTCGCTGTCCGCCCGTGGATGGTCGCTCACGCGGACCTCCGACTATCTCACCGGCACCCCTGGCACGAAGGTGAAAGTCAAGTTCGGACGTCCTGGCGTGGCGCAGCCGATCAGCGTGGAGTTCACGCGCGCCGTCATCCACGTGCCGGCGGTGCCGTACGCGATCATGCTCCCGGGAAAGATCGGCTACATCCCGCTGCTCCAGTTCAACGAGACGGCGGCCCAGGATGTGGCCGATGCCGCGCAATCGCTGAAGGCGCAGGGCGCCAAGGGGTTCGTGCTCGACGAGCGGGGAAATCCGGGTGGCATTCTCGACCAGAGCCTCGCCTTGAGCAGCCTGTTCCTCAAGCCCGGCCAGGAAATCGTGTCGGTGCGCACGCGCACCAATCCGCCTATGGTGGATTCGACGACGGGCACACCAATGTTCGAGTCGATCCCTCTGGTCGTGCTCACCGACGGCGGAACGGCGTCGGCAGCCGAAATCGTGGCCGGTGCACTGCAGGATCACGATCGTGCGTTGATCGTTGGCCAAACGTCGTTCGGAAAAGGGTTGGTGCAGTCGGTGTACCCGCTCGATGACGGCTACGCGCTCAAGCTCACAACGGGTAAATGGTTCACGCCCAGCGGTCGATCCATTCAGCGTGAGCGGAAGTTCGTGAACGGCCATTTCGTGCCGGTGGCCCCAGATTCCGCAGAGAGCCAGCAATCAAGGACGAGCCGGCCGGCTTTCAAATCGGACGCCGGGCGGCTGGTCTATGGCGGCGGCGGCATCACGCCCGATGTGATCGTCCCCGAGGATACGCTCACCACATCCGAACAGGATCTGGCCAAGGCTTTGGCACCGAAATCACAAGAAGTGTACGTCACGCTGTACGCCTTGGCGCTCGATCTGTCGCACCATCTGCGGCGAGGGTTCAAGTACGACCCGGCCTGGCGCGGAGATTTCATCCGGGCGTTGGACGCAAAGGGCGTGGCGATCGCCCCCACGCTCTACGCTCGCGCCCCGGGGTATCTCGACCGACTCATCGAGGATCGCGTCTCGCGTTTCGTCGAGGGCGACTCGACCGCCAAGCGGCGCGAACTGACCGATGACGCGCCGTTGCAGCGGGCGATGGAATTGCTCGACAAGGCCAAGACTCAGCAGGACCTGTTCAGGATTGCCGACGCCGCTCAACCCGCGACACCCCCCAAGAAGCCCTGAGGCCCGTCATGCGCTTTGTTCTCACCGCTGCCGCGCTCGTGGCGGCGGTGCTGGCGTGCACACGCCCACAGTCGCCCACGACGCTCGCCCCGTTCTCCGGAGAGACCCACCTCGCGAACATCCGCCAGTTGACGTTCGGCGGAGAGAACGCCGAAGCCTACTTCAGCGCCGACGGACGCCGGCTCATCTTCCAGTCCACGCGCGACCGCCGGACCTGTGATCAGCAATTCATAATGAACGTGGACGGGTCGAACGTACACCGCGTGTCAACCGGCTCCGGGAAGACCACCTGCGGGTATTTCTTTGGCAGGGATCAGAAGATCTTCTTTGCCTCTACCCACGCCGTCGACACCGCTTGCTCTCCCAAACCCGATGCGTCCAAGGGATATGTCTGGCGCCTCGATCCCTACGACATCTACACGGCCGATGCCGACGGCAGTCACCTGACGCGACTCACGCACAACGACGTCTACACGGCCGAGGGCACGTTGTCGCCGGACGGAGAGACGATCGTGTTCACGTCGCTCAAGGACGGCGATCTCGATATCTATGCGATGAAGACCGACGGCCGTGACGTGAAGCGGTTGACGACGACACCCGGCTACGACGGCGGAGCGTTCTTCTCGCCCGACGGCAGCAAGATCGTGTATCGTGCGTGGCACCCCGTTGACACCACGCTCACTAACTATCAGGAACTCCTGCACGAAGGCATGGTGCGGCCGAATCGCATGGAGATCTGGGTGATGAATGCCGACGGATCGAACCAGCACCAGGTGACCTCTCTCGGCGGCGCGAACTTCGCCCCATATTTCACGCCCGACGGCCGACGCATCATTTTCGCATCGAACTATAAGGATCCCCATAGCCGCAACTTCGATCTGTACCTCGTGAATCTCGACGGATCCGGCCTGGAGCAGGTGACGACATATCCTGAATTCGACGGGTTCCCGATGTTCAGCCCCGACGGTAGGCAACTGGTGTGGGCGTCCGATCGCCACGGTGAGAAATTGGGCGAAACGGACATTTTCATTGCCGACTGGGTCCCCTGAACGGCAGACCCACACGCGCTGAGGAACGTACGCATGGAACGCGACAGCACGATCTACGTCGCTGGCCACCACGGCCTAGTGGGCTCAGCGCTGGAGCGGCAACTCCGCGCACGAGGGTTCGAGCATCTGGTTCATCGCACGCACGCCGAACTCGACCTGATAGATGCGGCGGCGGTGGAAGCGTTTTTCGCTAGAGAGCAACCGCAATATGTGTTCCTGGCTGCGGCGCGGGTGGGGGGTATCCTCGCCAACAATGCGTATCCCGCAGATTTTATCAGGGAGAATCTGCAGGTACAGCTCAATGTCGTAGAATCGGCGTATCGGCATCACGTGCGCAAGCTGATGTTCCTAGGCAGCGCCTGCATCTATCCCAAGCTCGCCCCGCAACCGATCAGAGAGGAGCACCTGATGACGGGGCCTCTCGAGCCCACGAACGAGCCATATGCGATCGCTAAGATCGCGGGCATTTCCCTGTGCCAGTCGTACAATCGGCAGTTCGGCACCAATTACGTGAGCGTGATGCCCACGAACCTTTACGGGCCGGGCGACAGTTTCAATTTGCAGAACAGCCACGTCCTGCCGGCACTGCTTCGGCGAATCGATGAGGCCAAGCAGAGAGGCTCCCCTGCGGTCACGATCTGGGGCACGGGCACCCCGCGTCGCGAGTTCCTGCACGTCGACGACATGGCTAGTGCCTGCATTCACTTGATGGTGCACTACAACTCGTCGGAGATCATCAACATCGGCAGCGGCCAGGAGATCTCCATTCGCGATCTCGCTGAGCGGATCCAGCACCTCGTGCGCTACCAAGGACGGCTTGAGTTCGACACGTCAAAACCGGATGGAACGCCGCTCCGACGCTTGGACATCTCTCGGTTGCTCGCCACCGGATGGTCACCGAGGATCGGCCTGGACGAAGGACTGGCGCAGACGTACCGCTGGTACTCCGAGAACCGGGGCCGACTGCGGACGGGCCACGGGGAATAGGCGGTGGCAGCCCACCGACGAGCCCAATGTCGAGAAATTGTACGTTGCCTATGAATTGGCCATGCGTCACCTTCTCGACGTCGATTCTACAGGGATTCTCCTCACCGACGGGTTCGGCCCGATCACGTGCCGAGTCAATTCAACACGGTTTCCGCGATGGTCCTCACCATCAGCTTGATTTCGGCTCTCCTTGCGCTCATCATCGCCGGCTGGCTCTCCCGGGTTGCGCCGGCGCAGCGCGAACCTAGTGTCGTTCCGATTACATATCGTCCAGGTTCCGCACCGCCAGTTCCTCGGGTAGGCGGAGCCGCCGTGTTCGGAGGCGTGGTGGGTGCGCTGGCCGTCGCCGCGTTGCTGGGGGTCCCGAGCATGGACATGGTGCTCGACCGGGCCAAGCTCTTCGGCGGAATCTTCGGTGGCGCCACCCTTCTGCTTGCCATCGGGCTGGCCGACGATTTTCTCGATCTCTCCCCGGCCTTGAAGTTGTTGGCACAGGTGTTCGCCGCGATGCTGGCGGTCTCCGGCGGGTTGTCCCTGCGCCTCATTTCTTTCGGACCGGGTATGACGGTTGCCCTCGGATGGATCGGCATTCCGCTGGCCGTGCTCTGGATTGTGGCCGTCACGAATGCGTTCAATTTCATCGACGGGTTGGACGGACTGGCGCCGAGCATCGGCATCGTGGGATTCGGCGCGACGGCGATTTCCGCAGCGATCCTGGCGCGGACCGACGTGTTGCTGGTGAGCATGGTCTTGATCGGCGCGCTCTTCGGGTTCCTGCGCTACAACTTCGCGCCGGCCAGGATCTACTTGGGCGACGGCGGTAGCCTGTTGATCGGCTATCTCCTGGCCACGCTGTCGTTTGAAGGCGCGACGTCGCCGACCACCGGATCACTCATTTACGTACCGTTGTTCGCACTGGCGCTGCCACTGATCGACGCCGCCGTGGCCGTGGTGCGTCGCTGGCTGCGCCACATGCCGGTGTGGAAGGGCGATCACCGCCACATTCATCATCGCGTGCTTGCCACAGGACTTTCCAAACGGGAGACGGTGGCGGTACTGGCAGGGACGGCAGGGACACTCGCGGCAGCCGGATTGCTGATCCTTTGCGCCGGCCAGACCTCGTTCGGAGGCTCGCTGATTGCTGCATTCGGGGTCGTGATGCTGATCGCCATTATTGGCGTATCCCGACTCGACTATTATGAATTCACGGCGGTGCGCACGGCTTTCCGGCTACACCCCGAAAGTTGGCGGCAGTTCATTCGTGAGGAAATTCGCCTTCGAGATGCAGAGCGCGAGCTGGCGACGGCTCACGATCTCAATGACCTGCGCACTACCCTCGATCGCTGCGCGCTAGCATTCGGCCTCGATCGGATCGAGATTTCGCGTCAACGGCCGCGCGTGCGCCGGTCGTGGCACGGCGAACATTTCGACATCCCGGTATCCGAGGCCGCTCCCGGGTCATCGGATGATTGGATCCTTCGCGTCTGGCATGGAGAATACGACTCACCACGACCGGAACTGGTCAAGCGTGCAGCGCGCGCGTTGTCGCGTTCCTGCGGGCGGTGGTTGCGCGACTACGGCTTGCTGGGAACGGCTTCGTGGGCGGACACACGGGCATCCGAGCGCGCCGAGGCGTGGCCGTCGAAGGTTGGCCATCGTCTCGCCAAGGCGTAGCCCATCGGGCAGGAGCGTGGCGTGATCCCCGTGCTCGTGCCCGAGTCGCGGGTCGTGGCGACGCCCGATCAACTGTCCAGTGAACTTTCCGGCGAAGTGGTGATTCTCAGCCTCGCCGACAGTGCGTATTACGGCCTCGATGCGGTCGGCGCTCAGATCTGGCGCTCACTCGCCCAGCCCCGCACAGTCGCGGAGCTCGTGACCGGGGTTATGAACCGGTACACCGTGGAACACACTCAGTGCGAGCGCGATGTGATCGCGTTCCTCGAAGAGCTTCGCGCCCACCAACTCATCGCGATCGTGGAGGGAGACCCCGCGTGATGCCCGTGGGCGGCACGTGAGCGGGTTCATTGGGATTCGCTCCGAACACGAAGCACCCGTCGATCCAGCGCTGCTCCAGCGCCTGACCGCTGCGCTTTCGTATATCGCCCCCGATGGGTGTGCGGCTTGGATGGGCCGTGGGATCGGCCTTGGATTCGCGCACCGGCGCCGGTTCGTTTCAACCGCGCCGACCGGCGGCACCCGACCGCCGATGCCCTGGACCGGCCCTGACGGCATTCGCGTGGTGGCCGACGCCGATCTCGACGAGCGTGGTCGGCTCGTCGCTGAGTTGACCGCTGCGGGATTCCCGGTGCCCGGGCCCGCCGAGGACGCCGAGTTGATCGTGGCAGCATATCGGGCGTGGGGAGTGGAGTGCCCCACCCGCTTGCACGGGGACTTTGCGTTCGCCCTCTGGGACGACCGGCGCCGCCGCCTGCTCCTGGTCCGGGATCGATTCGGCACGCGACCACTGTATTATGCCCGTCCGCCCGGATCGTTCGTGTTTGCAAACAGCCTCGATGTATTGCGGATACATCGCGGCGTTTCCGACGAGCTGGATGAAGGGGCCGTGGGCGATTTCTTGCGCATCGGATACAACTCGGACCCAACGGGCTCGATATTCTCGTCGGTTCGGTGCGTCCCGGCGGCGCACAGTCTCCTGCTCACCAATGGCGAGCCCGTCGTCGCGCGGTACTGGGACCTGCCTACGGACGGCACGGTCAAGTACACGCACGTGGAGGACTACGCCGATCGATTTGCCGAGGTGCTCCGACACGCAGTAGCCGACCGTTTGCGCGGAACGAACGCCGCGGTGATCCTGCTCAGCGGAGGGCGCGATTCCACCGCAGTGGCCGCGATGGCCCGCGCCGTGGCGGGCCCGGATGGGACGCCGCGCCTGCATGCGGTGACTGCCGTGTTCGACTACGCACTGCGTGACGAGGAGCGCACGTATGCCGGGCTCGCAGGTGGCGCGTTGGGGATTCCAGTGGATTTCCTTCCACAGGATGAATACGGCTGGTACGAGTCCTGGGAGCGCGACGATTTGTGGCGCCCTGAGCCCCCCGAGTCGCCGGAACTGGCCGGAGAAGCCGAGTTGCACGCCCGCGCCGCAGCCCACGCGCGAATCGGGGTCACGGGAGAGGGTGGCGATGCGGCGCTCCGCGAGAGTGAGTCGCATCTGGCGCACCTCATTCGATCGGGGCGCTGGCGGCGGGCAGCCGCGGAATCGTGGCGGTACGTTGGCGTCCATCACCGGCTCCCTCGCCCCGGGTTTCGGCGCCTGCGGCTGCGACGCGCTGGATTGGTATCGCCATATTCTGCCGTCCCGCCCTGGCTCCGACCCGACTTCATCGCGCGGGCAAAACTGCGCGACCGCTGGGCCGCGCTCGAAGCAGAAGATGCGCGCCAGTGGATGCGCCATCCGACGAGACCGGAAGCGTTCACCAAGTTACGCGCCACGTTTTGGGCGCGATGTTTCGAAGAGGAGCACGCGACGGCTACCGGTCAGCTCCTGACGCTTCGGCACCCGTTTTTCGATGAACGCGTGATCGCATTCCTGCTTGCGCTCCCGACCGAGCAGTGGCTGAACGACAAAGGGATCGTGGTCGCTGCGATGCGGCGCCATTTGCCGGCGCGGGTTGTGTACCGCGATAAGACTCCGCTCGCCGGTGACTCATATGAGGTCGCGTTCGGCGTGGATGGTCGCAGGCCCGATCGCGCGGCGTTTGAACCCCGTGCACTGCAGTTTGTGGAACCCGACGCGCTATTCGATTCGGTGCCTGGAATCGACGAGGACGAACGCTGGGATTGGGTACGGGCGTACAGCTTTTCACGCTGGCTCGGCCGGCTTGGAGTAGGCCGGAGGTTCTCCCAACTTGACCAGCCGGTCCTGACGCAGTTCGAGCCGTAGGGCCGATGCACGGGCACAAGTCCGCGTATCTGGACTGTCATCAAGTCACTCGAATGCCGAAATCCGAGTTCTAAGGTCAGGTGGCTTAGGCGGTTACGCCGCGCCCTGCGGATGTACGAGCACCCGGCCGGCATCACCAACGATGCGGTCCCAACGGCACCAAGGATATGCTGGGAGACAACCTGAAGGGGAATGCAAATCATCAAGGGTCGCCGGATCGCTTTCTCTTCGCTGCTGCAATTCACCCTGTCGGGCCGCGCGCGCGCTGCATATCGTCCGGGCATCATCATGCCGCTCCACTATTCTCGTGCTTTCGGGCTGACCCTAACCTGCGACGTGGCCGTTCCCGGCTTGATTCCGAGTGCTGGTGGTGAGCCGGACGTGCGGATTCACCTGGGAGAATTTCCGGCTGGGATAGATCCCGCTAGCCAGGTAGGACCGGTGTTGTGGAGCGAGGGTGGAGACCCGGACCAGGAGACCGACGCTGTCGCGGTGCGATCGGTGGAAAACGGCGCGAGTCTGTTGCTGGCCTACGGTGATGGCACGCGATTTCTGGTCCCTCGCAACGGCACCGAGATCTGGGCCTCGGCCCCGCGAGGCGTGAGTCTCGAGACCACGGCGACATACCTCCTGGGCCCCGTGTTCGGCCTCGTACTGCGGCTGCGTGGAATCACCTGTATACACGCGAGCGTGGTGGCGGTCGAGGCCGCGCAGGGCCTGGGCGCGATCGCGTTCATTGGGCCGGCTGGTGCCGGCAAGTCCACGATCGCTGCGGCGTTCGCGTTGCGGGGGCATCGCGTGGTTTCCGACGACATCGCGGTGCTCGTGCCGGAGGCTGGCCACTGGACCGTGGAATCCGCGACGCCCTCGATCCGCTTGTGGGACGACTCGGTCGCGCTGCTGTTCGGAAATTCGACCGCACTGCCGCTCATGGCACCGGGCTGGGAAAAGCGCCAGTTGGATCTCACGTCGTTGCGCGGTGCATTCGCCGTTGAAGGACGCCTGCCGTTCGTCGCGGCCTACGTCCTCGACACCGACGGCCGATCCGGTGCGCGCGCGGAAGCGCAGCGCCTAACGCCTCGTGACGCGCTGATGACGCTGGTTCCGAATACGTATGCGAACGTACTGCTTGACCGGACCATGCGCGCCGCTGAGTTCCAGACACTATCATCGATCGTATCAACGGTCCCGGTATGGCGAATCCACGCGCCGACGAACGCAACGGAACTCGCGGAGTTCTGCGAGTCGTTGAGCCGCGGAACGCTGGTGACGGACTTCATACCGGATGCACGATGATGAAGATGTTCGATCACGACTGCCGTTGGTGTGGATTCGGGCACGCGCCAGGAATGCGAGACGGTGGGCGCTGACGCGAACACGCGCGAACTGGCGGCAGTGCATCGCATGCTCTGCGCCGTGGCGCGCTCCACAATGGACGCCGCCGCGGTCAAACAACTCGATGACGCCGTGGCGGAGTTGACGAGCTGGGACGCAGTCCCAGCGCTGCTCGTTCGCCACGGACTCACGATCCTCGGAGCGCGTCATCTGTCGGCCGTTCGCGACCGGATACCGTTCGGCACGTGGATGACCATCGAGCAGCAGGCACGTGAAGCGCATGCGCTGGCCCTCGCAAAGGCGAATGAGCTACGCCGGATCGTCGACGCATTGGAGGCGCGCGGACTCGCCGTGCTGGCCTTCAAAGGACCCGTACTCGCATGGCGCGCCTATGGCGACTTCGGGGCTCGTCCATTCATGGACTTGGATCTCCTCGTGCACCCGCATGACATCGCGAGCGCACTCCTGATGTTGGGAACGCTGGGTTATACGCCGGTCTATCGATTCCGCGATCGGGAGGATGCGTGGTTTCGGAGGGTCGATGGTGATTATCCGTTGCTCGACGCCACCGGTACCGGCCTCGTGGAGCTCCACGCGCGGGCGATGTCCCTTCGATTCGCCGGGATGCCGCCCGTTGACGTGTTGTGGCAGCGCCGTGACGGGGTCCCGCTGGGCAACCGATCGATTCCGGCGCTGTGTGCCGATGATGCGTTGCTGTTGCAGGCACTACACGGCGCCAAGCATCGCTGGGAGCGAATCGAGTGGGTGGCGTCGGTTGCCGCGCTGCTACGGCAACGAGGGGGCGACGTCATGCCGCTGATCCGGGTGGCCCCGGCCGCGCAGCGTGCGCTCCTCCTTGCCTGTGCGGTCGCCGCCAGCTGGCTCGACGCACCGCTCAGTTCCGAGACGCGGATGCATTGCGACGGCGATCCGGTGGTGGGACGGCTTGCCGCGGCGGCCTGGCAGCACCTCGTGACCGGCGCCGTCGATGAGGGCCCGCACGCGACTGCAGCAAAGATCGCCTTCAACTTTCGCGTGCAGCGTGGGGTCGTCGCGCGCGCGCGGTTCATCTATCGCTGGACCTTCTGGCCCTCGCCGGAGGATTGGGAGTTCGTGCGGCTACCAGAGCGCTTCTTCTTCGCCTATCGTGCCGTGCGCCCCCTCCGGCTTCTCGCCCGGTACGGCCGGCGTATCACCGGGATGATGCCGTCCCATGCGTGATTCGCGTGGTGCGAATGCGTGGCGACTGGCCCGCGCCGTGCTTGAGGGGCGGCACTGGCGAGTAGCATTGGTCACCGGCCTGTCGTTGGTGAATGGCTTCGCACAGGGCGCAGCCATTCTCCTTCTCGTTCCGATGCTCCGCGCCGCCGGAGTTCCGGTGAGCGCGGGGACGGTCGGCAGGATCGATCACGTCGTATCCGCCGCGTTCCAGATGTTCGGTCTCACCGCAACTCTTCCCGCCGTGCTCATCGCGTTCGTCGCGATCGCATGGCTACAAGCAAGTATCGAGCGGTGGGAAATCGTCGAGGGAGCGCGGATCGAGCAAGAAGTAGAGCGTGAACTTCGGACGGGCCTCTACGCGGCGATGATGGCCGCCCGGTGGAGCTACTTCACGCGCCACCGGGCCAGCGACCTCGCACACGCCATTACTCGGGACGCCGATCGCGCAGCCGTTGCAGCATCGTATCTGCTCCGGGCCGGCGGCCAGGTCGTATCGGCTGTCGTCTACCTCGCATTCGCGCTCGCCATCTCGCCCATGGCCACGGTGGCGTGCATCTGTGGCGGCGGCGTGCTGGCGCTCGTGTTTCGTGGGACGTTCCGCGCGGCGTATGCAACGGGCACGGCGCTGTCCGACGTGTCCACCGACACTCTCGCCATGGTCAGCGAGCACGTGGACGCGATCAAACTGGTGAAGGCCTTCGGCGCCGAGCAGCGCACCCTTGCCGCATTCGATGTCCTCGCCGACCGATCGGCCCGCGCCGTCGTCGACGCAACGCGCACACATGCTGGTGCACACGTTGCAACGGCGGCGGGTGCCGCCACGTTGCTCGCCGCGGTGGTGTTCGTTGCACTCCACTGGCTCCAGCTTCCGGTGGCGGCGACACTCGTGCTCGTGTTCCTTCTCTGGCGACTCCTTCCCCGTCTCATGGACGTGCAGCAGAGTCTGCGCGACGCGATCCACGAACTGCCCGGCTATGAGACCGTGCTGCGGGTACGCACCGAGTGCGTGGCGGCCCGCGAGGCCGCCCCTGCAGGGCGCGGAGCAAGCACAGATGTGCCGATCGTCCTACGCGACGCCCTGCGCTTTGACAAACTAGTATTCGCCTACGACGGAGCGCCCGCCGTGTTGCGCGGAGTCGATGCATCCGTTCCCGTGGCGAAGGTCACCGCAATCACAGGGCCGTCGGGCGCGGGAAAGACCACGCTCGCCGATCTTGTCTTGGGCTTGCTTCGGCCTACCAGCGGCCGGATCCTTCTCGACGAGGAGCAACTCACCGACGCCCAGGTCGACGCCTGGCGCCGCGCCGTTGCCTATGTGCCGCAGGAACCGTTGCTGCTTCACGATTCCGTGGCGGCGAACCTGCGCTGGGCCCGCCCGGATGCTACGGACGACGAGATGGACCGTGCGCTATGGCAGGCCGATGCGGGGGATTTCGTGCGACGCCTGCCGAATGGCCTCGACACCGTGGTGGGCGACCGCGGCGTGCGGTTGTCGGGCGGTGAGCGCCAACGAGTGGCGCTTGCACGGGCGCTTCTGCGGTGTCCTACGTTGCTCGTTTTGGACGAGGCGACGAGCGCGCTCGACTCGGAGAGTGAAGCACGGATTCTGCATGCCATCGACGCGCTGCGCGGCTCAACGACGGTGCTCCTCATGACACACCGCGTGGCACCGCTGCGCCACGCTGACGTCGTGTATGTGCTCGACGGCGGCGTGCTGCGGCATCAGCTCTCGGACGCGGTATACCCGTAGTATTCGTCGCCGTACCGGCTGTGCCGCGGCGTGCGTGCGTCGGGATCGTTCAACACGGCCCCCAGCATGCGACCGCCAAGGTGCACGATTTGCTCCACGGCGTGGCGCGCCGCGACCCGTTCGGCCTTGCCGGCCCGCACCACCATGACCACGCCGTCGGCTTGCACGCCCATCAGGGCCGCATCGGCCGTGATCAGCACCGGGGGCGTATCGATGAGGACGACATCGAACCGCTCGCGGAGTGAGCCGAGCAACTCGTGCATGCGTTCGCCACCGAGAAACTCCAGTGGATTGGGCGGCAAGGTACCGGCGGGGATGATGCTCAGTCCGGCAATTCCCGAGGGCCGGATACCCTGTTCGAGGGTCGCATTCCCCACCAGCACGTCGGTGAGGCCGGGTGCCAGGCTGAGTCCGAACACATCGTGAATTCGGGCGCGCCGCAGATCGGAATCGATGAGCACAACTCGCCGCCCCTGCTGAGCGAACGCCACGGCAAGGTTCGAGACCGTCGTTGTCTTGCCTTCTCCGGCGGACGCACTGGTGACCACAACGACGCGCAGGCCTGGTTGCGACGCCGAGTACATCAGATTGGTCATCAGCTTGCGGTACGATTCGGCACTCGCCGACCGCACGTCGTTCACCATCACAAGCTCGCCCCCCACGTCTTCCGGAACGAGGCCACGCTGGGGAACCAGACTGGGTAGGAATCGGTGGGCCTTCGTCCGGATGCGGCCTTGCCAGCTCTCGCTCGCTTCGCCCGTGATCTGGGGAATGAGCGCCAGCCCTGGCACGCGCATCACGGCTTCCAAGTCCTCCCACCGCCGCACGCTGCTGTTGAGGCGATCCGCGAGCACGGTGAGGCCAACGCCCAACAGCAAGCCGATCAAGGCGCCGTACATGATTTTGCGCCGCCGACCGGCTCCGATCGATCCGGCGGGATACTGTGCCAGATCCACGATCTCGACGTCGCCCCCTTGAATCGCTTCAGCAAGTTTCGCCGACTGCAGGTCTTCGTTCAGTTTGTCAGACATCTTGAGGATGTTGTCGGCATCCCGTGTCAATCGTTGTTCCGTCTCCTCGGCGCCCGGTATCTGCGCAATGGCATTCGAGCGGTCCCGGATGAGGGTCCGCACCGCGGCGAGTTGTCCGTTGAGCATGTCGATCTGGTTTTGCACGGCTTCGAGCAACTGCGGTTCGGTGGCGGCGATGAAGGCATCGACACGCCGCACATCTGGGTGCGCCGCCGTGCGCGCGAAAGTCCCCGTGGTGAGCGAGTCCCTCACGTGCTCGTACTGCATGAGTTGGTTATAGAGCGTGTTGACCGATGTGTTGCCGGCGGGATCAACCACGAATGCAATCGTGCGTAGGGCCGTGACATCGCCATGCTGGTAGCGTTGGAGCGCTGCTTGGAGGGAATCGTAGCTGGTGCGTGTTTCCCGGAGCGTTTCGGCCCGATTGTTCAACGCCGTGAGATCCGCCTGCTCGGCCGTGTACTTGTCCTGCGCGCTCAGCGCGAGATTGTTGCGCCGGTAGGCGGCGATCCTGGACTGCGCGATCGCCAGCAGGGAATCGGTGGTCTGAAGCTGGCCTTCAATGAAGACGCGCCGGCGATGCGACTGCTCGCGCGCCGACGCCGCGCTCTGCGATTTGAAGACTTCTGCCACGGCGCTGGCGACGTCACGCGCCACATACGGATCGTAGGTCGTGTACGAGATGTCGATCACCGAGGTCATGTCGCGCGGCTTGGCGTCGAGCCCGCCAAGTACCTGATCCACGGCAAGCTCCCGCGGCACGACGGCCAGCCTGGCGGTGGTGAACTTGGACGTGGGCCAGCTGGGCATCGTGAACGTGACGCCGTCGATCACGACCGGTTTTCCGTAATCGCCGATGATCGAGTCGCGGAAGGTGTACACCAGGAAATGGGATGGCGAGAAGTGAAACTCCAGCGTCAGCGGTGCGGTACCGGGTGCCACGTGCACGCCCTGGAAGAATCCCATGTAGAAGGCTGGGGTCTCGCTCTGTAGTCGGAGTCCCAGCGAGTCTACCACACGCTCGGCGACGATGCGGCTCTTGATCACCTGCACCTGCGTCAGGATCGGATCAGTGTATCCACCGAAACCGCTGCTGTAGTCCGGAATGAGGTTGCTGCTCATTCCGGCGCCTTGGTCTTCTAGGCGTACAGCGCTCGAGGCGAGGAACAGAGGCCGGTAGTTACGCGTCTGGTACCATTGATAGCCCACGCTGAGCACCGTGGACAACACGATGATCCACCAGTACCGCTGTGCGAGGTTGAGATACTGGCGAAGCGGATTTGCGCCGTTTGATGAGGAGCCATCTGTTCCGAAGCCAGGTGGGAAGCCGGCGCCGGCCGGATAGGGAATCGCTGGCAGCATCCCGCTCCGCGCGAGGCGGTTCGCTTCCACGGGTCTATGCTCCGGCATGAGCCCTCCGTTCGGCACGCGGCGCCTCGCTCGACCGGACGTGCTCGTAGAGGGCGAGGGTGCGGTTGGCCATGCCCTCCAAACTATAACGTTCCACGACTCGTTGCCTCCCGGCGTTTCCCAGCTGCCGGGCCAGCACGGGGTCGTCAAGAAGGGTATTGATGGCCGCCGCCAACGCGGGCGGATCGGCCGGCGGCACCGTGATGCCGGTGATCCCGTCTATCGAAACGCCTGGCACCCCCGACGGAATCCGCGCATTCACTACCGCCAGCCCCGACGCCATTGCCTCAAGCTGGACGATTCCGAACGCCTCGCTTCGCATATGGGACGGGAGCGCGAACACACGCGCCGCATGGTAGTACGGCAGCGGATCGGGTACATGCCCCAAGAGCGTAATCCGGTCCTCAAGGCCTAGCGCCTGTACCTCGGCCGCCAGGGCCTCGCGCATTGGACCTTGCCCCACGATCACGGCGTGCCCCCGGACCTGCCGCATGGCGCGCACCAGGAATTCCAGCCCTTTGTAATACACGAGGCGACCCACGGCCAGGACCATGCGCGGGCCGTAAGCCCGACGAATTGCCGCCACGACACCGGCGTCCGCCGTGGCGAATCGCGCTGGTTCAATCGCCATTGGGATCACAGCGCACCGATCACGGGACCGTTCGAGCATAGGTGATGTGTCCATGTATTCCTGGGAACTGACGATGATCGCATCCGCCCGCTCGAGCACGGCCCGGACGATCGGTTCATAGACTAGGTTGAGCAACCGCTGTTGCACCACGTCACTGTGATAGGTGACGATCAGCCGCCCATGATAGCCACTGACCAGGTAGCTGAGGAATGCCGAAGGGTTGGGATGGTGCAGGTGTACGATGTCGGCGTTGCTCTGCCGGATACACCGCCGCAGCGCCGGAGAGATCGGCGCGCTTCGTACCGTGGCTAGTGTGCCTACCCGCGTCACCGGCACCCCGTCGATCACTTCGTGCGTGGTACGCCGCATGCGCGACGACACAAGCACCTCGAGGTGAACCCGGTCGCGGAGGTGCTGGCAGAGTCCCGCGAGGTGTGACTCCATCCCGCCCTCATCGGGTGGATAGAATTTCCCCACCTGCAGCACGCGAAGCTCAGCCACCCGCCACCTCCGTGTAGCATTCGGCCATGCGCTGCGCGAACCGCCCCCACGTGAACGCGGCTGCCCGTTCCACCGCCGCCTTCCGGCGGCGCGTCCACTGCTCAGGTAACGTATCGCGCTCGGCCAGCAACGCGTCGACGGCGGCCGCCCATGCCTCCACATTCCCCACGGGCGCGTACGCTGCCGCCGCCCCTCCCACCTCATGGAGGACCGCCAGGTCGCTAGCCAATACGGGTGTGCCGCACGCCATCGCCTCAATCACCGGCAACCCGAATCCTTCGGTTTCCGACGGCAATAGGACCAGCGCGGCCTGCCGGTACAGGTCGGCCAACCCGGCTTGGCTGATCGCCGGCATCACGGTGATCCATTGAGCCACACCCAGCGCCCGGGCCAACGCTGCCTGCTCGGCCGTGAACGCCCCGCCCACCCGCACCAGCCGCGCACCAGGTCTCCGGTTGCGGACGCGAGCAAGTACCCGCAGCAGGACGTCGATCCGCTTGCGCGCGATCGTGCTCCCAACATGTAGAAGCAACGGGTCCCCGTCGTAAGGTGCGGGGTCTGCAACCGGTGTGAACGCCGGATGGACACCCAGGGGTACGACTTCGAGCCGATTGGTCCGCAACCCGTGCATGACCAGGGCGTCACGGGTGGCCGCGCTGTCGCACGTTACGATCGCCGCTCGGCGCAGTCCCTCCAACACGCGCCTTGCCATGGCGCGAAATGTGCGCGAGCGCGGTTCGCGTTCCGGATCGAACAGCGAGCGAAAGGCATCCACATCATGGCAGGTGACGACCGTTCGCATTGCCGGTAATTCGTGCACTAGATGAGCGTACGTGTGATCCACGATGTGATACGCATCGTACCCAGCCCGATGCTGGCGAAGCCACATCGGATAGCGTCGGTGCCGGTCCAAGTAGCGGTTCGCGTTAACAGCCACCGTGAGGCCCGTGGCGTGGGCCAGTGCCGCCGGCCAGCGCGGCATCGCCGGGCGTAACCGTGTCGGCACGATCCGGGGAGAGACGACCTCCGGTAGAGTGCACAGCAATTCGTCTGCCACGAGATCCATACTCGGCCAGTGTTCCTCGAGCAGATCGCACACCACCCCCACCCGCAGCACCGTTTGGGAGTTCATCGCGGGGCGCACACGAACCAGGCCTGGCTCGCGATCTGGGGCCCGAGCCACGACAGAGGCGAGAACCGCGTTTCTACAACGCGAAAGGTCTCGGCAACACGGCGTCGCATCGCGCGCCAGTTGAACCCCTTGTGGCCGTGGTAGTGATTCGGAATTCCCGTCGCGAATTGTGTTTCGTACACCGGCCGCTCTACCACCGTGCGGTCGCCGGGAGCGAGCATGCGAACGAAGTCGCGCACGTTGTAGGTCTCGCGATGGCGGTAGTCGTTGGAAACGCGGCGCGCTGCGACGGCGCGGGCCGCTTGTTTCACGATAAGCGGCAGTCCCGTTTCGACCGGTACGCTGACGATCACCCGCCCGTCGGGCGCCACGAGCCGTCGCATACGGGCCAGCGCGACGTCCACGGCATCGGTGGGACAGTGTTCAAGCACTTCCGTACATACGATGACCCCGACACTCCCTGCCGGAAGCGCATCGGCTGCACTCGTCAACAGGAACCGCAGACCACCGAGATGGCCGAATTGCTGTGCACACGCCGTCACGAGGCCGGGATCCACTTCAACGCCAATGGAATCCGGAAAATCGGCGTGCATCATGGCGAGAAAGGTCCCGTCGCCGCAACCGTAGTCGAGGAGCGATCGCCCTTGGTACGCAGCCGCCAGCGCACGCGCCATCTCGAACCGGCGCCGGTGGCTCCAGGTCAGCAACGAGCACCCCCCGAACAACTGCTTCTTGGCGTACGTGCCGGCCGCGAGTTGTCGATCGTCGGTTCGCATCAGGTCTCCAGAAGCCTTTCAAAGAACGCCAGATGTCGCGCGGCGATCACGGGCCAGGAAAATTCGCGCTCGGCTCGCTCGCGCCCCCGACCACCTAGAACTCGACGCCCCCCAGCGTCGGTGAGCAAACCCGCTAGGACGTCGGTCCACGCTTGGAGATCGCGCTCGCCGACCACGATTCCCGCGTCTCCAATGACGCTCGGAATCTCACCGCTGTCACTTCCCACCACGGGCACCCCGCAGGCGAACGCCTCCACGATCATCCGGCCGAATTGCTCACGCCAATCCGCGGTTGATTGGCTCGGTGCACAGAGTACGTCCATTGCGCTCAGATATCGCGGCACGTCATCGTGCGGCACGCCCGTGACGATGGATATCCGACCTGCACGCTCCGCCGCGAATGCCCGTAGCCGCGACTCGAGCGGACCCCCGCCCACGAACAGCGCCCGCCATGCTATGCCCCGCCGGTCCAGATCCTGCAATGCGTCCAGCAGCAGCGGCAGCCCTTTGGCTTCAATGAACCGTCCGAGAAACCCCACGACCGGCACGTGGTCATCGGCCCACCGCAATTCCGCGCGGAGTGCTGCACCCGCCGCCGAGTCCGGCGCAAACCGGTCGACATCCACGCCGAACGGAATGACAACTCCCGGACGTGCCGCATAGGCCGGGCGCTCGCCGAGCGTCGCGGCGGTCGAATTGCCGAACGCGATCCACCCCCGAGCTCGACGCATGCTGAATCGCTCGATGGCGCCGAATGGCGGCGGATAGTCCTTGCCGATGTTCTGAAATGTGGCGTATACAAGGGCCGTCGAGGGCCGGCAGCGCCAAGCGATTTGCGCCGCCGAGAGCACGTACGGCTCCTCCCAGCAGTGCACCACATCCCAGGAGTCGTCGAGCAACCGGTGCAGCGCCCGTCCATAGCTCATGACGTGAATGTGCCGCGCCTGATGCAGAGGCACGGTTCGCAGCTCGGCGCGCTCCGACGGCTCGCGGCGCGTGACGATGGGGCCAAGGTCTCCCGGAAACGCCTCCGGCGCCACGACGGTCACGCGCCATCGCTCTCCACCTGCCGCGCTCAAAGCCTCCGCCAGTTCCCGATTCCGGCGAACGCAGTACGAATGACCAACCGTCACCAAGCGCCGCGGGCCCATCATTCGGGTCCATGGTACGGCGGCGATCGCCGCACCAGTTCGCGCCAGCGCCGGATCGTGGCCCACCGCACGGCGTGGCGTTGGCGCACGGCCTGGGGCAGATCGCGTCCAAGCGATCGCAGCACACGCCAGAATCCACCTGGGTCGTCCACGTTCCATCCACGTCTCATACTGAAATATGCATAGAGCTGGATGGGCGCGCGAACGGCGAGAAGCAGGAATGGATCGTCGTAGATCGATGACAGCACGCCGTTGCGGACCGTCAGGTGTAGGTAGTGCCGCACGTCGCGATTGGCCGGATCCGCCAGATGGGCGACGCGAGCCGCGGGCAGATAGACGACGCCAAAGCCGGCGTCGAGGGCCCGTAGGCAGAGTTCCCGCTCCTCGCCGTTGATGACGAGTTGCTCGCGGAATCCGCCGAGCGCCAGAAACGCATCTCGACGCAGGAGGTGCGCGAATCCGATGAATGCAGCAGTCCAGCAGGGATAGTCCACGGGTGCCGGCTGGGCGCCGACCGGCCACGGATCACCGTTCTCCGCCGTCTGCGCGAATGCCACGGCGAGAATCCGGGAATCGGCACCGATCGTGCCCAATGCCTCAAGCACTGGAGCCGCTGATAGCACGACTGCATCGTCGTCCAGATTCAGTACCCAAGGGGTGTGCGCCTGTCGGACGCATTCCGACCGTGCCGCTGCGACTCCCCGCCCCGGCGAGAATCGGATCATCCGCAGTTTACGCTGCGCCGCCGCGTTCAGCGCGGTGCGAACCGCCGGCTCCATTGGCTGGTCGGAGCCGTCGTCAACCACAATGATCTCGTCGAGGACCTCATTGAGGCAGATGAGTGACGCGATGCAGCGTGCGAGCGACGCGGCGCGGCCCTTGCTCGCGATCCCCACCGTCAGGCGCGGCCCGTGGCTCACGGACCCTCCCCTCGCATGGCAATGGCGTCGCGGTACACCTCGATCGTGCGCTCCGCGGCCCGCGCCCAGGTATGCCCGATGGCCAGAGGGTACGCCGCCTCGGCGAGGCGCCTGCGCAGCGCCCCGTCACCGAGCAGACGTTGGATCGCCGCCGCCAGTTCGCGGGGCGCGCGCGGCGCCACGTGGAGGCCCGTTTCTCCGTCGCGCACGAGCGCCGGTGCGCAGCCCACCGGCGTGCTGATCACGGGGAGCCGCTGACTCATCGCCTCCAGCACAACCATGCCGAACCCTTCATAGGTCGAGGGCAGCACCAGCATGTCATGGATGCGATACTGCCGCATGACCTCTTCCTCGCTCACCCGCGGCAGCACCGTCACAGCAGCGCGGGCGGGCGGGGCGAAGTGGGAGCGCACAGCTTCGTCGGGGATCCCGGCGCCAAGCACCGTCAATCGCGCGGCGGGCGTCATCGCGGCAACTTCCGAGAACGCCGCCGCGAGATATCGTACCCCTTTTACGTCGTCCCATGTTCCACAGAAGAGGATCCCCGCTCCCCTCACCGCTCCCGACCTCGGCGCGCTTTCCAGAAAACACGATGATACGCCGTGCGGAACGACATCCACGGCCCCGCGCGGTTTCCAATGTCGGGCCACGGCGAACTCCGCATCCCCGTTGTTCAGAACGATCATCCGGTCAGCCAACCGCGCCGCCAA